>ERZ809224.85-NODE-85-length-105984-cov-33.508208_pt1 | contig 105984 bp, 100 predicted proteins | sample MGYA00520513_ERZ809224 | MGnify/ENA primary metagenome ERZ809224 (study PRJEB31576, sample SAMEA3212658) | Homo sapiens | biome: human-gut; feature: human gut; material: fecal | place: Sweden | collected 2012 ... | reverse complement strand
CATATGATTTCTATACACTTCTACACCCTAAGATAGGATTTTATCACAAAGAACAGATTGCTTATATGGAATTTATCTTCAAGTCGTGGTATTATTTACCCATACAGTCGGGGCGGAGCTACGGAACAGTTCATGTTGTTTTGTTGTACGTTGTCTTAGTGCTTGTAGTAGGCTGTGTAATTGTTGGGGTGATTTGTTGTATTCGGCGGCGTTAAAAACTGTGAGAGTAAAAGGATGATTGGATTTAGAAACAGGAGCCGATAGCATAAGTCACCATAGTAAGGAAATTCATAAGAAAGGCGGGCTGGACGTTTTGCCGCTTCCAGCCCGCCTTTGCTGTTTGATGACCTTCTATCCTTTACACTCCCTCCACAGCCCTGAGCTGCCGTGGATAAGAAGCAAAAAAGAAGCAAGGTTCCTCGTGGATTCTGGCTGAAGTTATGAAAACTTTTGCCTGAATGATTGTAAAATGTACGGTTCTGTGTTATTATTGCCTCCGGAAAACGCTCAAACCGAAGTAGCCAGAACACAATTGCCGCACCGGAGAAAGTTCAGCAAGCGCTGATTCAGCTTCCCAAAGTTATTCAAAGCCCTGGAACCCTGTGGTTCCAGGGCTTTTTGTATGCTTTTTGGCAGTATAAGAACCTTTTACAAGTACAGGAATGTTTTTTGATGCGATTTGTCGACAAATGTTTGCAATCTGTATGAACTATGATACATTTTGATTGTAAAGCGGTCGAATTATACATTCGGGCAGCACAGGGGCGAATTTGCAAATATTGAAGATATTATACCATCTAACACGCCCGTGAAGATGGAGTTTTCATGTGGTGGTGAAAAGTAAACTCTATTTGTAATTCTTGGCATACATCTTGCAGCTTTAGCTATAAACATAGCTGATTTTCCCGGAACCAGAGGCCTGGGGGTTCTGCTTGTAGTGGCTTTTTACCTTGTGGACGAAAGGGTGTTTCTGTATGCGAAAAGTCATCACAATAATTCTGTGCTCTGCGTGCATTTTGTTGTGTGCTTGCGCAACGTTTTCAGTCAGTACACAAGAAGAACATATTTCTCCATTGGATAATTCGCCTGCGGTTACTCCGGAAATTCCAGAAAACACAATGGCGCCCCGATCCACTATTTTGACAGGAGAGGACATGAATACTCAGTATAACTTATACAGAGAGTGTAAGCCGGCTGAGGATGTGTTTGCCATTGAAGAAATCGATTTGCCAAAAACCGTTGCGGATAGCCCCATTTTACCGGTCATGCTTCTCGATGAAAACTCGGCGTTGCTTTATATGTATAAAGCCGGTACGAATGGTGCGCTGCAGGAAGAAAACCTGAAAGCTATTGGTTGTTATAACATAGAGACTGGCGAATGTGAAAAATGGATTTCCGCAAATAATGAATTAGACTATACAATTCAGGCAATCAACGGGCGTTATCTTGTTTATCGAGAAAGTCCGATCCCGTATACAGATAATTTTTTAAAAGCAGAAAATCACCAAATTGCCAGATTGTGCGTTTATGATCGGGATTCCCAGGAAACATATACGGTTTATGAGTATCCGGAAGAATATATTGGAAGCTCTATCTTTTATCAGAAGGGGACAGCGCTTGTAGAGAATAAACTCTACTTCGATACTGTCTGCGGTTCAGGCAGCGAATCCGAAACAATGGTATATTACGCTGATTTGTCAACCTTGGATGTAATGCCGTATATGGAGCACGCACAGTGTCCTATGTTTGATGGTAAAGAAATATGGTGCATTGCAAAACAAGAGAACGCTTATGTTTTAATGAGCAAAGAACGCTCTGAAAAGATTGTGTTGCCTGATGATGTTTCTGAAATGGCAGTAGGGGATTCCATATTCTTCAAGTTGAATTTGGGCGCGTTGGCAAATGATGAATTTGCAACTTGGGAATTGGTTGGTGCACAAAGTGACGAGCCTGTCATGACCACGCGACAGATGATAGACGATCTGAGGTTAGAAGAAGGATGTCTTGTGTGGACAAGCTATGCCGATGCTCCCGTTTTTCTGTTTGATACGCAATCTGATAGCTTCCTTTGTTTTGACAGCTTGCCGGAAGGCTCGCACTATATCCGCTTCTTTCAGGGATATGGATTTCTGCAGTTGCGGACGAATGGTGCCATACACTATTATCGTCTTGGCAAAAAATAAGTTCTTTGCAAGGAAAATTTGGGATAACCCATTTGAGTGTGGAGGGGACAATGGGCCGACTTTACGACCGTGCAGAAATCTATGACCTTATGGAAGATGATGCGCGATATATGTGGAATCTGGGACATTGGCAAAAATTGTTCCAGAATAAAGGAATCCAGACCATGTTGGATGTCAGTATTGGGTCTGGTGCTATGACGCTCCCGGTTTTGGATATGGGAATCACTCTTTCCGGATCGGATTTGAGCGAGAGTATGCTGAAGAGGTGCAGGGAGAAGGCTGAGAAAAAAGGTTGCTATATCCGTACGGTGCAATGTGATTTCCGAAAGGTCAGCGCCTGTTTCCATGAGACATTTGATTGCGTGGCCAGCAGCGGCAATTCTCTTGCGTATGTTCCGAACGGTGATGTTGTACAGACATTGCACGAAATGGATAGGCTGGTAACCCCCGGGGGATATCTGTATTTGGATACCCGAAACTGGGATAAGATTTTGAGAGAACATCAGCGTTTTTATCTGTATAATCCTGTTTTTCGGGGAGAAGACCGCATCAATCTGATGCAGGTTTGGGATTATCCGGATGATGGAACGATAATTTTTAACCTGCTCTATACTTTTGAAAGAGATGGCAAGATTTTTCAGAAAGAAATCTTTGAGGAACGTTACCATCCTATTCCAAGCACTCTGATTTTTGATGCTATACAAAATATGGGGTATGAGGATATAGAAATCTATCCCTGCCCGGCCGTTGCGAAAGAAAGACCGTTAGAAGAGCTGGCGTGGTACGCTGTCCTTGCACACAAAAAATAGCCGGGTCAGGCAAGATGCGAAAATTGTACATTGCATACTATGTACGCGGGCGAAAATTACAATCGGCTAAAAAGTTGGAAGAAAAACGAAAATTGGCCGAAAGTTCGGCAGAAGCTGCACCGATGCTTTGGTGTTCAGCAAGCGCGGATTCGGCTGCCCAAAGTTGTTCAAAACCCCGGAACCCTGTGGTTCCGGGGCTTTTCTGTTGCAAAATGAAAAAAGAAAATTCAGCCACACACTCCCCAAAAGGGAAAATCTTTTGTAGGGCACAAAATAGGCAGCTACGCAGAATACGGACTGGCAGGTTGGAAACCACAGCCGCACCAGCAGCAATGGAAGCATTACAAAGCATGAAAAGTATGACTAATCTACATAAGAACGCAAAATATTCCTTTTGAAAATATGGACAAACTATGTCTAAAATGGTAGAATGGGTTTTACGGTTTTTTCTGCCCCATGGTGTGGGAAGGGGGAGGAAAAATCATTCAATGAAACAGGAGGAATTTCATGTTAGAACGAGTTTTCAAGCTGCAGGAAAATCATACCAACGCCAAAACCGAAATCATGGCAGGTATCACCACCTTCATGACGATGGCGTACATCCTCGCAGTCAACCCCAGCATTCTTTCGGCCACCGGAATGGACGCCAATGCCATTCTGCTTGCCACCTCGCTGTCTGCCTTTATCGGCACGGCCCTGATGGCACTGCTGGCCAACTATCCCTTTGCGCTGGCTCCCGGCATGGGCCTGAATGCCTACTTTGCCTATACGGTTGTGCTGAAAATGGGCTACACCTGGCAGATGGCTTTGATGGCTGTTTTTGCCGAAGGCCTCATCTTCATCGTGCTGTCCCTGACCAACGTCCGGGAAGCCATTTTCAACGCTATCCCGGCAACCCTCAAATCGGCTGTCAGCGTGGGCATTGGTCTGTTTATCGCCTTTGTGGGCCTGCAGAACGCCAAGCTCATCGTCAACAGTGATTCTACCCTGCTGACCTACCAGAGCTTCAAGGGCGAAACCTTCCACAGCGTAGGTGTCGGTGCCATTCTGGCCCTGATCGGCGTCCTGATCATTGCGGTCATGCTGGTCAAAAAGGTCAAGGGCGCAATCCTTTACGGTATCCTGATCACCTGGGTTCTTGGCATTGTTTGCGAACTGTGCGGTGTGTACATCCCCGACGCCGAGGCCGGCATGTACTCCGTTATTCCCACTTCCTTCGTCAGCTTTGACTTCTCCGCTCTGGGCCAGACCTTCGGTCAGGTGTTCAAGGTGGACTTCTCCGGTCTCAATGTGCTGGACTTCTTCGCTGTCATGTTCGCCTTCCTTTTTGTCGACCTGTTCGATACGCTGGGCACCTTGATCGGCGTTGCCTCCAAAGCGGATATGTTGGATGAAAACGGCCGTCTGCCCCGCATCAAGGGCGCTTTGCTGGCCGATGCCATTGCCACCAGCGCAGGTGCTGTGCTGGGTACTTCTACCACCACCACCTATGTTGAAAGCGCTTCCGGCGTTACCGAAGGTGGCCGCACCGGTCTGACTGCCATGACCACCGGTGTTCTGTTCCTGTTGGCTGTGATCTTCAGCCCGCTCTTCCTGACCATTCCTTCTTTTGCTACGGCACCGGCTCTGATCGTTGTAGGCTTCTATATGCTGGGCGCTGTTGCAAAGATCGACTTCGACGACCTGTCTGACGCCATTCCGGCCTTCCTGACCATTGTTGCTATGCCCTTGGCTTACAGCATTTCGGAAGGTATCGCCATCGGCGTCATCTCCTGGACTCTGCTGAACCTCATCACCGGCAAGGCTCGCGAGAAGAAGATCAGCCCGCTGATGTATGTGCTGACGGTTCTCTTCATCCTGAAATATATCCTGCTGTAAGGAGTTTCCGGGGGTGGAAACCCTGCTGGAATGCTTTGCACTGTGTGGGCAACAAGCACAAAAGAAGCGGGGGAGATGGGGAATTTTCGTGATAACTGTGATTGTTTTGTCGAAATACTTGTAAAATTTACGATTTTGTGTTACTATTTCAAACCGAAAGTGTAAAAACGAAATAGGATGAACACATTGTCTGCACCGTAAAGGTCGGCAGGCACTGACTTTTCAGGACGCAGATTTTACACCCCACAGCATCTTATGGTGCCGGTCCTTTGCGGGGCCGGCACTTTCCGTGTAAGGAGAACCCGATGGCTTTATCTGTTAAAACCAAAGAGCATATCCGCCGCCGCCTGGAACTGGCCCTGCCCAAGTGGGGGGCTCTGGCAGGCGGCGCAATCGTGTTGGCGCTGGCCATTGCCTTTACCTCCCAGTCACTGCACTTTGTGGTGGTTCGGGATACCCACGGCGGCAGCGTGCGTATTTTTACGGCATCCACCGATGTGGAGGACCTGCTGGAACAAAGCGATACCCCACCGCTGGGTGAACATGACGAGGTGGTCTGGTCCCAGATTGCCGATGGTGAACTGATGCAGGTGCTGCGTGCCTACACCGTGGACGTGACGGCAGACGGGACCACCCAGGAAATCATCACCACCGGTGCCACATCGGCAGAACTGCTGGAGGAACTGGGTATTTCTTATGATGAAAACGATCTTCTGACACCGGCGGCCGACGAAACCGTGACCGAAGGGGAGAGCCTGACCCTGCAGCGTGTGGACTATGTGGAATACACCGAGGATGTGGTGATTCCCTCGGAGCAGCAGCAGGTGCTTACCAGCCTTTACTACCGGGATCAGGATGAAACCATGCTGCTGCAGGAAGGCAGCGACGGCCTGGATACGGTAACCTGGCGGGAAACCTATATTGATGGGGAATGGAGCTCCACCGAGGAGATCGACCGTGTTACCCAGGTAGGCATGGTACCCACCATCACGAAGGTCTACGGGGAAAAGGCGCCGGTTTCCGAATTTGTGGGGCCGGAGATCGTGGACGGGGTACCGTCCGAAGGCGTGGCAGCAACGTATACCAACCAGCGGTCTACGGGATATTCTGCCTCGGCTACAGCCAAGGGGGCCAGTGGCCGCCGCCTGACCTATGGCACGGTAGCGGTCAATCCTTCGGTGATTCCTTACGGTACGCTCATGTATATCACCAGCGATGACGGCCGTTTTGTGTATGGGTATGCCTATGCGGCCGATACCGGTACTGCCATGATGACCGGACACGCTTTTGTGGATCTTTACTACGAGACCTATGAGGAATCGGTGGAAAGCGCTGTGATTCCGGTAACCGTCTATATTATTGATGATGCGGTCGCCGCCCAGTATCAGCAAGAAAACGACCAGATTCTGGAACGTCTTCTGGCCGATACACCATAACATACAATAAAAAAGCAGGAAAGGCGAAATGCCTTTCCTGCTTTTTTTGTAAAACGGTGGGGGAGAGGAACCCTCACCGGGCCATCATCAATATTTCTTGGCTTCTTCTTCGCCGTTGACCACGCGCAGCGCGCCCTGGCACAGGGCCAGCAGCTCGTCCTCACCGGGGTAGACCGTGATGGGGGCGATAAAGCGCAAATGCTTCTCCAGAATCTCACGGGTATGGGGGTTATAGGCAATGCCACCAGTCAGAATGATCTGATCTACCTTGCCGCAGAGCACAGCTGCCATGGCGCCGGCGTCTTTGGCAATCTGGTAATAGAAAGCATCCTGCACCAGCTTGGCTTCGGCGTTGCCTTCCTGGGCCATTTTTTCAACGATGCGGGCATCGTTGGTGTGCAGGTAGGCATTGAAGCCGCCGTTGCCACAGATCTTCTTATAGATTTCCTGCTGGGTGTACTTGCCGCTGAAGCACATCTTCACCAGGTCACCCACAGGCACGGTGCCGCTGCGTTCGGGGCTGAAGCAGCCTTCGCCGTCCAGGATGTTGTTGACATCCACGACCTTGCCGTGATCATGGGCACCGACGGAAACGCCGCCGCCCATGTGGATGACGATGAGGTTCAGGTCCTCGTAGCGCTTGCCGTTCTCTTTGGCGAAGCGGCGGGCCACGGCCTTCTGGTTCAGGGCGTGGAAGATGGAACGGCGGGGCAGTTCCGGCATACCGGACAGGCGGGCCTTATCGGTCAGCTCATCTACAACCACAGGGTCCACGATGTAGCTGGGGATACCCAGGGCATCGCCGATCTCACGGGCCAGGATGCCGCCCAGGTTGGAGGCATGCTGACCCTGGACACCGGCCTTCAGATCGGCCAGCAGAGCTTCGCTGACGGCGTAGGTGCCGCCGGGAATGGGCTTGAGCAGGCCGCCGCGGCCAACAATGACGTTCAGAGTCTTGGGATCGCAGTTTTTCTCCTTCAGGAAATCCAGAATGATCTCTTTACGGAAATCCTTCTGGTCGATCACGCTTGCATATTTGGCAATCTCCTCGGTGGGGTGGCGCAGGGTTTCTTCGAACAGCAGCGTCTCATCCTCGAACACACCAACCTTGGTGGAGGTGGAACCGGGGTTGATGACCAACGTTTTGATCGACATAACGAATCGTCTCCTTCTTTCTTCGCTTTTCTTATTCCGCTTTCAAACCGGCGGCCACAACAGCGGCCAGCGCGATGGAGTAGACCTTGGTCTGGAAGGAATCGGAACGGCTGGTCAGGATGGCGGGCACCTTGGTGCCGGTCAGGATGCAGCCGTTCTTGCACTCGGCGGTGTGCACCAGAGTCTTGTAGACCAGGTTGCCGGCCTGAATGTCGGGGAACAGCAGGATGTCGGCGTGGCCGGCGGCCGGCCGGTCCTGAGCACCCTTGTGATGGGCGGCTTCGGGATCGATGGCGATATCCATGGACAGGGGGCCGTCTACCACACAACCGGTGATCTTGCCCTCTTCGTTCATCTTGCGCAGCTCGTCGGCATCAACGGTGCAGGGCATCTTGGGGTTGACCACTTCAACGGCGGCCAGGGGGGCAACCTTGGGGCATTCCACACCGCAGGCATGAGCAACAGCCACGGTATTCTCGATGATATGTACCTTGTCCTCCAGGGTGGGGTAGGTCATGAAGGCAACGTCGGTCAGGAACAGCAGCTGTTCAATGCCCTTGACTTCAAATACGGCCACGTGGGACAGGGTGTTGCCGGTGCGCAGACCCACTTCCTTGTCCAGTACGCTCTTCAGGAAAGTCTTGGTGTCCAGCAGGCCCTTCATGTACATGTTGGCAACGCCGTCGTGGGCGAGCTTGACAGCCTTCAGGGAAGCCTGAACCTTGTCCGGCTCATTGATGATCTCGTAGTCGCTCAGGTCGATGTTCAGTTCGGCCGCGATCTTGCGGATGGCGGCTTCGTCGCCCACCAGAATGGCGTCGGCGATGCCCTGCTTGTGGGCAGCGTCAACGGCTTCCAGAACAGCGTCGTCCTCAGCGGCGGCGACGGCCAGCTTCTGCTTGCCGCAGGTCTTAACTTTTGCGATCAGGTCCTCAAAATTCATGGTACAGCACCTCGATTACTCTATCTTCACAGCAAAAACGGAGGGACATACCCTCTCATGTTAAAATAATAACACGGTGCGCCCTGCGGGTCAAGAGGAAAAACACACGAGAGCGGAGGGGGTAGGTCCGGTATACGGCCTTTATATAAATAGGTAGAAGGATGGCGGAAAAAGGTTCGCTGCATCGGGCCGAAAATGGGGGGTTGTGCAGGATGTAAAAACAAACTTATGATTTGAACAGAATTTTAGCAGTTAAGTAATTGACAAAACCTTAACAAGATGGTAAAACTATAGTAGAGTTTCTGAAAATGTGCCGGAAACTCGGCGGCACCAGCCGCCGCGCACCTGACCGAGTCGGTTTTTAAGAATCCTCTTAAGCCAGCCACGGCGCCGGTGCCTACATTTCCACCCTGGGTTGTTTATTTTTTAACAGATGGGTGGGGTCGGAAAGGTTCGTTTACCATGCCCATTGCCATGTATCCCGGCAGTTTTGATCCCGTTACGCGCGGGCATCTGGATATCATCAAGCGCTCCAGCCGTATGTTTGATAAGCTGATCGTTGCAGTGCTGGTCAACAGTGCCAAAACGCCGCTGTTTACGGTCGAGGAGCGCGTTGCCATGCTGCGGGAATGCTGCAAGGATATGCCCAATGTGGAGGTGGATTCCTTCAATGGCCTGACCGTGAGTTTTGCCAAGCAGAACAACGCCACGGTCATGGTGCGGGGGCTGCGCGCAGTCACCGACTTTGAAAACGAGATCCAGCTGGCGCATACCAACTACGCTATGATGCCGGAAATCGAAACCGTATTTCTGGCCACAGCCATCAAATGGAGCTACCTTTCTTCCACCATCGTGCGGGAAGCCGCCCACTATGGGCAGGATGTTTCGCGGTTTGTGCCGCCCAACGTCGAGAAAGCGCTGCTTGCCAAACGGGAAGCAGGGGAGCTTTAAGCCTGAGAATTCATACCGCCTCGGCGGTTTGAAGATAGAACAGTTTACAAAGAAGTCTATCCAAAAAAAAGAAATGTTTCAGGAGGCTACTTATGAAGAAGATCGTCATCGCAAGCGCCTGCCGTACTGCCATTGGCAAGTTCGGCGGCACGCTGTCCAATGTCCCCGCGGCGGAACTGGGCTCCATTGTCATCAAGGAAGCCATCAACCGCGCCGGCATCACGCCTGAGCAGGTCGACCATGTCTACATGGGCTGCGTCATCCAGGCCGGTCTTGGCCAGAACGTTGCCCGTCAGGCCAGCCTGAAGGCCGGTCTGCCTGTCACCACCCCGGCTGTCACGGTCAACGTGGTTTGCGGTTCCGGTCTGAACTGCGTCAACATGGCAGCGCAGATGATCGAAGCCGGCGACGCCGACATCGTCGTTGCAGGCGGCACCGAGAACATGGATATGGCTCCTTTCGCCATGATGAAGGGCCGTTACGGCTACCGCATGGGCTCCCCCATGGGCAAGAGCGAGCTGGTTGACACCATGGTCAACGACGCTCTGTGGGACGCTTTCAACAACTACCACATGGGCATCACCGCCGAGAACGTGGCTGAGCAGTGGGGTCTGACCCGTGAGGATCTGGACAACTTCGCTTACAGCAGCCAGGTCAAGGCCGACGCTGCCATCAAGAGCGGCGCCTTCAAGGACGAGATCGTTCCCGTGGTCATCAAGAACAAGAAGGGCGACATCGTCTTCGATACCGATGAAGGCCCCCGTCTGAGCCCGCCGGAAGTTCTGGCCAAGCTGAAGCCCGCCTTCAAGAAGGACGGCATCGTTACCGCCGGCAACTCTTCCGCCATCAACGACGGCGCTGCTGCTCTGGTCATCATGAGCGAAGACAAGGCCAAGGAACTGGGCATCACCCCCATGGCTACCTGGGTTGGCGGCGCTCTGGGCGGCGTTGATCCCTCCATCATGGGTGTCGGCCCCATCGCTGCCACCAACAAGGTCATGGAGAAGACCGGCCTGACCGTTGCCGATATGGACCTGATCGAAGCCAACGAGGCTTTCGCCGCACAGAGCCTGGCCGTTGCTCACGACCTGAAGTTCGATATGGACAAGGTCAACGTCAACGGCGGTGCCATTGCTCTGGGCCATCCCGTCGGCGCTTCCGGTGCCCGTATCCTGGTCACCCTGCTGTACGCCATGAAGGCTCGCGGTGCTCATAAGGGCTTGGCTACCCTGTGCATCGGCGGCGGTATGGGCTGCGCCACCATCGTTGAAATGTAATTGCGGAGGAAAACAGAATGTCCTTTGTCAGAACTGAAATTCAGGACGCCGTCGCCGTTGTGACGATCGACCGTCCCAAGGCGCTCAACGCCCTGAATCCCGAAGTGCTGGCCGACCTGAAGGCCGCCTTCGAGGCCATCGACCAGAACACCGTGCGCTGCGTCGTACTGACCGGTGCCGGTGACAAGAGCTTCGTTGCCGGTGCCGATATCGGCTCCATGTCCACCATGACCAAGGCGGAAGGCGAAGCCTTCGGTAAGCTGGGCAACGACATCTTCCTGATGATCGAGTCCTTCCCGCTGCCCGTTATCGCTGCGGTCAACGGTTTCGCACTGGGCGGCGGCAATGAGCTGGCCATGAGCTGCGATATCCGCATCTGCTCCGACAACGCCGTCTTCGGTCAGCCCGAAGTTGGCCTGGGCATCACTCCCGGCTTCGGCGGCACCCAGCGTCTGGCCCGCCTGGTAGGCATGGGCATGGCCAAGCAGCTGGTTTACTCTGCCCTGAACATCAAGGCAGACGAAGCCCTGCGCATTGGTCTGGTCAACGCCGTTTACACCCAGGAAGAGCTGCTGCCCGCAGCCCTGAAGCTGGCCGGCAAGATCGCCAAGAACGCTCCCATCGCTGTGCGCAACTGCAAGAAGGCGATGAACGACGGCATCAGCCTGCCCATCGAGAAGGCTGTTGAAGTCGAAGAAAAGCTGTTCGGCGATTGCTTCGAGACCCACGATCAGGTAGAGGGTATGCAGTGCTTCCTCAGCCGTGAGAAGCCGAAACCCAAACCGGTTTTCACCAACAACTGATCTCACCACGATCTTATATAAACAATAACAGGAGGGTTACTACTATGAAGGTAGGCGTTATTGGCGCTGGCACTATGGGCCAGGGCATTGCAAAGGCTTTTGCGCAGGTTGAGGGTTACACCGTTGCTCTGTGCGACATCAAGCAGGAATGGGCCGAGGGCGGCAAGGACAAGATCGCCAAGGGCTATGCCAAGCTGGTTGCCAAGGGCAAGCTGACCCAGGAAAAGGTGGACGCCATTCTGGCTGCCATCACCCCGGGCCTGAAGGAAGACCTGTGCGCTGACTGCGACCTCATCGTTGAGGCTGCTTTCGAGGACATGAAGGTCAAGCAGGACACCTTCGCCGCGCTGGACAAGATCTGCAAGCCGGAGTGCGTTTTCGCTTCCAACACTTCTTCTCTGTCCATCACCGAGATCGGCAAGGGCCTGTCCCGTCCCATGGTCGGCATGCACTTCTTCAACCCCGCTGACCGCATGAAGCTCATCGAGGTCATCGCCGGTGTGAACACCCCCGCCGAGACCGTGGAAACCATCAAGAAGATCAGCACCGAGATCGGCAAGAGCCCGGTTCAGGTCAATGAGGCTGCCGGCTTCGTCGTCAACCGCATCCTGATCCCCATGATCAACGAAGCTGCCTTCATCAAGATGGAAGGCGTTTCCGACATCGCCGGCATCGACACCGCCATGAAGCTGGGCGCCAACCATCCCATGGGACCCCTGGAACTGGGCGACTTCATCGGTCTGGACATCTGCCTGGCCATTATGGACGTCCTGTACAAGGAGACCGGCGACAGCAAGTACCGTGCTTGCCCGCTGATCCGCAAGATGGTCCGCGGCGGCAACCTGGGCTGCAAGAGCGGCAAGGGCTTCTACGTCTACAACGCCGATCGCACCAAGACCCCGGTCGACGCCCTGTAATTCAGTAAAACTTTCGCGCCTGGCGCGGGCAATACCGCGCCGGGCTGCGTTTGTTTGAGTAATGGAGGTTTATCAAATGGATTTTACTCTGTCCAAACAGCAGCAAATGGTCCAGAAAATGTACAAGGAATTTGCTGAGAACGAAGTCAAGCCTCTCGCCAAAAAGGTCGATGCGGAAGAATACTTCCCCAAAGAGACCGTTGAAAAGATGGCGAAGCTGGGCATGATGGGCATCTACTTCCCGAAGGAAGTCGGCGGCGCCGGCGGCGATGTGCTGTCCTACGTTATGGCCGTTGAGGAGATGTCCAAAGTTTGCGGCACCACCGGTGTTATCATTTCTGCCCACACCTCTCTGTGCGCGGCTCCCATTTTTGAGAATGGTACCCCCGAGCAGAAGGCCAAGTACCTGCCCAAGCTGTGCAGCGGCGAGTGGATCGGTGCTTTCGGTCTGACCGAGCCCGGTGCCGGCACCGACGCCCAGGGCCAGCAGACCTTCGCCGTTGACGAAGGCGACCACTGGAAGCTGAACGGCTCCAAGATCTTCATCACCAACGCCGGCTATGCCGATGTGTTCATCATCATCGCCGTTACCGGTTTTGTTACCGACAAGCGCGGCCGCAAGCAGAAGGAAATTTCTGCCTTCATCGTGGAGCGCACCGATCCCGGCTTTAAGGTTGGCAAGCCCGAGGACAAGATGGGCATCCGTGGTTCCTCTACCTGCGAGCTGATCATGGAAGACTGCATCATCCCGAAGGACCGCCTGCTGGGCGTCAAGGGCAAGGGCTTCCAGCTGGCCATGGCCACCCTGGACGGCGGCCGTATCGGCATTGCTGCCCAGGCTCTGGGCATCGCCGAGGGCGCCCTGGACGAGACCGTTGCTTACGTCAAAGAGCGTAAGCAGTTCGGCCGTTCCATCGCCGCTTTCCAGAACACCCAGTTCGAGCTGGCCGAGATGAAGGCCCGCGTGGATGCCGCCAAGTTCCTGGTTTACCAGGCTGCTCTGAAGAAGCAGAGCGTGATGGACGGCGCCAAGGCCCGTTACAGCGTTGAGGCTGCCGAGGCCAAGCTGATCGCGTCCCGCACTGCCAGCGATGTGACCCGTCGCTGCCTGCAGCTGTTCGGCGGTTATGGCTACACCCGTGACTACCCCATCGAGCGCATGATGCGCGATGCCAAGATCACTGAGATCTACGAAGGCACCAGCGAAGTCCAGATGATGGTCATTTCCGGCGCGCTGCTGAAGTAAGGAGGCAAGACGTACAATGAAAGCAATTGTTTGTGTCAAACAGGTTCCCGATACGCAGGGCAAGGTAGCCGTCAAGGCTGACGGTACGATGGACCGTGCCGCCATGGCCACCATCACCAACCCCGACGACCTGAACGCCGTCGAGGCTGCTCTGCAGCTCAAGGACGAGACCGGCTGCGAAGTCGTTGTCGTCACCATGGGCCCGCCGCCGGCCGAAGGCATGCTGCGTGAGCTGATCGCCCGCGGCGCCGACCGTGGCGTTCTGGTTTCCGGCCGTGAGTTCGGCGGCTCCGATACCTTCGCCACTTCCCAGATCCTGGCTGCTGCCGTCAACAAGATCGGCGTTGGCCCCGAGGATATCGTTTTCTGCGGCCGTCAGGCTATCGACGGTGATACCGCTCAGGTTGGCCCCCAGATCGCTGAAAAGCTGCATCTGCCCCAGGTCACCTATGTTACCGACATCAAGAAGGACGGCAACGCTCTGGTTGTCAAGCGCCAGCTTGAGGACGGCTACATGGAGCTGAAGGTCAACACCCCCTGCCTGCTCACCTGCATCAAGGAGTTGAACAACCCCCGTTACATGAGCGTGTCCGGCATCTTCGAGTGCTACGACAAGCCCATCGACGTGTTCGACTACAATACCCTGAAAGATGACCCGCTCATCGAGACCGACACCATCGGCCTCAAGGGCTCCCCGACGAATGTTTACAAGTCCTTTGCTCCTCCGGTCAAGGGCGCGGGCATGATGGTCGAGGATGCTGCCCAGCTGGTCGGCATCCTGAACGACAAGCACCTGATTTGAGGAAGGAGAAACGTACAATGGCTGAATTCAATGCAATGGACACCGCCGCCTTCAAGGGCGTGTGGGTTTTCTGCGAGCAGCGCGAAGGCCAGATCCAGACCATCAGCTATCAGCTGCTGAGCGAAGGCCGCAAGCTGGCCAACGACCTGGGTGTGGAACTGTGCGGCGTTGTCATGGGCAGCGAGCTCAATGAAGATTACATCAAGGCGCTGGGCGGCTACGGTGCTGACCGCGTTTACTACATCGATAGCCCCCTGCTGAAGGATTACACCACCGACGGCTATGCCAAGGCGCTGTGCGACCTCATCATGGACAAGAAGCCCGAGATCATGCTGATCGGCGCTACCAACCTGGGCCGCGATCTGGGCCCCCGCTGCGCAGCTCGTCTGCACACCGGCCTGACCGCCGACTGCACCCATCTGGACGTGGACGTGGAGAAGTACAAGGACTTCCTGCGCACCACCTCCAACATCGATGTGGATAACACCAAGTTCGAAGAGAACACCAACCTGAAGATGACCCGTCCGGCTTTCGGCGGCCACCTGATGGCTACCATCATCTGCCCGCGCTTCCGCCCGCAGATGTCCACCGTCCGTCCCGGCGTTATGCAGACCCAGGCCTTTGACGAGGCCGGTGCTGCCAAGGTCGTTGTGGAGAAGGTTGTTCCCGAACTGACCGCCGACGATATCCATGTGGAAATCCTGGACATCAAGAAGAGCGCCAAGAAGCTGGTTGACCTGATCGGTGCCGACGTGGTCGTTTCCGTTGGCCGTGGCATCAGCTCCGACGTGGACAAGGGCATTGCCCTGGCCGAGGAACTGGCCGGCGTTCTGGGCGGCGTTGTTGGCGCTTCCCGTGCTGTCACCGATGAAGGCTGGCTGTCCAGCGATCATCAGGTTGGCCAGACCGGTAAGACCGTGCATCCCCGCATCTACGTGGCTCTGGGCATCTCTGGTGCCATCCAGCACGTGGCCGGTATGCAGGACTCCGAGACCATCATCGCCATCAACAAGAACGAGAGCGCGCCCATCTTTGACGTGGCCTCCTACGGCATCGTGGGCGACCTGTTCAAGGTCGTGCCCGAACTGATCAAGGAGATCCGCGCCGCCAAGGCGTAATCCCGGGATTGGTCCCAACTGCATAATAAAGGCGCCGCAGCGAAAACGCTGCGGCGCCTTTTTGTGTCCTGATTTTGGGGCAGGGGAGCGGGTCAACGGGTGATGCGGTGGCGGCACATACTGGTTTTGCCGCAGGTGGGGCAGGTAAGCCGTCTGCGGGTCAAGGTATGCCATCCCTTTACATAGTCGGTCATGGTAGGTACAAATAGAGTTCCGCAGTGCGGGCATTCGTAGTAACCTGCCTTTACCTCCAACCGGGCGGCGGCACCGATCCCGGCAATGGCTGTAAGTACGGCGCAAACCAGCAGCAAAATACGCACCGCCGCCGGCAGTTCCAGGTAAGAGGCAAGCATTACCAGTGCACAGACTGCAATGATAGTAATGACCCCGCAGATGATGGAAAGGGTCATACGCTCTTTGTTTTCGGCATTTTCCCGGATCAGGTCCATCATATTCTCCTCCGCTTTTTTCTGGTAATCACCCTCAGCCACCTTCTCGCCGGAGAGCAGATCGTTGACAGTGATTTGTAAAATCTCGCACAGGGGCAGCATCAGCGAAACTTCCGGCAGTCCCTTGCCGCACTCCCATTTGGATACGGTTTTGTCGCTGATGGCAAGTTTGTCGGCCAGCTGCCGTTGGGTCAGGTTTTGGGCCCGTCGTTCCTGGGCGATGAACTTTCCTGTTTTGCTTTGGTCCATAGGCTTGTCCCTCCTTACTGGCTGTATTATAGCATGGGAACCGATGCAGGAACACCCACGGTCCGTAGAGTGAGAAAAAGATTGCCGCACAGCGTGGAAAATTCCGGGCTGCTGTGCAGTAAAACAGAAACAGACCGCCCTCGGTTCTGCCGGGAGCGGTCTGTTTGTTATAGGGGATAATTACATTTCGGCGGTCTTGCTCTGGTCGTAGTCAAAGGTTACGCCCAAGGCGTCGGGTACCGCGTCGATCAGGGCATCCACGTCGGCCAGTTCGCTGTTGCTCATCACAAACAGTACCTTGTCGCCGAAGGTGACGACCCGGGCCTTATCGGCCATGGTGCAGACCCATTTGTTCATCTGGACATTGTTCAGCACGGCATCGGCGATGGTTTGAGCATCGGCTTCGTCCTTCACCCGCAGCAGGACCATGCTGTAAGCCTGGCTGCCGGTCATGGACTCGGACAGAACACCCGCATCGACCAAAGCACCCTGCTCGGCGGTCAGGCCGGTGTTGTAGGTGAGCCAGCTTTCGTCGCTCAGGTCCACGGCGCTGGTGGTCATCATCATCAGTTCCACCGGATAGGCTTCGTAGATCTGGTCCACCATACCGCTGAGTTCCGCATCGGCAGTTACCTCAGCACCGGTTTCGGGCGTCATCTCCATACCGGGGTCCACTTCACCGTCGCCTTCCGGGGTGGCAGGCTGATTCATCACGTCATCGGGCAGCGGGGTGGGGGTGGCTTCGGTCGCCGTGTCGTTGCCGCCGCAGGCGGTAAGGGCCAGTGCGGCGGCCAGGCTCAGGCAAATCAGTGCTTTTTTCATATAAGAATTCCTTTCTCCGTTAAAATTTCTTCGGGAGCAAAACGTATGTCCCAATCATCATTGGGAACATCCAGCCATACCAGGGCAGAAGGACATAGCAACAACCGTTCCCCCTTATAATGTACCAAAAAACGATCATAATACCCGCCGCCACGGCCCAGGCGGACTCCGTCGCAGCTGGCAGCCAGACAGGGAACCAGGGCCAGTGCGTTTGGGGCGGTGTATGGCTGTACAGACGGCAGACCGGCAGGCGGTTCCCAGATGCCGTAAGCACCACGCTGCAGCAGGTCCAGGTGGGGGATTCCCACCCAGTCCATTGTGTGGGGACCGGTCACCCGGGGAAGCAGCAGGCGTTTGCCTTCCTGCAGAGTACGCTGCAGCAGGGGCAAGGTATCCGGTTCGTCCGGCAGGGAAACATACCCCAGAAGAACCTCGGCCTTCTGCCATTGGGGCAGGGCAAACAGGGTCTGTGCCATTTGGCTGCCGATGGCCTTCATATTCAACCCGGCACGCAGCGTTTTGGCACGGTTGCGGGCATCCCGTTTGGTCATAAACAGCCCTCCTTTCTGGCGTCTTGGGGTATCATACCATACAGAAACGCTTCTGGCAAGAAGAAAACGCAGGCAAAAAAGGAGGCACAAACCAGACTGCCCATCTTGCCCACAGAGGTAAAATGGAGTATAATATATCCTGTATCGTTATGTGCAAAAAACAATCGCGTATACCAAAAACGTGTAGGAAGTAAAGGAGCCAGAGTAACATGGGCAAGTTTAATTTTATCAAAACCGAGATCCCTGAGGTGCAGATCATCGAACCCACGGTGTTCGGTGATGACCGCGGCTATTTTATGGAGACCTATCAGATCGATGAATTTGCAGCTGCGGGCATCGATAAGCCTTTTGTGCAGGATAACCAGAGCCGTTCTACCAAGGGCGTGCTGCGTGGCCTGCATTTCCAAAAGAACCATACCCAGGGCAAGCTGGTCCGTGTAACCATGGGTGAAGTGTTCGACGTGGCCGTGGACTGCCGTCCGCACAGCGCTACCTTCGGCAAATGGGTGGGTGTGACCCTCTCTGCCGAAAACAAGAAGATGCTTTACATCCCCGAGGGCTTTGCCCACGGCTTTGTGGTGCTGTCTGATGTGGCGGAGTTCTGCTACAAGTGCACCGATGTGTACGATCCCACCTCGGAAGGCGGTATTCCTTACAACGATCCCACCGTCAATGTCCAGTGGCCGGATTGCGGTTGTGAGCACAAGACCAGCGCCAAGGACAAGGAGCATACTCCCTTTGCGGAACAGAAGTTTGAATTCTTCGAGAAGTACTAAGGAGCAGCCGTGCAAAGTTTCAAAAACAGTTTTGCCAGTTTCTGGAAATACCGATACCTGCTGCAAAACCTGATCACCCGTGACTTCAAGCTCAAATACCGCCGCAGTGTGCTGGGCGTGGCCTGGAGCGTTCTGAACCCGTTGCTGACCTGCCTGGTGATGTTCCTGGTATTTGATTCCATCATGAAAGGCCTGCGGGGAGAAGGCATCCCCAACTTTGCGGGCTTCCTGATCATCGGCCAGCTGCTGTTCAACTTCTTCCGGGAGTCTACCAGCATGGCCATGGAAAGCGTGCTCAAAAATGCCCCGCTGCTGCGTAAAGTCTACATTCCCAAGTACATCTTCCCCATGGAAAAGTGCTGTTTTGCGTTGGTGAACTGTGCGTTCAGTTTTATTGCCTTGGTCATCGTCTTTGTGATTACCTGGACGCCGGTAAGCTGGGCTACAGCCTGGATGGCACTTTACCCGCTGGTCATGCTGTTCTTTTTCAGCCTGGGCATTGGGCTGCTGCTGTCGGCCCTGTACGTCTTTGTGCGGGACATTATGCACATCTGGGAAGTGTTCTGCACCCTGCTGGTATACGCCAGCGCCATTTTCTACGACCCCGAGACCCTTTCGGGCATTATGCAGAAGCTGATCCACATTAACCCCATGTACTGGTACATTACGGCCTTCCGTCGCTGTGTGCTGTGGGGCGAAGGACTGGACGCTACCATGATTACGGTTTGCTTCCTGTGTGCGGCTGTCAGCATGGTGCTGGGTATCGTGGTGTTCAAGAAAAACCAGGACAAATTTGTCCTGTATATGTAAGGGGGCGCACCTATGGCAGCTGAACAGCCGATTATTTCCATCGACCATGTTTCCATGCGCTTCAACCTGGCCAAAGAAAAGCATGAGAGCCTGAAAGAGTATTTTGTGGCGCTTATGCACGGCGGTGTGCGCTTTGACGAGTTTTTTGCCCTGGATGATGTGAGCTTTGACATCATGCCCGGGGATTTCTATGGCCTCATCGGCCTCAACGGCAGCGGCAAGAGCACGCTGCTCAAGATCATCTCCGGTGTGTACAAGCCCTCTGCCGGCAAAGTGACGGTCCGGGGCACCATTGCGCCCCTCATTGAGCTGGGTGCAGGTTTTGATATGGACCTGACTGCCCGGGAAAATATCTACCTCAACGGCACGGTGCTGGGCTATACCCCCAAGTACATCGACTCCAAGTTCGAGGACATCGTAGAGTTCAGCGAACTGCGGGATTTTCTTGATGTACCGCTGAAAAACTATTCTTCCGGCATGGTGGCCCGCCTGGCTTTCGCGGTGGCCACCATGACCAAGCCGGACATCCTCATCGCCGACGAGATTCTGTCGGTGGGTGACTTCCTGTTCCAGGAAAAGTGCGAGCGCCGCATGGCGGAGCTGCTGTCCGGCGGCACCACGGTCATTCTGGTCAGCCATTCCATCGACCAGATCGAGCGTATGTGCAACAAGGTGGCCTGGCTGGATCACGGGCATCTGCGCCGCAACGGTCCCACCGCCGAGATCACGGCGGAATACCGGAAATTTGAGAAAAAAGACGCCATGCCCGCCAAGCGGACGGAGGAATGAGGCCATCCATGAAGCAACAACCCAATAACGAGCGCCCCGCTGACCTGGCTGTACAGGACAGTGTGGGCGGTATGGCCCGCCGTCTGCTGAACCCTGCCCACCTGAAAGACCTGGCCCGCCGTTCGGCCGCCACCCTGCGGGAGCAGGGGGCCGAACAGCTGTGGCGGGATGTGTCTTTCCGGGTGGGACTGGCCTTCCACCACGATGACTGGCGTCATCGGGCGGATCTTCCTTTGCGCCGTACCCTGAAAGCCCAGCGGGCCGCCAACCTGCAGGGCCCATGCGTCAGCATTGTGGTGCCGGTGTTCAATACGCCGCTGCGCTTTTTTGACCAGATGGTAAAAAGCGTCCGGCGCCAGACCTATGGCAACTGGCAGCTGGTGCTGGTGGATGCCAGTGATGACGCCCACGGGGAAGTTTCCCGGCGGGCGCAGCAGTATGCCGCCAAAGATAACCGCATTGTTTACCGGAAAATCGAGAATCAGGGCATTGCCGCCAACACCACGGCAGGCTTTGAGGTTGCCACCGGCGGTTATCTGGCTCTGCTGGATCATGATGATGTGCTGTACCCCAACGCGCTCTTTGAATGTGTGCAGACCATCCAAAAGACCGGCGCGGATTTTGTCTACAGTGACGAGATCGTGCTGTCGGCGGATCTGAAGCAGCTGGGCGGTTACCACTTCAAGCCGGATTTTGCTCCCGATTATCTGCGAGGTGTCAACTTCATTACCCATCTGGCGGTATTCAGCCGCCCCTTGCTGGATGAAGCAGGCGCCTATGAATCCAGTGAGTTTGACGGCGCCCAGGACCATGACCTGATCCTGCGCCTGACCGAAAAGGCAAAGAAGATCGAGCACATCAAACAGGTACTGTATATCTGGCGGGGTCACGCCGGTTCTACCGCTGCGGGCATGGAGGCCAAACCCTACGCCATTGCGGCAGGGGAGCGGGCCATCGACGCCCAGCTGCAGCGGCTGGGGCTGCCTGGCCGGGCCATGGCAGTGCCTTATGCGCCCGGTGCCTTCCAGGTGCGGTATGAGCTGACAGGCCGGCCGCTGATCAGTGTGCTGATCCCCAACAAGGACCACACCGATGACCTGGATCGCTGCCTGACCAGCCTGTACAAAAATGCAGGATACGACAACTTTGAAGTCATTGTCATCGAGAACAACTCCACCGACCCGGCCACCGAACCCTATTACCAGACGCTGCCCCAGCGGTTTGATCGCTGCCGGGTGGTGCGGTATCAGGGACCTTTCAACTTCTCGGCCATCAACAATTTCGGCGCGCAGTTTGCCCAGGGGGAACACCTGCTGCTGCTCAACAACGATATCGAGGTTTTGTCGGAGGATTTCCTGCGGGAATTGCTCAGCTACAGCCAGCGCCCCGACGTGGGGGCAGTGGGGGCCAAACTATACTATCCCGACGATACCATCCAGCACGCGGGCGTGCTCATGGGCATCAACGGCAGCGCGGGCCACAGCCATAAAAGCTACGCCCGTACGGCCGTGGGGGATATGTACCGCCTGGTGACCACCCAGGATTATATGGCCGTCACCGGCGCCTGCCTGATGACCAAAGCTTCGCTGTACAAGGCGGCAGGCGGCCTGGATGAGGAAAAGTTTGCGGTAGCCTATAACGATGTGGATTACTGCATGAAGCTGTGGCAGCAGGGACTGCTGAACGTCTACACCCCCCGGGCCGAAGCCTACCATTACGAGAGCAAGAGCCGGGGCCTCGATACCCTGTCGGAAAACGCCAAGCGTTACGAGCGGGAAAAGGCCAACTTCTACGCCAAATATCAGCAGTATATCGATAACTACGACCCCTATTACAACCCCCATTTCAACAACCTGTTTGAAAACTTCGGCCTGAAATAAGGAGGGCCTTTCCATGGAAAATCGTTTCGATACCCAGCTCATCATCGAAGGACACGACCTGGATGAGGATGTGATCCACGATGGCATCCTGAACTGTGCAGAGGGCGATTGCCTGCTGGTGGTGGGGGATGAGGACCTGATCAAGGTCCATTTCCACACCGACACGCCCTGGAAAGTGCTGGAATACGCCGCCACCCAGGGGGACATCCACACCATCATTATTGAGAATATGGAGCGTCAGGCCAACGGCCTGCACGGCTGATGCCATGAGTCTGGAAACAAAACGAATCAAAGAACTGTTCGGCTATGCCCGGACTCTGACCAAAGAGCAGGGCGTCGGTGTCATGGCCACCCGGGCGGTGGGCTTTTTCAAACGGCGGTTTTTCGGCAAGCGGGCACGGTATCTGCCTGCCAAAAAGACGCTGGAAGCCCAGCGGGCCGATGCTGCCGGGAATGCCCAAAATTGGCCCACCATCAGTATCCTGACGCCGCTGTATAACACGCCGCCCCGTTTTTTGCAGCAGTTCCTGGACAGTGTACAGGAACAGACAGCCCCTAACTGGCAGCTGGTGCTGGTGGATGCCAGCGATGAAGCCCACGGCGATGTGGGCCGGACCGTACAGGAACGGGCCGCCCGGGATTCCCGCATCGTCTACCGGAAGATCGAGAACGGAGGAATCGCTGCCAACACCAACGCGGCGGCGGCCCTGGCCACCGGGGAGTATCTGGCCCTGGCCGACCACGATGATATGCTGGCGCCCCATGCCATTTACTGCATGGGCAAGGCTCTGGCCGAAAGCAAGGCGGACTTTGCCTACAGCGACGAAGCTTTGTTTGAAAAGACACCCCAGCGTCCCCGGGTGGGGCACTTCAAGCCGGATTATGCCCCCGACTACCTGATGGCGGTGAATTATATCTGCCACCTGGCGGTGTTCCGGCGGGAACTGTTTGAAGCGGTGGGCGGCGAGCGCCCGGCGTGTGACGGTGCCCAGGACCATGACCTGTTCCTGCGTCTCATCGATGAAATACAGCGCCGGGACCCGGCGGCCAAACCACTGCACATTCCCCAGGTACTCTATTACTGGCGGGTGCACGCGGCGTCCACCAGCGGCGGCACGGCGGCCAAACCGTATGTGGAAGCCGCGGCCCGCAAGGCGGTGGCCGACCACCTGGCCGCCACTGGCCGACACGGAACGGTGGAAGCGGGCAAGTTCCCCGGTACCTGCCATGTGGTGTGGGATATCCAGGACCCGCAGCCGCTGGTGTCCATCCTGATCCCCAACAAGGACCACACCGACGATTTGGAAAAGTGTCTGCACAGTCTTTATGCCAAGACGACCTATGAGAATTTCGAGGTCATTGTCATCGAGAACAACTCCACCGACCCCGCTACCGAAGCCTATTACAAACAGCTGCCTTTGCGGTACGACCGTGCCCAGGTGGTGCGGTACAATGGCGGATTCAACTTCAGCCGTATCAACAACTTTGGCCGCAAGTACGCCACCGGCAGCTACCTGCTGATGCTCAACAATGATATCGAGGTCATCAACGGCGACTGGCTGACCCAGATGGTAGGGGAGTGCATTCAGCCCGGCGTGGGCATCTGCGGTGCCATGCTTTACTATCCAGACGATACCATCCAGCATGCGGGTATTATCACGGGATTGGGCGGCTACGCGGGCCACAGTCACAAGTACCACAAGCGCGGCGGCAGCGGCTATATGTTCCGGCTGGCTACGGTGCAGGATTTCTCCGCCGTGACGGCAGCCTGCCTGCTGGTGCGCACCGCAGTGTTTGATGCCGTACATGGTCTGGACGAGAACCTGACCGTAGCGTACAATGATGTGGACTTCTGCCTGCGGGTGCGGGATGCCGGTTGGCGCATCCTCTGGACGCCCTACGCGGAACTTTACCACCACGAGAGCAAATCCCGCGGTTCCGACGAGAAAGACCCGGTGAAAAAAGCCCGGTTCGATGCCGAACATGACCGCCTGTATGCGGTGCATGGGCGGGATAACATCATTCACGACCCCTATTACAACCCGGCACTGTCTTTGGATTATGAGGACTTCCGGGAAAGCGGCGACCTGCGTCACCTGAAATAAAAGCAAAATCCCCCGCACATCCAACGATGTGCGGGGGATTTTTGGTGTTGTGTTACTGCACGGTGGTTTGCAGCTGAGGCGCACCGCCGGCCAGTTCCTCGGCAGTCATGGGCGCGGGGGCTGCGTCCGGATGTTCCAGTTTTTCCCGGGCCACAGCCAGCATCAGCTTGATGCGGTTTTCCTGGTTGACGCGGGTAGCGCTGGGGTCGTAGTCCACGGGGGTAATGTTGGCATCGGGGTGCAGGGCGCGGATCTTGTTGATCATGCCTTTGCCCACAATGTGGTTGGGCAGGCAGCCGAAAGGCTGGGCGCAGACGATGTTGCCGTAACCGCCCTCCACCAGTTCGATCATCTCGGCAGTGAGCAGCCAGCCTTCGCCCATCTTGGCACCCAGAGAGATGATGCCTTCTGGCTTTTTCATCAGCTCCCGGAAGGAACCCGGCGCGTAGAAACCATATTTCCGCATGGCCTCATAGCTGGCCACACCGATGGAGTCCAGCCAGCCCAGCAGGGCGTCGGCACCACCGGCCACCAGTTTGTTGCCGCCGTACAGGTCCACGTCCAGGCGGGAGTTGGCCACGCAGTATTCCACAAAGCCCATCAGACCGGGCAGGTTCACTTCGCAGTCCTGGCTTTCCAGGAACTTTTCCAGGTCATTGTTGCCCAGGGGAGAATATTTCACATAAATCTCTCCCACCACGCCCACTTTCACCTTGGGCACCCGGGTCACCGGGATAGTGGCATAGTCGGCAGCAATCTCCGGGAAGCGCTTCTTCATATCCCGGGCGGAATAGTTGCGGTTGTTGCGAATCCAGTCCTGAATGCGGGCAATCCACTTTTCGGTCATGGCATCGGCGTCGCCCTTGTGGTTCTCATAGGGGTGGGTCTGGCTGCGCAGGGCGGCCAGCATATCGCCGTAGAAGATGGCCGCAATGACCTTGCGCAGCAGGGGGATGGTCAGGGGCAGGCCGCTGTCCTTTTCCAGACCGGAGAAGTTCAGCGAGGCCACCGGAATGTTGCCGTATCCGGCCTTGACCAGCGCTTTGCGCAGCAGTTTGATGTAGTTGGAAGCACGGCAACCGCCGCCCGTCTGGGTGATCAGCAGGGCCGTATGTTCCAGATCGTACTTGCCGCTGTTCAATGCGTCCAAAAACTGCCCGATGACCAGCAGGGCGGGGTAGCAGGTATCGTTGTGGACGTATTTCAGGCCCAGCTGTGCCACCTCGCTGCCGCAGTTGCCCAGCACTTCGGTCTGGTAACCTTCGCTGGCCATGGCGGCCTGCATCAGCCGGAACTGGGTCACCGCCATATTGGGGATCAGAATTTTATGGGTCTTTACCATATCCTTGGTAAAGTTCGGGGTCATATATTCCATACACTTTGCCTCATTGTAAGGGGAAAACGGGCGGCTCAGGCCTGCCCGGCGGCTTCCCGGCGTTCTTCCAGCGCGGCAAACAGGCTGCGCAGCCGGATGTTCACGGCGCCCAGGTTGGTGATCTCGTCGATCTTCAGCTGGGTGTACAGCTTATTGCCTGCCTGCAGAATCTCCCGGGTCTCATCGGTGGTGATGGCGTCCAGCCCGCAGCCGAAGGAAACCAGCTGCACCAGATCCATGTCGGGCTGGGAAATGCAGTACTTGGCGGCTGCGTACAGGCGGCTGTGGTAGGTCCACTGATTCAGCACCGAGGTCTTGAACTTGTCCTCGTGCCAGCTGACGGCATCTTCGGTGACCACAGCGGCCCCCTGGCGGATGATCAGCTGGTCAATGCCGTGGTTGACTTCCGGGTCCACATGGTAGGGACGACCGGCCAGCACAATGATGTGTTTGCCTTCCTTGCGGGCGTTGGCAATGATCTCGGTGCCTTTGTCCCGTACCTGCTGCATATGGCGGGCGTACTCCTCGTAGGCGGCGTCGATGGCCTCGTGTACGGCCTTCTTGTCCAGCCCCGGGAAGGTTTTGGTGATGGACTGGTAAAACCGCTTGTAGAAATCCTTGCGCCGCTCCAGATTGAAGTAATCATACAGCAGCGGGATGTTGGTCAGTTCGGGGCAGTTGCCGGCCAGCACTTCGGGGTAGTAGGCCACCACCGGGCAGTTGTAGTGGTTGTCGCCCAGGTGTTCGTCCAGGTTGTAGCTCATGCAGGGGTAGAATACCGCATCCACGCCCTGCTGGGCCAGCCAGTGAATATGACCGTGGCTGAGTTTGGCGGGGAAGCAGGCGGTATCACTGGGGATGGTGGCTTGCCCGGCCTGGTACAAGGTGCGGCTGGAGAAGGGACTGACCACCACCTGGAAGCCCAGTCTGGTAAACAAGGTATGCCAGAAGGGCAGCAGTTCATACATATTCAGGCACAGGGGAATGCCGATCTTGGCCCGGGGCTGTGCCGGGGCGGGGGCGTTGCGGTAGTCATCCAGCAGCTTGAGTTTGTAAGCGTACAGGTTCAGGTCCTCGCTGTTGGCCTTGCCGGTGACCGGCTTATCGCACCGGTTGCCGGAGATGAACCGCTTGCCGTCCGCAAAGGTATTGACGGTCAGCTGGCAATGGTTGCCGCAGCCGTTGCACTGCACGGTTTTGACGCTCTGGCTGAAGTTCTCCAGCTCTTCCTGGGTCAGTACACTGCTGTGGGCGTTTTCGCCTGCATGGCTGCGCCCGTGGAGGGCGGCGCCGAAGGCACCCATCAGACCGGCAATGTCGGGACGGATGACCTCCACGCCCATCTCTTTCTCAAAGGCGCGCAGCACCGCTTCGTTGTAGAAGGTGCCGCCCTGGACCACGATGTTGCGGCCCAGTTCCTCGGGGCTGGAAGCGCGGATGACCTTGTACAGGGCGTTCTTGACTACCGAGATGGAAAGGCCGGCGCTGATATTCTCAATGGAGGCACCGTCCTTCTGGGCCTGCTTCACCGAAGAGTTCATGAACACAGTGCAGCGGCTGCCCAGGTCTACGGGCTTGTCGGCAAACAGGCCCAGGGCGGCAAACTCTTTTACGTCGTAGCCCAGTGCCTGGGCAAAGGTCTGCAAAAAGCTGCCGCAGCCGGAGGAACAGGCTTCGTTCAGGAAGATGTTGCTGATGGCCCCATCCTCGATCTTGAAACACTTCATATCCTGGCCGCCGATGTCGATGATAAAATCTACGTCGGGCAGGAAATGCTTGGCAGCGGTAAAGTGCGCCACCGTTTCCACCAGACCGCGGTCACAGTGGAAGGCGTTCTTGATCAGCTCCTCGCCGTAGCCGGTGGTGGTCACACTGGCAATCTGCAGGCCGGGGTGATCTTTGTACAGCTTCAGCAGGGTGTCCCGCACCAGGGGCACGGGGTTGCCCAGGTTGGGGCGGTAGCTTTCAAACAGAATGTTGGCATTCTGGTCAATAACCACCAGTTTGATGGTGGTGGAACCAGAGTCGATGCCGATATGCACCGGGCCGCACTGGGCACTGAAGGGCAGGCAGGGCACGGTGGCGCGCAGATGGCGGGCGTGGAATTTTTCGTACTCGTCCTGGCTGGCAAACAGCGGCGGCAGGCTCACATAGGTGGCGGTGGCACTGTAATCATCCAGGCGGCGGGCTACCTCATGGAAATCGGCCTCCTCATCGGCATAGAACGCCGCACCCAGGGCCACAAAGAGCAGGCTGTTCCCGGGGCAAAGACCCTGAACGCCCAGGGTTTTGTCAAAGCTCTGGCGCAGCGTCTTGCTGAAGGTCAGCGGCCCGCCCAGATAGACGATGTTGCCCTTGATGGGACGGCCCTGGGCCAGGCCGGCAATGGTCTGGTTGACCACTGCCTGGTAGATGGAGGCGGCAATGTCGCCGGCCTGGGCGCCCTGGTTGATCAGGGGCTGGATGTCGCTTTTGGCAAAAACGCCGCAGCGGCTGGCGATGGTGTAGGTACGGGTGGCGGTCTGGGCGGCGGCGTCCATCTCGTCGGCACCCATCTTCAGCAGGGTTGCCATCTGGTCGATGAAAGCACCGGTGCCGCCGGCGCAGCTGCCGTTCATGCGGACTTCGGTGCCGCCGGTCAGAAAGAGGATTTTGGCATCCTCGCCGCCCAGCTCAATGATGCAGTCGGTGCCGGGCACCAGACGGTTGGCAGCCACACGGGTGGCAAAAACTTCCTGTACAAAAGGAACTTTGCAGCTGTCTGCCAGGCCCATACCGGCAGAACCGGAAATGGCCAGGTAGGCGCGGCCGTCGGGCAGATACTCGGCGGCGATTTTTTCCAAAAGGGCTTTGCCCTTTTCCAGAATATGGCTGAAATGACGCTCGTAGGTGGAATATAAGATCTCCCCGGCGTCGTTCAGCACCACACATTTAATGGTTGTGGAACCAATGTCCAAACCAACTCTCATAAAGGTGTAACCTCCTGCAAAACAACGGGAAAATGCGGGACAAGTATCGATGCACCGTGTTTTCTTCGGCGCGGCGTAACAAAACGCCTACTCCTACCGATACCATATCACCTTATTCTACCTTTTTTTGCTTGGTTTGGCAAGTAGACCGGGGGTAAAATGTCGTTTCAAGACGAAAAAACGCCAAAGCGGCACAAGCCGTAGCCTGTGCCGCTCTGGTGTCAAAAGAAAAGAGGAGTATGGATGAAAAAACTTGGGGTCCCTTCCTCAGGTCGGGTCCCTGCTCCCTTCCTGAGGACACTTATAGTATATCGGCAGTTTGTGACAAAGAGGTGAAAGAAGTTTCAATAAATTGCAAAAGAAATCAGAATAAACTATAAAATTCCCCTGCAAAACAAAACGTAAAAAACGGCAATAAAATCCTGCGGACAGGGTGCAAAAAATGTCTGTATATGCTATTATGAAACAGGGCGGGACCGCTGCGGATTCCCGGCCGGAATTATATAAGAAGGTAAATCAGTTATGCCCAATCGAATCAATTATCAGCAGGCGATGGAAAAGGTTTTGCAGCAGGTGGATGCGGAAAACACCCGCCCGGGGCTGCTGCTGCACGCCTGCTGCGCGCCCTGTTCCAGTGCTACATTGGAGCGGCTGGCCGATCACTTTGACTTGACCATCCTGTACTATAATCCCAACATCTACCCGCCGGAGGAGTATCATCGGCGGGAAAACGAGCTGGAACGGTTTGTGGAACAGGCAGGGTATCGCTTCCCGGTGGTGGAACTGCCTTACGACCCGCAAGAATTTTATGCGGCGGTCAAAGGGCTGGAACAGGAACCGGAAAAAGGCGAACGCTGTACTGTGTGCTACCGGCTGCGGCTGGAACAAACCGCACGCTATGCGGCGGAACATGGCTTCCCGTGGTTTTGTACCACGCTGTCCATCTCTCCCATGAAGGACCCGGTGCGGATCAATGCCCTGGGGGAGGAACTGGGAAAACAGTATGGTGTCCGTTTTCTGCCCAGTGAGTTCCGCAAAAAAGAAGGCTATAAGCGCAGTTTGCAGCTTAGTGCCGAATATGGACTGTACCGCCAGGATTACTGTGGCTGCGTATTCAGCAAGCAGGAGCGTGGCGTCTGAAAATCCAACGACAATGATAGAGGAAAAGGGAAATACGTATGCAGCAACATATTTTGGTGGCGCTGCCTCTTTCGCAGACCCAGAGGGAGAGGCTCTGCGGCGCGGCACCCCAGTTTGACTACCGTTTTACTACCCAGGAAACAGCAACGCGGGAGGAGATCCTCTGGGCCGATGCCATTCTGGGCAACGTGCCGGTGGAACTGATCCGGCAAAACGATCACCTTGTGTGGTTCCAGTCCAACTTTGCCGGACCCGACCCGTATCTGGAACCCGGTGTCTTACCGGCAAATTGTCTGGTTACCAACGCCACCGGGGCTTACGGGCTGGCCATCAGTGAATGGATGCTGGGCATGTGGCTGGCGCTGGCCAAAGACCTGCTTTTGTACCGTGACCGCCAGCACCGGCACCACTGGGAAGCCATCGAGCGCCCGGTCCGTTCCATTGCCGGGTCATGGGTGCTTTGTGTGGGAATGGGGGATATCGGTTCCAGCTTTGCCCGGCGGGCACACCTGCTGGGCGCCCAGGTGGTGGGGGTGCGCCGCCATGGAGGCTCCTGCCCCGACTACTGCCTGCGGGTGGTAGATACCGCCCACCTGGACGAGGAACTGCCCCAGGCGGATGTGGTGGCCCTGAGCCTGCCCGGTACCCCGGAAACCTACCGGATGTTTGACGCAGACCGCCTGGCCCGGTGCAAGCCCGGGGCCATCCTGCTCAACGTGGGGCGGGGGAGCACCGTGGATTGCGATGCCCTGGCGCAGGCTGTGCAGCAAGGGCGGCTGTACGGTGCGGCCATTGATGTGACCGACCCGGAACCGCTGCCGCCCGATCATCCTTTGTGGACGCTGGATACCGTGCTGATCACGCCGCATATTTCGGGGCGTTTCAGCCTGCCGCGGACCCTGGAAAACATTGTGGATATTTTTGCCCACAACCTGCAGCGCTTTGCCGCCGGGCAGCCGTTGGATAACCAGATGAGCCGAGCCACCCGCTACGTGAGCGAGGATACCCCCGGCAATCGTCTGACTTGTGAATAAGAGGATATTTTTATGGGATTCTATCAGTTTATCTATCTGTTTTTTGCCTACTCGTTTCTGGGCTGGCTGGGCGAGGTCGTTGTTACGGCGGCACGCAAGGGCCGCTATCAGGACCGCGGTGTTCTCAACGGGCCGCTGTGCATTCTCTATGGTATCGGCGGGCTGATCATCAGCTTTACCTTGGGGGAACTGCAGCAGGGCTGGTTCTTCCTGTTTGCGCTGGGCGCCATCTATGCCACCGTCATTGAATGGGTGGCCGGGCATATTCTGGAACGTACCAGCCAGACACGCTGGTGGGATTACAGCGATTTGCCCTTCAACCTGGACGGATATATCTGCCTGGGTGCTTCGGTGCTGTGGGGCGCGCTCAGCGTTATCATGATCAAATGGGGCAACCCGTTGCTGCTGTTCCTGTTTGGGTTGATCCCGGCTACGGTACGTGCGGCCATTCTGTGGGTGCTGCTGGTGATCTTTGTGCTGGATGCTGTGGGCACCGTTATGACCATGTTGGGCCTGCGCTACCGGTGGCCTCCGGCGGAAGCCGTGCAGAACCGGTTGGCCAACCTGACACTGCGGGCGGGGCTCTGGATTCTGGGCCGTGTGGAAAACCGTATGGCCAAAGCCCACCCGGCCCTTACCTTCCGGCGTGACAAACGGGCCAGGACCACGACCTTTGCGGAGGGCTGCAGCCCCTATAAGATCGCGCTGCTGTTTATTATCGGTGCACTGCTGGGTGATATCACCGAAACCATTTTCTGCCGGATTACTGCCGGTTACTGGATGAGCCGCTCCAGTCTGGTGTGGGGCCCCTTCTCCATCGTGTGGGGCCTGGCCATCGCGCTGGTGACGGTGCTGCTTTACCGTTATAAGGATAAATCCACCAGCTGGCTGTTTGTGGTGGGCACTGTGCTGGGCGGCGCTTATGAGTATCTTTGCAGCGTTGCCAGCGAAGTGGTATTCGGCGCGGTATTCTGGGATTACGGCCACATTCCCTTCAACCTGGGCGGACGTATCAACCTGTTGTACTGCTTCTTCTGGGGCTTTGCGGCGGTCGCCTGGTTCAAGGTGTTCTACCCGCCTATCTCCCGTTGGATCGAAAAAATCCCCCGGAATTTCGGCAGAGTGCTGACCTGGGTGCTTTGCATTTTTATGGTGGTGGATATGGCCGTCAGTGCTATGGCACTGATCCGTTACAACGCCCGTATTGAAGGTGTGCCCGCACAGAATCAGGTGGAAATCTATCTGGATGAACACTTTGACGATGCGCGGATGCAGAAAGTTTATCCCAAGGCAGTGCATGTGGGATAATCGGGTGCAATAATTTTTGGGTATCATTCTTTCCTGCATTGTGCTATAATCATTTTGTACGAAGAATATGATGTGAATTTGTGAAATGTGACACAGGAATCAGAGGAGGATTCTGCCATGACCCGTGTGGAATCATTGGATTATTATCTCAAGGCGCAAAGACTTGGGCAGCGGGATTATCGGGAAAAAACGGCGGCCGGGCAATCTCCCTTCCTGCCGGTGCTGGACGATATTCTGCAGAATGTGGAGATCGAAAACCAGCTGCCGCTGGGTCTGATTGAGGTCCCGCTGGAACTGTTGGTGGGCACCAAAACTGCAGGCCGCACAGCGGCCTTTGCCAGCAACTTTATGCCTTTGCTGGAACCCAAAACGGAATTTGCCACCAAATGGACCAACCTGTGTGCCGCTCATCTGGATGAGGGCATCCGGGAACCGGTGCGCTGCTTTGAATTTATGGGCCTCTTTTATGTCCAGGAGGGCAACAAGCGGGTCAGTGTGCTGAAGTATTTCGGCGCCAGCAGTATCTCGGCCAACGTGACCCGGGTGGTGCCGCGCTACAGCGATACGCCCGAAGTGCGTCTGTACTACGAGTTCATGCACTATTATCCGCTGATCAAGACCTATACGCTGCACTTTACCAAACTGGGCAGCTTTGCGCGGCTGCAAAAGCTGATGGGAAAAGGCCCCGAAGAGCCTTGGAACGATGATGACCGTGCCGACCTGCTCTCCTTGTACAACTGGGTGGGCAAAGCCTTCAAGGCCCATGGCGGGGACCATCTGCGCTGCACTACCGGGGATGTGCTGCTGCTTTTGCTGCGGCTGTATTCCCGCAAGGAACTGGCGGAAAGTTCGCCGTCCGAGCTGGGCAAAAAGCTGGATGCCCTGTGGGATGATGTGCTGGCCCTGCAGAATGACGACCCTGTTACCGTCAGCGTAAAGCCGGCAGAGCCTGCCAAGTCCAAAGAAACGATTATCGAAAAAATACTGCCCGGTATCCGCCCGGCGGTTCCCAACCACCTGAAGGTGGCCTTTGTCCACGAGCGCACCCCCGAAACCAGTGCCTGGACCAGCCAGCACGAGTTTGGCCGCTGCCAGCTGGATACGGTGTTTGAAGGCAAAGTGGAAACTGTGGCATACTGCAACGCGGTGCCCGGTGAAAATGCCGACCAGTTGGTGGAGCAGGCCATTGCCGAAGGAGCTGATATCGTCTTTACCACCAGCCCCAAACTGGTGGGCGCTTCGCTGCGTGCGGCGGTCAAGCATCCCCAGGTGCGGATTCTGAACTGCTCTATGGAGATGCCCTACGCCAGCATCCGTACCTACTACACCCGCGTGTACGAAGCCAAATTCATCACCGGTGCCATCGCCGGGGCTATGGCCCAGGGCGACTGCATCGGTTATGTGGCCGACTATCCCAGTTTTGGTGTGCCGGCCAATATCAACGCCTTTGCCCTGGGGGCCCGGATGGTCAATCCCCGGGTAAAAGTGGAACTGTTCTGGACCTGTTTGCCGGACCAGGAAGACCCGCTCACGGTATTCAACCGCAAGAACATCACGGTGGTATCGGGCCGGGATGCGCCGGTACCGGGACGCCCCCAGCGCGAATTCGGTACCTTCCTGATTCGTCCGGGTGGAATCCTGCAGGATCTGGCTACGCCTTTCTGGCACTGGGGCCAGTTCTACGAGAACGTAGTCCGCAGCGTGCTGGACGGCGGCTGGACCCGCGATAAATCCGGTACCGACGGACGTGCAGTCAACTACTGGTGGGGTATGAACAGTGGCGTCATGGATGTTCTGCTCAGCCGTGAACTTCCCACCGATGTACAGCATCTGGCTAAGATTCTGCGGGAAGGTGTGATTTCCGGCATGATCGATCCTTTCGCCTGCCGGATCACCGCACAGGATGGCACCATCAAGAACCTGGGGCATCATGGGCTTGATCTGGAACAGGTCGTGCACATGGATTGGCTGTGTGATGCCGTAGAGGGCCATGTGCCGGAGTTCGACGAACTGGCCGAGGCTTCCCGCCACATGTACCGTATGCAGGGAATCCATCGTGACCGGCTGCCGGTGGAGAAGGAGGCTGAACTATGAAGCTGCTTGCCCTGGCCGACGAGGAATGCAAAGCTTTGTGGGACTACTATAGCCCGGATAAACTCAAAGATGTGGAAATGATCATCACCTGCGGTGACCTGAACCGGCATTATCTGGAGTATCTGGTCACGATGGCGCCGGTGCCGGTTTTCTATGTGCACGGCAACCACGACGAAAGCTATGATGCACACCCGCCGGAAGGGGCTATCTGCCTGGATGATGACGTGATTGTTTATCATGGGCTGCGCATTGCCGGGTTGGGCGGCGCCTGCCGTTACCGCACCGGTGCCTGGCAGTTCACCGAGGCCGAAATGAAAAAACGGGTCAACCGCCTGCGCAGCAAAATTGAACGGCAGCGCGGGGTGGATGTGCTGGTTACCCATGCACCGCTGCACGGGTATGGAGATCTGAACGATCTTGCCCACCGGGGATTCACGGTTTTTCGGGACGTGTTGGACCGGTACCATCCCCAGCTGATGCTGCACGGCCATGTACATATGAGTTACGGCGCCAATATCCCGCGGGAACACCAGTATGGCAGTACACGCATTGTGAACTGTTTTGAACGGGTATATTTGGATGTGGAACCGCAGCCCAGACCCGAACCGCGTCGTTTGATGCAGCGCCTGTGGCAGCGGTAAGCACAGAGCAGACAAACTTTGTTAAGGAGAGCAATTATGATCAAAATCGCAGTCTTCGGTGCGGGTACCTGGGGTATTGCCCTGGCGCGCCTGTTGGCGGTCAACGGCCGGGACGTTACGGTGTGGAGCGCCATTCCTGCCGAACTGAAATCTCTCAGCACCACCCACCGCCACCCCAACCTGCCCGGCATGGAACTGCCGTCCGCGATGCACTATACGGCGGATATTGCCGAGGCCTGCAAGGGCAAGGATATCCTGCTTTTTGCGGTGCCGTCGCCTTTTGTGCGTGCCACTGCCAAAAAAGCCGCACCTCATATTCCGGAGGGGCAGCTGATCGTGGATGTGGCCAAGGGTGTGGAAGATAAGACTCTCATGACCATGAGCGAGATTATTGAGGACGAGCTGGCCAAACAGAAGCGGACGGCTCGGGTGGTGGCGCTGTCCGGTCCCACCCATGCCGAGGAAGTGGCCCGGGATATGCCCACGCTGATCGTGGCTGCCAGCGAGGACGAAGAGGCGGCCAAAGCTGTGCAGAAAGCCTTCTCCACGCCCACGTTCCGCGTATATACCAACACCGACCGTCGCGGTACCGAGCTGGGCGGCGCGGTCAAGAACGTGATTGCCCTGGCGGTGGGCATTGCCCTGGGCCTGGGGTACGGCGACAACGCCAAGGCTGCCCTCATCACCCGCGGCAACGCGGAACTGTCCCGTCTGGGGATTGCCATGGGCTGCCGGCCCGAAACGTTCTCGGGTCTGTCCGGCATGGGCGACCTGATCGTAACCTGTACCAGTATGCACAGCCGCAACCTGCACGCCGGTATGCTGCTGGGCCGCGGCAAAACGGCGGAGGAAGCCAAGGCCGACGTAGGCCAGGTGGTGGAAGGCATCAACGCGCTGCCCGCTGCCTGCCGTCTGGCCAAAAAGTATAAGGTGGATATGCCGATTGTACAAAGTGTGGATGCCATTCTGGGCGGCCGTTTGGCGGCCTGCAATGCACTGGCATCCCTCATGGGCCGCGACCTGAAACGTGAGTGAGGTGGGGCGACGGTGAACAACCAGATCAAAGCGGCCTTTTTTGATATTGACGGCACACTTTTGCCGTTTCAGGCGGAAAAACTTCCCGATTCCACCCTGGCGGCCCTGGAAGCATTGCGGCATAATGGCGTCAAGGTGTTTGTGGCTTCGGGGCGGCCGCCCATTCATCTGCCGCTGCTCCATGCCCTGGATGATGTGTCTTTTGACGGCTATGTGACAATGAACGGCCAGTATTGCTATCTGGCCGACGGCACATTGCTGTATGACCACCCCATCGACCCGGCAGCGCTGCGTACTTTGCTGCCGTACATTGAAAAAGAGCAGTTTTCGGTAGGCTTTATCGAAAAAGATCGGTCTACCTTCAATCTGATCAATGAGCACAGCGCCGAATTCTGCGAAAAGATGGAGCAGGCGGTGGGGAACGTGGAGGAACGTATCGAAACCAGCCCCATCTATCAGCTCAGTGCTTTCTTCCCGGAAGAAAAGCAGACAGAATTTCTGGCACATTGTCCCGGCTGTGTGGCAGTGCGCTGGAATGATGACTTTGTGGATGTGCTGCCTGCCGGTGGCGGCAAGCCCGAAGGGCTGGCCCATGTGCTGCAGGCACTGGGCCTGACCCGGGAACAGTGTATTGCCATTGGTGACGGCGGCAACGATGTGGAGATGCTGCGCTTTGCGGGCATCGGCGTGGCAATGGGCAATGCCTGCCCGGAAGCCAAGGCGGCGGCCGACTATGTGACCCAGGATATTCTTGAGGATGGCCTGGCCAGGGCATTGCGCCATTTTGAACTGATCTGATACCACATCTCTGCATAGGACAAGCGCCCCTCGCGTAGACTATACGCGGGGGGATTTATTATGTCATCCTATGTGCAGCGGCTGCGGGCACGTCTGGCATCATGCCCGGCGCTGGATGTGCCGTTTCTGGCCATTCTGCTGATTTTGCTGTGCTATGGCCTGATTATGCTTTTTTCGGCCGGGTATGCGGTGGCACTTTACCGCCGCGGCGATGCGTATACCTACATTCGCCCCCAGCTGCTGTTTGCGGCGCTGGGGGTAGTGGCTATGTATGCGGCCAGTCTGGTGGATTACCATATATGGCACAAGCTGGCCTGGCCCATTCTGGGCATCTCGCTGGTGTTGCTGGTCGTAGTGCTCTTTATGCCGGAATACAACGGCTGCAAACGCTGGATCGTAGTACCGGGGCTGGGGACCCTGCAGCCCAGCGAAATCGCCAAATTTGCGGTGGTGCTGGTCTTTGCCCACCTGATCTCGCTGAATCACGACCGGATGCATACCTTCGGCACCGGGGTGCTGCCGTTTGGGCTTATTCTGGGTACGGTGGCGGTGCTTATGCTGCTGGAACCCCACCTTTCCGGCACACTGCTGATTCTTTCCATCGGGGCGGTGCTCATGTTTGTGGGTGGCACCGGGCTCAAATGGTTCGGAATAGCGGGCGGTCTGGGTATAGGGGCCATTGCGGCGGCGGTCATCGCTCTGCCGGAACTGGTGCCCTATGCCACCGACCGATTGATCTCCTGGCGGGACCCTTTCGCAGACCCGCTGGGGGAGGGGCACCAGACCATCCAAAGCCTGTATGCCATTGCCTCGGGCGGGATCGCCGGGCTGGGGCTGGGTAACAGCCGCCAGAAATATCTTTATGTACCGGAACCTCAGAATGACTTTATCTTTTCCATTTTGTGCGAGGAGCTGGGTTTCATCGGCGCTGCTTTGGTGGTCATCCTTTTTCTTCTGTTGCTGTTGCGGGGAATTTCCATTGCGGTGCGTGCCCGGGATAAATTCGGAGCACTGCTGGTGGTGGGCTTTGTGGTACAGGTGGTTCTGCAGGCGGTGCTCAACATTGCGGTGGTGACCAATACCATCCCCAATACCGGTATCAGTCTGCCATTTTTTTCCTCGGGCGGTACCAGTCTGATGATGCTGTTGGGCGAGATGGGCATTGTACTTTCGGTATCCCGGCAGGCGGACGCTGTCTGAAAAAAGTTACAAATTGTGACAAGATTTCACAGGGCTGCGGTTGAAACCGTGGCCCTTTTGCCGTATAATAAATCAGTATTTCTAGGAGAGTGGGGTGAAGTCATGCCGGTTGCACAAAACCGGAAACCTCCCTTTGCGCTGCGCGCCTTTGCGGTGTTTGGCGTTACGCTGGGATTGCTGTTCGTACTGCTGTTGGGGGCCTATGCGCTGCCCGGCGGTCCGGTGCGGGAACATCTGAAAGATTCGGCCCAGACGGTGATCGACGAGGGATTGTATCCCTCTTTTTTGGGGTTCAAGCTGTTTCAGATGGACAACTATACCGATACCATCATGCTGATGGAAGCGGCCTCGGCAGATGAAACCCTGCCTCTGACCGCCATGATGACCAATACGGCCTACAACGTGGATAATTTTGAAACCCTGGGGGAAGACCTGGCCGCCTATCTGGAAGCCCGGGAGGCCGGGCAGACCGCGGAGGATGCCGGGCTGAAACCCTTCTCGTATGCGCGGTACTGGCACGGATATCTGATCTGGCTGCGTCCGCTGCTTTGTTTTATGCCCTATGCGGGAGTCCGCGTGGTGCAGTATCTGGTGTTGCTGGCCCTTTTCGTATGGGTGACGGTGCTGCTGCATCGCCGCTGCGGTGTGCGGGCGGCTGTCTGGTTTGTGGTCAGCCAGCTGCTGGTGACCTTTTTCTGGGCGCCGCATCAGATTCAATATTTCACCTGTTTTGCGGTAGCCTATGGGGGCTGTGCCTGGGTATTGGCCCGGCCCCGGCGCAGCGATGCCCTCTGCCTGTGTCTTGTGGCGCTGGGGGTCGTTACCGCATTCTGCGATTTACTGGTTACACCGGTACTGACTCTGGGGCTGCCGCTGGCCTGCTGGCTGCTGCAGCCGCAGCAGCGCTTGCGTGCAGGCGGCGCACAGTGTGCCCTGGTAGCAGGGGGATGCCTGAGCTGGGGAACCGGCTACGGCCTGTGCTGGGCCTGCAAATGGGTGCTGGCCAGTCTGATTACCGGGCAGAATATTATTGCCGATGCGCTGCACCAAGTGGGGGTCCGTACCGCTGCCGATACCTGGCACGGCATGGAACTGACCTGGGGCAATATTTTCCGCTTTGTGTATGACACATTACAGAGCCGCGGACTGTTCTGGCCGCTTGTTGTGGCAGTCATTCTGCTGGCGGCGGTATTTGTGCTCAGCCTGCGCAGCCGGGCGGCGCTTCTGCGCACGGCACCGCTGGCTGTGGTGGCCGTGCTGCCACTGCTCTGGTTTGTTGCACTTCGTACCCACAGCATCCAGCATGGATGGTTTACCTGGCGTGCGCTGGGGGTAACTTTCTTTGCCGGACTGGGCTTTCTCTGGTATGCCTGTGACCTGCGCCTGGGTGTACGCCGTATACTTCGAAAAAAAGGAACTGTATGAATACTACCGAAGAAAAAGAAAAGACTCTGCAAGAGGAAACCGCCGCTCCCGAGGAAACCGAAACCAACGCCCCGGAGGAAAAGGCTGCTCGCCGCAAGTTGCCCCGCTGGACCAAGATCCTGATTGGTGTGCTGGCGGTAGTGGTGGTACTGGTTTGCGCTGGCGTTTTGTATGTGAATGGCAAACTGGATCTGCTGCGTTACGATGACGGCAGTGTCAGTGAGGTCGGCACCATTGATGCCAGCGAGGACCAGGATCTGGATGTTACCGGTCTGGTACATAACGACGGGGAAATGGAAATGCCGGAAGGCAGCCCCTTTGCCGATGAAGATGTGCTCAACATCCTGCTCATTGGTACCGACGAACGGACCGAGGCTGTCAACGATGCGGATGCCTTCACCCATCTGAATCAGCTGGACGGCACCGAGGATACCACCGAGTTCAGCGATGATGCCCGCGCAGATGCGCTGGTGCTTGTGTCGTTGAATATCAAGGACCACACGATCCGTTTGGTTTCCATCGAGCGCGCCACCGGTGTGCCCATTCTGCTGGATGGGTACGAGGGGCAGTATGACTGGATCACCCACACCTTCCGGTATGGCGGTGCCAAGTTGACCATGGACACGGTGGAGGACTGCTTCAACGTGCAGGTGGATCACTATGTGCGGGTGAACTTCAATTCTTTTGTGCAGATCGTGGACGCCGTAGGCGGCGTGGATATTGAGATCACCGAGCTGGAAGCCAAGGCCCTTAACTGGGAGGTTCCTTCCAACTCCATGCTCATTGTGGATAAGGTGGAACCCGGTCTGAACCACTTTGACGGCTACACGGCGCTGCAGTATGCCCGCCTTCGCAAGATCGACAGCGACTGGAAGCGTATCGAACGGCAGCGTACGGTGATCGAAGCGGTGCTGGATCAGGTCAAGGACGCCAGCGTGGTGGAACTGGACAATCTGCTCAATACCGTATTGCCGCTGGTGCAGACCAACTTTACCAAGTCGGAAATTACGGCGCTGCTGGTACAGCTGCCGGCGTTTTTGGGGGCGGAAGCGGAACAGCTCTCCATGCCGCTGCAGGGCACCTACGGTGTACGTACCGGTATGGACAACCGCCTGATGTATGACCCCGACTGGGCTGTGAATATCAAGGCGCTGCAGGACTTCCTGTATAACGATAAGACCGCCGAGGAAGTCATCGCCGCAACCCCGGAAACAGCCTCGGCGGAGAGCGCACGGAAAGAAACGGAAGAGACAGAGGCTGATTCTGCCTGGAGCCAGAAAGAAAGCGACCCGGCGGATGAATACATCCGCAGAAATCTGCATGCGGTAGATTTGGCGTACCCGCTCAGTGATGCCGATTTCGGCAGCAGCGATTACCGCCTGTTTATGGAGGGGCTGGGCGGCAGCCGGGATACCGATGTGCAGAAAACGCTGGTGGAATATCTGGCGGCACAGGGGGTACGCGTGGTAACGGTGTCCGATGGTGTGGCCGCCGGTATGTTGTTGGATGATTACCTGCAAACCGGCGATACGGCATCTCTGAACCGCTACCTGGCGACCCTGCCGGCGGAACAGCGGGAAGAATCGCGGACCATGTGGCAGGATCTGTATGCCAGTTATCCCGGTATGCTGCATGCGGCCGGATTGGGCACAGACAAGACCTCGTTCACGGTGGCTTATGCAGTGAACCTGCTGCTGGAAGGCAATTACAATACGCCGGACGAAGAAATCCGTGAGGCGGTAGCTGCTATGGGCGGCAGCAACACCCGCAATACGGTGTACTGGTTCCGCAAAGCGATGGAGGAATCCCCCGCGGTTATGGAAGAATACCTGGGGGACAACTACGCCACCGCCCGGCGGCTGTATGAAGGTTTGCAGGGCGAACTGACGGATGGGGAAGAGCTGCTGGCGGATGATCTGCAGCGGGTGCTGGAAGCCTATCCGGAACAGCAGATTCTGGCTTTTGCGGAAGGCGACCAGGCTTTGCAGACAGAGGGCAGTCTGGCTGCCCGGATGCAGCAGCTGCTGGAGGAAGACGAAGAAAAGGTCTGTTCCATCGGCGTAACGTACGGCAAGTGGAAAAACAACGCCACCTTTGAACCGGATGCGGAAGGCGATGCCTGGGATGCCGAAGGTCTGAGCAGCTGGCTGGGCGAATATGTAACTCCCGGCAAAGATCTGATGCTGGCACTGGATGGAGAAGACTGCCCCTTTGCGGATGGTGATTCCCTGTTGAAAGATGCCGACGCGGATGTGACCGAAGTGGCGCAAAAGCTGCTGGTTCTGAATCCGGACAATAAAATTGCCGCAGCGACGGCAGAAAGCGCGGAAGAAGAAGTCTGGTAAAAAACTTTTTTCCGTAAAAGCGTTGACAAATGGAACCCAGTGTGGTATAAATGCTTCAAACCAGTGAAGCGAAAGTAAAACTGCAAGCGCAGCTACAGAGAGTCCCCGGGGCTGGAAAGGGGATGCAAAGCGGTACAGTATAATGGTTCGCGGAGGGCACGGGGAAAAGGCTTGGCCTGAGTATCCGCTGACGGGCGCTCCCGTTACAGGGCAGGGGAATGTTGGTTCCCTACAGAGTGGCCGTGTTCTTAGATATGATGCACGGCAAGCAAGGTGGCACCACAGATCGTTTTGTATCTGCCCTTGCACGGAAGGTATCCTTCTGTGCAAGGGCAGTTTTGCTTTTATACAACAATCGGTGAGGGAGCAATGATGAAGATGATTTTGCTGAAAGAACGATGGCGACTTTTTTCCGTATAAAATCTGCCTGTGGCAGTGCATGAAAGCCTGCCGTCCCTATTGTTGAGAAAAAGGAGCGTTTTACCATGAAAAAGTTCGTCGCCATTCTGTCCGCCGCCGCTATGATGACCAGCCTTGCCGCTTGCGGCGCTACTGCCGATACCACCACGGGTTCCTCTGCCGCCACCGCGGAAGCAACTTCCAGCGATGGCTACAAGATCGCCATTGTGCAGCAGATGGACCATTCCAGCCTGGATGAGATCCGTACCGCCATTGAGGCGGAACTGGACGCCAAAGCAGCCGAGAAGGGAATCACCATCGAATACAAAGATTTCAACGGCCAGAACGATGCCACGACCCTGAACCAGATCGGCACGCAGGTGGTGTCCGACGGGTACGATGCGGTGATTCCCATTGCCACCCTGGCGGCCCAGTGCATGGCTACGGCCTGTGAATCCACCCAGACGCCGGTCATCTACGCGGCGATTTCCAACCCCGAAGATGTGGATCTGACCGGAATCGACTATGTGACCGGTACTTCGGATGCGCTGAACACCCAGTCCATTCTGGATATGATGCTGGCGGTCAATCCCGACCTCAAGACGGTGGGACTGCTCTATTCCAACTCCGAGGCCAACTCCACCACCCCCATTGCCGAGGCCAAGGAATATCTGGACACCAAGGGGATTGCCTACATTGAAAAGACCGGCAACACCAACGACGAGATCATGACGGCGGCTGCCAGCCTGGTAGGCCAGGTGGATGCGGTCTTTACCCCCACCGATAACGTGGTTATGGCAGCTGCAGCGGCTGTTTCCGAAACGCTGACCGAGGGTGGCATCCCGTTCTACACCGGCGCCGACAGCTTTGTTACGGCAGGCGCTTTTGCCACCTGCGGCGTGAACTATACCGAACTGGGCACCTACACCGCCGATATGGCGCTGGAAGTGCTGGAAACAGGCACCGTGCCTGAATATCATGTGATGGACGGCGGTATCATCACCGTTAACACCGATACCGCTGCCGCGCTGGGAATCGATTACAGTGTATTTAACGACCTGGCTTCCCAGGTAGTGGAAGTGACCACCAGCGCCAAATAAACAGCATTAAAAACGAAGAGAAAAGGACTGCTGTTCGTCCTTTTCTCTTTTGTGTCAGATTGAATCAAAAGGAGAGTCTGCCTCATGTTTACCGTTGCCACCGTGCTGAGTGCACTGGAATTGGGCTTTATCTACGCGCTTGTGGCCATGGCGTTGTTTTTGAGCTTCCGCGTGCTCAACATCGCCGATATGACCACCGACGGCGCTTTTACGCTGGGGTGTGCGGTATCCGCCACGGCAGCCGTGGCGGGGCACCCGTTTTTGGGGCTTCCGCTGGCTATGCTGGCCGGTGCGGCGGCCGGGTTTGTGACTGCGTTTTTGCAGACCCGACTGGCGGTTCCTTCCATTCTGGCCGGTATCATCACCAACACGGGGCTGTACACCGTCAACCTGGCGGTGATGGGATTCTCTTCCAACGTGCCGATGCTGAAAACCAAGACCATCTTTACGGCAGCCCAAAGTCTGCTGGGAGAAAACGCCCCCTACAAACTGCTGGTGGCGGCCCTGATTACCGTGGTGGTCTGTGTGCTGCTCATCCTCTTTTTGGGGACCCGTTTGGGGCTTTCCATCCGCGCCACCGGCGATAACCCCGATATGGTGCGGGCTTCCTCCATCAATACTACGTTTACCATCACGGTTGGCCTTTGCATCGCCAATGCCATGACTTCGCTGTCCGGCGCGGTGCTTGCCCAGTACCAGAAATCGGCCGACATTAACCTGGGCACCGGCATGGTGGTCATCGGCCTTGCATCGCTGATCATCGGCGAAACCCTGTTTGGCCGTGGTGGTCTGTGGGCCAAAGCGGTGGCTGCTGTGGCAGGCAGTGTGATCTACCGCTTTATCATTGCCATTGCCCTGCGGGCCAACGTTCCGTCCGAATGCCTGAAACTGATTTCCGCCGTGATCGTTGCGCTGGCCATTGCAGCCCCGGCATTGCAGGCCCGCGCGGCCTTCAAGCGCCGCCGCGCCCATGCTGAGAAAGAAGGTGCTTCCCGTGCTTGATCTGCAACATATCAGCAAAACGTTCAACCCCGGTACCGTGAATGAAAAGGTGGCCCTGCAGCGGGTGGACCTTCATCTGGAAGCAGGGGGCTTTGCCACCATCGTGGGGTCCAACGGCGCGGGCAAATCCACCCTGTTCAATGCCATTGCCGGTGAGTTTATCGCCGATGCCGGAACCATCACCCTGGACGGTCAGGATATTACCATGATGCCGGATTACCGCCGTTCCAAGGTCATCGGCCGTATGTTCCAGGACCCTCTCAAGGGGACTGCTCCTCACATGACCATCGAGGAAAACCTGGCGTTGGCATTCCTGCGTGCCTCGGGGCATACTTCGCCTTTCTCCCGTATTACCAAAGCGGACCGGGAACTTTTTGCCGAAAAACTTTCGGCGCTGGGATTGGGCCTGGAAAACCGGATGAAACAGCCGGTGGGGCTGCTTTCGGGTGGTCAGCGCCAGGCGCTGACCCTGCTGATGGCTACCCTGGTGACCCCCAAACTGCTGCTGCTGGATGAACATACCGCAGCACTGGACCCGGCTACTGCGGATAAGGTGCTGGAACTGACCAAAAAGATCGTGGCAGAAAATCACATTACCTGCCTGATGATCACCCACAACATGCATGACGCTTTGACGCTGGGCAACCGTACCCTGATGATGGATCACGGCCGCATTGTGCTGGACGTGGGCGGTGAGGAACGCACTCACATGACGGTGCCGGAACTGCTGGAGCGCTTTGCCCAGAATGTGGGCCACCAGCTGGATAATGACCGCATCCTGCTCAGCAAGGACGAATAACAGAAAAAGAACAGCCACCCCGGAACGGGGTGGCTGTTTGTGTTTATTGGGCCGGGTGGCCGGGCCAACCATCGCTTTGTGCGGTGGTTTCGTCAGCATACATCCAGAGTGCTTCGTACCCGTCGGCAGCGTCCAGCACGGCGCGGCCCTGGGCTTCCGGCAAACAGAACAGCGCGGTGGAAAGGGCATCGGCATAGCCGCCACCCTGGAAGGGAGCCAGAATGGCCGTGCTGCTGCAATACCGGGCTGGATATCCGGTGGTCAGGTCGATCAGGTGAGCATAGCGCACGCCCTCATACTCAAAATAGCGTTGGTAATCGCCGCTGATCACCAGACTGTATCCCGGTTCCAGAGAAACCGTTTGGATATAGGCGGGGTCATTGTTCCAGGGATTTTCTACCCCGACGGTCCAGCGTCCTTCGCCGTTGGCCTTTTCTCCGATGGAGCGCAGATTGCCGCCAATGTTCAAAAGGGCGCTGTCCAGCCCGCGGGCCTCGGCGGCTTCGGCAGCCTGTTCCACGGCGTAGCCTTTACCCACGGCACCAACGTCCAGACTCATGGCAGGATCGGTAAAGAAGACAGTCTGTGCCTGTTCGTCCAGCTGCAGGTTTTCTATGGAGATATGCGCCAGTGCCTGCTGGATGGCCTCATCTTCGGGCGGGGCGGGGGCATCGCTTTCCCGGGCGTCATGCCAGAGCTTCAGTACAGAACCGGCGGCAATGTTGGTAGCACCATCGGTCAGGGGATAGATGGTGTTGACACACCAATCCAGAAAACGGTACAGGTCCTCGTCTACCGCCACGGGATCATCGGCGGCCTGTGCGTTCACATCGTACAAATTTACCATGCCGTCATAGTGGTTGTAGATGTCAAACAGCTGGTGGTAGTGTAGCAAATCGTCGTGTAGCGCATCCATCTGCGCATCCCATTCTGCCTGGCTGCGGGCATACCCTTTGACCACCGAAACCGTGTCGAACAGATCGAACCAGGTGGTGGTGTACAGGGTCCTGCGGTTCAGCATATTGTATACCACCACGCCGCCCAGCAGCAGGGCGGCCAGTACAGCGGCGCCTGTGCGATACAACCGGGTTTTCATGTGCGGTCCTCACCGACAGCGTCGTGTTCCTGGTTCAATTCCAGCAGCAGCTGCGCAAGCGTCCAGGTCTTACTGGTGGGGGTCACCATGGCCAGCAGGGGCAGGTCTGCGCCGCTTTCCTTCACAAGGTCGATAAAATGCCCCAGTTCACCGGTCTGGTGGCTTAATCCGCTTACGATCAGGGCCGGGCGTTCCGGTACGGCGGCCAGCGGTGCGGCGGCAGGGGCCGCTTTGCCCGCGCAAAGATCCCCCACAAGGCCGCCCAACTCCGGATTGCCTACGGTGCGCAGGGTTACGCCGCAGCTGCGGGCGGCCTTGGCCAATCCTTCGTAGCCAGGGCAGGTTTCATCAAAGCGCCACAACAGGGCACAGCGGGGTTCACGAACGATATGTGCTTTCATGGATATTACCTCGTGTTGCAAAAAGCGCGCCGTCTTGCGGCGGCGCGCTGAAAGTTGAAATTACAGGTCGGGGTGGTATTCTTTGCAGGTGCACTTCTTCCACTTCAGACCGCTGCCGCAGGGGCAGGGATCGTTGCGGCCGATCTTGGTCACCCGTACCGGGGCGGCACCCTTGGCACCGGCTTTGACAGGTGCACCTTCGCCGGTGGGCTTGGCAATCTGTTCCCGCTTGGGCTGGGCGTTCTGCTGGCGGATTTCGATGGTCAGCAGCATGTGGACGGCGTCCTCCCGGATGGAAGCAATCATCTCGTCAAACATGGCAAAACCTTCGATGCGGTATTCCACCACCGGGTCGTGCTGGCCGTAGCCGCGCAGGCCCATGCCCTGTTTGAGCTGGTCCATGTTGTCGATGTGCTCCATCCACTTGGAGTCCACGTTGCGCAGCAGGCAGATGCGTTCCAGTTCCCGCATGGTCTGGGCACCGTACTTGGTCTCCTTGGCGGTGAGAATATCCATGCCGCGCTTGTACAGTTCGTCGGCAATGCCCTGGCGGGTCACATCGTTCAGCTGAGCCGTAGTGTAGTTGAAGTCGGTGGGCAGGCACAGCCAGTTCATAAAGTGGCGGCGCAGACCGGCAAAATCCCAGTCATCGACAGACTCGCCGTTGAGGTAGTTGGCGCAGGCATCGTCGATGCTCTGGCGCATCATCTCATGAAGCTTATCCGAGATATCCTCGCCGTTCAACACCATCTGGCGCTGTTTGTAGATGATTTCGCGCTGCTGGTTCATGACGTCGTCATACTGCAGCACCTGTTTACGGATGGCAAAGTTGGAAGCTTCCAGCTTTTTCTGGGCGCTCTCGATGGTGTTGGTGATGAGCTTGTTCTCGATGGGCACATCTTCTTCCAGGCCCAGGGAATCCATCAGGCCCTGCACACGCTCACCGCCGAAAATGCGCATCAGATCGTCTTCCAGGCTCAGGAAGAAACGGGAGGCACCCGGGTCGCCCTGACGGCCGGCACGGCCGCGCAGCTGGTTGTCGATACGGCGGCTCTCGTGGCGTTCGGTGCCGATGATGAACAGACCGCCGGCTTCGCGCACTGCCTCCGCTTCCCGCTTGATCTCCGGTTCGAACTCGGCACACAGCTCATCAAAACGCTTGCGGGCGTTCAGCACCTCGGTATCCTCGGTATCGGCGTGGCCGTCACATTCGGTGAGCAGGAATTCCAGCTTGGCGTCAATATCGGCCTCCGGCGGGGTGGGCAGTTCGGTGCCGGTAGCTTTGGCGCGGGCCTTGGCGTGCTCGTATTCATCTTTGCGCTGATCCAGATCTTTGGTCAACGCTTTGGTCAGTTCCTTTTTCAGGGCTGCTTTGGCCATGTAGGTCACGTTGCCGCCCAGCATAATGTCGGTACCACGACCGGCCATGTTGGTGGCAATGGTAACGGCGCCCTGCTTGCCGGCCTGGGCTACGATCTCGGCTTCGCGCTCATGCTGTTTGGCGTTCAGAACGTTGTGCTCGATGCCGCGCTTTTTCAGCAGCTTGGAGAGCGCCTCGCTCTTTTCCACGCTGACGGTACCCACCAGAACCGGCTGGCCCTTGGCGTGGCATTCGGCCACCTGCTCAATGACCGCGTTGTACTTGCCGTTGACGGTCTTGTACACGCTGTCGGGCAGGTCTTTACGGGCACGGGGCTTGTTGGTGGGGATGCTGACGATCTGCAGACCGTAGATCTCGCTGAATTCGTCCGCTTCGGTGGAAGCCGTACCGGTCATACCGGCCAGCTTGTCATACATACGGAAATAGTTCTGGAAGGTGACGGTGGCGAGGGTCTTGCTTTCGGCGGCAACGGTTACGCCTTCCTTGGCTTCAATGGCCTGGTGCAGACCTTCATTGAAGCGGCGGCCGTACATCAAGCGGCCGGTAAATTCGTCCACGATGATGACTTCGCCGTCTTTGACGATGTAGTCGGTGTCGCGGTGCATAACGCCCCGGGCCTTGATGGCACCGTCAATGTAATGGCGCAGGGACATATTGTCCGCATCGGCCAGGTTTTCTACACCGAAGTAGGCTTCGGCCTTCTGCACACCGGACTCGGTCAGGGTGGCAGTCTTGCGCTTCTCGTCCACCACGTAGTCGCCGTCTACCTGTTCTTCGGCGGCAACCTTGTCGTCCAGTTCCACAATCACGCTCTTTTTCAGCGTCTTGGCAAAATCGTCGGCGCGCTTGTACATGGCGCTGGAGTCCTCGCCTTTGCCGCTGATGATCAGGGGCGTACGGGCTTCATCGATGAGGATGGAGTCCACCTCGTCCACAATGGCATAAGCGTGGCCGCGCTGCACCATGTTGGCTTTGTAGACCACCATGTTGTCGCGCAGATAGTCAAAGCCGAACTCGTTGTTGGTGCCGTAGGTGACGTCAGCCTCATAGGCCTTTTTGCGGTCGGCAGATTCCACGCTGTGGACCACCAGACCTACGGTCAGGCCCAGGAAACGATACACCTTGCCCATCCATTCGCTGTCGCGGCGGGCCAGGTAATCATTGACAGTAACTACGTGCACACCCTTGCCGGTCAGAGCGTTGAGGTAAACGGGCATAGTGGCAACCAGCGTTTTGCCTTCACCGGTCTGCATCTCGGCAATGCAGGCGCGGTGAAGCACAATGCCGCCGATGATCTGGACGGGGTAGGGTTTCAGGCCCAGTACACGCCAGTCAGCCTCGCGGCAGACGGCAAAGGCTTCGGGCAGCAGATCGTCCAGCGTTTCGCCTTTGGCCAGACGCTCCTTGAATTCGGCAGTCTTGGCCTGCAGCTGTTCGTCGGTCAGCTTCTCCATTTCCGGTTCCAGCGCCAGCACCTTGTCAGCCAAAGGCTGGATGCGCTTGAGCTCCTTGTCGGAGAAGGAACCGAACAATTTTTCAAAAAAAGACATAGGAAAACCCCTGTATTTCCGCCGCGCGCGGGCGCAGCAATATAGTTTTACACACTCTAATATAATACACCCGCACAGGGGATGCTGTCAAACCTGTGCGGGTGTATTTCAAAATTAATTTACGGCTTCCGAGGCGGCTTTGCGGGGAGCGGGCAAGCTCAAAAGAACCAGCATCACAAAGATGCAGGCAAAGCCCAGCGCATCCCATATGGTAAAGGGGGAACCCAAAACCAGGGTGCTGATGATGGCAGCGGTGACCGGCTCGGCAAAACTGTACAGGCTGGCCCGCTGGGGACCAATAAGGGGTACGCCGGACATGTACAGGCTGAAGGCGAGCACATTGCCTACAACGACCACCACCACAATGCCAAAGATGCCCACGGCGCTGGGAACATAACCCATGGTCCAGGGGCGGAACACCAGATGGAACAGGGCACCGCCCATCAGGAACGCCCAACCCTGGAGCATAGGGGTGGGATATTGCTCCTGGAGTTTTTTGGGCCACATGGTGTAGATCACTACGGTGCCGGCGCAGACGATGCCGGTGACCAGCGCGGCGGGGTTGATAGCCAAGCTGGTCAGACTGCCGTGGGTGGTGAGCAGAAAAACACCCACCAGTGCCAGCACAATGGAACACAGTTCAAACAGATGGGGACCGCGGCGCTGTTGCAGGCAGAGAATCAACAAAATCAATACCGGGGAGAGGTCCTGCAAAATGGTGGCGACGCCGGCGGTGGAAAGCTGGATGGTCAGAAAATAAAGGAACTGGCAGCAGCTTACGCCCGCCAGACCGTACACCAGCAAATCAAGGGCGTTACGGGGATTCTTTTTTACGTTCCAGGGGTCAAACAGCAGTTTGCGGTCCTTGCAAAAATAAAAGCCGCACAGCAGAAGGCCCGCCAAAAACAGGCGGATAGGTACCAGCCAGGTGGAATCCATATTTTCCCGCGTAAACAGGTACTGGCCCATGCAGCCGGATACGCCCCAGCAGGCCGCGCCGCCCATGGTCAGGCAGGCTCCCTTTACCCGATCAGACATTGTATATTCCACTCCTCAAAATTGTATTTACGGCTTCCCGCAGGTCCGGAACTACCGTGGTTCCAGTTTGGCGCAGTACGTCGGCCGGTTGGTGGCCGCTGCTTTGCAGCACACAGCCAACCCCCAGTGCCTGGGCAACTTCAAAATCATGGGTCGAATCGCCGATCATTACAGCGCTGGCCGGATCAAAGCCGGCTTCACGCAGATAACGCAGCCCCAGTTCCACCTTGCTTTTGGCGTAGATGTCCCCAAGACCCAGAAGGCGGTCAAAATAACCGGTCACACCCCGTTCTTCGGTTTGCTGCCGCAGCGTAGTAATGGGGCTGGCCGACAGAATCACCTGGCGCAGCCCGGCGGCGGCAAAGGCATCCAGCGCTTTGCGGGCACCGTCCATCAGCGGGCAGGCGGCACTGGCGGGAATGTAGTCTTCCATAAAGCTTTGGGCCAACTCGTCAAAGCTGTGGCGGGTAAAGTCAAAACCGGCCCGGGCATAGTATTCCTGCACGGGAAAACCAAAAATGGCCCGGTACTGATCGTGGTCGTACCGCTGCGGATAACCATACCGGGCAAGCAGACGGTTGAGCGCGTCCACGCACAGTGTTACATCATCCAGCAGGGTGCCGTTCCAATCCCACAAAATCAGTTCCGGGCGCATAGAGTGTTACCTCAGATCATTTTTCGGTGAAAATTTGCTTGAGCGCAACATTGGACTCGATGAGCTTGACCAGGGCTACACCCAGGACGGTGCAGCTGATCAGTTCGCCAATGCCTACCGTAATGCCGTTGGTCAGGCACAGCAGCCAGAGGGGTGCGCTCATGGCGGTATAATCGGTAAAAAAGACGGTGATCTCAATGCCCACAATGACAGCGTTGAAGATAACCGGCGGAAGGGAGGCGGGAAGCGCCAATCCCTTGATGCGCAGATTGCGCAGGCGGTAGGTAAACAGGCAAGCCAGCAAGGTGGCAAGCGTGCCGAAGATAACGTCGATAATGGTGGAGCCGAACAGGTTGGCCAGGAAACAACCCAGCGTTACGCCAATGATGTACTCAGCCCCAAAAACGGGCAGCAGGCAGAGTGCCTCTGCGATACGGACTTGAATCGCACCGTAGCTGAAGGGGGCCAGCACCAGGCAGAGCACCACGTACACGGCGGCAATCACGGCACAGCGCACCAGACGCTGCACCGAGGCATGCCCCTCGGTGCGGGGCAGTGCCAGCCGAACAGCCAGACAGGCCACAACAATCGCGGCCACGGACAAGATAGCAATATACATACAAACACTCCGGCGGATAGATTTTGACCGCATGCCAGACCGCCAGCCTGGCACCGGTTTGCGCCGCAAAAGATACGGCGGAGCCTAAAATCCTAAGTTGCTCAACGAAAAAATATTATAGCAAAGGGAAAATCCGGTTGCAAGAGGGGATCGGACAATTTTTGGCGCAAAAGGAGGCTTGACTTTTGAAAGCAAACAGTTTATAATTCAAGAGTTACAAGCCGGTGTGTTGGAATTGGCAGACGAGACGGACTCAAAATCCGTTGGTGGTGACACCGTGTGGGTTCGACCCCCACCACCGGCATATAAAAAATGTCCTCGGCGTATCTCGCCGGGGGCATTTTATTTGTCATGTGAAACAGGCCGCGCATAGCGCCACATAACAGTGCATAAATCCCTCCTTGCGGTGGCATACTGCTACCAAAAGGAGGGATTTTTATGTCCATGTTCAAAAAATTACTTTTGCTGCTGGCCATTGTGGGCGGCATCAACTGGGGCATTTATGGAATCTGGGGCTTCAACGCTGTGGGCTGGCTGGTAGGCGGCAGCCTGAACTGGCTGGCCCGTACTATCTTTATCGTGGTAGGGGTGGCAGCCCTTTGCCTGGTTCCCAGTCTGTTCATGAGCGATGAACCCCGGCCGGAACCCCGTACCCATTGATCCTGCGGCGGGCTGTGCCCGCCCTACATAGGTTACAGGATCGGCCCGGCGTCCAGCCGGGTGTTTTTTGCGTGTATTCCCACACTGAGAACCAATCCCACGCAGAGATACATCATCACCACGCTGGACCCACCGGCAGAGAAAAAAGGCAGCGTTACGCCAATGACCGGCAAAACCTGCAGGTTCATGCCCAGATTGATGACGCACTGCACAAACAAAGCGGCAAAGATGCCTACGCAGATAAAGCGGCCCAATGCGTCGCTGCTGTGCAGGGCGGTGCGCAAGGTGCGCAGGCAGAGAGCAAACAACAGGATCAGCACGGCGGCGGCTCCCAAAAAGCCCAGCACGTTGGCCAGATAGGCGAAGATAAAATCATTCCAGGCATTGGGCACAAAGATATGGTCCCCACTGAACAACCCCTGTCCGGTCAGGCCGCCGGTACCAATGGCCATGGCGCCTTTGTTTTGCTGGTAGGTGATATCGGAAAGCGCCGGGTCCTCCGGCGTCAGGATGGCCATGATCCGCTGGAACTGATACCCTTTGAGCAGATCCGGTTTGAGCATAAGCAGGGCACCGCCGCCCACGACACCGCCAACCAGAACGCCGCCTACCAACCAGTGGGATAACCCGCCGGCGTACAGCATGATCAGTCCGATCCCCAAAAACACAAGGGCAGTACCGTCATCGCCTTGCAGATGAATCAGCAGGGGAGGGACGATAACGTGAATCAGCAGGAAAAACAGGTTCTTGGGCTTGTTGACCTGGCCGCGCAGTTGGCTCAAATGCAGGGCCAGCGTCAAAATAAAACTGATCTTGGCCAGTTCTGCAGGCTGAAAGGTCATGCCGCCTACCCGGTACCAACTGTAGTTGGAAGTGCCGCCGGCGTCGTAGCCGATGGTCAGCACACCGGTATTCACGTTGTGCAAAAACAGTGTGGGCAGCACCAGGCCCCAGGCTACTGTGGCATGCAACGGCCACGCCCGGGCCAATGCCCGGTAGTCTACGGTGGAAAACACAATCGCCAGCATGGCGCCCAACAGACTGGCAATGACCTGTACCGACGCTTTGTTGTTGGAACCCAGCTGGCTGTACCCGAGCGAAACCAACACCACAACGCTCAGTGCCGAGCACAATACACAGATGGCAAGGTATAGTACATCGACGCGGCGCAGATAACGGCGGATCAGTGGGTACATAGACGAACTCCCTTCGGGATGGTTTTCCCTTATTATAGCGCAAGTAACAGCATTTGACCACGGATAAGAATTAAATTTTACAAATGGCCCAATGTGTACTATAATAAATACGATTATGCAGTAAGGAGTATGACTGCCATGCAGGAATATACCACACATTCCCGTGAAGAAACCGTAGCATTGGGGCGAACCCTTGCCAAAACCCTGCCTGCCGGGGCGCTGATTGCCTTTACCGGGGGCCTGGGAGCGGGTAAAACCGCCTTCTGCCAGGGCTTGGCCGAAGGTCTGGGCTGTACTGACCCGGTCAGCAGTCCCACGTTTGCCATTGTCAATTATTACCGGGGGCCGCGTCCGCTGGCACACTTTGACCTGTACCGTATCCACAGCGAGAGTGATCTGGCAGCTGCCGGCTTTTATGATTATCTGGATATGGGGGCTGTGGTTGCCTGCGAATGGAGCGAAAACTGCGCCGAATTGCTGGCACAGGAAAATCCCATCTGCATCGACATCCAGCGCGTGGACGAAAATACGCGTCATATTACCATTCGATAAGATACAGACTGGATAAACGGTGCATGAAATTACATATTGTACAGGTGATTCTATGAATATTCTGGCGGTTGATACCGCAGGTAAGAGCGCTGCCGTGGCGGTTCTGCGCGATGATACGCTGCTGTACGAAACACAGTGCAACAACGGCCTGACCCACAGCGAAACGCTGCTGCCTATGATCGATACCGCACTGCGGGCCTGCGGGCTTACGGTGGCGGACCTGGACCTGCTGGGAGCAACCAATGGACCCGGCAGTTTTACAGGGCTGCGGATCGGGCTTTCGGTGATCAAGGGGCTGGCCTTGCCGCGGCAGATTCCCTGCGCACCGGTGTCCACCATGGCAGCATTGGCCTATGGTATGGCCGGGCAGGGGACGGTGATCGGTGCCCAGGATGCCCGCCGCGGGCAGGTGTATTGGGCGGCTTTTGACCTGGAAACCCACAGCCGTTTGACGCCGGATGCCGCTGCACCGGTGGCCTCTTTGCAGGAATTTGTGCAGAACTGTAAAAAACCGCTGTTTTTTGTTGGCGACGGCGCCGCTTTGTGTTACAATGTCTATGAACAGGTGCCGGGGGTAGCCGTATGCCCGCCTGCGCTGCAGGTGCTGCGTGGCGCCGGAGTGGCGCTGGCTGCCAAAGCCCTGTGGGAAAGTGGAGCATGCGTATCGCCGGCTGAACTGCTGCCGGATTATCACCGGCTGAGCCAGGCAGAGCGGGAACGCGCCGAGAAAGAAAAACAACAGGGGGAACCAACCAATGCAATTTGACAAACCCATTGCGCTGGCTGCCGATCATGGCGGCTACGAACTGAAAGAAGCCATCAAGGCGCACCTGCAGGAACAGGGTATTGCCTATGAGGATTTCGGTACCGATTCCACCGCCAGTGTGGATTACCCTGACTTTGCCGAAGTCGGCTGCAAAGCTGTGCAGGAAGGCCGCTGTGCGCTGGTGATCCTGTGCTGCGGTACCGGTGTGGGTATGTCCATGTGTGCCAACAAAATGCAGGGGATTCGCGCCTGCTGCTGCAGTGATACCTTCAGTGCCGAATTTACCCGCCGCCACAACAATGCCAATGCCCTTTGCCTGGGCGGCCGTGTGGTGGGCGCCGGTCTGGCTTGCCAGATCGTGGATGCCTTCCTCAACGCGACTTTTGAGAGCGGCCGCCACCAGAACCGCATCGACAAGATGATGGCGCTGCAGAACCGCTAAGTTTTTCACGGCCTGCCCCGGCGGGCTGCCGATAAAAAATGTTTGACAAGGAGATTGTACCATGAGCGTTGTCGAGATCGTAGATCATCCCCTCATTCAGCACAAGATCAGCCTGTTGCGTGACCGGAACACCGGCACCAAGGAATTCCGTGATCTGGTCAGCGAGGTTGCCATGCTGCTTTGCTACGAGGCTACCCGTGACCTGCCCACCGAGGAAGTGGAAGTGGAAACGCCCATTGCTCTGGCCCGTACCAAGGTGCTGGCCGGCCGTAAGCTGGCGCTGGTTCCCATTCTGCGCGCCGGTCTGGGCATGGTGGACGGCATGCTGTCCATGATTCCTGCGGCCAAGGTGGGGCACATTGGCCTGTACCGAAACGAGGATACGCTGAAGCCCGTGGAATATTACTGCAAGCTGCCCAGCGACATCAACGAGCGTGAAGTCCTGGTTCTGGACCCCATGCTGGCTACCGGTGGCAGCGCTTCCGACGCCATTACCCAGATCAAGAAGCGCGGCGCCAAACATATCAAGTTCATTGGCCTGATCGCCGCTCCCGAAGGCATGAAGGCTCTGCATGAAGCACATCCCGATGTGGATATCTATGTGGGTACTCTGGATGAGCGCCTGAACGATCAGGGCTACATTGTCCCCGGTCTGGGCGACGCCGGCGACCGTATCTTCGGCACCAAATAACAGCTTCCCTAAAACAAGATACCGGGGCACAGGCAGTACTGCCTGTGCCCCGGTTTTTATTTTGATGTTTTACAGTCCTTCGGGCGTTGTATGCAGTTCTACCGTGCGGCGGTTCAACGTCAGCAGGCCGTCCCGCTGCATCCGGGACAGCGTACTGCTCAAGGCACTGCGGTCTACACCCAAAAAATCGGCCAACTGTTGGCGGTCAAAGGGTAATATAAAATCCAAGCTGCCATTCTTGATGGCCAGCGCGGAAAAATAGGTCATCACCCGCTCGCGGATGGTTTTAGGGGCGGTGTACAGGTTGCGCCGCGCCAACCCCAGATTTTTGTGTGCGGAAATCTGCAGCAAATTCTGCGCCATGTGCTGCAGGCAGGGGGCGTTGCCCGGCTCCAGAAGAGGAGCGGCGGAAAGAAACAACACCTCTCCGTCGGTAGCGGCTGTTACATTGACCAGGAGCGGTTCCTGGGGCAAGCAGGCATAGGTTTCGGCGAAGAGATCGCCTTCCGTGGCTTGTCCCAACAGGGTTTTGCTGCCCCACACATCCAGATGCTCAATGTGGACGCAGCCGGACAGCACAAGCCCCAGGTGAGAAACGCACTGACCGGCCTGTGCCAGCAATTGATCTTTGGTAAAAGCATAGCGGTGTGCGTCCAGTGCACTCAGGGCCCAATGCACTTCTTCCTGACTCAGCCCGTGAAAGAGAGCTGTTTCGGGTAGATCCTGTGTTTTCATGGCTTTTCCTCTTTTCTTTTGCAAGTATGTTGTAACTACAACATACTTGCTGCTTGTATTGTAGTAAACTGGAGCCAGAAAGTCAATACGGAGGCTATTTTATGAAAAGACGAATCATTCAGATTGATGAACAGAAATGTAACGGCTGCGGTGCCTGTGCAGCAGCCTGCCATGAAGGCGCCATTGAGATGGTAAACGGTAAGGCACGCCTGATGCGGGACGATTATTGTGACGGACTGGGGGATTGTCTGCCCACCTGTCCTACCGGAGCGATTACCTTTGTGGAAAGGGAAGCTGCACCCTATGATGAAGCCGCCGTACAGGCAGCCAAAAAAGGCAAACTTCATGCGGCAGGCGGATGCCCCGGAAGCGCTGCGCAGGTTCTCCATGGCGGTTGCCCGGGCAGCCGGGCACAGACGCTTTTCGGTGGGGCAGAACCGGCAGCCGTTCCTACGGCAGCACCCAGCCGCCTGCGCCAGTGGCCGGTACAGATCAAACTGGTGCCGGTGGAAGCGCCGTTTTTTGAGGACGCCAAACTGCTGATTGCCGCCGACTGTACGGCGTATGCCTATGCGGCCTTCCATGAACGTTTCATCCGGGGGCATATCACGCTGGTGGGTTGCCCCAAGCTGGACAGTGTGAACTACAGCGAAAAACTGACGGAAATCTTAAAGCGCAACAATATCCGTGAAGTAACCGTAGTGCGGATGGAAGTTCCCTGCTGCGGAGGCTTGGAACAGGCTGCCAAGCGGGCGCTGCAGGCCAGCGGTAAATTCATCCCTTGGCAGGTAGTGACCATTTCCACCAACGGGCGTATCCTGGATTGATTCCAAAAAACCTCTTGACTTAAACTGCACTTTAAGTGCTACGATAGGTACAAATGAGAGCTGTCAGGAGGTTTTGCTTTATGGAAGATCGTATTCAACGTTGTGCAGAAAAATTTGGGATTCTTTTTGGGGCTGCCCCGGCGGGGGAGGAAGGCACCGACCCTGAATTCATGAAAATTTTGCAGCGCTTTATTTTTGGAGAAGTCTGCTACGTGGGGGAACTCAGCGATGCAGACCGGGAACTGGTCACGGTGACGGTTCTGGCGGTGAATCAGACGCTGCCGCAGCTCAAAGCGCATGTGGGAGCGGCTCTCAATGTGGGGTGCACGCCGGTGGAAATCCGGGAAGCCATTTATCAGTGCGCGCCGTTCATCGGATTCCCCAAGACGCTCAACGCCATTGCGGCAATGAATGAAGCTTTTACCGCAGCGGGAATCGCACTGCCGCTGCCTGCCCAGGGCACTGTGGAAGATGCCGACCGCTTTGAAGCAGGATTGGCGCTGCAGGCACCATTGTACGGTGAGGAAATTGCTGAACGATACCAGGATCTGCCGACGGAATATGCCGAGGCCATTCCTCGCTTTTTGACGGAATTTGCCTTTGGAGATTTCGCTACGCGTGCGGGGTTGGATGGGGCACGGCGGGAGTTGCTGAATGTAGTGACGCTGGCCGCCCTGGGGGGAGCAGACCTGCAGGTCAAGGCCCATGTACAAGGGGCCGAAAAGGCAGGCAACAGCCGGGAACGGATTCTGGCGGCACTGCTCCATGCAATGCCTTATATGGGAATTCCGCGGCTTTTCAACGCGCTCAATGCGGCGCGGGAAGCATGGAAAGAAGAGACCGCATAAGGGAATAAAGAAAAGCCTTTCCTGTAAGGGAAAGGCTTTTTGCTTTGGTTATCAGTTTTTCAGGGCCTGCATGGGGGCGGGAATCCGTCCGCCGCGGTGAATCATCACGGCGGGGCTGTACTGGCTGATGGGCATAATGGGGGCGTGGCCCAACAGACCACCAAAATCCAGCACGTCGCCGGCCTGGTGACCGATGGCGGGAATCACGCGCACAGCGGTGGTTTTGCTGTTTACCATACCGATGGCTGCTTCGTCGGCGATCAGGGCACTGATGACCTCGGCGCTGGTGTCGCCGGGAATAACCACCATATCGATACCGACCGAGCAGACGGCGGTCATGGCTTCCAGTTTTTCCAGGGTCAGGCTGCCGCATTCGGCGGCCTTGATCATACCGTCATCCTCGGATACCGGGATAAAGGCACCGGAAAGACCACCTACGTGGTTGGACGCCATTACGCCGCCTTTCTTGACGGCATCGTTGAGCAGAGCCAGGCAGGCGGTGGTGCCGCAGCAGCCGCAGCTTTCCAGACCCATTTCTTCCAGAATGTTGGCGACGCTGTCGCCGATGGCGGGAGTGGGGGCCAGGGACAGGTCGATGATGCCTGCGGGCACACCCAGGCGTTCGCTGGCCAGGTTGGCGACCAACTGGCCCAAACGAGTGATCTTGAAAGCGGTGCGCTTGACCAGCTCGGCCACTTCATCCATGGGAGCATCCTTGGGCAGTTTGGCCAGAGCCGCGCGCACGGCGCCGGGACCGGAAACACCCACGTGAATCTCGCAGTCCGGCTCACCGGGACCGTGGAAGGCGCCGGCCATGAAGGGGTTGTCCTCCGGTGCGTTGCAGAACACTACCAGTTTGGCGTCGCCCATGCACATGTTGTCCTTGGTCAGTTCGGCGGTTTCGCGCACGACCTGGCCCATCAGACGAACGGCGTCCATGTTGATGCCGGACTTGGTGGAACCTACATTGACGCTGGAACACACAATGTCCGTTTCGGCCAGAGCCTGGGGAATGGCTTTGATCAGGCGCTTGTCACCGGCGGAAAAACCTTTGTGGACAAGGGCGCCGAAACCGCCCACAAAGTTAACGCCCACTGCTTTGGCGGCACGGTCCAACGCCTTGGCATAAGCCACGGGGTCGGCGTCGGGGGCAGCACCCAGCAGCATGGCGATGGGGGTGACGCTGATGCGCTTGTTGACAATAGGCACACCATACTCGGCGCTGATGCCGTCTACCACCGGGACCAGGTTGCCGGCTAGGCGGACGATCTTGTTATAGATTTTCTCGCAGGCTTTGTCGCCGTCGGGGTCGATGCAGTCCAGCAGGCTGATGCCCATGGTGACGGTACGTACATCCAGATTTTCTGCGGTGAGCATCTCGATGGTTTCGAGAATATCGCCGCTGTTCAAAATTCTCATGGTCTGTTATATCCTCCCGTCAGATGGTGTGCATGGCGTCAAAGACTTCCTCGCGGGTCATGGTGACCTGCATCTTCATCTCGTCGCCCAGCGCGGTAAAGCGGTCACGCACCGCGGCGGGGTCCACAGAGCAGTGGTTCAGGCTGACCAGCATGATCATGCAGAACATTTCCTGCATGATGGACTGGGAAATATCCTCAATGTTGATGTTCAACTCGGCGCAGACTGCGCTGACCTTGGCAACAACACCAACGGTGTCGCGGCCGATGACGGTGATAACAGCTTTCATAACAATACAAGCCCCCTCAATCAGTATGATGGTATTATACCAGAGTTTGCCATCCTGTGCAACAAAACCCATAAAACAAAACCAGGGGGAAGGCGGACCTTCTCCCTGGAAAATTCAATAGATTACGGCAGTTGGGGTTCGTAGGCTTCCAGACGGCGCGGCTTGCCCTCAAAGGCAATGGCAATGGCGTCGGGACCGGTATTGGCGCTGACAGCGGCACCCAGCTGGAAGGTGGTCATGGGGGCATGGCCGAAGGCCTTTTTGCACAGCTTGACCAGTTCATCGCGCTTGGCGGTGCTGGAGGTGTAGCCTACCATGTAGGGGATATCCCGCATGTTATCCACGCGGCTTTCCACCCACTTGACCATGGCGGGGGTCACAGCGGCATCGCCGCGCACCTTGGCCTCCACCTTGGAAATGCCATCGTTCAGGCTGATGATGGGGCGGATGCCCAGCAAGTCACCTACCACGGCGGCTGCCGCGCTTACGTGGCCGGACTTTTTCATCTGCTTCAGGCTGTAAGCGGCCAGGCAGATCTCCACGCAGTCCAGCTTGTGCATCATCTCGTCCACACAGGTGGCCAGCTCGCCGCCATTGCGCACCTTGCGGGCACATTCACACAGATACCAGCCAAAAGGCATGGAATAGGTGTGGCTGTCCAGTACCTGGATGCGCAGTTTGTGGCCGGGCCGCTCTTCTTCCAGCATTTCCAGGGCTTTCAGCGCATTGTTGTAGGTGCTGGAGCCGCCGCTGTTGATGCTCAGGTGGATCAGGTCGGTGTACCCTTCATCCACATAGCGCTCGTAGATTTCGCACCACTGCAGTTGGGTGATGGCGGCGGTGGTGGGCACGCCCTGGGCGTCGCGCATCATCTGATAGAACTGGTCATTGGTAAAATCTTTGCGTTCGATATACTCGGTGCCGTCCACATTGATGGGGAAGCCAACGAGCTCGATGCCGTATTTTTCCGCCAGATCCTGCGGAATATCGGCGGAAGAATCCGTCAGAAAACCGATTTTGCTCATTTTACATCCTCGCTCCATTCGTATCGGGTCAGTTGGCCGTGTGTTTCCAGACCGGCAAAATCCCATTGCCGCAAAACTTCGTACACGCCTACCGCGACCGCATTAGAAAGGTTTAAACAGCGTTCCCCGCGCCGCATAGGCATGCGTACACAGTCCGCTTCGTGCTGGACCAGCAGTTCTTCCGGCAGGCCGGCATCTTCACGGCCAAAGACCAGATACGCTCCGTCCGGGTATTGCACATCCACATGGCGGTGCGGCCCTTTGGAGGTGAAATAGAAAAACGGCCCTTTGTTTTTGCTAAAGAAATCCGCAAGGTCCTGATAATATGTTATATCAAGCTGGTGCCAATAGTCAAGACCGGCACGCTTCAATTTTTTGTCATCAATGGTAAAACCCATGGGCCCCACCATGTGCAGTCGTGCTCCGGTAACCGCGCAGGTACGCGCAATATTGCCGGAGTTCTGGGGGATCTGCGGCTCCACCAGTACAATGTTCAAGGTTGGCATTTGTTCACTTCCTGTTTTTTCCGGCAGTGATCGGTCGGATCACTGGGTAATCAGTTTGGGCAGGGCGGCTTCCAGCCATACGCCCAGGCGTTCGTCGGCGCCTTCGGGGGTGGAGCGGATGCAATCTGCCACAAACGCGGCGGCTGCCTGTACGGCGGCCTGGGGAACATTGCCCTGCAGGATGCGCCCCACCAGTACGGCGCCGAAAATATCTCCGGTACCATGGTACATCCGGGGGATCAGCGGCGTTTTTACAAAATAACCCTGACCCCCGCGGGAAGCACCCACGCAGCCGATGCACCGCCCGTCAGACAGGCCTGTTACGCCGGTAACCACCACCTGCGGTGCAATGCGTGTCAAACGGGCGGTTTGGTCGGCGGCCTGTTCGGCACTGCCCACACCGGGTAGCGGGTCGCCCAGCAACAGGGCGGCTTCGGTCACGTTGGGGGTGATCAGGTCGGCTTTGCTGCAAAGGTTGTACATGGCCGGGACCATCTCGGCACCCAGCCCTTTGTACAGGCGGCCGCCGTCTCCCAGCACCGGGTCCACCACTTTGAGGGCCTGGGGCCACAGTTCAAAGGCCTGTTCCACCAGTTTGGCCTGGGTGGGGTCGGATAAGTAACCGGAGTAGATACAGTCGAAGCGAAGGCCTAGGCGCTGGTAGTGAGCCAGCGCTGCCGGCCCGTAACCGGGGTTGGAAAGCTTGGCGGGGGTGCCCAGTCCGCCTGTATGAGTGGAGAGGACAGCGGTGGGCAAAGCCACAGCCTGCACCCCCAGGCAGGACAACACGGGGATGATCACCGATAAGGCTGCACGGCCAAAGCCGGGCAGGTCATGAATGGCTAATACAGTTTTTGGTGCGTTGGACATAGACAAGATTCCTTTTGTTGTGTGATTTCTTTACGATTCTATCACAAACCGACGCACAAAAAAAGGCGTATCAGGACGAAAGAAAACTTTTCCTCACTTTTTTCGGTACAAATTTTGTATAATGCCGCCCTGACCGCGCATCATAAGGGCGTACCTGAAAAACAAAGGAGGGGCATACAATGAACGTTTCCATGATGGCAACAGCGGCAGCCGGTATGGCGGTCGGCGCTGCAGTGGTGGGCCTGGCGACACAGGATCGCCGGCAGATGCGCAAGACTGTGCACAAACTGGCCAAAGGCGCGGAAAAAACACTGGTGGACCTGGACAAGGCCGTTCAAAAAATGCACTGGTGACAGAAAAGCTCCCGGCAAACAGCCGGGAGCTTTTTGGTTGCGGTTACAGGATGCGCACGCGGATGGCGGGTTCGATGCCGCTGAGGTCGGCAGCCAGCGTATCGGTGATCTCACCGGTCACATCCAACAGGGTGTAAGCTACATCTTTTTTGCTCTTGTTGACCATGTTTTCGATGTTGAGGTGAGCAGCGGTCAGGATGCCGGTAATGGCCGAGATGGCACCCGGGGTATTTTTGTGGATGATGCAGATGCGCCGCCCGCCTACCCGGGGCTGGCTCACATCCGGCAGGTTGACACTGTGGGCGATGTTGCCGTTTTTCAGGTAATCGCTGAGTTCGGCAGCGGCCATCACGGCGCAGTTGGTTTCGCTTTCGGGAGTGCTGGCGCCCAAATGGGGGGTGCATTCCACACCTTTGACACCCAGCAGTTCCTCGGTGGGGAAGTCGCAGAAATAATGCGCGACTTTGCCGCTGCCCAGAGCGTCCAGCAGTGCGGCATTGTCCACCAGCTCGCCGCGGGCAAAGTTCAGCACACGGACGCCGTCCTTGCACATGGCCAGGGTCTGGGCGTTGATGGTGTGCCGTGTGGTGGGCAGATAGGGCACATGGATGGTCAGGTAATCGCAGCGGGGCAGCATGTCACCCAGGGTCACACAGTGCTGTACACTGCGGGAAAGGCTCCAGGCGGCGTCGATGGAAATGTAGGGGTCATAACCCAGGACTTCCATACCCAGCGAAACGGCGGCATTGGCGACCCGGGCACCGATGGCACCCAGACCGATAACGCCCAGGGTCTTGCCGCGCAGTTCGGGGCCCACAAACTGCTTTTTGCCCTTTTCTACGTCCTTGGCGATGGTATCCCGGCCTTTCAGACCCTGGGCCCACTGCACGGCATCCACCATGTTCCGGCTGCCTGCCACCAGAGCGCCGATGACCAGTTCGGCCACCGCGTTGGCGTTGGCACCCGGCGTGTTAAAAACAACGATACCAGCGTTGGTGCATTCTTCAATGGGAATGTTGTTGGTGCCGGCGCCTGCGCGGGCGATGGCCAGCAGGCTTTCGGGCAACGGCGTACCGTGCATGTCGGCACTGCGTACCAGAATACCGTGAGGAGCGGCGGCTTCGTTATCAATTTCAAACTGGCTGGCAGGCAGTTTGGCCAGACCTACCGGCGAAATGGCGTTCAGCGTTTTAATGGTATACATCATAATCGTCCCTTTTCTGCGTTATTGATGGGCTGCACGGAATTTTTCCATAAAGGCAACCAGCTTTTCGACACCCTCGGCCGGCATGGCGTTGTAAATGGAAGCACGCATACCGCCTACCAGACGATGTCCTTTCAGATTGACGAAACCGGCTTCCGTGGCTTCGGCGCAGAAGGCTTTGTCGGTGTCGGCATCGGGGCTGGTGAACGTCACGTTCATCAGACTGCGGTATTCTTTCTGGACGGGATTGCGGTAAAAGTCCTGGCTGTCCAGGTAATCGTACAGCACCTTGGCCTTGGCTTCATTGCGCTTCTTCATCTCGGCCAGGCCTCCCACTTCCTGCTCCAGATAATTCATCACCAGACCGGTCATGTAAATGCACCAGCAGGGAGGGGTGTTATACATGCTGTCGGCTTTCAGCAGGGTGGTGTAGTTCATCATGGTGGGGATCTGTTCCGGCGTCAGCCCTTTGGCACTGCGGCCCAGCAAGTCTTCCCGCACAATGGCGACAGCCATACCGGCGGGGGCGATGTTCTTCTGCACACCAAAATAGATCACACCGTATTTGGATACGTCCACCGGTTCCGAGCAGATCATGGAGCTCATATCGGCCACCAGAGGGATACCGTCTACCTGGGGAACATCCACAAACTTGGTGCCGAAGATCGTGTTGTTCTGGCAGATGTGGATGTAGCTGGCGTTGGGATCATAGTCGATGGCTTTTACATCGGGGATGTAGGTGAAGTTTTTATCCTTACTGCTGGCGGCGATCCGTGCCGTGCCGAACTTGGCAGCTTCCTCGGCAGCCTTTTTGCTGAAGTTGCCGGTGACAAGATAATCGGCTGTGCCGGTGGTCATAAAGTTCAGGGGGACCATGGCAAACTGCTGGGTGGCACCGCCCTGGAAAAATCCGATTTTGTAGTTGTCGGGAATGTTGAGCACGCGGCGCATGGAAGCTTCGGTGTTCTGAATGATCTCATCGAACCATTTGCTGCGATGGCTCATCTCCATCACGCTCATGCCGGAACCGTGATAATCCAATAGCTCTGCCTGGGCGGTTTTCAAAACGGATTCCGGCAGCATCGACGGGCCGGCGCTGAAATTATATACTCTTGCCATGATGGTTCTCCTCCGTTCAAACAATACAAATGGCAGCACGCTTTGCGGCTGCCTTGCCGCGCCGCAGCGGCTATGCCCTTATTATACGGAAGAGATTGAGGCGGGAACAAGCGGGCAAAATTCCGAAAAAATAGGGGGAATTCCAGAGGTGTTTCTGTAAAATGACAGATTGTACGCGATACGAAAACAATATATACTACAAATGTAAAAGAAAACGGTTTTAGGTGACGAAAAAATGACCTTGAATTTGTGCATACTGCCAACTGGACAAATTATCTACTACAGATGTAAAATACAATCTGCAATATTACTACAAATGTAAAGGAATTGGCGTTATGGAACAGCTTTCCAGAAGTGAAGAACAGGTTATGGTAGCCCTGTGGGGGTGCGGGCGGGCGGCGACCCGTCGGGAGATTGCTGCCAAGCTGACGCCGGAATGCCGCTGGGCGGATACTACGCTGCTGAATTTTTTGCTCCGGTTGGAGAAAAAGTCCTTTGTGCGGGCTGAAAAGCAGGGAAACAAAAATTTGTATACGCCGTTGGTGCGCCGGATGACATATTGCGGTGCGGTAAGCGAGGCTCATCTGCATGCCCTGTATGGTGGGGATTTGCGCGCATTTGTGAAGGCGCTGGCAGATACCGACCGCATTGGCTATGGTGATATTGAACGTTTGTTGCGGTGGCTGGGGGAATACCAGGCGGCCAATCCGGAGTATGATTATGAGTGAGCGGTATCTGCGGGCGTGGGCAGATCGGGCTGCATTTCACACATGTCAGGCCAGAAACGCTTGAATACATGACTCATCTGCAAGCGTTCGTTGCGGCGTTCCTCAATGGTCAGAGCGCGGAAAAAACGCTTCCACAAAGTCTGCCAGTTCTGCTCGTTTTCATCGGTGCCGGGATCATAGTGTTTCATGGCAAGGTACTGTACCTGATGGGCTTTCCGCAGCAGGGCGGTTCCGTGGGTGGCATCAAAAATAAGAAAATCCTCGTCGGGAAGCCGGCTGCAAAAATGCCCGCGTAAAAGGGGCAAGATCTGGTGCTTGGGGTGGATCACGGTACCCAGCATGCCGTCCCGTTCCTCAAAACGGATAAACTCAATGTAACGGTGAGCTTCTCCGGTGACGGCGCGCTCCAGTGCAAAAGCGCCTGCTGCGTCGGCATCTCCCAGCATCTGGGCAGCCCGGGCACCGTGGTCAAAACAAAGCCGTGCAAAACGCAGCAATTTCAGGTCCTTGCCGGGGTCTGTACAGAGAAATCCCGTGGTAATGCGGTCCCGGACCACCGGACCAAGGCGCTCCAATCCGGCAGCTACCCGCTGGGCGTGAACAGGATCGGTGGCAATATCCCGGACGCCAAACAAGGTCATCTGGGCTTCTTCAGGCGGGCAGACTGCGGCGGGCAGTTCGTGACGGGAGAAACTTTCAAAAATGCAGCACAAAAAACCGGGGAAAGTGCCGTCATAATGGTAAGCGGTATCGGTTACATTCGCTTGGTAAGGCATAGAAGCGCCTCCTCCCGCACGGTTTGGGCGGCTTTATCAGCGGCCATGCCGTGTGCGGCCAGTTCGTGTACGGCAGGCGCAGCTGAGGGCAGCGGCTTGGCGGCAAAGTCATCCAGACTTAACTGTTGTATCCCTACGCCGAAGGCTTTGGGGTCCAGCAGGGCGCCGGCGATTTCGGCGCGGGTGCCGTGGGCCGGTGTGTGACCGCTGCAGGTGATAAAATATTGTGCCCGTTTCAGTACCACGCCGATTCGTTTCAACTCGGGCATTCCCAGACGCTGCAGCCGCCGCGCCTGTACAATGCGCAGAGCGCTTTTGGGACCAATGCCCGGTACCCGCAGCAGGTCGGCACGGCTGGCAGTGTTCACTTCCACCGGGAAAAACTCCGGATGCCGCACAGCCCAGGTGCACTTTGGGTCCAGGTAGGGGTCGAAATTGGGCTCCTCTTCATTGAGCAGTTCTGCGGCGGAAAAATGATAATACCGCAGCAGCCAGTCTGCCTGGTACAACCGGTGCTCCCGCAGCAGCGGCGGCCGGGTAGAAAGTGCCGGAAGGTGTTCGTCGGCCACAATGGGCAAATAGGCGGAGAAGAAAACGCGCTTGAGCGCGTATTTTTTGTATAATCCTTCCGTCAGGTTCATGATATGCAGGTCGCTTTCCGGTGTGGCGCCAATGATCATTTGGGTGCTTTGCCCGGCCGGGGCAAAAGCAGGCGCCCGTTTGTAAATGGCCAGTTCCCGACGGCTTTGGGCACTTTTGACGGCAATCTGACCCATAGGGCGCAGGATGGCGCTCTTTTTTTTATCGGGAGCCAGCTGATTCAAGCTGTTTTCGCTGGGAAATTCAATGTTGACGGAAAGCCGGTCGGCCAACAGACCGATGCGTTCAACCAAAAGGGGATCGGCGCCGGGAATGGTCTTGGCATGGATGTACCCGTTAAAATGGTATTCCTGCCGCAAAATGCGCAGCGCTTCGATCATCAGTTCCATGGTGCGGTCCGGGCTGCCCAGTACGGCGCTGGACAAAAACAGACCCTCGATGTAGTTGCGGCGGTAGAAGCCGATAGTCAGATCGGCCAGCTCTCTGGGGGTAAAGGTGGCGCGGGGCCGATCATTGGAACGGCGGTTGACGCAGTAGCGGCAATCGTAGGAACAGGCGTTGGAATAAAGCACTTTGAGCAGAGATACACAGCGACCATCCGGTGTGAAAGCGTGGCAGATGCCTGCAGCGGTACAACTGCCCAGGCTGCCATGCTGGCCGGGGCGGTCCACACCGCTGGAGGTACAGGCAACATCATATTTGGCGCTATCGGCCAGGATTTCTAATTTCTCGCCCAGGTCCATAAGAAGTTCTCCTGAAAAAAGGGTATAAAAAATACAGCCCGCCGCATAAGCTTGTCTTGCAAGCATGCCGCGGGCAGCATTTTTGAAACGGATATTCAAAGTCCGTATTATCGGACAAAGACTTTGTTACAATACCATTGTCGGCACAAGGTTACCACTTGGCCTTGGTTTCCACAACCTTGCCGGCAATATAAAGGTGGTCTAATTCCTCACCCTTGATCACCAATTCTTCATAAGCGGGGTTGAAGGGATGCAGAATCACCGAGTTGCCGCGCTGGATATACTTTTTCAGAGTGCCCTCTCCGTCGGCACCGTAGACCAGCACACCAAGATCGCCGTTGTCCAGGGTGTTCTGCCGGTGGACAAGCGCCAGATCACCGTCAGAAATACGCGGTTCCATACTGTCGCCCTTTACCACCAGGTAGAAATAGTTCTGCGGGTCTTTGACGCTGGCGTATTCTTTGCCGTAATCTTCCTCAAAGGCAAGGGCACCGTAACCGGCGCGGACCGTGCCCACTACGGGAATCAGGCATTCTGCATACCGGCTGAAAGCATACCGGCCCACAGCAGGGGCTTCGGCAGGGCTTTTTTGCAGGCCCAGCAGCACATCGGCGGTGGTGTCCAGAATTTCAGCCAGACGTGCCACCGTCTGGGGGTCCGGGGTGGAACGGCCAGTTTCCCATTTGCCAACCGCCTGCTGTGTGACACCAAGCATACGGGAAATCTCTGCCTGACTGTATTTTTTGGCCTTGCGGGCTTCTTTTAAGCGTTCTGCAAACATGGTCGCGCTCCTTTATATATAACAAGGTAAAGAAAGAGGGAGTGCCGGACGGTACATTCCTGTTTGTTACATTCATTATACAACCGGTTGTGACCTTTGTAAAGAGAAAATCCAAAAATAAATCTAAAAAAGGTTGTTAAAATTGCTTGACAACAACTCAAAGTAGTATTATAGTAAAACCAACAAACAACAACAAGTTGTTTATGCGGCAATTGCGGACAAAACAGCTCGATCAGATAGAAGGAGGAACTGGCGATGAAACACGAGTGGATCAAGGCGTTGGTAGGAAAATTGGCGGCGACGGGCACGATGCTGTTGTTTTTGGTGTTGGTACCGGCTGCGGCTGCCGGTTCGCTGCCCTTGTGGGCTGTCCTTCTGTTGGGAGGGTCGGGTGTGCTGCTTTTGAATGCGGCTTGCGGCGTATTGCTGCCCGAAGAAGAAAAAGCGCAGCCGGAGTATCTGCTGCCGGGTGAAGCGATGCAACCGGTGTCGCTGCGGGTGGTCCGTGGAAATCGGGCAGCGTGAACTTGGCGTACCCTCGCGTATGTGCGAGTGTTGCATATAACACCATAATCCCCGGGCGCTTTGTGTGTCCGGGGGTTGTTGTATCGTGCGGTTGTGTGGTACAATGCCACAAAAGGAGCGTGGCATCAATGAAACGGATTCTGGAAGTTTGTGTAGACAGTCTGGCTTCGGCCAAGGCAGCGCAGCAGGGAGGCGCCGATCGCCTGGAACTGTGCAGTGCACTTACGGTGGGCGGGTTAAGCCCCTACTGCGAATTGCTGCAGCAGATCAAAGCGGAATGCGATCTGCCGGTTCGCTGCCTGATGCGTCCTCGTCCCGGTGATTTTTTGTATGCGGAGGAAGAACTGGACCTGTTGTGTGCGCAGATCCGGCATCTGCGTCAGGCGGGCGCGGACGGTTTTGTACTGGGTGTGCTGACGCCGGAAGGGGAACTGGACGAGCTGGCCATGGAGCGGCTTCTGGAACCCTGTGGCGGACTGCCGGTGACCCTGCACCGTTGCATCGATGTATCCCGGGACCCGGTTGCAACCTATGCTGCGGCTACAAAATTGGGGCTGGATACTGTGTTGACCAGCGGTGCTGCTGCTTCCTGCTCGGCAGGTGTGGATGTGCTGGCTCGTCTGCTGCAGCTGCGGGATACGACCGGCGGACCCGAGGTATTGATCGGGGCCGGCGTGGATGCCGGTGTAATCACCCGGCTGCGCAGTCTTCTGCCGCAGGCGCGTGCGTTCCACATGAGCGGTAAAATGCTGGTGCAGAGTGGTATGCAGTTCCGCCGGGAAGGGGTCCCCATGGGGCTGCCCGGATTGGATGAATGGCATATCCAGCAAACCAACGATGCCGCGGTGGTTGCGGCCAGAAAAGCGCTGGATGCATAACAAAAGAACCTCGCCGCATGAAAATGCGGCGAGGTTTTTGTTTACCTGCAAAGGATCAATCGTCATCATAGGGATCGTCAAACAGACTGACCACCGAAGTCTTGGCAAGGTCGGGGGAGCCGTATTCCCGGATAGGTTCCACCGGCATGAAATCATCTGTAGGTACCGGACGGCGACGGCCATGGTGAGAACGGCGCTGGGGCAAGTCCTGGGAAGGCGTACTGTAATCCGGGCGGGATTCTCTGCGGGAAGAAATCTGCTGAAATGCTTCCGGTTCAATATCCGGTACGTCGGGTGTCAGATCCAGTTCTTCCAGCAGACTCTGCATAGCGGCGCAGTCCTCGGGAACATCGGTCAGACTGGCCCCATAGTGGCTGAACAGAACAGTGCCGTCCCGGTCCAGAATCAGGGTCAGGGGCAGCTGCTGGGGCGCTCCTTTGGCGGCACGGTAACCTTGCTTTTTGGCTTCCCGCAAAATGCGCCATCCTTCCAGAGAATAGGTCATCAAGGTGCTGCTGTTCTGGGGAATTTCCAGATAGTCATACAGTACACCATCGGCGTCGCACAGCAGGGGGTAGGGCAGTGTATCGGCGTGAATGCTGTGGGACAGCTTATCCGCCCGCGAACGTACCACCAGTGCCATGCCGCCGTCACGCAAAGCGCCGTGGGTGGCAGCATAGCGGCTTGCAAAAGTGCGGGTAATGGGATGCCCGAAATTGGCCATGAACACCAGGACCAAGGGACTTTTGGCAGCCAGCAGATCCCGGAAACGGTTCTGGGCGCTGTAGGGGGTATCATATAAAAAGAAGGGGAGCTTGTCCCCGACAGAAATTTTTCCTGCCATAACGGCTCACCCTTTCTTTTCTGTTTCACCCAAAAACCCGGACAGGGAAGAACCCGTCCGGGTGAAATGTCGAAAAAACCCCGCTTGGCCGTCTGCAACCAATCAAAACCTACCGGTACAGGCAGGTGGGTGCCCTACGGGCATGTTCGCGCTCCCTTCTTCCGCCGAGGCGGGAGGTCTGCGTTCCGATGCCCAACGCGGGCTCCCAATATTTGATTAGTAGGATTCTATAAAGGCTGCAACAAATCGCACCGCGCAGGGTGAAGTACGAAAACTCAGTCCAATTCGGAATCGTCGATGTCGTACATGGCACGCAGACGTTCCTCGAAAACCTTGCCGACAGTCAGCAGTTCTTCGTCATCGTCCACAATGTCCATATATTCGCCTTCGTCATCGGTACCGATGCGCATCAGGATCAGTTCGGCATCTTCCTGCAGGCTGGCGGGGTCTTCCTGATAGGGAATGACAGCCAGATAGCGGGTGCCGTTGACCTCGGTGGCATCAATGACTTCGAAGGTGACTTCCTGCCCGTCTTCATCTTCCAGAGTCAAAAGATCGGGCGTGGCTTCTTCCAGCATTTCGGGGCTCAGTTCGTCAGACATGATCGTCCCTCCTGTGAATGGAATTTTTACTGCCTATAGTGTACCCTTTTTTTTCGTGTACGTCAAGGGTGTTCATGGGGCGCAAAGTGTGGTATACTATGAATAATTAGAAAATTTTGCAACCCCGGGAGGACCCGTTATGAAGAAAACCGTCTGTGTGGTACTGGCGCTGTTGCTGGCACTGCTGTGTGGCTGCGGGGGCAGCAAAAAGGCAGCGCCCACGCGGGGGGAAGTTACCAGTGAGGAGCGGCAGTTTGCTGCCCCGGCTGACGGTGACCTGATTGCTATTTTTACCACCAACCTGGGTGAGGTGCGTGCGGTGTTGTACCCCGATGCCGCTCCCATGGCCGTCTACAATTTTGTGGGACTGGCACGTACCGGCTACTATAATAATACGGTGATCTGGCGCAGCCAGTACGGGTTTGCGGTTCAGGGCGGGGATGCCACCGGGACCGGTACAGGCGGTTCCACCATCTGGAGCAATAATCCCTATCCGCTGGAAGCGGATGCCAACCTGAAGCATTACGCAGGAGCACTGTGTGCGGCGTTTGCATCGGGAGGCGACGTCACCGGGGGCAACAGCCAGTTCTATTTTGTGACGGCGCTGCCGGACAGCGTTGACCAGACGCAGCAGGAACAGCTGGCGCAGAACGGATACAGTGAATCCCAGATTGCGGCTTATGCCGCAGCGGGCGGGCTGCCTTATCTGGATAATACGGATACAGTCTTTGGTCAGGTCTACCAGGGCATGGATGTTGTGGATGCCATGGCCTGTGTGGATACCCAGCAGGACGAGGAAGGCAACGATACCTGGCGCCCCATCGAGGAAAATACCATCACCATCGAGAGCGTGACCATTTCCACCTATCCGGGCCTCACCGCGGAAGAGCTGGCCGCACAAAGCGAGAGCAGCGATGCGGCAGCCTCGGAGTCGGCAAGCACCGACGGTGAAGCAGTAGGCTGATGAACCCCTGCTAACCATAGAATATGCAAAAAACACCCTGTAAACCATTGGCGGTTTAGCCAAAGTTTACAGGGTGCTTTTGGTTTTATTGCTGTTATTTTTTGGTATTGCCACCCATGCGGCGGTCGCGACGGGCGTATTCCTCCAACGCCTGATCAAAACATTCCTTGGTAAAGTCGGGGAAGAGCACCGGCGTGAAATAGAACTCGGCATAGGCGCACTGCCACAGCAGGAAGTTGGAAAGCCGCTCTTCGCCGCTGGTGCGGATCATCAGGTCCACCGGGGGCAGCTGACGGTACAGGTGGTTCTCAATGGTCTTTTCGTCGATGTCGCCGGGATTCAGAGTGCCGGCCTGTACTTCCCGGGCAATTCCGCGGACAGCATCGGTCAATTCGGCGTGGCTGCCATAGTTCAGGCAGAAATTGACGATGCCCTTTTTGTTGTCCTTGGTCAGGTCCATCATATAATCCATGGCATCCAGCACCCGCTGCTGCAGACCTTCGCGGCGGCCGCTGAACAGAACCTGGCAGCCACGCTCGTTCATCTCGTCGGCAATGGTGCGGAAGTTGTTGGCAAACAGGTCCATCAGGTAGCCCACTTCTTTGGCGTCGCGGGCAAAATTCTCGGTAGAAAATACGTACAGGGAAAGTACATGAACGCCCCGGTCACCTACGGCGTAACGGGTGATTTCTTTCAGGCGGTCAAAACCGGCTTTGTGGCCGAAGCTGGCCGGCAGCATGCGCTGGCGCGCCCAACGGCGGTTGCCATCCACAATGATGGCGGCATGGGTCGGAATACGGGAAGCGGTTTCGGTGGACATGGCGGAACTCCTTTATTGTGAAACTTTCGAATCTTCGGGTGGCTGCGGAACCAACTGTTCCGGCGGTTCCTCTCCGGGATGATGGCTGCGCCAGTTGAGAAAACTTTCCAGGATCACCGCGGCAGAAACAGAATCCAGCCGTTCCTTCCGCTTCTGGCCGAAGGTGTCGTTATCGGCCAGGATCGCGGCTGCCGAAACAGTGGTACGGCGTTCATCCCACAAAACCACAGGACACCCGGCAGCGTTGGCAAGGCGTTGGGCAAAACGGCGGCTTTTGGCAGCGCGGGAACCTTCGGTGCCATCCATGTTTTTGGGCAGGCCGCAGACAATGCCTTCGGCACCGCGTGCTGCGGCAACCTGTACCACGGCGGCCGCCACTTTGTTCATGCTCTTTTCTTCGATCTGCGGGGTGATGGGGCTGGTAATTGTCTCGGACGCATCACAGCCGGCAAGCCCGGTGCGTGCGTCGCCGTAGTCAACGGCAAGCCATTTCATCGGCGGTTCTCCTTTGTTTGCTGGTTTGGGTTCAGTATAACACGTTTGGCAGCACAACGCAAACAAAAACCGCCCCGGAGGGCGGTGGCGAAAATTTATTACAGCAGGCCGTGAGGCAGGCGGCGATCCAGCTGAATGGTCAGCAGGGCAGCCAGCGCGATTTTGGCGGCATCAGCCGGCAGATAAGGCAGCACACACAAGGTAAGAGAAGTAAGCAGAGAGCTGTGGGTCAGGAACATAAACCAGAGGGTGCCCAGTGCATAGCAGGCCAGGCAGCCCACGGCCATGGCCAGGCACAGCGGCCAGAAGCGGCGTCCCAGCAACTGTGCCAGCACGCCGGTGAGCAATGCGGTAAGAATATACCCTACAGCGTAGCCGCCGGTTTTGCCAAAGATGGCAGCCGGACCGCCCTGAAATCCGGCCAGAACAGGAACACCGATGGCGGCCAGCGCTACATAAACGGCCAGGCTGGCAGTGCCCCAGATGGGCCCCAGCATGCTGCCCGCCATGCAGGCGGCAAAGACAGCCAGATTGATGGGGACGCCCCAGGGCATGGGAATGGCGATCTGACTGCAAACGGCAGCCAACGCCGCAAAGAGCGCGCACAAAACCAGACGACGGACACGCAGGGAAGAAGCGGTATGCATACAAAAAACTTCCTTTCAACGATGAATGGGATTTTTGGCGGGAACGATCTGGACTTCGCCGCTGCTCAAGGGAACAATGGCGGTACCGCCGTCAGGCTGTACAAGAAGCCGGCACTCTTCGTCCACACCCAGCACGGTGGCACCGTAAGCATCGGAACGTCCGGGTCTTACTTCCACATGGAGACCCGGCAGGGCTTGGCGGGCCAGATAATCAGGCAGGAAATCCCGACGGCGCCCGCTGCGGTAAAGCGGCCAGAAAGCATTGAGAAAAGCGGCAGCCAGCCGGGCACGGGCACCGGCGGGGGGAACGGCATCAAACAGACTGCCGGCAATGCCTTCCAGTTCCGGCGGCCATCCGTTTGGCGGCGGAACCAGATTGAATCCGGGCCCGACAATGGCATACTCCAGCAATCCGGATTCTACATCCATGGAAGCTTCTGTCAGGATGCCGCAGACCTTTTTGCCGTCTTTCCACAGGTCATTGACCCATTTGATCTGAATGGGGGAGCTACACAAAGTTTCACAGGCACGGGCCGCCGCCACGGCGGCCATGGCGGTAAGATAGACCGACTGCCGGATGCTGAATTCGGGGCGCAGCAGCAGGCTCATGTACAGTCCCCCGGGTGGGGAGAAAAAGCTGCGGCCGCTGCGCCCTCTGCCGGCAGATTGTGCCTGGGCAATCAGAACCAACCCCTCAGGCGCCTGCTGGGCGGCACGGACGCGCAAAGCAGCGTTGGTGCCGGGCAGGCGGTCATAGACTTCTATATGCAGGGCCCGGGCAACTTCCGGTTCCAGCAGAGCGGCAACAGCGTCAGCGTGCAGGATGTCGGCATTGGCCGGCAGGGCATAGCCCCGGTTGGTCACAGCCTGGATGGGCACACCATCCGCCCGCAGGCCAGCAACGGCCTTCCAGACGGCTGTGCGGCTTACCTGCAGCCGGTCGGCCAGTTCCTGCCCGGAAAGATAACGCCCGTGAGCGGCTTCCAGTGCTGCCAGCACCTGTGCTTTGACCAAAACCATCCCTCCTTTACCGCAGTACGGTATCAGTATAGTGTTCAGCTTGCCGGAATGTCAACGCAAAGGGAAGATAAGGGTTGACAATTGAAACAAAAAAAGAAGAGATCCGCAAATGCGGACCTCTTCGGGAAAAAGCAATGGGAGAATAATCAGCGCTGGATACGGCCGGAACCGTCGCCACCGGCGAGCTTCTCAACTTCGGCCACGGTGACCATGTTGTAGTCGCCCTCGATGGAGTGCTTCAGGGCAGAAGCAGCCACGGCGAACTCCACGGCATCCTGGGTGCTCTTGCCGGACAGCAGAGCGTAGATCAGGCCGCCGCCAAAGCTGTCACCGCCACCAACGCGGTCGATGATGTGCAGGTCGTACTTCTTGCTGAAGCAGTACTCGTTGGAAGCAACGTCGTAGAGCATAGCGCTCCAGCCGTTGTCAAAGGCGGAATGGCTCTCACGCAGGGTGATGGCGACCTTCTCAAAGCCGAACTTGTCAGCCAGCTGCTTGGCAACGCTCTTGTAGCCCTCGCGGTTGATCTCACCGGCGTAGATGTCGGTAGCTTCGGCCTCGATGCCGAACACGTCCTTGGCATCCTCCTCGTTGGAGATGCAGACGTCCACGTACTGGCACAGGTCGGTCATGGCAGCGCGGGCCTCTTCACGGGTCCACAGCTTGCCGCGGTAGTTCAGGTCGCAGCTGATCTTCACGCCATGAGCCTTGGCAGCCTTGCAGGCTTCGCGGCAGATGTCCACCACGTTGGGGCCCAGGGCCGGGGTGATGCCGGTGAAGTGGAACCAGTCGGCACCCTCAAAGATGGCATCCCAGTCGAAGTCGGCGGTGCTGGCTTCCTGAATGGCGGAGTGAGCACGGTCGTAAATGCAGACGGAACCACGCTGAGAAGCGCCCTTCTCATTGAAGTAGATGCCCACACGGTCACCGCCGCGGGTGATCTTGGAGGTGTCGACACCGTAACGGCGCAGGCTGTTGACAGCCGCCTGGCCAATGGCGTGAGCGGGCAGCTTGGTCACGTAGACGGCATCGGCGCCATAGTTGGCCAGAGAAACGGCCACGTTGGCTTCGCCGCCGCCGAAGGAGAATTCGAGGTGGTCAGCCTGAACAAAACGCTCGTAGTTGTACGGCTGCAGACGGATCATCAGTTCGCCAAAAGTAACGACTTTCATGAAGAAGCTCCTTTATACAGTTGTATAGTTATATTTTTTGCAAAACACGTTTTTGGGGGGGGGGCGGTGCGATCAGCGCTGCACCAGGTGGATGGCAAAGCCGGCGACTTCATCGGCCATGTAGATGGCGATGGTCTTGCCGTCCTTGACGTTCTTGCTGTCCATATCGAACTTGACGCCGCGGCGGCCCAGGTGATAAATGGCGCGGTCGACGTTGTTGGTCAGGATAGCAATGTGGCCGTGGGTGCCGCGGCCCGGCTTCTTCATGATCTCGAATTCCTTCTTGCCCACGAAGATGCTGCTGTTGCCCGGCTTTACAGCCATGCTCAGCAGGCTGGCGATGGTCTCGGCAGTCTTGGCAGCCTCGGCCTCGTCGGCACAGTTGATGCCGATGTGGCCCAGCTCCAGGCCCAGCATGGTGTCAACGGCTTCGCGGCTCATGGCCGTGATCTCATCCCAGGCACCGGCCTTGATCTTGTCGCTCTTGCACATCCAGGTGCCGCCCACGGCAACGATCTGGTTGTAGCCCAGATAGTTGTTGACGTTCTTGGCGTTGACGCCGCCGGTGCACATCCACTTGCAGGTCTTCAGGGCAGCGCCGATGTTTTTCAGCATGTCCACGCCGCCGTTGGCCTCGGCCGGGAAGAACTTGATGACTTCGCAGCCCATGTTCATGGCCTGCTGCATCTCGCCGGCGGTGGCGGTACCGGGCATCATGATGCCGCCCTTGTCGATAACGTGCTGGCAGACCTGGGGGTCAAAACCCGGCGCAACGATGAAGGAAGCACCGGCAGCCATGGCACGGTCAGCCTGATCGATGGTCAGGACAGTGCCGGCGCCCAGCAGCATATCGGGCAGTTCTTCGTGAATCTTCTTGATGCACTCTTCGGCACAGGCGGTGCGGAAGGTGACTTCGGCAGCGGGCAGGCCGCCGTCCATCAGGGCTTTGCACAGGGGCAGAGCCTCATCCACGCTGTTGAAAGCAATGACCGGAATAATGCCGATCTCGTACACACGCTGTAAAACAGAATTCATAGCAATTCTCCTTCACTTGTTCGGTGCGCAGCCCTTCCGGGCGGGACCCGTTACCTGGCCGCGCACTGGTTTACTGTAATTATATCGAGCGCCGCGGTGGCCGTCAATCGGGCAAATTATACAGCAATCCGCACATTTTTTTTGGTGTTAGCGCCAAGAATTCCGCGATTCGGCATGGACCTTGCAAAAATTCGCAATCCCTGTTATAATCGTTCCATATTGTGGAACAACGGCTCTCGGAAGGCGGAAATTCCGAAAATATGAACAATTTGTTAATTTTTGAAAAAGAGGGGATTTTGTGGCGGAAAAAAGTGGTGTGCAAAGTGTAGAACGTATTTTTGCGTTGATCGAACAGCTGGCGGCGCATCCCAAAGGGGCCAGCCTGCAGCGCCTGGCCCAGGAAACGGAACTGGCCAAAAGTACCGTACACCGCCTGCTGGCAAGCCTGGTGGGCCTGGGGTATGTGGTACAGGATGAAACAAACGGAAAATATCGCCTGACATTAAAGATGTTTGAGCTGTCCAGCGGCATCGTCAATAGTATGGACATTATGGGCGTTGCCAAAGCACATCTGGAACGTTTGGCCCAGCGCACCGGCGAAGCGGTTCACCTTGTGATCCGGGATGGGCAGGATATTGTCTACATCTATAAAACGGAAAACGGTCCCATGCGGATGTCCAGCCGGGTGGGGCTTCGCAGTCCGCTGTATTGTACCGGGGTGGGCAAGGCCATTCTGGCAACCCTGCCGCCGGAGGATGTGGCGCAGATCTGGGCACACAGCCATCCGCAGAAGCTGACGGTACGTACGGTGGAGGATCTGCCTCATTTGCAGGAACAGCTGGAACAGGTACGCACCAACGGCTATGCCATTGATGATGAGGAAAATGAACTGGGAGTGCGGTGTGTGGCTGTGGCCATTCCCGGTCCTGACGGGCGTGCGGAAAGTGCTTTTTCTATCAGTGGCCTGACACCCTACATGACACCGGAACGCATCCGTCGGATTGCAGCCATGGCGCTGGATTCCCGCACGGATATTCTGGCAGATCTGGGCCTTGTGCAGCGGACCGAATAAACGGAATAACAGAAAACCGGCTCCCTTTGAGAAAAGGGAGCCGGTTTTTTTACCCGCTGTAAAAGTTGCTCAGAATGGAAAGCATGGTGTCCAGACTGCGTTCGTTGAATTCCAGAATCAGGATATCACAGCCGGGCTGGTCCACAATGGCCGGGTCAAAGGTGTCGATATGTTCGCGCCAACAACCCGCAAAGCGTGCTTCCAGGTAAGGCATATAATACTCGCTGAAAGAATCGCCGATCACCCGGACCACACGGTCGTCTTTTTCAAACAGCGTATCGTACCCGGGTACTTCGTAGGTGGTTTCCGGCGGCAGTACGGCGTACAGCGCTGCCACGTTTGCCATATCACCTGTGGTGGTGCCGCTGGGACTGACGGGATATTCTTCCGGTGCCAGTGTCGGCATGCCCAGTGCTTCAAAAATACCGTCCAGCCCGATCAGTGCCCCCACGGAATTCCAGTGGGTGTCGGTCTTGTAGTACAAAAGCCGCTCCGGATGGAGTTTGGCCTGGCTGCGCAGGGTTTCATATTCCCATACCACCGGTACCGTGGTGTGGGATTCCAGGTATTCCGCCATGCGGTCGGTGCGGTTTTTCTCATTGATGATGGGATAGCCGTCGGGCATGTATTCGCGGTAGATGCGGTCTTTGCTGGGGGTCAGGTCCAGGACCAGCGTGCAGCCGTTTTCGGCCAGATCGTCGTTCAGAATCTGCAGGGCGGCACTGGCATGGGCCAGAGTCTCATCGCTGTCATGTACATCGGTCAGGCCCTGATAGTTGGCCACAGGCTGGGCTGCGGTGGGGCCATCCTTGTAAAACAGCCAGCCGTCCTTGCCCGGCAATACCTGGTCGCTTTGGCTGGTGCCGAACAGTTTGTAGTCCAGCCCGGCATTGAGCAGCACAAACTGGTAACGGAAGGGGGAGTTGTCCACAAAGAAATTGTCCAGATTTTTGCTGAGTTCCCGCAGCGGACTTTGCAATACCTGGGGCAGGCCGGTCATGAGACGGTTTTCGTGGCTGTCCATGGACAGCTGCTTGGAAAAGATGTTGAACACGGGAAAGGAAAGGCCCAGAACCGCACAGAACAGAATAATAAAAAGGGTTTGCGCTATTTTTTTCATAATAGATGCGGCCTCCTCAGAACTGGAAATAGATAAATGCGCTGTAGGTTCCGGCAGTTACCCGCATCAGGTCCAGGAACAGCAGTACCATCAGGCCGGCCATCATAACAAGGCCGGGCGATTTTTTGGTGTATAGGGCTTCTTTCAGGCGGGGGAACAGGGCCTGCACGGGGCCGCACAGCAGCACCGCGCCCAACAGGATCAGCAACAGTTTCAAATCGGCAAAAGCCGCCAGGGTGTACCCCGGTTCGCCGCTTTGCCAGTGGAAGATGCCGCCAATCGCCGCCAGTCCCTGCTGCAGACCCGGCGCGCCGAAGATAATCAGCGTCAGCCAAAGAACCACTACTGTGTACAGGTGGCGCAGCAAAGCAGGCAGTTTTTCCAGCAGGCTACGCAATCCCAGCCGTTCAAGGCACAGCAGCAGACCATGGAGCAGACCGAACACCACATATTGCCAGGCGGCACCATGCCACAGTCCGGTCAGGACAAAGACGATTACCAGGTTCCGGCAGGTACGGGCCAGACTGCAGCGGCTGCCGCCCAGGGGAATGTACAGGTAATCCCGGAACCAGCTGGACAGCGAAATGTGCCAGCGGCGCCAGTATTCGCCCACGCTTTGGGACAAGTAGGGATAATTGAAGTTTTCGGGCAGTTCCAGACCAAAAAAGCAGCCGATGCCGATGGCCATATCGCTGTAACCGGAAAAGTCAAAATACAATTGCAGCATGTAGGCAACATAGCCCAGCACCAGAATGGGGGCAGGCAGCGTTTCGGCCGGGACGGAAACAACCCGCTGATAGATCAGTGCCAGCTGGTCGGCAATCAGGGCTTTTTTGGAAAGGCCAAAGATAAACCGTTTGATGCCGTAGCAAAAGCGGTCGGCCGTCACGCGGCGGGCTTCACCCCGGGGGTCCAGCTGGGGAAGCTGCTGCCCATACCGCACAATGGGGCCGGAAGGGCCATGTCCAAAGAAAGCCAGAAATACAAAGAAGCGAAGCGGACTGCGGGCCGGGACTACGCGCCCGGCGGCTACGTCAACGCAGTAGCCGATGGCGGTGAATACATAAAAACTGATGCCCAGCGGCAATGCCGGCGAGAGAATGGGCAGCAAGCCGGGAAACAAAGCGTCCACGCTTTGAGCCACAAATCCCGCATATTTAAACAGACCCAGAACGCCCAGGTCGGCCAGCACCAAAAGGGCTAGAAGCGGTTTTTTGCGGGGAATACGTTCCAATACCAGGGCGCCCAGCCAGTTCAATGCCGCCAGCCCTACCAGGATAGCCGCACCCCGCAGGCCGGCCCAGGCAAAGAAAAGCAGGCTGAAAGCACACAGTACCGCGTTGCGCAGCTGTTTGGGAAGAATATAATACACAGCCAGTGCCAAAGGTAAAAATACAAAAATAAATTGAACCGAAGAAAATGCCATACAGTTGCTCCGCATCTTTCATAAAAATTTTACATCTGTTTCCATTATACGGCCTGTGCCGCCATTCGGCAAGGTTCGTTTCGACAGATTTATGCATTTTTTTTGCAAAAGCGATGTAAGCGGGCGGGGGACGAACCGTAGACAATCGCTGTAAAACTGCTTATAATAGGAATATATCGTGGGAGAGGAGGGCCGTACGATGGAAAACCTGATTTTTGGCGCGTTTGCCACCCTGGAAGGCTATCGGGAAGGCGACGCGGCCAATCTGGGTCGTGCGGTGTATGACCGCTGTACGGTGGTGGCTTTGTGCAGTGCCAAAGCGCAGAATCCAACCTGTACGGTGGCCCTGGTGACCAATGCGCCGCCGCCCCAGCCGTATCTGGGTCAGCTGACCGCTGCCGGGGTGGAAATCTGGGATTGCCCCTTTGATACGTTCCGCGTCCCGGCGGATACCAACTGGGCATTGGCTTACTATAAATTGTGTGCCATGGATTGGGTGCTGACCCACCGGGATTTTGCCCGGGCCGCTATGGTGGACCTGGATACATACAGCCAGTATCCGTTGGATGACCTTTGGCGGGAGGCAGATGAGGCGGTACTGCTGTATCAGGTGCCCCATGCCGCCAGCCAGGGAATGGCACAGGCTATCTCTCAAATGTATGATGCGGTTACCCCGCAGGGTGCCCCCCACACGCTGACCCACTTCGGTGGTGAACTGGTGGCGGGCAGCAAGGCGCGGCTGCAGGTGTTTCTGCAGCAATGTCGTGCGTATTTCGCGGCGCTGCAACAGGCAGGCATTACCCCCAAAGAAGGGGATGAGGCCATCTGGTGCGGGGCCGCGTACCGCAGCCTGCAGGAAGGGCAGCCGGTACGGGCGGCCAACGCGTACATTTTCCGCTACTGGCTGGGGGGGCGATTCTATTTTGTATCGACCAATTATGTGCTGGACCCGGTCTGTATCCTGCATTTGCCGGGCGCAGCCAAGGACCGGCAGCTGAAACTGATTTACCGCCGGTATACCCAAAATGGCAGTTTCCCGCCACCGGCCAAAGTTCATCGGCTCTGCTGCCTGCCGGCCGCACATCCGCCGCTTCTGGCAACGCTATGGGTACGGCTGCAGGCCAAACTGCCCGGGTAAGTTACACAAGGAGGGCCTATGTCACGACGAAATCGAAAAGATCTGACCCAGCGGCTGGAAACCGTTATCAAAACACTGATTCCGCAGCGTGGACAAAGTGCCGATGAACTGGGTCCCATGATGCGCGCCATCAAGGCGGTGCACAGCGTGACCGACAACACCTCTACCACCCCGGAAGATCTGGAACGCCAGCGGGCTGCACAGGAACTGTTCGGCCGGTTGGTGGCACCGTCCCAGGGAATCCGCAGCGATGGGCTGACGGTGGGGGAAATCCCTGCCGAATGGGTCAGCCTGGAACATGGTCATGACCGCCGCCACGCAGTGCTGTATTGCCATGGCGGCGGCTATACCTGTGGTCAGCTGGGCTATGCCCGCATCCTGGCCAGCAAACTGGCGCTTTGCACCGGGTTTGACGTGCTCTCTTTTGAGTATCGCCTGGCGCCGGAACATCCCTACCCGGCGGCGGTGCAGGACGCGCTGGCCATGTGGGATTATATGATGTATATGGGGTACGGTGCGCGGGACGTGATCGTGGCCGGGGATTCCGCGGGCGGCAATCTGGCGCTGGAACTTTGTCTGAAACTGAAAGCACAGGGCCGCGCCCAGCCCCGGGGCCTGCTGCTGTTCAGCCCCTGGACCGATATGACGGCCAGCGGCAAAAGCTACCGTATCTGCCGTGACCTGGACCCGATGCTGACCATAGAATATGTGGAGGCGGTGCGTGCCGCCTACACCGGGCCGGAAGCCGACTGGTCCAATCCCTGCTACAGCCCGCTGTTTGCCGACCTGCGGGGAATGCCGCCGGCGCTGGTGCAGGTAGGCACCAATGAGATTTTACGTTCCGACAGTGAAAGCCTGGTCGAAGCCCTGCAAAAGGCCGGCGGCTATGCCAAGTTGGAAGTGTATGAAGAATGCTGGCATGTGTTCCAGCAGATGCCGATCCATCGCGCCGAAGTAGCGATGGAATCCGCCGGACGGTTTGTGCAGCGGCTGATGTAAGCTGCCGGCCGGAAGGCACAGAAAACGAGGAGTCCTATGGCACAATCCTGGTATAAAGTTGATAACGTTGCAAAGGTCTTTCTGGCCACAACCACACGCCGAGACCCCCGGGTGTTCCGGATCTCCTGCACACTGACGCAGGACATCGACCCGGAAAAACTCAATGAAGCAGTACGCCGCACGGCACAGGAATGGCCGCAGTTTCAGGTGACACTGCATCGGGGGTTGTTCTGGCATTATTTTGAATCCACCGATCAGGTCCCCCTTGCCAAGGAGGAAAACAAAGAACCCTGCGCCCCCTTGTATGTACCGGAACGCCGGAACCAGCTCATCTACCGGGTGAGTTATTTCGGGGCACGGATCAATCTGGAAATGTTCCATGCCATGACAGATGGCAACGGCGGATTCCTGTTCCTGAAATCCATTGTGCGCAATTATCTGGCGCTGTGTTATCCCGGTACGCTGGACCATGTGCCTACGCCCAACAGTGCATCCGAGGCAGACCTGGCGCAGGACAGCTTCAAGAATTTTTACGGGGGAACGCGGCGCGCAGCACCGGCCAAACAACCCCGTGCCTACCATTTGCGGGGGCTGCGGCTTCCCTATGACCAGCTGCAGTACTTTGAAGGGCATCTCAGTGCCAAGGAGGTACTGGCCCGGGCGCGCACGTTGGGCGTATCCCTGACCAGCTACCTGGGGGCATCCCTGATGCTGGCCATTTATGCCGAGATGCCGGCCATGGACCGCAACAAGACCATTTCCATCAGCCTGCCGGTGAACCTGCGCAACTATTATCCCAGCGAAACAGCCCGGAACTTTTTCAATTCGGTGTATGTGACCCACACACTGACCGAGGCTGATACTCTGGAAACGGTGGCGCCGGTGTTTGATGCCAAACTCAAAGAGATCCTGCACCCGGAAAACATCAAAGCCCAGATGGATGAGTACGAAAAACTGGAACACATGCCGGGCATCCGCCTGGTACCGCTTTTTATCAAAAATGCGGCCGTGCGGTTCTTTACCCATCTGGAAGACCGGCATGTGACCGCGGTGCTTTCCAATATGGGAAGGGTGGATGTTTCGGAGGAACTCCGCCCTTACATCCGGCAGTTTGCGGCGTTCTCCAGCTGCGAAGGTCTGTTTACGTGTGTCAGTTCCTACGGGGATGATCTGGTGCTGGGAACGGCGTCCGCGCTGCGCAGCACCAACGTTTTGCGCCGCCTTTACCGCGGTTTTGCCGCCGAGGGACTGAACGTCACGCTCTATGCAACGGAGGTGGAAAAGTGAAAACCTGCCCGCATTGTCATATTCAGGTGGGCGGCAATGCTGCCTACTGTCCGCTGTGCCAGAACCGCCTGTCCGGTCCGGATGACGCGCCCTGGTGGCCGAAGATCACACCGCGGGTGCGGCGCTTCGGCATGCTGTTCAAGATCGTTGCCTTTTTGCTGCTGGCGGCCAATGTGGTGGCCGGGGCCATCGATTTCCTACTGGTGGAGGAACCTCATCGCCATGAAAGCCTGTTGATGCTGGTATGGGTGATTGCGATTTTGCTGGTATTGCGCAGTCTGCTTCGCCGCCGGTATAACGGACCGCGGCAGGTATTCCAGCTGCTGCTTCTGGTATCGGCGCTGCTGATTTTTACCGACTGGTTCCATGGGTATACCGGGTACAGTGTGGACCTGGTCATTCCCATCCTGTGCAGTGTTACACTGGTCTGCAATTTCATTTTTGCGTTCTGGCGCAGCCGTTTTACCCAGAATGCGCTGGTGTATATGCTGCTGAACATCGGCATCGGTGTGCTGCCCTATCTGCTGTTGTTGTTCCAGGTAGGTACCGGACGGGTGGATGCCCGCAGTATGCCGTGGGTCATCTGCCTGATTATCAGCGTGATCACCTGCCTGGGATTGATCATCTTCCAGGGGCGCGCTTTGCGCAGCGAACTGGAAAAACGCCTGCATATGTAAAAAACACCCTGCATCCGATCCGGATGCAGGGTGTTTTTTATGGTTTATCGCTTGTCGAAAGCTTCCCGCCGCTTGGTGGAAAGACGGAACATCTCCTCCAGGCCGCCGCGGTCATCGTCCACCAGTTTCTGCCGCATGTTCAGCAGCGCATTGGTGAACATATCGATCTCAGAAATCAGGTTGTCCTTGTTCCACAGGAACAACTCGGCCCACATTTTGTCGTTGATCCGGGCAATACGGGTCAGGTCCCGGAAGGAGTCACCCGTATAGCAGGCCAGTTCGGAATTGTCCGAAGCACACATCAGGCTCACGGCAATGGCGTGGCACAGCTGGCTTACATACCCGATCATGTGGTCATGTTCGGCAGGGGAGAGCTGGCTGATGCGCCGAAATCCCAAGGTCTCGGCCAGGGACCGGCACCAGGCAATGCCTTCGGGGGTGTTGCGGGCGGTGGGGGTAATGATGAAGTTGGCGGGGGCAAAATCCACCTCGGCGCTGTGGGAAATTCCGCTGGTTTCACGCCCGGCCATGGGGTGGCTGGCAATGAACTCCACTCCTTCAGGCAGCATCTCCTGAATGGGTTCCACCACACCGCGTTTTACACCGGAAACATCGGTCACCAGTGTGCCGGGCCGCAGCAGCGAGCCATATTCCCGCACCCAGTCCAGCAGTACGGTGGGGTACAATCCAAAAATCACACAGTCGGCACCGGTGACCAGATCTGCGAAATCTTCCGTTTTGCCAGCCTGAATATACCCATGAGTCAGTGCATACTCGATGGTGGAACGGCTGTGGGTAATGCCGGTAACATGATAGCCTTTCTGGCTCAGCACCTGTGCATATTTGCCGCCCAGCAGGCCAAGGCCCACGATGAGATAGGTTTTGCTTTTGTCTAACATTCCATTCACGCCCCAACTTTAGTCAAATTCCACTTTGGCGCCCAGTCCGCGCAGGGTATCCCAGAAAGCGGGCCAGCTTTTGTTGACGGCTTCCGCACCGGAAATCAACGCCGGCAGACCGGATGCCGCAGCTGCCACAGCAAGAGCCATCACAATACGGTGGTCGTTGTGGCCAAAAAGCGTTCCGTTGGGAGCATGCAGCGCCACACCGGTAATGTGCACTTCATCGCCTTCCACCTCAATGCGGGCACCCATCTTTTTCAGTTCGGACTGCATGGCTTCAATGCGGTCCGATTCTTTCAGGCGCAGACGCCCGGCGTTGCGGATGATGGTTTCGCCGCTGCAGAAACAGCCCAGCGTAAACAGGACCGGTCCCAGGTCGGGGCAATCGGCCAGATCGATCTCGGTGGCGCGCAGCAAACTGCGGGAAAAACGGTATCCGCCGTCCACGGCTTTGAACTTGCCGCCGCAACGCTGCAGAATTTCCAGAATAACCTTATCGCCCTGTTGGCTGTCGGGATTCAGTCCGGTAACGGTGATGCCGCCGATCACACATCCCAGCACCGCCAGGAACGCCGCCTGGCTGTAATCTCCTTCCACCGCAAAATCGCAGGCGGTATAGCGCTGGGGAGCGGCAATGCGGTAGATCACGCTGCCGTTTTTGCGGGCGCGGGCGGTGACTTTTATGCCAAATTGCTGCATGGCTGCCACCGTCAGGTCCACATAGGAACGGCTTTCATAAGGGGGGAGTACTTCGATGGTGCTCTCGGACTCCATCAGCGGTGCAGCAAACAGCAAACCGCTGATAAACTGGCTGGATACATCCCCCGGCAGTGTAAAGCCGCCCGGGCGCAGCCGACCAAAAATGCTGATGCCGTCGCCAGACTGCTCAAAGCGCAGGCCCTGCCGGTCGAACAGCATCTGGTATACGGCCTGGGGACGGTCGAACAACCGTCCCGCACCGGTAAAGCGGACTTTCTGGGCCGTCAGGCTGAACAGCGGGATCATGAACCGCAGGGTGGAACCGCTCTCGTTGCAGAACACGGGCCGGGTCACTGTCACAAAACCATTGGCATTGCCTCGCCCGGTGATGGTGACAGCGTTGGGCTCTTCCTGAATTTTGGCGCCCAGCTGGGCCGCCGCCCCCAAAGTGGCGCGGATGTCCTGGCTGTACTCAATATTGGTAATATGGCTGACGCCGTCGGCCAGCGCCGCGCACAAAACTGCGCGATGAGCCGCGCTTTTGCTGGGCGGCACCGGGGCCGAGCCACTCAAACGGCTGACATGCAGACGCGCGTCCACGCTTACATCTCCCGGCCGATGGCAGCGGCTACCTTGCGGCACATGGCAATGGTCTCGGCAAATTTATCGGGTTTCAGGCACTGGGCACCGTCGCTCCAGGCGCACTGCGGATTATCGTGTACTTCGATCTCCAGACCGTCGGCACCGGCAGCCACGGCGGCAATGGCCATGCTTTCCACATATTTGTAATCACCGGTGGCGTGGCTGGGGTCTACGATAATGGGCAGGTGGGTCTTTTCCTTCACCACGGGCACCGCCGAAAGATCCAGCGTGTTGCGGGTGGCACGTTCAAAGGTACGGATGCCGCGTTCGCAGAGGATAACGTTCTCGTTGCCGCCGGCCATGATGTACTCGGCGGACATGATCCACTCTTCGATGGTGTTGGCCAGGCCGCGCTTGAGCAGTACCGGCTTATGCATCTTGCCAACGGCCTTGAGCAGCTGGAAATTCTGCATGTTGCGGGCACCGATCTGCACCACATCCACGTATTCTTCAAATTCGTCAATGTGGGCTTCGTCCATCAGTTCGCTGACGATGGGCAGACCGGTGATCTCACGGGCTTTGACCAGGTCCAGGATACCCTCGGTACCCAGACCCTGGAAAGAGTAGGGGCTGGTACGGGGCTTGTAGGCACCGCCGCGGATGAAGTTGGCGCCGCCTTCCTTGACCAGTTTGGCCATCTTGATCATATGGTCTTCGCCTTCCACACTGCAGGGACCGGCCATGACCGCAATGGGGGCGTGACCGCCGATTTTGGTGCCGTTGACATCCACAACGGTGTCCTCGGGGTGGAACAGACGGTTGGCGCGCTTGTAGGGAGCCGAAACACGGGTCACGTTTTCGACCCAGGGGTTGGCCAGCACGTCTTTTTCGGCGATTTTGGTGGTATCGCCCACCAGACCGAAGACGTTATAATCGGTACCGCGGATCAGTGTGACCGACAGCCCCTGCTTTTCGAAGCTGTCAATAATACGGTCCAGTTCAGCTTGCGGCGTACCCTTTTTGGTGGAAATAATCATGAAGGAAACCTCTTTCTTGCAAATTTATACATCAGAATGTTACAGCAGATTGTCAGATTCAAAAATCCGTACGGCAGCTTCCACCACGCTGTTCAGGGTGGTGGAATTGTCCAGTACGGCGTTGGCGGCCGCGCGGTAAAGGGGCGTGCGTTCCGCCTGCAGCTGTTTGAGGGCTGCGCCGCCCTGTGACAAAGGACGGCCGCCGGTAGCCAGCTTGCCCAGCGGGCGCTGTACCCACAGCACGGTGCCGTTCTGGCGCAAAGCACGTACGTTGGCAGGTGTTTTGATCACGCCGCCGCCGCAGGCAATGACCTGGCCGGTCTGCTTGGCAAGGTCGGCCAGGGTATCGGCTTCGTAGCGGCGGAACGCTTCTTCCCCTTCCCGGGCAAAAATATCGGGGATATTATTCCCGGTACGCCGCTCAATCTCTTCGTCCAGGTCCACAAAGGTTTTGCCCAGACGTTTGGCCAGAGCAGCGCCAATGGTAGTTTTGCCGCAGCCCGGCATACCGATCAGCGAAATGTTGGCCAGCTGATGGGCCAGGCGCCGGGTGGCGGTAGGGATCATGCTGTCGGTGGCATAAAAACGGCCGGTGAAATGCTGGGCCGCAAAAACAGCCTGCGCCACCAGCATCTCAAATCCTCCGGCGATGGTGATGCCGTGTTCTTCGGCGCGCAGCAGCAATTCGGTGCGGAAGGGATTGTACACCACATCCAGCACCGCTTCCAAAGCGGGGAAGGCTGTGGGGTCCAGCATGCACTGGCCTACATTGGGGTACATACCACAGGGGGTAGTGTTCACAATGATCTGTACATCCCGGTGGCGCATGGCCTCGTTGTACGTCAGCGCGCCGTATTTGCCGGTACGGCTGGCAGTAAGGATGGTGGCGGCGCCGCCGTCACGGCAGACAGCTTCCACCGTGGAATGGGTGCCGCCCGTGCCCAGAATCAGCACGGTTTTGTCGGCAAAATCCACATTGTGGACGCGGGCTAAGTAAGCAAAACCCGCGTAATCGGTATTGTATCCGTACAGCTTGCCGTCCCGGTTCATAATGGTATTGACCGCACCGATGGCCTTGGCCTTGGGGTCCACCACATCACAGTAGGGAATGACCAGCTGCTTATAAGGAATGGTCACATTGATGGCGGAAAAAGCACGTTTTTCCATAAAAGTACGTGCCTCCGCCTCGGTCGGCAGGGAAATCAACTCATAGTGGTAGCCGCCAACCTGTTCATGAATGATTTTGGAATAGCTGTGCCCCAGCTTGGCACCGATCAGACCATACAACTTTTGTTCCATAGCGGTTCACATCCTTTCCGCAGGTTCATAGGTGGGCAGCCCGTGCTTCTGGGCCAGGGTGCCGTAGCGCACGGTCAGCAGATCCAGCAGACCGAAAGCGGTCAGGGTGTTCTGCACCACAGCCGCACGGGGAACGATACAGGGGTCGTGCCTGCCTTTGATCTGCAACAGGGCATCTTCCCGGGCCATATAATCCACGGTGTGCTGCTGTTTGTAAATGCTGGGCGTGGGCTTGAGTACAGTGCGGAACACCAGCGGCATACCATTGGTAATGCCGCCGTTGATGCCGCCGTTGCGGTTTGTGGCGGTGACAACCTGACCGTCCCGCATGGTAAACGGGTCGTTGGCTTCACTGCCGCGCATACCGGCAAACCGGAACCCTGCGCCGAATTCCAAACCCTTACAGGCGGGAATGGCAAACATCAGATGAGCCAATTCGCTTTCCACGCTGTCAAACCACGGTTCACCGATGCCGGCCGGCAATCCGGTGACAATGGTTTCCAGAATGCCGCCCACACTGTCGCCCTCGCTGCCCGCCGCACGGATGGCTTCCTGCATGGGGGCTTCCCGGCTGGGGTCCAGCAGGGAAAAATGGCCGGGCTCCGGTTCCGGCAGTACCAACCCGGCAGCACTGGACAAAGGCACATCCTCAACACCGGCGCAGGCGGCAATATGGGTGTAGACCCGGATGCCCAGGTTTTTCAGCACGGTTTCGCACAAAGCCCCGGCGGCTACCGAGGCTGCCGTGATGCGGCCGGAAAAATGACCGCCGCCGCGGGCATCCTGCCAACCTTCGTATTTCGCGTAAGCGGTAAAGTCGGCGTGACCGGGGCGCAGCAGGTCGGCGGTTTTGGCATAGTCGCCGCTGCGTGTGTTTTCGTTGCGGATCATCAGTGTGATGGCGGTGCCGGTGGTATGGCCCTGGTAGACACCGGAAACAAACTCTACGGTGTCTGCTTCGGTGCGGGCGGTGGAAAGTCCGTCGCCGCGGGCACGGCGGCGGTCCATGGCGGCCGCAATGGCGGCTTCATCCACCGGCAGCCCGGCGGCCAGACCGTCCAGCACCGCACCCACGGCGGGACCGTGGCTCTCGCCAAAAATCGTCAGGCTGATGGCGTTGCCAAACGTGTTTTTCATCCAACAGGTCCTTTCAAGAGGGAAAAAGAGCACGCCGCACCGGGTGCGGCGGCAAATGAAACGAAACTTATTCCAGGCCCAGCAAATGGGGCAGCTCGGCAGTAGAAATCTTGTCCGCACGCCAGCAGCCCAGCCCCGGGCAAAGGATCACGGTGATGGAAGCACCGCAGGTCTTTTTGTCGTGCTGCATATATTCCAGCACTTTGGCCTTGTTCACGCCGGTGCGGGTGGGCAGCCCCAAAGTCCGGTAGATGGCGCGGACGCGCTTGACCAGCGCGGGGTCTTCGATCATGGGCAGCATGCCCAGCGCAACACATTCGCCGTGGTACAGACCGGTGGTGCGGCGGCCGCGGATGCCTTTGACGGCTTCGATGCCGTGGCCGATGGTGTGGCCGAAGTTCAGGCAGGCACGTACGCTGCCTTCCCGCTCGTCCGGTTCCACGATCTTTTTCTTGAATTTCAGGCTGCGGTAGACGATCTGCTCAATGTTCTCTTCCGGGTGTTCGGTTTCAAACATGGCGAACAACTGCGGGTCGCCGATCAGGGCGGTTTTCAGCGCCTCGGCCAATCCGTTCACAACATGGCGCCGGGGCAGGGTGGCCAGGGTATCAAAGTCCACCAGCACTACCTTGGGCTGCCAGAAAGCACCCACAATGTTTTTCGTTTCGCCCAGGTCAATGGCGGTCTTGCCGCCGATGGAGGAGTCCACCTGGGCCAGTACCGTGGTGGGGCAGTTGACAAAATCAATGCCGCGCATATAGCTTGCGGCACAGAATCCGCCCAGATCTCCCACCACGCCGCCGCCTACGGCCACCAGCAGGTCCTTGCGGTCCATGCCAAAATCCAGCATGGCCTGCAGTACCTGGCCAAACACCTTCAGGCATTTGCTGCCTTCCCCCTGGGGAATGGTGTAAATGGTGGAGGTAGGGCACTGGGCAGCAATGGTTTCGGCATACTGGGCGGGCACGCCGGAATCCGTCAGTACAAAGACTCTGCGGTTCTGTACGTTGGTAAACTGGTGCAGATTGGCAAGGCATCCTGCTTTCAGGATGATATCATAGCTGCGGCTTTTCAGTTGCATCGTCAGTTTCATGCTTTGCACGTCCTTTTTTATCGGTTAATTCTCCGCGGTATCCAGGGTAAAGGCACCCAGCAGACGCAGCGTACTGCAATCGGTGCGCAGGGTGTCCAGCAGAGTGTCGCAGTCGGTGCTGGTGCATCCGGCCGGGCAGACCAGCTGGACATAAAAATAATACTCAAAGGGTACATGGGGCAGGGGGCGGCTTTTGATACATTCCATATTGAAGCCGCAGGCACCGATCTGGTCCAGAACGGCTGCCAGCTGCCCCGGCTTGTGCCGGGCGGTGAACAGCAGCGCCAGCCGCTGGCCGTCACCGGTCATCACCGGGGGTTGGGCTGCGCGCTCAATGACAATAAAGCGGGTAGTGTTGTCGCCGTCGGCATTCACGCCCTGGGCCAGAATCTGCAGTCCGTACAACCCGGCGGTTTCGGCGCTGGCAATGGCGGCCACTGTGGGATCGTTCAGTTCCGCAATGTGGCGTGCGGCATCGGCGGTGTTGTTCCAGGCGCGGGTAATAAACCCGTGCTGCTGCAGAAAAACGCTGCTTTGCGCCAGTGCCTGGGGATGGCTGACCACTGTGCGCACATTGGCCAGAGCAGCGCCCGGTACCCCCAGCAGGTCCTGCCGGATGGGCAGGTCACACATCCGTGCTACGATGATATCCGGGTGGGTATACAGCAGATCCAGTACGGTGGAAACGTCCCCGGCGTTGGAATTTTCAAAAGGCAGTACACCAAACTGGGCGTCGCCGTTCTGCACGGAGTCGAACACTTCCCCCCAGGTGGCAAAAGATACCGCCCGGGAAAACGGAAACAGCCGGCGCAGGGCAATGTGGCTCCAGGCACCTTCCACACCCTGGTAGGCGGCGGTATCCCGGCCCAGCATGGCGCGCTGGTAAGCGCGGGAAACCGACATGGCCTCCTGCAAAAAAGCCCGGTAGTAGGGGCGCAGGGTTTCATCCTGCAGCCGGGCGGTGTTTTTTTCCAGCACGGCAGCTTCCCGCACTGCGTCAAAAACAGGCTTGCCGGTCTGGGCCTTGTAGCGTGCCACATCGGCCACCGCGCGCATACGCCGTTCAAACAGTACGGCCATTTCGGCATCAATGGCGTCAATCTCGGTTCGCGCTTGCTGCAAAAGGTCCATATCCGGCGGCTCCTTTGTCTGATCAGAATTATAAATATACATAGTCAGTATACCATAAAGAAAATGCCACCACAAGAGTGGCGGCAATAAAAGTGAGAAATCCTGGTTAACCGTGCAGGGCACTGCGCAAGGCAGCCAGCAGCTCTGTCTGGTATTCCGGGCTGAAGGTGCCGTGCAACAGCTTGGGCAGGGCTTCCTCCTGCAGGCGGCGCCAACTTTCGGCTTCCCGTCCCGGCAGGATGGGAACGAAAGAAACACCGTTGGCAGCAGCGGCCTGAGCGTCCCCCATGGCATCGCCCACCATCATGACTTTGCGGCTCTGGTAGCCGCAGGCCAGCATGGTGGCAATGGAGTTGGCTTTGCTGCCCACTTCCTGCCCGAAAATAATATCGGCGTGCTGTGCCAGGCCGTAGCGCTTCCATTCACTGGCAATGGCGCTTTCGTTGGCGGCACTTACAACTGCCAGGTCGGCCACGGCATGCAGCTGGCGCAGACTTTCCTGTACACCGGGGAACGGTTCAAAAGTGGGCTCCAGCGCCTGAATACGGCGATTGCAGGCGTTGCTCCATTCCAACAGCTTGCGCAGCGCCAGGCTGCCGGTCTGCTTCAGTTCATGCTGCAGGCTGGCGGTGGCCAGTTCGGTGGACGTGCTGACCCAGGCGGCAATGTCATCGCTGCCCGGGATTTCGATGCCGCGATTTTTCAGACGGTCGAAAACCAGCACGACACTCTCAAACCGGGAGATGCCCCGCGTCATGGTATGCAGATTGATTTCCTCCCAGGCGGCGGTAACAAAGTCGGCGTGGTCCTCCAGCGCGAATACACGGATGAGCTCCGGGCACATGACCGTGGTATGCTTGATGCGCACGGTGTCCATTACACAGCCATCTGAGTCCATGCAGACCAAAAATTCACGTTTCTTGGTAAAATCTGTCAATGCGTTTGCCACGGTATCATACCCCCCAATACCTTCCCAAACAATACCTTATATACACCTTTATCATAACAAATACAAATGGTGCTTGGCAATGGTTTTTTGAAAAAAATCCGCGTTTTGTATAAAAATTGCCGTTTATTCGGCAGCCTGCAGGGATAGTGCCTCTCCAATGGGCCGGTTGAGTACCAACGTGGCCATGGAATCGGCCGGGGTAGGCTGTTTATTGATGACCACCAGCTCGTCACCCCGGAAATAGCGCAGCAATCCGGCCGCCGGGTACACCGCCAGACTGGTGCCGCCTACAATGAGGGTGTCGGCGGCGGCAATGGCGCGGATGGCGTTTTCCATCGTCTGCTCGTCCAAACCTTCCTCATACAGGACCACGTCGGGCTTTACAATCCCGCCGCATTCGGTGCAGCGGGGGATGCCGTCGCCCTGCCCGGCGGCCTCTTCTATGAATTCCACCGGATAAAATTTCCCGCACCGGGTGCAGTAGTTGCGCAGAGTGGAGCCATGCAGCTCATATACGGTATGGCTGCCGGCGGCCTGGTGCAGACCGTCAATGTTCTGGGTGACCACCGCTTTGCAGATGCCCTGTTGTTCCAGCTGGGCCAGACGCAGATGGGCGGCGTTGGGTTTGGCACCGTGGACAATCAGTTTGTTGCGGTAAAAATCAAAAAACTCCGCCGTATGGGATTCATAAAAACTGTGGGAGAGCATGACCTCCGGCGGATAGCGGAATTTCTGGTGGTATAGTCCATCTACCGAGCGGAAATCCGGGATGCCGCTCTCGGTGGATACACCGGCACCGCCGAAGAATACGAGATTTTTGGATTTTGCCAGAATAGCCTCCAAAGCCGGAACCATACAAACTGCCCCTTTCGTTTTTGGTACAGATGGATTATAATGATTCACAAGGAATGTACTTCCATTATAATCCATTTTAAGGGGGATGCAAGATGCAGGACATCACACGGGAAATGGTGCGCGGTCTGCTGCCCGAACGCCGGGCAGAAACCAACAAGGGCAGTTTCGGCAGTGTGTTGGCGGTGGCCGGCAGCATGGCGTATCGCGGTGCGGCGTCGCTCTGCGTGGAAGGCGCGCTGCGGGGCGGCGCAGGGCTGGTGTATCTGGCCAGTGTGGAACCGGTACTGCAGCTGGTGCTGGCCCGCACACCGGAGTGCTGCGCCTGCGGCTGCCGGACAGATGCAGGCGGCGGTATCCATCCGCAGGATACCGCTGCATTGCGCGCCTGGTTTACGGATAAAAATACTGTGCTGCTGGCTGGTCCCGGTCTGGGGGCGAGCGCCGGTAACATCTGTAATGTGCTGCTGGGTAAGCGGCAGCCCTGGGCGGCAGCCGTGCTGGATGCCGACGCCCTCAATGCCCTGGCGGCAGGCACGCTGCGCGCCGCTTTGCCGGAGCACACCATCCTTACCCCTCATCCGGGAGAAGCTGCCCGTCTGTTGGACACCACCGTACAGGAAATTCAGGCCGACCGGGAAGGGGCAGTGCGGCAGCTGGCAGAAGAATATAACTGTGTTGCGGTGCTGAAAGGAAACGGTACGTTGATCACTGCGCCCGGTGAACCGGTCTGGCGCAATACCACCGGCAATGCTGGTCTTGCACGGGGTGGCAGCGGGGATATTCTGGCGGGCATCATGGCAGGCTTGCTGGCTTCCGGCTGGCAGCAGGGGCGCAGTGCGCTGCAGGCGGCAGTTTCGGCGGTCTGGCTGCATGGCGCCGCTGCTGACCGTTGCGTCAAACGCCGCAGCAGCACCGCGATGCTGCCGCAGGATATTTTTGCGGACCTGGGGATTTTGCTGGCGGAGATGGATGCCTGAAAAGTGAGCAAACAATAGGGGAGAGAAGAAACACCATGGCAATTGAAAAAGTAAAACAGTTTTTTGCACAGTATGGGATGCAGGAGCGGGTACTGGAATTTCCGGTTTCCAGCGCCACGGTGGAACTGGCTGCCGAGGCCCTGCACTGTGAGCCTTGCCGGATCGCCAAGACCCTGTCCTTTTTGGTGGAGGATGGCCCGGTGCTGATTGTGACGGCAGGAGATGCCAAAATCGACAATCCGAAGTATAAGGCGCAGTTTTCCACCAAAGCCAAGATGCTTACGCCGGAACAGGCATCCACGATGGTGGGCCACGCGGTGGGTGGGGTTTGCCCCTTTGCGGTGAACCCCGGCGTCAAGGTTTACCTGGATGTTTCGCTGCGCCGGTTTGAAACGGTATTCCCGGCCTGCGGCAGCAGCAACAGCGCCATTGAACTGACCATTCCGGAACTGGAGCAATATTCCGGTTATCTGCAGTGGGTAGACGTCTGCAAAGGCTGGAATTGAAAGAAAGGAGCTTGTCATGACCTACGAAGAAGTGTTTGCCAAGGTAAAGGAACTGTTTGGGGATGCGGACGTGAGCGGCATAGGGGAGCATCTGGCCTATCAGTTCAATGTGACCGGGGAAGGGGCCGGGGCTTTCTATGTGGAAGTCCGGGACGGAAAACTCTTCATGGAACCTTACGAGTATCATGACCGGGATGCCTGCTTTACCTGTTCGGCCGATACGCTGCTGAAAATCGCGTCGGGCAAAATGGACCCGGTGCCGGCGGTCGTGCTGGGCCGTCTGAAAGTAGAGGGCAGCATTGAAAAAGCCCTGCGCCTGAAGGAATTCCTCAAGGAGCGCAAGGACTGAACAGCCGTGCACAACACGCGGAAGGAGTGTGCCCGATGGTCTGGCTGGGAATGACGGCTACAACGGCCTGGTTTGTCTTTATGACCTGGCTTTCCCATCAGAGCGGAGAAAAAACCTCCCGTGCCAGCCGCATGCTGGCGGAAGACCTGGGGGAACTGCTGCCGTCCGAAGACCCGGAACGACTCAATACCCTGCTGCGAAAAACGGCTCATGTGGTGGTGTTTGCCGTGCTGGCGGTCCTTTCGCTGCTGACCTGGCAGGCGGCAGGAAAACGGCCTGCCGGATATGGAATTTGGGCGGCACTGCTGTTATGGTGCTGGGGCGACGAGGCCACCAAACGGATGGTACCCGGGCGGCATTTTTCCTGGCTGGATACCGGCCTGAATGTGTTGGGTGTGCTGGTCGGCGGCGCGGTTTGTGCTGCATGGTGACAGGTAAATAAAAAAGGAGATACGAATCTGCTTATGCGGCAGACTCGTATCTCCTTTTGATTTATGATTGTGATGCCGGGCGGTCAAATGAACCGCTCTGTGGCAAAGGTAGATTACTTTTTGTGGTACTTGCGGTCCTCTTCTTCGTAGACAGGCTCGCAGGTCAGGTACATGCCCAATTTGTTGAGGGTATCGCTGTCCACACTGGAAAGGATTACGGTGGAATGAACATCGCAGCCTTTCAGTTTGGGCAGCTGAGCCAATGCGGCGGCTGCGTACTCATTTTCGGACACCGAGCTGGACAGGGCAATGAGAATCTCATCGGTATGCAGACGCGGGTTTTTGCTGCCCAGGTAGGTGGTTTTCAGCGTCTGGATGGGCTCAATGGCACGGGCGGAAACAAGTTCCACTTCCTGGTCAATGCCGGACAGCTTTTTCAGTGCGTTGAGCAAAGCCGAAGAAGCGGCGCCCAGCAGAGGGCCGGTTTTGCCGGTGACGATGGTGCCGTCCGGCAATTCAATGGCCGCAGCCGGCAAGCCGCCGGTCTCCTGAGAGCGGATGTGGGCTTGCTGTTCCACGCCGCGGCTGCCTACGGTCAGGCCGGCCTGGTTGAGCAGCAGTTCCAGTTTGAACCGCTCTTCTTTAACGGTGCCGCCCACTTTCTGCTCACACAGGCACTTGAAGTACCGGCGAAGGATCTCGTTGCGGGAAGCTTCGCAGCAGACGGCATCGTCCACAATGCAGTTGCCGGCCATGTTGACACCCATATCTGTGGGGGAGCTGTAGGGGCTTTTGCCGGAGATCATCTCGAACATAGCGTTCAGTACCGGGAAGATCTCAATGTCGCGGTTATAGTTGACGGCAGTCTCACCATAGGCTTCCAGATGGAAGGGGTCGATCATGTTTACGTCGTTCAGGTCAGCGGTGGCAGCTTCGTACGCCAGGTTGACCGGATGCTTCAACGGCAGATTCCAGATGGGGAAGGTTTCGAACTTGGCGTAACCGGCTTTCACACCACGATGATGTTCGTGGTACAGCTGGGACAGGCAGACGGCCATTTTGCCGCTGCCGGGACCGGGTGCCGTGACAACGACCAGCGGGCGCTGGGTCTCGATATATTCGTTTTTGCCGTAGCCTTCATCGCTGACGATGCGGGATACGTCGTTGGGGTACCCGGGAATCTTGTAATGGCGGAAGGTACGGATGCCCAGTGCATGAAGACGGTTCTCAAAAGCCTCCACTTCCGGCTCGGCCGTGTACATCGTCACACAGACACTGCCCACAAACAGCCCCACTTCCTGGAAGGCGTCGATCAGGCGCAGCACGTCCATGTCATAGGTGATGCCGTAGTCGCCGCGCATTTTGTTGCTGACGATGTCCTCGGCGCTGATGACGACTACGATCTCGGCCTGGTCCTTCAGCTGCAGCAGCATCTGCAGTTTGGAATCAGGGTGGAATCCGGGCAGTACCCGGGAGGCATGGTAGTCATCAAACAGTTTGCCGCCGAACTCCAGATACAGTTTGTTGTCAAACTGGGCAATCCGCTCACGGATGTGCGCAGACTGCATGGACAAGTATTTGTCGTTATCAAATCCGATCTTCATGTACAGCTCTCTTCTCTTTCCAAAATCCCGGCAGGGCAGAACCCTGCAAAACAACATATCGAAAAAAGTATACCACACCCAAAAGCGCAGTGCAATGTACTTATGGGCAGCGGGGCTGCAAATTTTTACCGTGGTGCATTTTGTGCCGGAAAATTTACAGGGGAACAAAACCGCAGAAAAAACAAAAAACCTCACGCCAAAGCGTGAGGTTTTTGGTGCGCCCGCAGGAACTCGAATCCTGGACCCTCTGATTAAAAGTCAGATGCTCTACCAACTGAGCTACGGGCACATATGCGCTGTGCGTTCACAGCCTTCATATTATAGCAAGGTGAAACGGGGTTGTCAATATCTTTTTTCAAACAAATGCAGAAAAAATCACGGCCCATTTGGGGGTCTGCCCTTGCCAAATACAGGGCGGCGCGGTATAATACTTTTTTAGAATAGAAACCGTAAAGGGGATTGGAAATATGGAAACTTTGGGCAACCTGCGCCGTACCCGCTATTGCGGGGAGGTCAGCCTGGCCGACGCCGGTCAGGAAATGACCGTCTGCGGTTCCATCGCCCGTGCGCGCGATAAGGGCGGCATTATCTTTGCCGACCTGCGCGATACCACCGGCATTCTGCAGCTGGTGTTTGATGAAGATACGCCGAAGGACGTTTTCGCCAAGGCGGAAAGCCTGAAAAGCGAGTACGTGGTGATCTGCCGCGGCAAGCTGCGGGAACGCGCTGCCAAGACCGACAAGATTGCCACCGGCGATGTGGAGTTGTATGTGTCGGAACTGCGCATCCTGAGCGAAGCACAGACCCCGCCGTTCGAACTGCGGGATGAGATCAACGTCAACGACGATCTGCGCCTGCGTTACCGCTATCTGGACCTGCGCCGTCCTTCCATGCATGCACCCATCGTGCTGCGCAGCAAGATCATGCAGATCATCCGCAGCTATTTTACCGACAATCATTTCACCGAGATCGAAACGCCTACCCTCATCAAGTCCACGCCGGAGGGCGCCCGTGACTATCTGGTACCCAGCCGTGTGCAGCCCGGTCACTTCTACGCACTGCCTCAGAGCCCGCAGCTCTACAAGCAGATTCTGATGCTGTCCGGCTTTGACCGTTACTTCCAGATCGCCCGCTGCTACCGCGATGAGGACCTGCGTGCCGATCGTCAGCCCGAGTTCACCCAGGTGGACGAGGAAATGTCCTTCGTCACCGAGGACGATATCATGACGATGAACGAGGGCCTGCTCAAGCGCCTGTGGAAGGAAGTGCTGGGCATTGACCTGGTCACGCCTTTTGAGCGTATGCCCTGGAACGACGCCATGAGCCGTTTCGGTTCCGATAAGCCGGACACCCGTTTCGGCCTGGAGATTCAGGACGTGACGTCGGTTTTTGAACATACCGAGTTCAAGCCTTTTGCGGCAGTTGTGGAGGCGAAGGGCTCCATCCGGGCCATCAATGCCAAAGGTATGGCCGACAAGCTCACCCGCAAGAATATCGATAAACTGGGCGAGGTTGCCAAAACCTACGGCGCCAAAGGTCTGGCTTACAGCCGCCTGACGGCAGATGCCACTTCCTCCAGCTTTGAAAAGTTCCTCACGGAGGAAGAAAAGACCGCGCTGTATGCAGCCCTGGGTGTGGGAACCGGCGACGTGCTGCTGCTGGTCAGCGATGCCGACTGGGTCAAGGCCTGCACTGCGCTGGGCCAGGTCCGTCTGGAGATCGGCCGCAAGTATGAGCTGATCGACAACGATAAGTTCAACTTCCTGTGGGTGGTGGACTTCCCGCTGTTCGAGTACAGCGAGCAGGAAAACCGCTGGATGGCTATGCACCATCCCTTTACCATGCCCAAGGCCGAGGACCTGGACAAGATCGAGAGCGACCCCGGTGCCTGCCATGCCGTGGCATACGATATTGTGCTGAACGGTGTAGAACTGGGCGGCGGTTCCATGCGTATCAACGACCCCGCACTGCAGGATCGGATGTTCAAGGCACTGGGCTTTACCGAGGAAAAGGCGCGGGAGAGCTTCGGCTTCCTGATGGATGCCTATAAGTTCGGCGCGCCGCCTCATGGTGGTATGGCCTACGGTCTGGACCGTATGGTGATGCTGATGCTCAAGCGGGATTCCATCCGCGATGTTATCGCATTCCCGAAGGTACAGAATGCCGGCGAACCCATGAGTGGTGCGCCGGACGTGGTGGACGAGAAGCAGCTGGCAGATCTGTCCATTGCGCTGACTCTGCCCGAAAAAGAATAATTTTTCCAACCCCCGCTGCACACCCTGCACGGGGGTTGTTTTGAACCCGCAAAAACAGGGAAAGGAGCGTCCCCGTCATGAAGCGAACGGCTTACAGCCTGATGACCGCTTTGCTGGCTGTGATGAACGAAAGTGAGCCCGGAGAACCGTATTACGTTCTGGCGCAATACCTTTTGTACCACTTTGACCAGCTGAAAGATCTGAATATCTATGATGTGGCGGAGGCGTGCTTTGTTTCCCGGTCCGGGATTCGGCGGTTTTGCCAGTCCATTGGCTTTGATAATTTTTCCGATATCAAAGCTGAAGCGGAAGAATGGCAGCGCCAGTGCAACTATTTTATCGGGTACAGTATGCGGCCCCAGTACAAGAATTATCTTTCCGGTTCCATCACAGCCATGATGGAGGAGATCAACCGCCTGGCAACACCGGCTGTGCTGGAAAAACTGGCGGAACGCATCCATGCCAGCCGCAATGTGGTGCTGTTTACCTCGGATTTTTCCGGTATGACGGCCCGGGGCTTTCAGCAATCCATGGTGGTTATGGGCAAACTGGTGCTGATCGTGACGGATGCCCAGAATATTCCCGGATATCTGCAGGACCTCACACCGCAGGACTTGCTCATTACCATTTCCGCCACCGGCAGTTTTGCTACGGTGATGGAACCGGTCGTCCGCAAATCGGCAGCTTACAAAGTGCTGGTCACCGTCAATCATGCCAAACGCTTCTGGTCGCAGTATGATCATGTGATTTACCTGAGTGAAAAGGATGCTGAAGGGGTTCGTACCGTTTATTCCCAGTACGGGACCAACTATTTCTTCGATATTCTGTACAGTTGCTATGTGCAGAAATACCTGGAAAATGGCCGGGTTCAGGGTCCGTTTCCGGAACCAGTCTTGTCAGAAACCACTAAAAACAGGGCGCAAAAACGGTTGGAATGACGAAAACGACTGGCAATGTACCCAAAAAGAATGGTCATAATAAGTGATAATGTACAAATGGGGTTCGCAGGGCGAACCCCATTTTTGTTTTCGGATATGCTATGATGTGGATGTAAGAAAACGGTGTGCACACAATCTGGTGCCGCCCATGCGACGGCAGGACGGTAAAACCCCATCAGGAGGACATGCAACATGTATTACAATCACAATCCCCGTTTCCCCGAAGGTTTTCTCTGGGGCGCATCCAGTGCGGCCTGGCAGGTAGAGGGTGCCGTGGCCGAAGGAGGACGCACACCGGCCATCATCGATCTGAACTCCAAGACCAAAAAGCCTTTTGCCGATAATAGTTATGCGGCGGACCACTACCACCATTTCAAAGAGGATGTGGCGCTTATGGCGGAATGCGGGCTGTCCAGCTACCGGTTCTCCATGTCCTGGTCCCGCATCATCCCCAAATCGGACGGAAAAGTTAACCCGGAAGGAATTGCTTTCTATAACGCGTTGATCGACGAACTGGTGGCGCATCACATTACCCCTATCGTCACGCTGTACCACTACGACATGCCCCTGTGGGTAGAGGAAGAACTGGGCGGTTGGAAGAACCGCGCCATTATCGATGCATTTGAACATTACTGCCGTGTCTGTTTTGAAAATTTCGGCGACCGTGTCAAGTACTGGCTGGCCATCAATGAGCAGAATATGCAGATCTGCTACGGCCATTGGCTGGGGGTCAGCAAGGGGTGCCAGGATTGGTTCCGTGATCAGTGGAAGATCAATCACATTATGAACCTTTGCCATGCCAAAGCCGTCAATGCCTGCCATGAAATGGTGGAGGGCGGCAAAATCGGTCCGGTGCCCGGGTGCGTGCCCATCTATCCCGAAACCTGCCGCCCCGAAGATCAGATCGCGGCTATGAATGCCGAGGAATTCACCGAAAAACTCTGGATCGATACCGACGTATACGGCGAGTACAGCCGTTTCCTGAAACGGTACTGGGAAGAAAACGATATTGACCCCGATATCCGTCCCGGCGACGAAGAGCTGATGAAGAGTGCCAAGATCGATTTTATTGCTGTGAACTGCTACCGCAGCAATGTGGGGAAATTTGCTCCCCACGATGCCAAACAGCAGGATTATCTGTTGAACAAAAACGGCGTCAAAGGCCAGATGGTATTCCCGGTGGAACCGGGACGCTACGCCCTCACCCGCAACCCTTACGTGGAATATACCGACTGGGATTGGGAGATCGACCCGGTTTGCCTGCGGTATGAGCTGCGCTATTTGTGGGATCACTATCATCTGCCCATGATGATCACCGAAAACGGCTTCGGCGCCCACGAAAGCAAGGATGCAGACGGTAAGGTGCATGATGCCCAGCGGATCGAGTACCTGCGGGAGCACATCTACCAGTTGGGCCTGGCCATTGAGGATGGCTGTGAAGTCATTGGGTACAATCCCTGGTCCTTCACCGACCTGCTTTCCACCGGCAACGGCATGGCAAAGCGCTATGGTCTGGTGTATATCGACACCACCGACGAGGAGCAGAATGCGGCCAAGAGCGTGGAAGAACTGTCCATGAAACGGATTCCCAAGGATTCCTTCTACTGGTATTCCAAACTGGTTCGCTCCAACGGTAAAGAGTGGGGAAAGGAGATGCTGAAATAATGGCAAAGAAAGATTATGCTGCCATGGCCCGCGGGATTGTGGCAAAAGCGGGCGGCGAAGGAAATATTGTCAGTGCCACCCATTGCATGACCCGCCTGCGGCTGGTCTTGCGGGACACTGCCAAATTTGATACTGACGGTGTAAAGGCAGTGCCGGGGGTTCTCAATGTCATTATCCAGAACGGTGAGTATCAGGTAGTCATCGGGCAGGACGTCCCCGATTTGTATGCCGAGATACAGAAGTTTGAAGGCATTAAGGCGGGCGGCGCAGTAGAAGATGCCCAGGCCGCCGCAGCAGATGCAAAGCTGCAGCACGGCAATGTGGTCAATGGGATTCTGTCCTTTATTGGCGGTACTTTCAGCCCGGTGATTCCGGTTCTGGTGGCCGGTGGTCTGACCGGTGCGGTGCTCTCGCTGCTTACCAGTGTGTTTGGTGTCTCTGCAGAGTCCGGCACCTACACCATCGTATACGCCATCAACCAGGCAACGTTCTATTTCCTGCCGGTATTCATTGGTTTTGCCGCGGCCAACCGGCTTAAAGCCAACGGGTATCTGGGGGCTTTCCTGGGTGCGATCCTGTTGTATTCCACCATCAACGGGGCGGAAGGACTGGATTTCTTCGGCATTCCGGTGCAGACGGTGACGTATAGTTCCACGGTATTCCCGGTTATTCTGGGTGTGCTGTTTATGAGCGTCGTCTACAAGTTCCTGCAAAAGCATACGCCGGTTTTCCTCAAGACGATTGTGGTGCCGCTGCTGACGATGCTTATTACGGTACCGGTCACGCTGATCGTTCTTGGTCCCATCGGCAATACCCTGGGTACCTGGCTTGCCAACGGCGTGTACGCCATCTATCAGGCTGTGCCGCCCATTGCGGTTATGATCATCGGCATCACCACGCCGCTGATGGTATTCTTTGGCATGAACAATGCGGCCTACCCGGTGGTATTTGCCCTGATGGCGGCGGTGAACTCCGACCCGCTGATCTGTACCGGCATGGCACCTGCCAATGTAGCGGTGGGCGGCGCCTGCCTGGCGGCCGCACTGCTGGCCAAATCGGTGGAAGAAAAATCTGTCAGTGTTTCGGCGGGCGTTACGGCTCTTTGCGGAATTACCGAACCGGGCGTTTACGGCGTACTGTTCCCCAAAACCTATCCGCTGATCGGCGCAATGATCGGCGGTGGTGTTGGCGGTTTGCTGGCCGGCCTGTTGGGCATGACCCAGTATGTTATCTCTACTCCCGGCTTTATCAGCATTGCAGCGTATATTGATCCGTCCGGTTCCAGCTATAACCTGATGGTATCGCTTCTGGTTATGGTGGTGGCACTGGTTATCGGCTTTGTGGCCACCTATCTGGTAGGCAAGCGGATGAGCGCCAAATAAAACCAATTTCTCCCCTTACTTCATCATAAGGCACGAAGAGGCTCCTGCCGTTTGGCAGGAGCCTCTTTGTTATATTAGAGATACTTGGGCTTGGAAGAATCTTCCTCGGATTGCGTCGGGGCAGGGGCGGTGTACTGGGCCGGCGCAGGACGGCTGCCTTTGGGCGGCAGCGGGTGATTTTTGCGGTGACGGCGCACCAGCATGCGGATGATCACAAAGGCGACCACGGCAATCAGCAGCAGCGGCCACAGATACACCAGCGCCAGGATCAACCCCTGAATAAAGAGGAGGAATCCGTTCCAACCGCCGGCAAAGGCATCTGCCAGCCGCTGGGGGAAGGTGACACCGGTGGGGGTCAGGGAAGAAACCTCCCGCAGTGTGACATCTACGGTGGAGTAGGTCACCTGCCCGTCCAGATTGCGCAGCTGCTGGGTGTAACTTTCCAGCTGATATTGCACATCGGAAAGCTGGCTTTCAATTTCCAGCAGGTCTGCGGTGGTTTCCGCTTTGGCGGCCAGTTCGTTCAGCCGGTCCCGCTGGTTTTCCAGCGAGGAAATCCGGGCTTCAATATCAATATAGGTACTGGTCACATTTTCGGCACTCTCGTTCAGGCTCAGCATGCTGCCGGCCTGCCCGGCCTGGGTCAAAAAGTCCTGGTAATGCTCCACCGGAACACGTACCGTGTAGTTGGCATAGCGGTCCCGGTCCTCGGCGGTGCCGCTCAGATGGCTGTATTCCATCCATGAACCGGTATCTTCCACCGCGGCCAGCAAGGCGTCCCGGGCGGTGTCAAAATCTGTGGATTCCAACGTCATGTCAGCGCGGTAAATGATTTTTTGCTGGGCGTTTTCTCCGGTGGAAACATCTTCCGGCATCAGGCTGCTTTCGCCGCCGCCTTCCGCCACGGCGGCTTCCTGGGAAAGATTCATGTCATAGGTGGCGGCGGTGCTGTTGGCGGCGCTGCTGCCGCCGCATCCGGCCAGCAGGGC
>ERZ809224.84-NODE-84-length-106066-cov-11.978936_pt1 | contig 106066 bp, 105 predicted proteins | sample MGYA00520513_ERZ809224 | MGnify/ENA primary metagenome ERZ809224 (study PRJEB31576, sample SAMEA3212658) | Homo sapiens | biome: human-gut; feature: human gut; material: fecal | place: Sweden | collected 2012 ... | reverse complement strand
ATTTTTTTTCAGCTTCACCGCATGCTCCCGGCTTACAAGCAAATCTTTCCCCTTATACCGCTCCACATCATTCAGCGTATCTATTGATTTGAATTTTAAAATCGGCGTCTGCTTAAAAAATTTACAGCTCTCCACCTCCACGGCTATCTGCTCCCGGCCGGTGTCAATGACACATTGTTTCAGCTTTTTAAAACGGCTGATATCATCGGTTGTCGGAAATATTTTAACTTCGCCGCGAACGCCATGGGTGTTTGAAATCACCCCGACACGTAAATATTCTTCCATATATATTATATATTCCTTTCATCCCTTATCCCGAAAAGACCCCAGTCCGTAACGGATTGAGGTCTTTTCAAATGCTGAATTACTGAAGAATTTCAACAATTACTTTTTTGTCATCCTTTGATGCAGCGGATTTTACAACGGTACGAATTGCTCTCGCAATCCGCCCCTGTTTGCCGATGACTTTGCCCATGTCCTCCGGGTCAACTTTAAGCTCCAGAACAATGGATTTCGGGTGAACAGTCTCCGTAACAACAACACCTTCCGGATGGTCAACAAGAGCCTTAGCGATAACTTCAACTAATTCTTTCATCCCTCGCACCTCCATCAGCAATTATTTTGTAATTCCTGCATTTTTGAATAATTTGCTTACAACTTCTGTTGGCTGAGCACCTGTGGATAACCATTTCTGTGCCAGCTCTGCGTTGATCTTAACTTCGCTTGGTTCCACATTTGGATTATAAGTACCAATCTCTTCAATGAAACGACCGTCTCTTGGAGAACGGGAATCAGCAACGATAATTCTATAAAAAGGAGCCTTTTTCTGACCCATTCTTCTTAAACGAATTTTTACTGCCATCTTTTTCACCTCCTGAATAAACTTTTGTATATAAAAAGGAAATCTCATTCCTGATTATCAATCTCTCACCGTTTAAAAACCAAACGGCATACGGAATTTACTCCGTTTTTTTCCGGAAAGCTGTCCCGAAAACTGTTTCATCATCTTTTTCATCATATCGAACTGCTTGACAAGGGCGTTAACTTCATTGATAGAAACGCCTGCGCCGGCGGCAATCCGCTTTTTGCGGCTCATATTCATCAAATCCGGATTGGCCCGTTCCTCCGGCGTCATCGATAAAATGATGGATTCTGTCCGTTTCATCTGAGCTTCACTGCCGCTCAAATCCACATTTTTCAACTGACTTCCCATTCCCGGAATCATGGCGATTAAATCCTGAATATTTCCCATATTCTTAACCTGGCTCATATTCTCAAGATAATCTTCATAAGTAAATTCTGCTTTTTTGAACTTACGGGTCATCTCTTTGGCTTTATCCGCATCAATCTGGGCTTCCGCCTTTTCAATCAATGTGAGGACATCGCCCATGCCGAGAATTCTCGAGGCCATCCGGTCCGGATAAAACTGCTCCAGATCCGAAAGCTTTTCGCCCATGCCGACATAAAGAATCGGCTTGCCGATAACTGCCCGGATAGAGAGGGCCGCGCCACCCCGGGTGTCGCCGTCCAGCTTTGTCAGAATAACGCCGTCCAGGCCCACCGTTTCATCAAAGGATTTGGCCACATTGACTGCATCCTGGCCCGTCATCGCATCGACAACAAGAATGGTTTCATCGATGTCCAGCGCTGCTTTGATATTCTGCAGCTCCGCCATCATCTCTTCATCCACATGAAGCCGTCCGGCCGTATCCAGAATCACCACATTAAAATTATTTTTAGCTGCATGTTCTACAGCGGCTTTGGCAATATTCACCGGATTCTGATTCTCGCCCATGGCAAAAACCGGAACTCCCTGTTTCTCACCGTTCACCTGAAGCTGTTTAATCGCTGCCGGACGGTAAACGTCGCAGGCAACAAGCAATGGGCTCCGCCCCTTCTGCTTCATCTTTCCGGCAATCTTGGCGCATGTTGTCGTTTTTCCGGCGCCCTGGAGACCTGCCATGAGAATAATGGTCACTTCATTGGAAGGCTTTAACGGAATCTCCGTTGTCTCGCTTCCCATCAGGGAAACCATCTCTTCATTGACAATCTTAATCACCATCTGCCCGGGCGTCAGACTGTTTAACACATCCTGGCCAATCGCCCGTTCCTGAACAGACTTGATGAACTGCTTAACAACTTTAAAGTTAACGTCTGCTTCCAGCAGAGCCATCTTAACTTCTTTTAAAGCGGCTTTCACATCGGCCTCTGTCAAACGCCCTTTATTTCTCAGGTTTTTAAAGACGTTCTGCAATTTTTCAGATAAACTTTCAAATGCCATGGAAAACCTCCCTTCCGGCTTCATTTATTCCAGCAGGACCCGCGGAAATCACATCTCCTCCAATATCCCGTTGGAAATATTTTCAATCTGCCGCAGATATTCGGTGGATGTTTCAGGGACACCTTCTGTCCTGAGAATCTCTCCGGCCAGTTCATGAATCTTTTCAACCTGTTCTTTGGCCGTCAAAAACTTTTGAACAAGATGAAGTTTCTCTTCATAACCATTCAGAAGTTTCTCACAGCGCTTAACAATATCATAAACTCCCTGACGGCTTATATTCCGGTCCTCTCCAATCTCACTCAGAGAAAAATCATTCAGAACAAAATCCTCATAAATGGATTTCTGATGGGCCGTCAGCAATTCTCCGTAAAAATCATAAAGCAACGCCTGCTTTAACATCTTATCCATAAAAGCACCACCTGTAAAGTGTTTTTACTTTACAGGTGGTATTCTACCTTATCTTTGAACGGATGTCAACTGATTTTTTGGAATTTTTCGTAAAAATTAATAAATTTGCTTCGGTCCCTTCAAAGCCGGCCGGTACCCCCGCTGTTCCAACTCTCTTAAAATCCGCTCTTTATGCTCAGTACCAAAGGCTTCCAGCGTAATCCGAAGTTCCACCACGTTGCTTCGGTTGACGCTGACAAACTGATTATGCTCCAGTTTGATGACATTGCCCTGAAGCTCGGCGAGTATACCCGCAACCCTGTGGAGTTCCCCCGGCTTGTCCGGCAAAAGTACAGACACTGTAAATATACGGTCTCTCTGGATTAAACCATTCTGGACAACAGAGGCAATGGTAATCACGTCCATATTTCCGCCGCTCAAAATAGAAACGACCTTTTTGCCCCGGATATCCATCTGCTTCAGGGCGGCTACGGTAAGCAGACCGGAATTTTCCACAATCATTTTATGATTTTCCATCATATCGAGAAAGGCTGCAATCAAATCGTCATCCTCAACAGTGATAATATCGTCCACATTTTCCTGGATATAAGGGAAAACCACATCCCCCGGCGTCTTTACCGCCGTACCATCGGCAATGGTTGTCACCTTCGGCAGAGTCACCACATGTCCTGCAGCCAGAGACGCCTTCATACAGGCTGCCCCGGCCGGTTCCACGCCGATTACCTTAATCTTTGGGTTGAGCATTTTAGCCAGTGTGGAAACACCGCAGCATAAGCCGCCGCCGCCAATCGGCACAAGAATATAATCCACTGTCGGAAGCTCTTTGATAATCTCCATGGCGATGGTTCCCTGGCCGGTGGCCACAATCTCGTCATTAAAGGGATGAATGAAGGTATAGCCCTTTTCCTCCGCCAGTTCCAACGCATAGGCGCAGGCATCATCATAGACATCGCCGTGAAGAATAACTTCCGCGCCATAGCCCTTTGTCCGATTAACCTTAATAAGGGGAGTGCTTGTCGGCATAACGATAACCGCTTTCGCCCCTATAAGCTTTGCCGCATAGGCCACGCCCTGGGCATGGTTTCCGGCAGAGGCGGAAATGATTCCCCGTTCCCGCTCCTCCTGTGTCAATGTGCTGATTTTATAGTAGGCGCCGCGCAGTTTATATGCGCCTGTAAACTGCATATTTTCCGGTTTAAAATAAACCTTTGCGCCGGTCTTCTCTGAAAAATAATCGCTGTATACCAGCTTTGTCTCAAGCAATACCCGATTCAGCCGTTCAGAAGCTTCCTCAAATTTTTCTAATGTCAACATGATGTTTTTCCCCTCTTCTTATGATTGGAACAGTGCGTCCACAAAGGAATCACTGTCAAATTTCTGCAAGTCCTCAATTTTTTCGCCAATTCCGATATATTTCACCGGCACACCCAGTTCCGCCTGGATGGCAATGGCAATGCCGCCCTTGGCTGTACCGTCCAGCTTTGTCAGAATAATCCCGGTAATATCCGCGGCTTCCTTAAACTGTTTTGCCTGTACCAGGGCATTCTGCCCGGTTGTGCCGTCCAATACAATCATTGTTTCTCGACAGGCATCCGGGTATTCCCTGTCGATGATGCGGTTGATCTTTTTAAGTTCCTCCATGAGATTCTTCTTATTATGAAGGCGGCCCGCCGTGTCGCAGATTAAAATATCCGTATTTCTGGCCTTCGCCGCGGCGACAGCGTCAAAGACAACCGATGCCGGGTCTGAGCCCTCCTGTCCGGCGATAATATCCACGCCGGCCCGATGGGACCATTCCGTCAACTGCTCGATCGCGCCGGCCCGGAAGGTATCCGCCGCTGCCAGCAGCACCTTTTTCCCTGCGTTTTTATACTGTCCGGCCAGTTTTCCGACAGATGTCGTCTTGCCAACGCCGTTGACGCCGATAATCAGCATGACTGTCTTTTTATTTTCAAAATCATAGGCATCCTCCGCCACGGCCATCTGCTCTTTAATGGATTTAATCAGATAATCCCGGCACTCCGACGGCTCTTTCAGATGATTTTCTTTGACTTTGACTTTTAAATCCTCGATAATCCTTTCCGTTGTATGGATGCCAATATCGGCCATAACGAGAACCTCTTCCAGTTCTTCATAAAAATCATCATCAATGGAAGAAAATCCACTGAAAATATCATCAAATACCGAAGCAATACTGTTCCGGGTTTTGGTCAGCCCTTCAACCAGGCGGCTGAAAAATCCCTTTTTCTCTTCCGACATGTCTCTTCCTCCTATTTATTTTGTCAGTTCATTTTCTATTAAGTTGACGGACACCAGCGCAGACACGCCCTTTTCCTGCATGGTCACGCCATAGAGCACATCCGCCGCATTCATTGTTCCCCGCCGGTGGGTGATGATAATAAACTGGGTGTCCTCCGTCAGATTATTCAAATAGCGGGCATAGCGCTTAACGTTGGCATCATCCAGCGCCGCCTCGATTTCATCCAGCAGACAGAATGGAGACGGTTTTAATCGCTGAATCGCAAAGAGCAGGGCAATGGCCGTCAGCGCCTTCTCTCCGCCGGAAAGCTGCATCATATTCTGGAGTTTCTTTCCCGGGGGCTGGGCAATAATACGAATTCCCGCTTCCAGGACATCCGCATCCTCCATCAGTTCCAGCGTTCCCTTGCCGCCGCCGAAAAGCTCGGCAAATACCCGGCCGAAATTTTCCTGAATCTTTACGAAATTTTCCCGGAACTTTTCCCTCATGGCCTTATCCAAATCCTGAATAATTCCCGCAAGCTTTCCTTCGGCATCCACCAAATCATCGTGCTGGGCTTTCAGCGTCCGATACCGCTCCGACACCTCTTTATATTCTTCAATCGCATTGAGATTAATATTACCCAGTCCCTTAATCGCCTTTTTCAGTTCGCTGATTTTACGCCGGATATCTTCCATAGAAAGTTCCTCGCTGTAACCGCTCTGCAATTCCAGGGCAGAATTAAAGGTGAGCTCATACTCTTCCCACATATAATTGCTCAGTTTACTCCGGTCCTCCTCACATTTGGAAATCAGATGTTCCAAACGGAAGATTTCTTTATCGAGAAGACTGCACCTGTCAGAGAGGCTCTCCCGGTTCTCAAAAAACTGTTTCTGGACTGCCGTCATCTCCTCTCTGTTTGCTGTGAGTTTTTCCAGCGCCTCATCCAGAGATGCATCGCCGGAAACCATTGTTTCAGCAGCTCTCTGCATCTCCTCGACTCTCCGGCCCTTTTCTTGAATCACAGCCTGACATTCATCGAATTTACGGCTTAAATCCCGATATTCCTCTGCCAGCGTCTCAATTTCTTCTAAAATTCTTTTTCGGTTTTCTTTAAGGAAATTCTGCTTTTGTATGTAACCCGAGAAGTCAATGCCAATCTCGGAAGCCCTGCCGGAAAATTCCTGCTGTACGCGGATTTCCTGCTCCAGCTTCTTATTCAAGGCTTCAATAGCGCCTTCCGCTTCCGCCTTCATTCCCTCATAGCCGGACTGTTCTTTTAAAAGACCGTCCTTCAAACCGTCAATTTCCGAAGTCTGGCGTTTCAGCTCCTCCGCCTCAGCGGAAAGTTCCTCATAGGCGGTTGTCTGAGATGCCGCCGAAGATTTCAACTGATTGACATGCACATATAGTGTATTGGATTTCAGGCCGATTTCCTGCAAATCTTCCTGAATACCCGCCATCTGCCGTTTGTTCTCCCGCTTTGCATCATGGGCCTCATCCGTCTGCCGGTTCAAAAGAGCCAGCTCCTGTTTCAGTTGATTCATCTGAAGGCCCATTTCTTCCATTTCCCTGTGACGGCCGAGAAGATTACTCGTGCTTTTAAACGTACCGCCGGAAATGGAACCGCCGGGACTTAAAGATTCCCCTTCAAGGGTAACAATCCGCAGAGAATAGCGGTATTTTCTCGCCAGTTTCAGTGCGTTGTCCATCGTATCGGCAACAACCACCCGGCCTAACAGGTAATCTGCCAGCCCGCCAAATCCATCGCCATAGGATACCAGTTCGCTGGCAATGCCGATGACGCCCTTTTCCTTTAAAATTCTTTCTCTCTCCGGCAGTGTCCGGGCCACAATACTGGTCAACGGCAAAAAGGTGGCGCGGCCAAATCGATTTCGTTTTAAATACTCAATCATGAGCTTGGCTGTCTTTTCATCTTTAGTGACCACATTCTGAATACTTCCGCCGAGGGCTGTCTCCACAGCCGTCTCATAGGTTTTATCCACTTTTATGATATCCGCCACAACGCCGATAATTCCCGGCGTCTGCTTTTTCTGCTCCATAATCCGCCGGATGCTGTTTCCATAGCCCTCATACCTCTCGGTAATCCCCTGAAGTGTCTGATATCTGGAACTGAGGCGGTGATATTCCTGCTCTTTTCGGTTCAGACTTTCATGAAAAGCATCAATCTGTTTCTGAATGGTTTGCCCCTTTGCCAGCAAAGCCTCCTGTTTTCTCTGAAGCATTTCCCGGCGTTCATTTAAGCTCTCCTGCTCTTTGCCATACTTTTCCAACGTCTCTTCCCGGCTGGCCGCCTCGCTTTGAATTGTCAGCAGCCTCTGATTCAACTCTGATTTCCGAATCTGAATCTGTTCCAGCATAGCATCGTAACGCTGAAGTTTCGCCCTGACACCGCCAATCCGGTTCAGAGCCTCAATGACATCGCCGTTTTTCTCTTCAATGGCCTGACGCAGCCGCTCAATCATTCCATTCATAGAATCCAGCCGGTCTTCCGCCTCTTTTTTTGTATCCTCAAGGGATGAAATCTTTTCAGCCAGCTTTTTCAGTTCCGCTTCCCACTGTCCGGCTTCCTGCTTTTTGCTGCCTATACTCTCAGAAACCTGGGTACGGCGTTCCTCATAATGTCCGGCTGCCGCAGCCTCACTCCGCATCTGTTCCTGCATAAGACGAATCTCACTTTCGTTCTTTTCCCGTTCCAAATGGATATCGGAAATCCGGTTTTTCAATGCGTCGATTTCCCCGTTACAGCTTTCAAGTTCTTTTTCTATCCGTGAGTATTCAAGCCGGGCCGCTTCCAGCTTTTCACGGCTATCCTTCAGGTCGGCTTCCGCAATTTTATATTTTTCTCCATAATCTGAAGCCGCCTCTTTAAGCCGCCGGTATTCCGAGAGATACATCCGAACGTCCAGCGCTTTCAGCCCATCTCTCAGCTTCAAATATTCTCTGGCCTTTTCTGACTGGCGGGACAAAGGGCCGACCTGCTTCTCCAACTCCGCCAGAATATCCGTCACCCGGTATAAATTCTGTTTTTCAATATTCAGATTCTTTTCCGCCAGAGCTTTTCTCTTTTTATATTTGACGATGCCGACAGCTTCATCAAAAAGCTCCCGCCGTTCTTCTGGCTTGCCGCTCAGAATCTTATCAATCTGGCCCTGGCCGATGATGGAATAGCCTTCTTTGCCGATTCCCGTATCAAAAAACAGTTCCTGCACATCCTTTAAACGGCTTGTATGTCCGTTAATCAGATATTCGCTCTCCCCGGAACGGTAGACACGCCTGGCAACCGTCAGTTCCTCATAATCGATGGGCAGTTTGTGATCCGAATTGTCAATCGTGATGGCGACATAGGCAAAACCTAATGGTTTTCTGTTCTCGGTACCAGAAAAAATAACGTCCTCCATCTTGCTGCCGCGAAGCTGTTTTGCACTTTGTTCTCCAAGTACCCATCGTACTGCATCAGCCACATTACTCTTTCCGCTGCCGTTAGGTCCTACAATGCCGGTAATTCCCTTGTTAAATTTCAGTATCGTCTTATTTGCAAAGGACTTGAATCCCTGCAGCTCAATACTTTTTAAATACATAAATCGTCGTCCTTATCTTTAAATATTCCTTCTGCTTTTAAAGTCAATAAAGACTCATAGGCAGCATTCTGTCCGGCGGCCTGTTTTGTCCGCCCGCTTCCCTTGCCGAGAATCCGCCCTCCAAGCCGAATCTGCATGACAAAGGTGCGGCTGTGCTCCGGCCCGTATTCATCCACCAGCTCGTAAACCGGCGTATCCTTTGACCAACTCTGTATGTTTTCCTGAAGTGTCGTTTTGCAGTCATAAAAAAGGCGGGTATTTTCCATATCATTCAAAACAAAATTCATAATAAACCGCCGCGCAGACTCCAGGCCGCCATCCAGATAGAGGCTTCCGATAACCGCTTCCAATGCATCGGACAATATGGAATCCCGGTCTCTTCCCCCGGTCATATCCTCCCCCCGGCCAAGCAGCAGGAAATCTCCAAGTCCCAATTCTCTGGCGCAGTAAGCCAATGCCGGTTCGCAGACAAGACTGGCCCGCGTCTTACTCAATGTACCTTCCAGCTTTTCCGGATAACGTTTAAAAAGGACATCGCTGGAAACCAGCTCCAATACCGCATCGCCGAGAAATTCCAGTCGTTCATTATTCTGAAATTTTTTCAGTTTATGTTCATTGGCATAAGAACTGTGAATCAGAGCCGTCTCAAGCAGAGATACATCCGAAAACCGGTAATCTATTTTTTGCTGAAAAGCCAAAATTTTATTTAAGTCCATCTTTTTCTCCTTTCTTTTTCTGTTTTTGATTTAAAAAAGGAGTCTCTTCTGGCAACCGGAGACCCCTGTTTTATGTGCTCTATCACACCACACTAATTTAAAAAGTTTTTAATCGCTTCCATGGCGTCGCCGACAGTAACAATACTTTCAGCGGCATCATCGGAAATCTTAATGTCAAGTTCATCCTCAATGGCCATAACAATCTCCACCGTATCCAAAGAGTCACAGCCAAGGTCTTCCGAAAAAGAAGAATCCATTGTAATTTCACTGGTATCCAGCCCCATAATGTCTGCGATAATCTCTTTTAATCTTTCTAATTCCATAATCTAACGTCCTTTCAAAAATAAAATTATTTTATGAGATTGGGAAATCACTGATTTAAAACTTCCTCTATCCGTACATTGATATTCTGCTTTTTAAAGGATATACATCGAAGAATCGAATTTTTAATGTCCCGCGCGCCGGAACTTCCATGGGCTTTCACGACCAGTCCCTTAAGTCCGAGCAATGGCGCACCGCCATATTCGCCGGAATCGAATTCTTTTGCAACTCTTTTCAAAGCAGGCTTTACGAGTAAGCCACCTATTTTGGTTTTAAACGAAGACATCATTGCCGTCTTCATTTTTTTAATCAGTGTCATGCCCACGCCTTCATACAGTTTCAAAATAACATTTCCGACAAATGCTTCGCAGACAATGACATCTGCCTCGCCTGACGGAATGTCTCTGGCCTCAATACTGCCGATAAAATGAATCGACGGACACTCTTTTAAAAGTGGATAGGCCTCTTTCACCAACTGATTACCTTTTTCTTCTTCCGCACCAATGTTGACAATCGCCACCTTTGGCTTTTCAACGCCCATAATGCGCTCCATATATATCGAACCAATCTGGGCAAACTGCAAAAGATGCTGCGCCCGCGCGTCCACATTCGCGCCGCAGTCGATTAAAAGCGAGAAACCTTTTGCGGTTGGAATCAGCGGAGCCAGCGGCGGTCTCTGAACCCCTTTGATGCGGCCGACGATCAACTGCCCTCCAGCCAGAACAGCCCCGGTGGAACCGGCTGACACCATGGCATCTGCCTCCCCGCTCTTCACCAGCTTCTGACAGCGAACAATTGAAGAATCCGGTTTATTCCGAATCGCGTGTACCGGAGATTCATTATTGCTGATGACTTCCGTCGCCGGAACAATTTCAATCCGCTCTTTATCATAGGTATATTTTGCCAGTTCAGCCTGAATCCTTTCCGCATCGCCGACCATAAGCACCCTGACTTCTTTACTCTCATTCACCGCATCTACGCCGCCTTTGACAATCTCAGAAGGTGCGTTGTCACCACCCATAGCATCCAAAGCGACAGTTACTAATTCTTCCATATTCTGTGCCTCCAATTACAATGTCTGTAATCATCTATAAATATACTAGATAATATACATTAAATCAACCTCTTTTTAGCGAATTCAAAAGAAAAAAGAAAGGCAGGAATTTCTTCCCGCCTTCCGTCAATTTCTTTAAATGAATTACTGAACTTCAACGATAGATTTTTTATCGTAATATCCACAAGCTTTGCATACTCTATGAGGCATCATAAGTTCGCCGCAATGACTGCACTTAACTAAAGCCGGAGCACTCATCTTCCAATTAGCTCTACGGCTGTCTCTTCTTGCTTTGGATGATTTATTCTTTGGACAAATGGACATGGATCACACCTCCTTAAAATTCTTAAAAATATCCTGAATGGCAGCCATCCGTGGGTCTAAAGAAACCCTGTCGCAGCCGCACTCTCCATGGTTTAAATCCTTTCCGCATTTCAAACATATACCTTTACAATCTTCACGGCATAATATCTTCATTGGAAAGCGAATTAAAATTTCATGATTGATCAGAGCGTCCGTATCAATGCTGTTTTCTTCCACATAGCTGTCATCCGCCAGGTCTTCCTGCCGCTCCGATGACAAATCAATCATTTCATCCAAATCGACATGAAAGGGAACAAGAACTTCCTTCAGGCATCGGTCACAGGGAATACCGAGACTTCCTTCCCAATGGCCCTCCAGATGAACTTTCCGGACTCCTGCATTTGATAAGTTAAGAATGAGTTCGCCTTTTTCACGAAAAGGAAAATGCTCACCCTGCCATTCATAAACTCCCATATCCACAGGAACAGTAAAGCTCTCTGCTTTTAACGGTGTAGAAATAAGCTCTGAAATATTAATAAACATAGACGTCTCCTAACTCCATACCTTACTCATTATACATAGGTCAGAATATTTTGTCAATAATTAAGTTATAAAAAGGACCGACAATTTCTGCCGGTCCTCTGTGATTTTAAATTGATTATTTATCCATCTGAGCCTGTACTGCTGTAATCGCTACAACGCCAACGATATCATCTGCGGAGCATCCGCGGGACAAATCGTTAACAGGTCCGGCAAGACCCTGTGTAATCGGGCCGTAAGCTTCTGCTTTGGCAAGTCTCTGAACCAGTTTGTAACCGATGTTACCTGCATCCAAGTCAGGGAAAATAAGAACGTTGGCATGTCCGGCGATTTCATTGCCAGGAGCTTTCTGCTGTCCAACTTCAGGAACAATCGCAGCGTCCAACTGGAATTCACCGTCAACCAGAAGGTCCGGATATTCTTTATGAGCAAATTCAACCGCATTCTGAACTTTGTCTACATCCGGATGGCTCGCACTACCCATAGTGGAATGGGAAAGCATTGCTGTAATCGGCTTCTTGCCGATCAATGTTTCGAATGTTTTGGCAGAATCATAAGCGATATGCGCTAATTCTTCGGAAGTTGGATTCTGATTCAAACCGGCATCGGAGAAAATGAATACGCCGTCAGCGCCGAATTCACAGTTTGGTACATCCAGTACAAAGAATGCGGATACGAGCTTGCTGTCCGGAGCAGTTTTAAGAATCTGCAGAGATGGACGGAGCAAGTTTGCTGTAGGTGTTGTACATCCGCCGACCATACCGTCAGCAAATCCCATCTTAACCATCATAACGCCAAAGAATAAGAAGTTGGATGTAAGAATACGTCTTGCATCATTTAATGTCATACCTTTTCTTTTACGGAGTTCATAGAAATGAACAATAAAGTCATCCAGTCCGGCAAATGTTTCCGGATTTACGATTTCAACCCCTGATAAATCGTAGCTTGCTGCGGATTTTGCAATATCTTCCGGGTCACCAATTAAAATAACTTTGGCTACGCCTTCTTTTTCAATCTTGCTTGCTGCTTCAATAACACGCAGGTCATAAGACTCTGGAAGAACGATTGTCTTAAGGTCTGCTTTCGCGCGTGTTTTGATTCCATCAATAAATCCCATGATGAATACCCCTTTCATATTAAAAAATTTAAAAAAAATATTTTTTTCTCTAACCATTTATTATTATATACTAGTTAAAAGTGCAAAACAAGAGATTTTATTGGGCAAAACATTGAATTTTTGTATTTTTTTTGGAGCATATTCTCTATATAGATGCTATAATACAATCAAGAACAGCTTTGGAGGGAATTATGAAGGTTGGAGCAATAATCGCCGAATATAATCCGTTTCACAATGGTCATAAATATCAAATTGAAAAGTTCCGCAGAGAACAGGATATCGACTATGTCATAGTCATTATGAGCGGTGATTTTACCCAGCGGGGTGAACCGGCCTGGATGCCAAAACATCTGCGGGCCAAAGCCGCCCTTATGGGAGGCGCCGATTTAGTGCTTGAACTGCCCGTTTACTATGCCGCCGGCAGCGCAGCCGTGTTCGCCGAGGGGGCCGTCGCCCATCTAAATGCTTTGAACTGTGTGGATGCCCTCTGTTTTGGCTGTGAAACCTTCTCTTCGGAATCACAGCATTTGGAATGGCTGAAAAAAACGGCCCATATTCTTATGGCCGAGCCGGAGGATTATAAAGCTGAGCTTGCCTGCGGCCTGAAACAGGGGTATTCCTATCCTGTGTCCAGGGCCTTAGCTCTTCAAACATTCATTCCAATGCCGGAATTGCTGATGCAGCCGAACAATATTCTCGCTTTAGAGTATGTCTCGGCGCTGGAAAAAAGTCATTCAGCAATTCAGCCGATTCCTGTCCAGAGAGAAGGCGAAGACTATCACAGTCCAAATTCCGACTGTTTTTTCGCATCCGCTTCCGCTGTCCGCCGGGCAATTCAATGCAAAAATGATATCGATTTGCAGGAAGGGCTGCCGGATACATCCCGGGAAATAATCCGTACCGGCTTTCATCGGGAACTTCCCGTGTTTCCGGAGGATTTTTCAGCTTTTTTTGCGGCGGCTTTTCTTCGCTCCGCCCCAAATTTATCCCGGTATATGGATATGACCGAAGAGATTGCAAACCGTATGATATCCTGCTTTAAAAATTATCAGTCACTGCCGGATTTTCTTATGGAAGTTAAAAACAAGGCTTACACCTACAGCCGTCTCAGCCGCTGTGCCGCCCATATTCTTCTCGAACTGGATAAAGAAACCTTTGCCCGGGCCCAGGAGGATAATTATGCCTGCTATGGGCGAATCCTCGGATTCAGGAAGGCGGCAGCGCCGCTTCTGGGATATCTGAAAAAGAATACATCCATCCCCTTATTGTCAAAGATGGCCGACCATCAGCATATTCTGTCCGGCAATGGCCTGAGACTGCTTGAAGCAGATATCCGGGCAGCCGATTATTACCGCACAGTACTTCAGATGAAATACGGACAGCCTCTGAAAAATGAATTTACGCAAAACATTATCATATTATAATTTAAGGAGACATAGCATAATAACAAAAAACGGTGTTGTTTATGCTTCTTTGTCTCCTTCTTTTTTTCCTCTGCCTCTGCTTCCCTGAAATCAGCGGTTCCGGGATTAAAAACGGGCTGACCCTGATTGCCGGTCAGGTCCTTCCCGCTTTATACCCCTTTATTCTTCTGACAACATTTTTCAGATATCTGTCAATGCGCCGCGGCGCAGGCCGCTATCTGTCGATTTTTATCGGCTTTCTCTCCGGCTATCCTCTTGGCGCGAAGGCGGCCTCCGACTTTAAATCATCCAAAAACCGGATAAGTCCCCAGTCCCTGCTTTTAATCTGCAATAATCCGGGACCGGCCTATATGATCAGCTTTATCGGCCTGAACTGTTTTGACAGTCTCCGCCTCGGCCTCTCCATATATATGGCCGTCCTCGCCGGAAACCTCACGGCGGGGCTCCTTTTTAATCCGCTTCATAAAAAAGCGGATGCAGCCTTTTTGGAGAGCCTATCTCCCCGGAAAGCTGAAAACCACTCCGAGGAAAACGCCCGCAAAACCAATTTACTGGATTTGGTCATCCATGACACGTTTTCGATTATTGTCAACATATCCAGTTACATTCTTATCTTTTCCACCGCCGCCGCCTTCATCCGGCGGCTTACCTTTTTGCCGGCCGTGATTCAGGCCCTTCTCGCCGGACTTCTTGAAATGACAACCGGGATTCGGATGCTTGCCTCCCAAACGTCCCTCTCCCCGATGGTAAAAATACTTCTGACAACCGGCCTCATCTCCTTCGGCGGCTTTTCTGTCATTGCTCAAACAAAAAGTATGATTGGCGAAAGTTCTTTAAGCATAAAAAAATACACAACAGAAAAAGCCATAGCCGCTACTATAGCTGTTTCTGTCATGTATATTTATATAACTCTATGTTTATAAATCGGGAATCGGCCTTCAGAAAGCTTTAGTCGATGTCATCATAATCGAAGTCATCATCGTCCGCATCTTCTTCTGCTTCATCCTCTTCGTAATCATCGGATTCATAGAGGTTCTCATCATCCTCATAATCATCGGAATCAAAGTCTGAATCCTCCGGTGCATATACCGGCGGTTCGGCCGAAGTTACCGGTTCATTCAACTGGCTGGACAAAGCTTCCTGATTCTCTTTCAGCACTGCGAGACTTGAGGACAGGCCGTTAATCAAACCTTTAGAATGTTCCTGAGAAATACTCAGCGCACCGCTGACAATATTTTCCAGATTATCTACCAATTCTTTTGTGTACTGAAGAGCATTCAGCCGGATTTCTTCCGCATTGGCATTGGCTTCACTAATTGTCGCTTCGGCCTGGGCGTTGGCAGCATTCAACACTTCCTCGGCGCGCTCATAGGCTTTCAGCATAATCTGATGCTCTTCCACCAGCTGATTGGTGTAAGCTGTTGTCTCTTCCAGCATACGTTCCGCCTGGGCCTGGGCATCATTAATAATCTTGTCCTTATTGGCAATGATTTTCTGATATCTCTTTATCTCATCCGGAGTTTTCAATCTTAATTCCGTTAATAATTCAAATAATTCATCTTTTGGTACGATAATCTTTGTCTGGGAAAAAGGCTGTGGTTTACAGCTCTCTACAAATTCTTCGATTTCATCAATTAACTGCTCGATTCTACTCATTATTATTCTCCTTTTATTTTGTATTTTGACTTGACTTTTTCAATAATACATGGCGGAGCAAAACGGTCTAAAGCTCCCCCGTATCTGGCGATTTCCTTTAAGATTGTGGAGCTCAAATATGAATATTCCTCGCTGGTTACCAAAAACATGGTATCCACCTTCGGATTTACAATTCGATTCGTTTGTGCCATCTGGAGTTCGTATTCGAAATCCGTGATTGCGCGGAGTCCGCGCACAATAATACGGGCGTCCATTGCATCCGCAAAATCAATGGTAAGCCCCTCAAAAGAAGTAACAGATACATTTGGCATATCTTTAGTGACTTCTTCTAACATTTTAACACGTTCTTCTACAGAAAACAATGGAGTTTTTGCACTGTTTTTCAGCACAGCAACAATAAGTTCATCCACCATGCAGGATGAACGTCCGATAACATCCAGATGTCCATAAGTCACCGGGTCAAAACTTCCGGTATAAATTGCTCTTTTCATTTTTGTATCCTCGGTTATATTATTTTATTTTCAGGAAAATATGTTTGTTCGTTTTATAATTCTTCTCTCTGACAACAGTAAACCCATAGCCCTCTATGTATGAAAAGTCAGTTTCAAGACTCGCTTCGACAATAATCACCGTATCCGCATGTACCAGCGGAGAACCGGATAACCGATTCAGCACTTTCTTTTCATGGAGACAATTATATGGCGGGTCCATAAAAATAATATCAAAACATTTTCCTTCCTGCTCCAACTGCTGCAAGGCCGTCAGCACGTCCCTTTGCATAACGACGGCAGCTTCGGAGAGTTTTGCAGCCTTTAGATTTTCCCGGATACAATTGACTGCATCCCGGTTATTTTCAACAAAAACAGCCATCTCACATCCTCTGCTTAACGCTTCGATGCCGATGGCCCCACTTCCGCTGAATAAATCTAAAAAGCAAGCTCTATATAGCTCCGTTTGAAGTATATTGAACAGTGTCTCTTTAATCCGGTCAGTTGTGGGCCTCGTATCCATCCCGGGAACAGTTTTTAATTGTATGCGCCGGGCCTTTCCAGCAATGACTCGCATAAGATAACCATCCTTCTTACTTAACTGTTTATAATTTTAGTATGTTTCTACAATTTGTCAAGGGAAACCCTCAGATTTTTGTAAATTTTTTTCTTGTTTTCCATATAGAGCAAAGTGGCCGCAGGAATACGACCACTTATCTCCATATTTTCCGCCTTGTTCACGGATTTTCAATTACCGATGATTTGCCATCTCTTCTTCCTGTCTGCGAATCATCTGGCGAACCATTTCGCCGCCGACAGAACCGTTTTCACGGGAAGTGAGGTCACCGTTATAGCCCTGTTTTAAAGGAACGCCGATTTCGTTGGCTACCTCAAATTTAAATCGGTCGAGTGCATCTTTTGCCTGTGGTACTTCAGGAGTATTCGAACTTCTTCTGCTCATAGCAAATTCCTCCGTTTCAAATTCTTAGTTCATTGGTTTCCTTTGTAGCTACAACTCTAGTATGTCTCCCGCGCCGATAAATACTCTGGAAGTTTTTAGAGGATGACTTCACTGCCCGCAAGACGCATATATCTTTCCATACGCCGCTCCAAATTTTCAGGAATTTCATTTTCATATTTTTTTGCACAGTCGCCGGCCACCTGCAGCAAATCGCTGTCCTGATATAAATCCGCAATATGAAAATCCATCAGGCCGCTCTGGCGCAGGCCGAACATGTCGCCCGGTCCCCGGAGTTTTAAATCCTCACTGGCAATATAAAATCCATCGTTGGATTTAACAAGAATCTCCAGCCGCTCTTTTGCACTGTCACTTTTCCCCGATTGGACAAAGATACAGTAGGATTGGGCATCGCCCCGGCCGACGCGGCCCCGAAGCTGATGAAGCTGAGCCAGTCCAAAGCGCTCGGCATTTTCAACCATCATTACCGTGGCATTCGGCACATTAATGCCGACCTCTATAACCGTTGTCGAGACAAGCACCTGAATTTCTTTTCGGTGAAACCTCTCCATAATCTCATCCTTCTGGGCGCCGGTCATTTTACCGTGCAGATAGTCCACTTTGATTGAAGGCGGTAAGATTTTTCGTATTTTTTCCGTATAATCCAGGACATTTTCCAAATCCATAAACTCGCTCTCTTCCACCATCGGACAGATTATATAGACCTGATGTCCTTCGGCTGCCTGTTTTTCAATAAATCGATAGGCCGCCGGACGATATCCCGTATCGACAACGCAGTTTTTAATCGGTTTCCTCCGGGCCGGAAGTTCGTCAATCACCGATATATCCAAATCGCCGTAAAGAATAATCGCCAGAGTCCGCGGAATCGGCGTGGCGCTCATAACAAGCACATGGGGCAGATTGCCCTTGCCAAAGAGCCATTCCCGCTGGTTTACGCCAAAGCGGTGCTGTTCATCCGTGATGACCATGCCCAGATTATGGAAATGCACCTTCTCCTGGATGACGGCATGGGTTCCAATAAGGATATCGATTTCATGATTTTCAAGGGCCTCATATACCTCCCGTTTTTCCCTGACCTTCATAGAACCGGTTAAAAGGCCGCAGCGAATCCGAATACCTGAAGCTTTATAAAACTTTTCAAAATCCCGTTGGAAGCTCTCATAGTGCTGCCGTGCAAGTACTTCCGTCGGCGCCATCAGGCAGCCCTGATATCCGGCCTCCACCGCTGTCAAAAGGGCAAGCTGGGCAATGACTGTTTTGCCGGAACCCACATCTCCCTGGAGCAGCCGGTTCATCACATGCCGGCCCGAAAAATCTTTAAAAATTTCTTTCCATGCCCTCCGCTGGGCGCCGGTCAACCCATAATCCAGGCAGCCCATAAACTGCTCCGCCCATGCGCTGCTGTCTGCCGGATGAATGTTTTCTGAGCGTTCTCTGGATGCTTTCATCCGCCGAATAGCCAAAGCAAATAAAAAGAATTCGTCAAATCCGAGACGCCGCCGCGACGCCGCCAGCGAATCCCTGTCCTTTGGATAATGAATATGGTGCAGGGCATAATTATATTCAGCCAGGTGGAATTCCATCCGAAGTTCCTCCGGCAGATAATCTTCGAACAACTGCTCCTCATCCAACACCTGCCGCACCAGTTTCCCAATCATCTTCTGATGAACGCCTTCTGTCAGGGAATAAATGGGTTGTATGGAAGAACGAATTTTTTCATAGGCTTCCGGCTCAAAAATTTCCGCCTGCTCCATCGTCCACTGCCCGTTTTTATTTTTAACAGAGCCATAAAAAATATAAGTTTTTCCTGAAATTATCTGTTTTTTTAAATAGGGCATCCGATACCAGATAAGCTGCAGCCGTGAATTGCCCTCCGCCAGAACGCCGGCTGTTTTATCCACCCGTCCGCCGGGAATCCGCGCCAGACTCCGATGCAGATATCCCCGGACAGCCAGCCGTTTCCCCGGTGTGATCTCACTCACATCGACAGGCTCATCATAGGTTTGATAAGCCCTTGGATAATATTCAAGCAAATCCTCCACGGTAAAAATGCCCAGTTTATTCAAATTTTTTTCAATTTTCTCTCCAACGCCCCGGAGATTTCGGATAGAATCCGTAATTTTCACTGTATCACCCCAAAAAAAGGAATGCCGCCTCCCGGAAGCATTCCTTTTATTCATGTTTTAATTATTCCACGGAAAGTACATAGTAATAAATTGGCTGTCCGCCATTCTGGACTTCCACATCCACATCCGGATATTTTTCTTCAACCCGGGCAGCAAAGGCTTCCGCATCTTCCCCGACAATATCCTCGCCATAATAGATGCTGATTAATTCGGAATCCTCATCAACCAAAGCGTCAATTAATGCTTCTGTCGCCGATTCAATATCCTTTGACACCGAGAGAATACCCGTATCGCCGATACCCATTATATCGCCTTCAGCGATAGTCTTATCATCAATCACCGTATCCCTGACAGCATAGGTTACCTGGCCGGATTTCACCCGTTCCATCTCCTGAATCATATGCTCTGCATTTGCTTCCGCCGTCTCACCGTCAATATAATTCACAACCGCTGTGATTCCCTGCGGCACTGTCTTGGATGGAATAACCATCAGATTTTTATCTTCAACCAATGATTTGGCCTGCTCCGCCGCAAGAATAATGTTCTTATTATTCGGCAGAACATAAATCGTATCCGCATTGACCTTGTCCACAGCATTCATGATATCTTCCGTACTCGGATTCATTGTCTGGCCGCCTTCGATAATATAATCAACGCCGAGACCCTTAAAAATCTCATTCATGCCTTCGCCGATGGATACGGCGATAAAACCAACTTCTTTTCTCGGTGCCGCCGCTTCGGCCGCTTTTTGCTCCGCCGCCTTGCGCTCCGCATCTTTAATCACTTTTTCATGGTGTTCTTCACGCATATTATCAATTTTCATACTGGTCAGAGAGCCATAGGATAAGCCTTTCTGAATGGCAAGACCAGGATCATTGGTATGTACGTGAACTTTAACGATATCTTCATCGTTAACACATACAATACTATCGCCAATCGAAGAGAGGAAAGACTTAAATTCATGTTCAGTCTCCTGAGTATATGGTTTTTCCAGCATAACGATAAATTCCGTGCAATAGCCGAATTTAATATCTGCCGTATCGATATCGCTGTCCGGCACAGATACTTTAACCCCCGGTTTAATATCAGCAGCCAAATCCACCTCTTTGCCGAGAAAACCATCGTAAGCGCCCTTCAGCACTTCCATCAGGCCCTGACCGCCGGAATCGACAACTCCCGCCTGCTTCAATACCGGAAGCATCTCCGGAGTCTGGCTGAGAACATAATCGCCATATTCCAAAATCTTTGCAATGCCTTCGGCCAGATCATCCGTCTCTTCAAACACTTCCATAGCTTTGGTGGACATTCCCTTTGCAACCGTAAGAATCGTACCTTCTTTTGGTTTCATAACCGCCTTATAAGCAGTCTCGGCCGCCCGCTCCAAAGCCGAGGCAAGAATCTGTGCATCAATGATTTCAACTTCTTTGATTTCTTTTGAAAAGCCGCGGAAAAGCTGGGAGAGAATAACGCCGGAGTTGCCCCGTGCGCCTCTCAGCGCGCCCTGGGAAATTGCTTTTGCAAGATTTTCCATCGTTGGAGTCTCAATTGCCTGAACCTCTCTCGCCGCAGACATGATTGTCATCGTCATATTTGTGCCGGTGTCCCCGTCCGGGACAGGAAATACATTTAATTCATTAATCCATTCTTTTTTTGAGTCTAATCTCTGTGCTCCTGATAAGAACATTTTTTTCAGCATGTTCGCATCAATTGTATTCATAACCACCGTTGGTTCCTCCTTAATGTCAATCAATCACTCGAACGCCTTCGACAAAAATATCGATTCGTCTAACTTCCATTCCAGTAAACTGCTCTACTTTGTATTTCACACTGTTCATTAAGTTATCAGCAACGGTTGCAATACTTACGCCGTAAGCAATAATCACATGGAAACGGATATTAATCTGATTATCTTCGATGGTCACTTCAACGCCTTTAGTCAGGCTTTCTCTTTTAAGGAGCCTGGTCAGACCATCTTTCATGCTAATCATTCCCATGCCAACGATACCAAAACATTCGATGGCTGTCAAGCCAGCATATCTTGAAATAACATCTAAATCAATGGCAACAGTGCCACCCTCTTTATTTAAGTGCCCTTTCATAACGAGAACCTCCAATTCTATATTCATATGTTCTATTATAACCGTTTTCCATAAAAAAGAAAATATTTATTTTGACATTATTTATAAATCTTCACTTGCATTTCGTAGAAATATCTGTTAGAATTGATTTGTTGTAAACCTGTAGGGTTAATATCATCTTTTAAGGAGGTGGCAGGCGATGGCAAAATGTGCAGTTTGTGAAAAAGCAGCGCACTTTGGAATCAAAGTGTCTCATTCACATAGAAGAAGCAATAAAATGTGGAAATCTAACATTAAGAAAGTAAAGGTAAACGATAACGGAACACCAAAGAGAATGTACGTGTGTACTTCCTGTTTACGTTCTGGTTTAGTTGAAAGAGCTTAATGAAAGTATGAAGGCAGCAGCGATGCTGCCTTTTTTCTTTTCCTGCTTTCAAAAAAGGATATCTCCTGCCCCGGGGCCGAAAGATATCCTTTTGTTTTTCTATATAATCTACATCTCCTGGAACTTGAAAATAAATTCTTCATTTCCAAGCAAAATCCGGTCTCCGGCTGACAACAGTTTCTCCTGAGCTCCCCGGAGTACAATACCGTTCACAAAGGTGTGATTCGTTGAACCATTGTCCTGAATTCGATAATCTCCATCAAACCGGGTAATAATTGCATGTACCCGGCTGACAGCAGGATTATCGCTGATACAGATATCATTGGACGCAGATTTTCCAATGCGGATTTCCGGCTGTTCCAGGCGATAAGGCATCTGATTGATGCGCCGTACGAGCACTCCCATAATCCGTCCTGCATCCTCTGCTTCCTCAGTTTCTTCTTCCTCAGTTTCTTTCGGTTCAGAAGATTCAGGCGCAGCTTTTCCCGGTGTCGGCACTTCTTCCGGTTCTTCCTCCGGCTCTGCCGGCATTGACGGCTCCGGCTCTTCCTTTGCATCAAATTTTGTATCGAATTTTAACCCAGTCACACTCTCAGCCGCAGGAATACTTTCAAGAACAGATTTTAAATCCGCCAAATCCTCTTCCGGTTCTTCTTCCCGCACCTCTTCCTGCGCTTCTTCCCTTGTTTCTTCCGCCTCTCCCGGAGCTTCTTCCTTTGTTTCCTCCGGCGCCGCTTTTTCTGCGGCTTCCGGCATCATCGGTTCCTCTGCTGTCTCTGCTTCTGTCTCAGCCGCCGGTTCCTTTTCCAATTCTTCCTGCGTCTGCAAAAATTCGTAAAAATCTTTGTATGAAAACTGTCTGTGCCAACTGATATAGCGAATCGTATTGCCCAGCCAGGTCATATCGTCCTCTTGACTGTACACGATATTCACAAGCATTTCTTTCAGGAAAAGACGCAGCGGTCTTGCCGGAAGAACGCCTTCATTGACAGGTACATAAATACAGGATACCTGGCCGTTCTCTTCGTTATAAAAAATACTGTTGATGCCGAGAAGTATATGATTTGTATTCATGCCGTACCGCTCTGCCTCAATAAAAGCCATGGTCAGCGATTTCAAAAAATGAATGGCTTCTTCTTTATCCACAATGTGGGACAGGAACTGTTTCAGAGTTATGCGTTTTCCATATCCATAATACAGGGTAAAGGCATCGCCGTTTTCAAATTCACATTTTAAAAAGGACGGGCTGTCCAATTCCAAATAGGTTTTAAACGCTTCTTTATCGATATCACTTATCGGCTTAACAACAATATACGCTTCATTGCTGTCGTTAAAATTTATCTTTGATACACTCATATTTTCACCTTGTCTTTTGTCGTATTTTATTATTTGCAGCAGAAAAAATTATAACTCAAAACCAGAAAGAACAGAATGAGACAGATGCTCAAAAGGGCTGAATCAATAAACAACATAATTGTCATTCCGACAGCCACCCAGAACATTATAAACCCTATAATGCGTTTCATAAGCATCTCCCCATAGTTTTGCTCTTTATAGTTTATGCTTTGGATGCGGAAAAAGTGCTAGTTATCTTCAACAATTGTATTTACCTGTTCCGCAACCTCTGGGTCATTCATCGGATCTCCCTTTGTAAAACGATTCATGATGTCCGGAACCATATCAATCAATTTCATAAACGGTGACTGATGACTTTCCACCGGAATAATCCTTACGACATCCCCGCGGATAACGATAACCGCACATGGGTCCATACTGCAGCCGAGTCCGCCCGCAGAAGCGTCTTTCTTCTTTGAATCGGAGGCTGTTGAGCCTGTCCCCATGCCAAAGCTGACATCCACTAACGGAATAATAATTGTATCATTGACGGTAATCGGTTCACCAACAACCGCTTTTGTTGAAAGTATGCCGTTCATACCATCAAAGAGAGACTGAACGGATGTGCTGAATGTATTTACTGCCATAAGGTTTCCTCCTTACCTTTAAAATGCTTTATAAATTTAATTAATTTTCTCAAATCTTTGTTTAAAATTCCCCGGAGTCCCCAATACAGGAAAATGTATAAACGAATGGAGCCCCGGATATAGATATCGCCCTCCAGAACAGCCCTGTCGAAATCCGGCTGCAATGTCAGCGAATCGCCATACCAGGCATAAAGCATGCTGGCATATCCGAGAATTTTCCCCGTATCCGCCGGCTTATCAAATCCAAAATGGATATGGCCCGCCGCTTTTTTCGGAAGCAGATGCCTTAACAGAGAGGCGACGGCCTTTTTCCCGAAAGCAATGCTTCCCTGGGTGAAATCGGCATTCCAAAACTTCTCGGCCATCTCCTTTGTGTGAACCAGTTTATTATACTGTTTCCGGAGGGCCGAAAGCTTTCCTTCCCATTTTTGTTTGGACTTTTTCTTTTGCTTTGATTTTTTCTCTTTTTCCGGCGGTTTCTCCGGCTCCGGCAATTCAACCGGCTTCCTTTTCGGCTTCTGACGTTCACCCGGGCTTACTTCCGGCTTTTTCGCTTCAACCGGCTTTTCTTCCGGCGCCGGAAGTTCTCCGGCAGAAGACATCTCCGGACTCTCGCCCTCAGGCGAAGCCGCTTTCCCGCGGCTTACATCCTCTTTCTCAAAGACATCCTCCGCGGCTGTCAAAATATCTCCGGCTTCCGCCTTTGCCGCAGCTTCAGCGTCTGAGACTGCCTCTTCGACCGCATCCGCAGCCTTCGCCTCATCTTCTCCCATGCAAAAAAGCCGAAACCAGAGAATCGAAGCCCTGGCACGTAATTTTTTATCCTTAAAACTGCCCCGGACCTTCAAAGCCCCAAACAGCCATGAAAGCTTTCCTTCGGCCTCCGGCTCCCCGCTGTAAGCCGCCGAAAGTTCATATTTAAAAGGAACAAAGAGGACAATCAGAACTGCGGCCAGAATCAATGCCAGAATTCCCAGAATGATACATCCGAGTATTTTTAAAATCAATAAAATGATATGTATCACTTCAACACCTCTATACTGTAATGCCTAAATAGCTTCGCAAATCAAAACCATGCGTATGAACATACACATCCTCAATAATATCCCTGACCACATCAAAGGCTTCCTTCCTGTCCGAAGCCAGTCCCACAATATAAATTTTATCCGTATCCATATCGGGCGTTCTCAAAAACTGACTCGGATAAATATCCAGGAGATTTCCCCGGCAATTTGAAAGGGAAATGCAATAATATCCCTTCGGTTTCTTCCCGAAAGTGATCTGAAAGCGGACCCATTTGGCCTGTTTAATGGATTCCCCCAAATATAGCTTTTTATACCATTTCATAAAATCACCTGAATCATTTGACATGCTGATGGGTAAATAAGTGATCCTGGCAATATTCATAATTGCCGTTGCATCTGGAGCAATAACGGAACTCCAGAGTTTCATCATCTTCCTCTGTGCGTCCGCAGACCGCACATTTGTGATGGGTCGAGGCCTGCTTCGCCTGTTTGACGGCTTTTGTGTAAACCATCTTCCGGCGAACCTGTTTCGGCGAATAACCCTTTCTTCGAATAATGGATGAAAAGAACAGAATAAAGTTCAAAAGGGACACGATAATCGCTATACGGGTTCCCCAGTTTCCGGCAACAAGGCTGTAGGCATAAAGAGCCATATCGATATAAGCAAGCCATTTCATCTTAATCGGAAGAATAAACATGAGCAGCACTTCCATATCCGGATATTCAAAAGCGAAAGCCAGAAAAAGCGACGCATTAATATAGGTCGTATCCAGATAATATACCCGGCCAGTCACAAGATAGATAATAATTGCGGCGAGAACCGTTCCGAGGACACCGGTAAAATAATAGACATTAAACCGGAAACTTCCCCAGGTCCGCTCCAGCACAGTTCCGATCATATAATAAAAATATAAAGTAATTATAAAGAACAGAATATTGCTCGACGGCGACTGAAGCAGAAAAGTAAAGATCCGCCACACCTGTCCATGCAGAATCTGGCTTGCATCCAGCATAAAATACGTTTCATATACTCCCGGCGTAGCAATGCGAAGAACCATCCCGAGAATATAAAGTATAATAATATACTGCATGAGATTCGGAATCGCATATTTTCCGAATTTACGTTCCAACTTATCTAATAATGACATATAAAACCCCTTCTGTGAATATGAAAGGGGCTGCCGCATAAAAGCTGCCCCCTTCTTTCCATGTTTTCAATTAGTTTTATTATAGTAAAAGCCTTGTTTTTTGTCAACCTTTCCTAACCGTCAGTCTCCGGAATATAAACCACATCATTTTCCGCCAGCACGATTGGTTTCATCTGAGGATTGGCATTTCTGAAGGTTTCATAATCCAGATTAAAATGCTCCAGAAGCCAGTCCAGAGTATCGCCGTTCTGCACAATGTAAGGAATATGTTTTACCGGTATACATAGTTTATCACCAATTGTCAGATTATAAACATCTACCATGGGATTTTTTTCCATCAGGTCCTCCAGGGTGACGCCGTAAAGCCGGGATACCTTATATAAAGTGTCCCTCTCCCTGATTTCATGCAACATACCGTCGCATCTCCCATATTCATTGTCCTGCCGCCGCACAAAATAATTCATAAGCCCACCTGTTTTTTATTTATTGTATGCCCCTTTCCAGAAAAAGGTGTATGGGAACCGGCGAAAGAGAGTATTGAGTTTTTTCTCCGGTTGTACTATAATACATTCGACAAAGAATATATATTTTTATACAGAAACTCTTAGGAGGAATTGCATGAATACTACATATAGATTAGGAATTGATATCGGCTCAACAACCGTAAAGATTGCCTGTCTGGATGATGAAAACAGGGTTGTTTTCTCGGATTATGAACGGCATTTTGCCAATATCCGCGAGACGCTCCTGGACTTAATCATCAAAGCGAAAAATGAACTCGGAAATGTAAATATTCACGGGATGATCACCGGCTCCGGCGGCATGTCCATCGCGAAGCCTCTGAACATTCCGTTTGTTCAGGAAGTTATTTCTGTATCCACCGCACTTCAGTATTTTGAACCGAAAACCGATGTTGCCATTGAACTTGGCGGTGAGGATGCAAAAATAATTTATTTTTCTCAGGGAAATATTGAACAGCGTATGAATGGTATCTGTGCCGGCGGTACAGGTTCTTTTATTGACCAGATGGCCTCTCTGCTCCAGACAGATGCCTCCGGTCTGAATGAATACGCGAAAGATTATCAGGCCATTTATCCGATTGCCGCCCGCTGCGGCGTTTTTGCAAAATCGGATATTCAGCCTTTAATCAATGAAGGCGCCACAAAAGCCGATTTGTCGGCTTCTATTTTTCAGGCGGTGGTGAATCAGACGATCAGCGGTCTGGCCTGCGGCAAACCGATTCGGGGCCATGTGGCTTTCCTCGGCGGCCCGCTTCATTTCCTCTCTGAATTAAAGGAAGCCTTTATCCGCACCCTTCATCTGTCCGGGGAGTATATTATTGCGCCGGAAAATTCCCATCTCTTCGCCGCCATGGGCGCTGCCATGAATGACAGCAACACGGAGGGCCAGACATTGGATGGGCTGATTGAACTGCTCTCTTCAGATATTAAAATCGAAGCCGAGTCCAAGCGTATGGAGCCGCTGTTTAAGGACCAGGCCGATTACGATGCCTTTACGGCGCGTCATAACAAACATGCGGTCAAAAAAGGCAGCCTGAAAGACTATGAAGGCGACTGTTTCCTCGGAATTGACGCCGGTTCCACCACAACAAAGGTTGCTATTGTCGGCGAGGACGGAACCCTTCTCTATTCTTTCTACAGCAATAATAACGGAAGTCCGCTGAATACGACGATTCGTGCCATTAAGGAAATCAAGGAACAGCTTCCTGACAGTGCCCGCATTGTCCGGGCCTGCTCCACCGGTTACGGCGAAGCTCTGATGAAAGCGGCCTTTCTGCTGGATGAGGGCGAGGTTGAGACCGTTGCCCACTACTATGCCGCCGCTTTCTTTGAACCGGAAGTCGACTGTATTCTGGACATCGGCGGCCAGGATATGAAATGTATTAAAATTAAAAACAACACGGTAGACAGCGTTCTTTTAAATGAAGCCTGCTCTTCCGGCTGCGGTTCCTTTATCGAAACCTTTGCCAGATCTCTGAACTATGAAATCAGCGATTTTGCGAAAGTGGCTTTGTTTGCGAAAAATCCGATTGATTTGGGCTCCCGCTGTACGGTGTTCATGAACTCCAATGTCAAGCAGGCCCAGAAGGAAGGCGCTGAAGTCGGCGATATCTCCGCCGGACTGGCCTACTCCGTTATCAAAAATGCCCTTTTGAAGGTTATCAAGCTGACGGATCCGAAGGATTTAGGTGAAAAGATTGTTGTGCAGGGCGGTACATTTTATAATGACGCTGTTCTCCGAAGCTTTGAGCGCATTGCGGGCCGTGACGCCGTCCGCCCGGATATCGCCGGAATTATGGGGGCCTTCGGCGCGGCTCTTATTGCCAGAGAACGTTATGACGGCAGTGAATCCACCATGCTCTCTCTGGATAAAATGATCGGACTGAAATATACAACTTCCATGGGACGGTGCAAGGGCTGTACCAACAACTGCCATTTGACCATCAACCGTTTCAGCGGCGGACGCCAGTTTATCACAGGCAACCGCTGTGAAGTCGGCATTGGGAAGGCTAAAGCGGACAGCAACATTCCGAATTTATTTGATTATAAATACAAACGTATTTTCCAATATGAGCCTCTGACTGAGGATAAGGCCCGCCGGGGTAAAGTTGGTATTCCGCGTGTACTGAATATGTACGAGAATTACCCATTCTGGTTTACATTTTTCACACAACTGGGCTATCAGGTCGTATTGAGCCCTCAGTCTTCCGCGAATATTTATACTCTGGGTATTGAATCCATTCCGAGTGAGTCGGTCTGCTATCCGGCCAAGCTGGTCCATGGGCATATTATGTGGCTCATTAAAAACGGTGTGGACTTCATCTTCTACCCAAGTATTCCTTATGAGCGGGACGAGGTGGAAGGCGCCAACAACCATTACAACTGTCCGATTGTCACTTCCTATTCGGAGAATATTAAAAACAATGTGGAAGAGCTGGCTTCAGAACATATCCGGTTTATGAACCCATTCCTTTCTCTGGATAATGAAGAGCATATTGTTCAGCGAATGACGGAGGAATTCTGCAAAACCACAGATATCCGTCCGCAGGAAATCAAAGCCGCTGTCGCCGCTGCCTGGACAGAACTGGCCAAAGCCCGCCAAGATATGAAGGACAAAGGTGAGGAAACTATTAAATATCTGCGTGATAATCATATGAAGGGTATTGTTCTGGCCGGACGCCCATATCATATTGACAAGGAAATCAACCATGGTATTCCTGAACTGATTACTTCTTATGGTATCGCCGTGCTGACGGAGGACAGTGTTTCCCATCTGGCTGAGATTGAACGTCCCCTCATCGTTTCCGACCAGTGGATGTATCATTCCCGGCTTTACAAAGCCGCCCAGTTTGTCAAAACCCAGGAGAATCTGGAACTTATCCAGCTTAACTCCTTCGGCTGCGGCCTGGATGCGGTGACAACGGATCAGGTGAAAGATATACTTACCGGCTCCGGCCGTCTCTACACCTGTTTGAAGATTGATGAGGTCAGCAACCTCGGTGCGGCCCGAATCCGTATCCGTTCCCTCATTGCGGCCATCCGCCTGCGTGAACAGAAACACATTCACGGTGATATACATACAAGCGCCCATGACCGGATTATCTTCACAGAGGAAATGGCAAAGGATTATACGATTCTCGCCCCGAATATGTCGCCAATCCATTTTGACATATTAATCGAAGCCCTGCGGTATAACGGACTGAAAGTAGACTTACTGCCGGACTGCGATAAAGAAGCGATTGATATCGGACTGAAATATGTAAATAACGACGCCTGCTACCCTTCTATTTGTGTCATCGGACAGATTATGAAGGCGCTGCTGTCAGGCAAATATGACTTAAACAAGGTTGCCATCGCTATGACTCAGACTGGCGGCGGCTGCCGTGCAACCAATTATATCGGATTTATCCGGCGTGCTCTCCAAAATGCGGGCATGCACCAGATTCCAGTCGTATCCATCAATGCGGCCGGACTGGAATCCAACCCGGGACTTAAATTTACGCCGAAGCTTCTCATTGGCGCAATGCAGGCCATTGTCTACGGCGATGTCTTTATGCGGGTTCTTTATCGGATGCGTCCTTATGAAATTTATCCGGGTTCCGCAAACCGGCTTCACAAATACTGGCAGCAGGTTTGTATCGATTCCATCACGGGCAAAAACCGGAACAGCTTTAAGAAAAATATTCAGGGAATCATCCGGGATTTCGACCAGCTCCCGATTGATGAAAATCTGAAAAAACCGAGAGTCGGCATTGTTGGCGAGATTCTTGTTAAGTTCTCTCCTTCCGCCAACAACTATCTGGTGGAATTGCTTGAAAAAGAAGGCGCTGAGGCCGTTATGCCTGACCTTTTGGACTTCTTCTTATACAGCGCCTATAACAGTAACTTTAAATATGAGAAACTCGGAAAGAGCAAGAAAAGCGCCATGATGGGCAATGCGGTGATTAAAGCCCTGGAGGCGGTTCGCAAGACAGCCCGCAAAGAGCTTGAAAAAAGCCGCCACTTCCATCCGCAGGCAAAGATTGAAGAACTTGCAAAATATGCCGAGCCGATTGTTTCCATCGGCAATCAGACCGGTGAGGGCTGGTTCTTAACCGGAGAAATGATTGAGCTGATTCATCAGGGGGCCGGAAACATCGTATGCACACAGCCATTCGGATGTCTGCCGAATCACATCGTCGGCAAAGGCGTTATAAAAGAACTGCGAAATACATATCCGGGCTCCAATATCGTAGCCATCGATTACGACCCGGGCGCCAGCGAGGTAAACCAGGTCAACCGAATCAAACTGATGCTGGCCACGGCCAACAAAAATCTGGCCGACGGCATCTAAGTCAATCAGAAAGTATATACACAGGCAGGAGGCGGTCATTCACCGTCTCCTGCTTGTGCTTTATCATCCATACTTTCCCCTCATATCACGAGAAACTTCTGTCGCAGCTTTATACATCCCTTAATATGCTTTATGTGTCGAATCCTGTCGATGAATGATAATTGAAACATACAAATCTGTCATGATAAAATAGGTATATCTAGACAGCAATTCAGGTTGACCTAAGTCGGTGTTTTTTCTAAAGCTTTATTCAAAGCAATTTATTCAATGAATAAAAACAAGAAAATACGAAACCCTTTGGCAACTGGATGAATCTTTACATTCAGGAAATGGCATGCTATACTTTATCGTGCGAAGCTTGACGAAGCGCGCCCATGCGAAGCATCTGACATACGGGATACCCGAAAGGGTATACTTTATACAATTACTGAGGAGGCTGGTAATATGTCATTAACCCATGAAGATTTACAAGCAATATCGTTATTATTAAATCCCATTCAGGATGATATCAAACAAATACATATTGATATGCAGCAAATGCAGGATAACATGCAACAAATGCATGAAAATATCGGTTCTTTGTCTGATCGTGTTGATTCTATTGAAACAACCCTTGAAAATGTAACCAACAAAAATATCAGCATCATTGCAGAGGCTCACCTTGATTTAAGCCGCAAGCTTGATGATGCCCTAAAAGTTGAAAACGAAAAAGAATTGCTTTTAATTCGAGTTAATATTCTTGAAGATGACGTTAAAAAGATAAAAAGTCGTATTGAGCAAATTGCGTAATCCATTTATAAACCTGAATGTAAAGTCCTGTCTGATAATTACGCTGTCTGCTCATACCATATTTCGTAATAAAATTGATACAATTGGCTATCGTTTTATGCGTATGCAAAAACGCCCATGGTTAGGGCGTTTTTCGTGGTAGGGACTGCACCCTATCGTTAAATTATTGATTTTACAAAATCTCTATCGTTCTCTGGTCCCTTTCTCCGTGAAAGAACTTGTCCAGCACCTTCTGGAATACTTCACACTCTGGTTTGACCACAGCAAATAGAGTCATGGAAGATTTCAGTTTCAGATCATCCGGCCAGCCCATCACCTCAAGCGCATTATCGGATTCTACATCCAACAGCTTCTTTTCCGCCCGGCCTTTATCTCCTGCAAGGCAGTCCGGTAATAGGTCTGCTGCGCGATTAGAAATCACTCTAAATCATTGTTCATATTCCGACACCTACCTATCTCCTTTTTTTCTCCCTATCTTTCCCGCCAAAAATATACTGGTAGGTTCATCAGCACCTCCAATAATCTCAACGGAAACCGGCTTCTTTCTTGTTATCCACATAAAAACTCATGGTGGCTCATAGGGACAGGCTCACCGTTGTAGTAAACAACCTGTTCTTTCAGACGGATTTCCAGTTTTGAAAAAGCAAGTACAGATACCCTTTTTTCTATATCTTCTATCTCAAAAGAAGTAAGTACAGTCTCTGTCACTTCTCCAGACTCCTTAATGCTCCTCATTACAATCTCAATCGTTCCATCCATATCACCACCCATCTTTTTTTGAAAGCACATCCCATACCACAAAAAGCCTGCCCCAAAGAGTGTTTTTCTGCCGCTGAGCAGAGTAACCAATTACAAATAAGTTATGTGTGTTTTTTCTGGCATTTGGATATAAACAGATAGAGCAAAAACCAAATCACACAATGGGCGGCAAGGATAGCAATATCTTTGCCTATAATACCTGAGCCTCCATTTGTCAAATCCATAATCCCCTCAAAGGTGGCGCTGGAGGGGATCAAATAACAGATGTATGCGAGGATTCTACTTCCAGTTCCTGCCAAATAGTATAAGATTGGAACTGCCATGAATACGATCATCACAAGTTTGATATAAACGACACCCACCATCAGCCCATCCGAAATCCGGCCAACAAACAGGCCGATCAGGGCGGACACAAAGGCCGACAATACAATCAGTACCAGCATGACCACCGCCCCGGCAGGAGGCAGTCTGAAACAGATCGCCGCTGTAAGAATTGCGGATAAACAGCCAAACACAAAACCGATAAATATTTTTTGAAGCACATACTGTCTGGAAGTCAAAGGCAGTATCTCATTGATAATCGCAACGCCATCCTCTTTTTCAGAAATGATGTTCATAGCGTTAAAGGTGCAGCCCATAAACATAGCAACGATCAGCGTAATGGCAACGAAAATGTACTGATAGCCGGCCAGTATGTCAGGCCGCTCCAAAATCTCAACGCTGGCCTGTGCCGCTGTTTCCCGTTGCTGATAGAGCGCCGGGAGCGTCTGTGCCGTCTGCTGCCACATTTCTAACTCGTCGCCGGATAAAACAGTTTTCATGCTGTTTCCGTCCATTTCTACGCCGATAAGGTTCGTAGAGGGTTCATTGACTGCTGCAATCAATTCGTCCCTTGTCTGATATACCGTAACCGAGCCGTATTGTTCCAGCCAGCTTTCTATTTCTAAAGTGGTATCGTGAGCAATCACACCGAACTGAAATTCTCCCAAAGAGGAAAGGTCAATGGAGCCGACAAAATTGAGTGCCAGTGCAACCACAACAGGCAGTAAAAATGACATAATACAAAACTTATCTTTCCTGACGCTTTTAATCTGATAAATCAATCCTTTCATTGTCAGCCCTCCTTTCCCATTTCTTTGCGGAACGCCGCTTCCACAATGCCAAAGAGCAGAATGATCGCACACACCGCACAGATGTAATAAGCGGGGTTTGTGACAGGAATACCGAAAAATGCGTTTTTCAGCCCCATATATACATGATAAAACGGATGATAATTGATCCATGCCATTTTAACCGACGTGTTGGCTGCCAGAAAGACAGGGGTTGCCGCAAAGAGCGCAATCACCAGATAGGCAAGTGAGAATTGCTTAAAGTCCCCCAGCAGCATCGTACAGCCGAAACCTACCAACGCCATAATCAGTGATAGAATTGCAGTCTGCAACAATACTACCGGCAAAATGCTTCCTGCCTCCGCCAGTCCGATATTGAATAAGATCATCAGGGCCGCAAACGCCAAATCCGTCAGCAGAAAGAGAAAGATTTTGGAAAATACAAACAGGTTCTTTTTCAGAGGCATAATAGCATGGACACGGATCACGCCCATCTGCTTTTCTTTGAACAGGACAGATGCAATCCCCAAAAATCCCACAGCCACGATCTCAATAAACAGCAGTTCACAGGTAATATCTTTACGCTGTTTCATTTCCGGGGTGTTTCTGCCTACTGTTTCCGGCGTATATTCCCCGCCGGAGCGCAAGAGAGCCAACGCATAATCCGCTCTATGCCGGTCAGCTTTTTCCGCCGCCGTATAGAGTACAACGCTGGGCTTGCCGTCACTGACACTCACCCCCACACCGTTTATATCTCTGGCAAGTGCCGCATCCAGTTCTTCCAGAGAGGACACCGGATGGACGAGAGGGGAAACCTCGGTCTGTATTCCTGCGGGGTCATAGAGATATACGTTGTAGATTTCTGCGTGCATAAAGTTCAGGTAGCCAAAGTTGATGAACAATGTATAAAGCAGGAGCGATCCCAGCGCCACAAAGAAGAATTTTCCCGATGCCATCATCCGGCAATCTTTTTTGAACAGAGAACAAAGGCTTTTCCACATCAAGACAGCCTCCTTCCTGTGTACTGAATAAAAATATCCTCCAAAGTCGGCTCCTGTGAGTGAATACTAATAATCTCATCATACGCAAAGGGAATACCAGCTTTCAGCGACCGGGCTTCAATCGTCTGTTCTTCCCGCTTGCCCTGATACAGATAATCAATGATGATACTGTGATTGCTGTTCAGCTCTTTTAAGTTTCTCGGCGTATCAAGCGCAACAATGCTTCCATTGGATATAAACGCCACTCTGTCACAGAGCAGGTCAGCATCCAGCATATTGTGGGTCGTCAGGAATACAGTTGTACCCTTTTTTCGCTCTTTCTCAACGATTTTACGAAAGAGGACGGCTCCGGCAGGGTCAAGGCCGCTGGTCGGCTCGTCCAGAAACAAAAGCTTCGGATTGCTGATTAAAGCCCTTGCCATGCTGGCACGCTGGCGCATCCCCTTTGAGCAGGAGGAAACCGGCTTTTTAAAGAAGTCCCTCTTAAATTCCAGATCATCAAGCAGTTCATATGCATCCCGCAACTGTTCTTTTGGATAGAACGAAGCAAAGTAACGCAGATTGTCAAGGACGCTCAAATTGGCATACAGATAGGGAAACTCAAACAGGACACCAATCTTCTGAAAAAACTCCTGCGTATGCCCGAAAGAAATATCCTGTCCGAATAGCGACACCTTGCCTCCATACCCTTTCAAAATGCCTGTCAATATCTTTTGTGTCGTGGATTTTCCAGAACCGTTGGGTCCCAGGAAACCGAAGATTTCCCCATCCCCTACGGTAAAGTTCAGGCCATGTAATGCCTGCCTGTCTTTTCCGTAAGAAAAGGTCAAGTCCTTTACTTCGATCATTCGTCATCACCCCATTTTCCATGTTGCTCCTTTTTCTTTTCCTGCTCCCGTCTGCTCCACCATTTCATAAACTTTACCTTGAATGGGATGCAGGCCCCCAGAGCCACCAGAATAACAAGCCACCAGTACCATTCCAAACCTAAAAACATAATCTCTTCCTCCTTTTATTTGATAGCGACATTTTATAGGGATGCGGTGAAATTGAAGTGCGGCCCGTGTGAAATCCGTGTGAAATAAAACAGCCCCGCTTCCCATATCAGAAGCAGGGCATCTCGATTATTTTATGGAACTGTTGGAAACCGGAAATAGAACTCTATTCCCTGATCCCGTTTTACAACACCATAGGGAACCTGGTAAAGAGATAATATCTGAGAAACAATCGCAAGGCCAAGTCCGGAACCTTTCCGGTTCGTATTCCGCGTCCGGTAAAATTTCTGCCAGATCTTAGGAATTTCTTCATCAGGTATTGTTTCTCCCTGGTTATAGATAGAGAACCGAAGAGATTCCCTTTGATTTTCAACCTCCAGATGTACCTTTCCGTAGGGAACAACATACTTTTTTGCATTTTCTATCAGGTTATTCAATACCTGCTCCAACCGCTGCCGGTCCGCACATACAAACAGTTTCTTCTCCGGCAGCTCATAAGTGAACTCATAATCGGTTCCCGGTGTATCAAGAAGCAATCGTCCGGCAACGGTTTCCACCAGTTCAATAAAGTCAAATCTCTCCTCTGACAGCTTCACAGAACCGGCTTCTAACGCTGACAGGTCAAGCAGGGAAACAATCATATGATCCATACGCTTTGTAGCAGATAAAATTGCCTCCATATATTGTTCCTTTTTCTTTTGATCCGTTTCGTCTTTCAATCCCTCTGTATAAGCCCGGATCAGGCCCAGAGGTGTTTTCATTTCATGGGAAAGACTGTCAACTAACTCTTTTCTTTGTGCCAGTAATTGTTTTTCCTTCTCCACATCTTTTTCCAACTGTTTATTTGCCTCTTCCAGATGTTGAAGGGTTTCCTGAAGGTTTTCAAACATCCGGTTCAGATGATTGGACAGATTCTCAAATTCATCCCCGGTATGCACATCACAGTGGGCAGAAAAATCCAGCTGCGCCATCTTTCCGGCGATACCATTGATTTCCTGCAATGGCGTGGAAATCATTCTTCCTAACAAGAAATCCACGCCTAAAATTACTGCAACCACGAAAATAAACCAAATCCAAAACGCAACGTTTTTATTTGACAGTTTGGAGGTTGCCAGATAAAACAGAACAATTCCTACCCCGACCAGTTTTGACAGAATCAGGACCTTTTTCCTGACTGTGTTTAACCCCATTGAGAATTTCTTTTTTTCCATCTCTACACCTCAAATTTGTAACCGGACCGTATTAAGGTTACAATATGCTTTCCCTCGCTGCCTAATTTTTGCCGGAGTGTCTTGATATGTGTGTCCACCGTCCTGGTGTTTCCTTCAAAATCATATCCCCAGATGCGGTTTAATAACTGCTCACGGGTAAATACCTGATTCCGGTTCTGAATAAAAAAACGAAGAAGTTCAAACTCTTTATGTGTAAGCTCTATATCTTTCCCTGCCACCATAACCACATGGGAAGATGGCTGGAGAGTAATATCTCCTGCTGACAAACTCTCCCTCGGTGCCGGGAAAGACGAACGACGCAAAAGGGCATTTACTTTTGCCAAAAGGATTTTAGGGCTAAATGGCTTCGTCATATAATCATCCGCACCATATTCGTACCCTTTCAATTTATCATCCTCCTCTGTCTTTGCAGTCAGAAAAATAACCGGTATATCCCTTATTTCTCTTACAATCCTGCACACAGAAAATCCATCCAGATGCGGCATCATCACATCCAGAACTACCAGATCCACAGGATGATTCTTCAAGATCGTAACAGCATCAATTCCGTCATCCGCAGTAATGCAGGTATGGCCACCCCGCTTCAAAAAATCCACGATAATTTTCTGCATATCCTGTTCATCTTCTGCTATCAGAATTACAGCCATAAATATCACCTCACCTTACCATGTCCTCATTATACCGTAACCCACTGCTATTCTCAATCGGATTATCGCATCGTACTCTAAATAAAAAAGGCCCCGGAACCAGCATCTCATCCACACTGAATTCCGGGGTATCCGACTCTATTCAGAAAATGCACCCTATCGTTAAATTATTGTTTTTACAAAATCTCTATCGTTCTCTAAACATCACCCATTACAATTTCTTTACAATCCCACCTGCATATAACGCAATTCATGCGCCAATAGAACTGAAGGATTATACTGTCCTTTTTCTAACGAAATAATAGTTCTTGACAAATGTAATATAGAGAACAGCAGATTGGCATTTCCTATGACCTTGCATAAAGAAAGCACCGGTCATTTCTGACCGGTGTCGCGTGCAATTACACTACTCTTTTTAAACACTATACATTTAGCTGCCGCAATATTTCGTCCACATTCCGCCTGCCATAAACAATCCGCAAAACAAAAATCATTTTTTCAGCAGAATCCGGCAGATAGTACATAATGTAATTAGCTACCAGTTTTTTTCTGACCTCTGTAGTTGGTACAAATTCATTGACAACCGGAGAGCCGCTCTCTGGAAAGGACCAGGCTTCTTCAATGACTTCTTGTAGTTTGTGTTTCCCATACCACTGCTTCCGGAAGTTACCAGCAGAATAATCAAATTGATACAATAAGCTATCTATTATCCTGCCTGTTTTTCATTCTTTTCCAGTTTATAAATCCATATAAGTCATTTATAAGAAAAATCAGAAAGCAAAGTACCATCGGTAAATAACCTATATTAACCATAGATGCCAGCACCCACAGAACAATAAGAATAATATCGTTCGCTGCATAACACACTGCATAACAAGGACTTCTTAAGACCATCAGCATAGACGCCAAATAACTGGTTGTCACAGAAATCGTACTAAATAGTATATTTGCTGTATTGAAGTATGCTAACACCCTCCACATAATCAATGTGACTATCACGGCACTAACAACTAACAGGCACCATTTTACTTTTGTCATTTCTCCAACTTTAACTTCTCTTTTGGAATATGGATTCTTTAGCCACATAATCATTGCCCAAAGTGCTGACGGTGCTGTCATTCCGACATAAGTAATCATTTCTCCATAATAATGAAACCGAAATGAAATGTTCCCATAAATTACCGCAAAGATGATAGTCAACAATTGTCCTATCGCATCTCCTTTACCAACAAATATGAGTGCTGTTGCACCTATGATAGAAGCAATGATTGTTAAAACATCTTTTTCATGAAACAGGCACGACGAAACAATAATTATTATCAATGAAATAAACCATCTGGTTTTCTCTGCTTTTGACAAGTTTTTAATCGACTCAAGTATATTCATATATCCTCCAATAAAAAAGCATCCGCTATGTATCTTCTAAGACCTAACGATACATACTCGAATGCTCAAGATTCTCTACCCGGTGGCAGAAACACTATTTATTTATGATGATACTATAGCGCAGTATAGCTCTAAACTCTTCTATCAACTTTGCACGCCCAAACACTACACAGCTTGTTTTCATAGACCTCCGAAACCGGAATTTAGCTATTCTCTTTTCTTTTCTATTGTGTAGGATTGCAGACTCTTCTGACAGCCATTCTTTTCATAAAATCCCTCTACTCCCGGTTGTGAACCAAAGTATAGCACAGTCGGCGTATTATCCTTTGCAAGTTGAAGAAGTCTACTTCCTACTCCCTGTTTTTGATATTCTGGAAGAACAAGCAACTCTGTAATTGTCCCAAAATAATAACCATCTGAAAGAATACGCAAACACCCTACCAGCACTTTGCCGTCATAGGCGGTTATATTCAGTGTTTTAGATAACGCACTCTGCGTTCTTTCCATGTTATAATTACCCTGCCATACTTTATTAACAAAGGGAATAAAGATTGAAGCATTAAGCTCTTTATCGTCTACTTTATAGTCCATAATTGTACCTCCACAAATACAGATTAAACAAAATCGCTATCACTTTCTGGTTCTTTTCTCCGTGAAAGAATTTATCCAGCACCTTCCGGAATACTTCACACTCCGGTTTTTCATCAATAGCCGAACATAGCTCTTGCCAAACTTCAAACAAAGATTGTCCGAGCAATTCAGTCATAGCTGATTGTTTCAATCACGGACATACTTCTTATCCTTTTTGACGGAGTATAAATGGCAATTCTTAAAACAATCTGAGCTGTCTGTCTATCCAGCTCCTCTGCTGCGCTTCATGAATAACATCTTCCGGCATACTTTTCCCAAGCAAAAACGGAGACAGCGGGTCATGTTTTCGCATATTTTCTTTTACAAAAGCTGCATTTGTATTCGCATAACAGTATTTACACAGATGGCCGCAGGTATCATATGCACCTATGTCCACCCCAAGCAGACACGCGCACTGCCCATTTCTCTGATTAGTTTTTCTCTTTGGCACATCAAGATAAGCGTGAAGTGCTGTCTCAAAAATATTTACTGTCATACATCCGGAGCAGTCTGCACCATAAGCAGCCAGTTCATCCCCCTCTGCACATGGCCTTATCGTCATACCATATTTAGCCCCAATCCTGATAATTGCTTTTCCTATCCCAATTCGGTCAGCTTTGGATACTTCTCCGGCACTTGGAAAATTCCGCTCAACCTTTTTGTAGATATCAACAAAGCTGATAACACAGGATTTCGTATAACCGGACAGATTCTCTGCCATCTTTTCAAATTCAGATATATGCCATTTCACGGAATGTTTCTCATCAATAAATATCGGGTCGTATCTCCATCCCATGCTGTCCACGCCAACGATGCCGGATAACTTCTTAAAATCCTCCATCACCTTTTCTTTATCAGGCACATTCGGTTCAATATCTTTCCCATATGGCGTGATGGTTATAAACCAATATTGCCCGTACGCCTTCAGTGCATCCATATGCGGCAGCATTGGTGCAGGATTTTTTGTGCAGAATGCAATCAGATCAACCACATCCGGCGTCAGGCGATATCTCGTTACCTGAATGGGATTATAGGGATTGCGAACAAGCACAAAGCCCTCTTCTATTCTATTTAGCAGCCATTTTGAATAAAATGCCGGAATATCTGTTCTCATTCCTGTCTGTATAATCATTCTGCTTTCACCTGTCTCCAATCACACCTCATAAAAAACTCTTCCAGGAAACCGTTTCAAGGTTTCCGGGAGGAGTTTTTTTATAACCTATATGTTTTCAATCTGCCAGTCGATTGGCTCAATACCGTGTTCAACTAAGAAGTTGTTTGTCTGGCTGAAAGGACGGCTTCCGAAAAAGCCCCGATAAGCAGACAGGGGACTCGGATGAGGCGCCTCCAAAATAAGATGTTTCGGATTGTTCAGCATGGATTTTTTCATCTGGGCCGGACGTCCCCAAAGGATAAATACCATCGGACGGTCCACCTCATTCAGCACCCGAATGGCTGCATCGGTGAATTCTTCCCATCCGATGCCCCGGTGGGAATTGGCCTGATGGGCCCGCACGGTAAGCACCGTGTTTAAGAGCAGCACCCCTTGGTCCGCCCATTTTTTTAAATAACCGTTATTCGGTATATAACAGCCCAAATCCTCATGAAGCTCCGTATAAATGTTAACCAGTGACGGCGGAATTTCCACATCCGGCTTCACAGAAAAGCAAAGTCCATGGGCCTGTCCGTCGCCATGATATGGGTCCTGCCCAAGAATTACCGCCTTCACCTTAGAGAGCGGCGTAAAGCTAAACGCATTAAATATATCATCTGCCGCCGGATATATCTGACGGCTGTTATATTCGCTGAGAACCGTTTTATACAGTTTTGCATAATAAGGTTTGCGAAACTCCGGTGTCAACGGTTCCAGCCAGTCATTGCTGATTGCTGCCATATTTCTCCCCTCTTTCGTATTCTAAAATGAAAGACGCATAGAAACGCCCTTATCGCTTAAATAACGTTTTAAATCATTAATTTCAAGTTCTTTATAGTGGAACAAGGATGCGGCCAGGGCGGCATCTGCCTTTCCTTCCGTCAGAGCTTCATAAAAATGCTCCTTTGTGCCCGCGCCGCCGGAAGCAATGACCGGCACCGAAACAATTTCCGCAATCCGGCGGGTCAGCTCAATATCATATCCGGCTTTAGTGCCGTCACAATCCATACTGGTCAATAAAATTTCCCCTGCACCAAGCTTATTCACTCTCTCAGCCCACTCCAGGGCATCCATCCCCGTATCAATCCGGCCGCCATGTTTATAGATATTCCAGCCGCTGCCATCTGCCCGGCGTTTGGCATCGATGGCGACCACCACGCACTGGCTGCCAAACTTATCGGCGGCTTCTGAAATCAGTTCCGGCCGGTTAATCGCCGAGGAATTAATAGAAATCTTATCCGCGCCTTCCCGGAGCAGCGCTTTGAAATCTTCAACCGTGCGAATCCCGCCGCCGACAGTAAATGGAATAAATACATTCTCAGCCACCCGGCGCACCAAATCCACCACCGTATTCCGCGCATCCGAGGAGGCAGTGATATCCAGAAATACGACTTCATCCGCTCCTGCTTTATCATATGCCGCCGCAATTTCCACAGGGTCTCCGGCATCCTTTAAATTGACAAAATTGACCCCTTTGACAACCCGGCCGTTATGTACATCCAAACAAGGTATGATCCGTTTCGTAAACATTTTCTGCCTCCTAAATTTCCGTAAAATTCTTCAAAATCTGCAGACCTGTCCGGCTGCTTTTCTCCGGATGGAACTGGCAGGCAAACACATTGCCGGATTCCACCGAAGCATCGATATCCACGCTGTACCAGGTTTTTGCCGCCACATCCGAAGGCCGTCCGGCCTTTAAATAATAAGAATGTACAAAATATACATAAGGATTCCCTTCAATTCCTTTAAAAAGACGGGCCCCCGGTGTGATTTCGAGGGAATTCCATCCCATATGGGGTATTTTCAGTCCCGGCGCTGACGGAATGGTTAAAATTTCACCCGGCAGAATTCCAAGGCCGCTCACACCCTCGCTCTCATCACTCCGCTCAAATAAAAGCTGCTGGCCGAGACAGATTCCGAGAAAAGGCGTTTTCTTTTCCACCACATCATAAATCGTTTGAATCAGCCGATATTCCTTTAAATGACGCATTGCATCCCCAAAAGAGCCAACCCCCGGAAGAATCACATGACTGGCTTCCAAAAGCTCATCCCTGTCCCGGGTAATCCGAACATCCTGGCCCAGATACTGAAAGGCCTTTTCCACGCTCTTTATATTGCCCGCGTCATAATCAATCACTGTAACCACCTGAAAAACCTCCTTTAAACAGGCTTTTTATCCATTTAACGTCTTAAATGCACATGGTAATCATATCACATTAAAGATTCCTTGTCGATATTATGCTTTTCAAATATCTTAACTCGTGATATACTGTGAATAATTTGGCATGAAGTTCAAATGTAAACCGAAAAATTTTCCATTGCCAAATGAACAAAAATGTACTACTATATAAAGCATAACATTTAGATGTATATTTCTAAGGAGGCAATTTATGAAAACATCATTGTTTGTTGAATATCAGGGCTTACAGGTAAATGAAAAGGACATTATCGCCAGAATTAAAGAAATCTGGGTTAATGAGGGGAATAAAATCAAAGATATTAAAGATTTAAAACTCTATGTAAAACCTGAGGAATTTATGGCTTATTATGTAATTAACGACGATATCTCTGGAAAAATTGAGTTACAGTAAAATACATATACAGCACAATACCCTGCAGCATTTCCGCCGCAGGGTATTTTTCATATTCATTCTATGATTTAGCTTATGACTTCTCTCCGACATTCAATTCCACGTTTTCCGGCAGTTCAGGCACTTCATTGGAGGCATCCAGGGTAAACCAGAATTCAACGCCGTTTTCCCTGTTTTTCACACCGTAGGACTGGCCATGCCGTTCCATAGTGGCTTTCACAATGGAAAGACCCACGCCGCTGCCGCCATATTCCCGGGTCCGGGCTTTATCCACTTTGTAGAATTTCACCCAAATCTGTTCAATATCCTCTTCCGGTATCGGCGCCCCCGTATTAAATACAGATATCCTCGCCGTATCACCCTCCTTGGCAACATTGACTTCAATCAGACGCTCCCCATCCACATGATTCAGAGCATTTGACATGTAATTCGTAAATGCCTCCTCGATGAGATAGACATCTCCCCAGACATAAACCGGCGCGTCCGCATCAAATTTCAGCGTTGCCTCCTTCTGCCGGAAAAGAATTTCCGCATTGGATAAAATATTATCGATGGTAGAGACAATATCGAAATGTTCCATTGTCAGTGTTTCCGTGCCGAACTCTATCTGATTCAAATCCAGCAGCTTCTTGACAAGGCCATTCATCTTCGCCGCCTCGTCCATAATAACTTCACAATAGAAATCTCTGCTCTCCGCATCATCATTGATATTTTCCTGAAGTCCTTCCGCATATCCCTGAATCAGCGCAATCGGCGTTTTCAGTTCATGGGACACATTGGACAAAAATTCTTTCCGCATTTCATCGATTTGAACCTTCTGCTCCAATTCCCGCTTTAACTGAACATTGGCGCTTTTCAGCTCGCCCAAAGTCTTTTCCAGCGTTTCAGACAAAGTATTGATACTTTCTCCCAAAACCCCAATCTCATCTTCCGTTTCCACCGGATATTTCTGAGCAAAATCCAGATGGGACATCTTCTGGGCAATTTTTGCCAAAGCGAGAATCTTCTCCGTAAACCTCTTTGAGATAAACAGCATCGCCAGAAAGCTGATGCCGCAGACACACATCGTCACATAGATGAAAAACTGATTGGATATCTGGGCGCTCTCCTCAATACTCTCCACCGAGGCCCGAAGCATAATCCGGTCCCCATTGTCGATGGTTCCTATAAGATAAATGTAATAGGAATCCATTCGTTTGACATATACTTTCTGCAAAGCATATCTGTCCGTTTCACTGGAAACCTCTGTCCTGTCTTCCGACTGAATATAATCCCGATAAATAGCAAAACTCTCAACATCCTCCGAGGAAGCGTTGCTTCCGCTGGAAGAAAACAAAACCTGCATATCATATACTGCCTGCTGGTTTATAATCCGTTTATTCTGAATCCGATACAAAAGAATACCCATATTATTATTCTGGCTGAGCTGTTCCATGGACAGCTCCATATCCAGGAAATCACTCAGGCTGAAAATATCTTCCGTATTAAACCATTGGTAAATATCGTTTTTTCCATCGATTCCATCCCGGGCCTCCTCAGACACACCAAAAGTATTATACATCTGATTAATCTTATTATAGGCCCCAATCAATGCCTTCTGTTTGCCGGAGATATAATAATCCACCAGGAAAAAATTATTCACCACTATGGAAATAATCATGGTTACTAAAACCGTAGCCATCAGAGTGGCCGATAATTTTACCCGCAACGACTTATTCATAAAACTCCTCCGCTATTCTTTTGAAACCTCAAACTTATAGCCCATACCCCAGATGGTTTTAATATATTCGCCCCGTTCACCCATCTTATTCCGGAGTTTTTTTACATGGGTGTCAATTGTCCGGGCATCGCCAAAATAATCATAATTCCATACATTATTCAGGATGCGTTCCCTTGAGAGGGCAATTCCCTGATTTTCAATAAAATAGGCCAAAAGTTCGAATTCTTTAAAACTCAGCTCAATCGGCTTGTCTCCCACAAACACCTCATGGGCATTTTTATTCATAGTGATGTCCCCGACTTTGATAATGCCGTCATCCGTGTTCACACTGCTCCGGCGCAGGATAGCCTCCACCCGGGCCACAAGAATCTTAGGACTGAAGGGCTTCGTCACATACTCATCCACTCCCAGTTCAAATCCGAGCAGTTCATCCCGCTCATCGGCCTTGGCCGTCAGCATAATAATCGGCACCCTTGAAGTTTTTCGCACTTCCCGGCAAACTTCCCATCCGTCCATCTTCGGCATCATGACATCCAGAATCAACAAGTCGATGTCTTTATCTTCATAAAAAATCTCCATAGCTTCCTCGCCATTGGAAGCTTCCAATACCTCGTATTCCTTTTTTGTCAAAAAGTCCCTCACGAGTTTACGCATACGGCTTTCATCATCAATCACAAGAATTTTACAATTTTTCATAAAGATTCCCCTTTCGAGTCAAAATTCTTCTTTTCGAACTCAATTTCTTTTATTATATATCCAAAATATGACCATAATGTGAAAAAATGTTTTTCTTTGCAAAATTATTTAAAAATCTTTCCTACACTTCCTTCATGTGATATAATATTTAGAAAATTAAAGTATATACAGATGAGGTGAAAAAATTGAAATTACTTAAGGATAGAATTCTGGCAGAAGGCAGAGCTCTCAGTGACTCAGTTTTGAAGGTAGACGGATTTTTGAATCATCAGGTTGATGCAGATTTAATGCAGGCCGTTGGCCGGGATTTTTGCGAACATTTCAAAGATTATGGCATTACCCGCGTGCTGACCATTGAAAGTTCAGGCATCGCACCTGCGGTCTACACAGCTCAGGCTTTAAAAGTACCGATGGTCATTCTTAAAAAGCAGACGTCCAAAACCTTAAACGGACAGGTATTTCAGACAAATATCACATCTTTTACAAAGGGTACAAGCTATGAATTGACCCTTTCCCGCGATTATATCCACCGGGATGACCGGGTGCTCATTATCGACGATTTTCTCGCCAACGGCGAAGCCGCTACCGGCGCTGCCCGCCTTGTTCAGATGGCCGGAGCTACCGTTGCCGGAATCGGTATTCTCATCGAAAAATCCTTTCAAAATGGCCGCAGCCGTTTGGAACAGGCCGGATTCGACGTTTACTCCCAGGCCCGGATTGCCCGCCTTGGTGAAGGCATTATTGAATTTTTGTAATTATCATATTTTTACAGTTTTTTATTTTTATAGACAAAAAAATCTCTGTCCGAATTCCTTTTTGTGGATAAGGGCAGAGATTTTTATTTTATTATTTTGCTGTCAGTTTATTAATGAATTCTTCCATATAGGTATTATCATAATCTTCGATAGCTCCCGCATCACAGAGGGCTGCAATCTCAGGAATCATCGGCAGGGACGCATAGGCAGGAATATTTAATTCTTTGGCGGTCTCTTCGCCGTGGCCTTCGCCGTAAATATAAATCTGTTTTCCGCAGTCCGGGCAGAGAACATAACTCATATTCTGGATAAGGCCCAATACCGGAATATTCATCATCTGAGCCATATTGTATGCCTTCTTTACAATCATGCCAACCAGTTCCTGAGGGGAAGTAACAACAACGATACCATCCACAGGCAGCGACTGGAATACAGTCAACGGCACATCACCGGTTCCCGGAGGCATATCCACAAGGAGATAATCCAGTTCTCCCCATACAACTTCACTCCAGAACTGTTTCACAACCCCGGCAATCACCGGTCCACGCCACACAACCGGCGTTTCTTCATTATCCAAAATCAGGTTTACAGACATTACTTTAATTCCGGTTTTTGACTCAAAAGGAATAATACCATCATCCGTGCCAAAAGCCTGTCCATGAAGGCCAAACACCTTTGGAATCGATGGGCCGGTAACATCCGCATCCAGAATACCTACTTTATAACCGCGTTTCTGCAAAAGAACAGCAAGCTCAGAAGTAACCAGAGACTTGCCTACGCCTCCTTTACCGCTCACAACGCCAATCACATGCTGAATATGGCTCTTAGCATTGGCCGGAACGCTGAAATCTTCTGCTTTTCTTGATGAACATCCCTCTACATTACATGAACTGCAGCTGGATTCATTACATGATTCGCTCATTTATTTCACTCCTTTAAATATCGTATCTTTGATTATACTACGCGCCCTCTGAGTAAGTCAAGGAGGCTTCGTCTTTCTTTAAAGCCCGCATTAATCTTTTCGAAATCACCTTTTTTAATCTGATTTTTCGGAAAGTTTTTCCGCCACTCTTCAACAAGAAAATCTGCCAGCTGCTCCGTGGCCGGTGTCTGAAAACGGGCAATGGCCGGAACAACAAACAGGGCGGTAAATGCGCTGTCCTCCATCATCTGCATCTCTCTTTTCGACTTTTTTGTGATGGCATTGATTTTTTCCATTTCATGGGCCATAATTTTCAAAGCCACCTCCCGCGCATAAGCCTCCGGCTGGCTGTGTGCATCATAAAGCGCGTCATAGGCTCTCAATCCCTGAGAATAAATATCATAAAAAGCCAGAAATTCTTTCTCATAGTTTTTCTTATTGAATATGGTCTTAATATCCCTGTCATTATCAACGATATGAATCAAACCATAGTTAACAATCTTTTCTTTTTCTTCTTTTCCCTGCATAAAATTCTCCTTTATAAACATAATGCCCCTGGAAGATGAACTCTTCCAAGGGCCTATATATCCTGTCAATCTCAACGATGCACTTATTTCGCGTAATCAGTTACCCGCGATTCACGGATAACGTTTACTTTAATCTGTCCCGGATATTCCAATTCGTCTTCAATCTTCTTGGAAATATCCCTTGCCAGTAATATCATATCATCATCGTTAACCTGTTCTGGAACTACCATGATGCGAATCTCTCGTCCTGCCTGTATAGCAAAAGATTTATCAACGCCTTTAAATTCATTGGCGATATCTTCTAATTGTTTTAATCTGTTAGTATAAGTTTCTAAGGTTTCTCTGCGAGCTCCTGGTCTTGCAGCAGAAATTGTATCTGCCGCCTGTACAATACATGCAATCAGTGTTTCTGGTTCTACGTCGCCATGATGGGATTCCACTGCATTGATGACAATGGCGGATTCCTTATATTTACGGCACAAATCCACACCGATGGAAATATGGGAACCTTCCATCTCGTGGTCTACGGATTTACCGATATCATGCAACAGTCCGGCTCTCTTAGCCATCCTTACATCAGCGCCCAACTCACCGGCCAGCAAACCGGATAAATGCGCTACTTCGATAGAATGTTTCAAAGCATTTTGTCCATAGCTTGTACGATATTTCATCTTGCCAAGCAAACGCACCAACTCTGGATGGATACCGTGTACCCCAACTTCCAGGGTTGCTGCTTCCCCCTCTTCACGAATCATGGTCTCAACCTCTCTCTGAGCCTTTTCAACCATTTCTTCGATTCGTGCCGGATGAATACGCCCATCCACAATCAATTTTTCCAGGGCAATTCGTGCGACCTCTCGACGAATCGGGTCAAAACTGGATAAAATAACTGCTTCCGGTGTGTCGTCAATGATTAAATCAATGCCTGTCATCGTTTCCAAAGTACGGATATTCCGTCCCTCGCGTCCGATGATACGGCCTTTCATTTCATCATTTGGCAGCGGAACAACCGAAATCGTTGTCTCCGCCACATGGTCGGCCGCACATTTCTGAATGGCGGTTACCACGTATTCCTTCGCTTTTTTATTTGCCTCTTCTTTTGCCTTGTTTTCAAGGTCTTTAACTAACATTGCGGTTTCATGCTTAACGTCATCTTCAACCGTTCTTAAAAGATATTCCTTTGCTTGTTCGGAGGTTAAACCTGAGATTCTTTCGAGTTCCTGTACTCTTTTCTGATTCAGTTCATTTACTTCGGCCAGCTGCTTGTTCAATCTGTCCTCGCGTGATGCCAGTTGATTTTCTCTGCGTTCAAGGGAATCCGCCTTGCGGTCCACAGCTTCTTCCTTGGAAAGTACACGTTTTTCATACTTCTGCAATTCGTTTCTGCGTTCCTTGCTTTCTTTTTCAAGCTCATTTTTATTCTTTAAAGCTTCTTCCTTGACTTCGAGAAGGCCTTCACGTTTTTTCGCTTCAGCAGTTTTCATAGCTTCGTCAATAATCTCTCGAGCTTTTTCCTCTGCTGAACCAATCTTAGACTCAACGACTTTTTTTCTATAAGAAATCGCTGCATTCCAAACGATAAGGGCAGTAATTAAAACAGCTGCAACAATGGCAATAACTGCAGTAATTAGCGGCACAGGAGCACCTCCTTATTTAGTTTTAATTGTACATAAATACAACACTTTAAATTCTATACTTTTTTTATAATTATGTCAAGTGGATTTCATGATTCCACTGACATATTGACTAAATATTCTGTAAAAAATTGTCTTAAATGCCCAAATCCCGATAAACCGACAGTATATCTCCGCCCCGAAAGCCACGCCGGCCCAAATAGCGCATCATGTGCTCTTTTTCCTTCGCATCCGGCGCTGCAGCCTCGCCCCACCGTTTTTCAAGAAGGGACCGTATCGTCTCTTTATCATCGGGAAGGGCCATTCCGTCCTCCCGCTCTGCCAGAGCGGACACATCAATCCCTTTCTTCGACAGTTCATATGCCAGTTCTCTCCGGCTTTTCCGTCCGCCTTTATATTCAATATAATTCTTCGCAAACCGGATATCATCCACATAGTGATAGCTGTCCACGTAATCCATGGCCTGCTGTATGATTGTCCGGGGATATCCATCCTGTTTCAGGCGTGAAACCAGTTCCTTATGACTTCTGTCCCGCACTTTCAGCAGATTTAAGGCCCGAAGTTTTGCCTTTGGCAGAAGATACTCCCGATAAAGTTTCTCAAGCAGGGCGTCATCCATATCTTCTCCTGCCTCCGCGCCAAAGGCTTTCCAGTCCCTTTCAGGAAGAATAAAGCTGTCGCCATCGGCCAGAGTTATTTTTTGTTTTGATTTACCATACTTCTCTACATAAACTATAAGCATCAAATACCCCTTTAATATCATAAAAAAGCCCCGCTGAATTTCTTTTCTCTGAAAATCAGCAGGGCCTTCCAAGCTTATTCAGTCTTTATTCCTCTACAGCCGGTGAAACAGTCTCGCTTCCTACCTCGGCTTTTTGACTCGGCTCCGCGCCATTTTCTTGCGCCGCGCCGCCCAAGCCATAGTGGGCGCGGACTTTCGCAGCCACTTCCTCCATAATCTCAGGATTCTCACGCAGATAATTTTTGGCATTTTCACGGCCCTGGCCAATCTTAGCGCCATTATAGGAATACCACGCGCCGCTCTTCACAATGATATCCACATTCGCCGCCAAATCCAGAATATCGCCTTCCCTCGAAATACCCTTGCCAAACATGATATCAAACTCTGCCTCCTTAAACGGCGGAGCAATCTTATTCTTGACAACTTTCACACGGGTGCGGTTTCCGACAACCTCTCCATTCATCTTCAGAGACTCTATACGGCGGATATCCATACGCACTGAAGCATAGAACTTCAAAGCGCGGCCGCCGGTTGTTGTTTCCGGACTTCCAAACATAACGCCGACTTTTTCACGAAGCTGATTGATAAAGATAACGACACAATTCGACTTGCTGATAACCGCAGTAAGCTTACGCAAGGCCTGTGACATCAGGCGGGCCTGCAGACCCACGTGGGCGTCTCCCATCTCACCGTCAATCTCAGCCTTTGGAACGAGGGCGGCAACCGAGTCAATAACGACAATATCAATGGCGCCGGAGCGAACCATCGTCTCCGCAATCTCCAATGCCTGCTCACCATTATCCGGCTGAGAAATATAAAGGTTATCAATATCCACGCCGATATTTCGCGCATAAGCCGGGTCCAGGGCATGTTCCGCGTCAATAAATCCCGCAATACCGCCAAGCTTCTGAACTTCTGCAACCATATGTAATGTTACCGTCGTTTTACCGGAAGATTCCGGGCCGTAAATTTCGATAATACGTCCTTTCGGAACACCCCCGAGGCCAAGGGCCAAATCCAGGCTCAGCGCGCCTGTAGGCACTGTCTCCACATCCATCTTTGCCGTATTATCACCCAGCTTCATAACAGAGCCCTTACCATATTGTTTCTCTATATGTGCAATGGCAGCATCCAATGCCTTCATCTTATCCACTTTATCCGCTTTCTCTATCTTATCCGCCTTGTTTCCCATAGATTCATTTCTCCTTATCCCTGTTTTCTTTCCGAACATTCGTTCGCATCTGTATCTATCATACAAGATTTTTCCTTTTCTGTCAATAATTATAACGTGATTTTTTTACCGGGTAAATCACAATCTAACGACCGTTATTCACCTTCTTCGACAGAGATATCTCCCGGCCTGCGTTTTTGCAAAGGGATAATTTTATACAATCTGCTCTTTTTCAACTGATAAAGTCCAAAAAGTCCGATAAGGAAGAACAGTACAATCCCTATGGAATATCCCATAGCGGATAACGGGTTCAATTGATTCAGGGCCAGCGAGGATAAATTGCTGGCGATATGGAAGACAACCGGCGCTAAAAATGTTCCCGTCCGCTTATAGGCGTACAGCATAAGCAGTGAGAACACAAAGGCATACAGTATCTGAATCATTGTGCCGTGGTAAAAGCCAAATAAAATACTTGTCAAAATAATACTGGCCTTCTCACTTCCATAGTGACTCAGCCGCTCATAAATAAGCCCCCGGAACATCATTTCCTCGGCAATCGGCATTAAAAATCCGATTACGAGCAGCTGCATATATAAGGGTTCAGAATAAATGCCCCTTGCAATCTGGGCATAATCAATGTCATAGCGGAATAACTCAAAGGCATTGAGCCCCAGATTAAAGGCCGTTGTCATGCCGACAGCCGCCAAAACCACATAAATATAACGCCGGAACAGGCCGGAAGTCGGCAATATGCGGTATGGCCGTTTCAGCCACTCTTTATTTAGCGCCCGATAAAATATTAAAATAGAAAGCAGCGCTGCAACGCCTGACATCAGCACAACATTATCCACCAGCATCTCGGCAGCCGCCGTCTGCAGCTCCCGAATCTGTACATCGCTTAACATCTCCGCCACGTCTACTTTACTGTTCATAAAAGTAAAAGCGGCAAGAAAGGAAACCACCTGTTCTATGACAAGAAAAATCACCATCGGTGATACGATTCCCCACGCTCTCTTTAATCCATCCATCTTCAAACCTTACCTTCTATTTATTTTTTCTGTTGTTTTTTGATAATGAAAAAAGACACTGAAAATCAGTATCTTTTTTTCAAGTCTGCCTGTAAGCCGAGTTATGTTAAAAATGGTCATCTATCTCGACTTCCTGTTGCCAGGAAGCTCCAGCGACCTACCCTGGAACACGACGGGCCGCCGTATTGTCCCATGTGCGGTCTTGCTTCGGATGGGGTTTACATGGCTCCCCCTGTTACCAGAGGGACGGTGGGCTCTTACCCCGCCTTTCCACCCTTACTGGCGAAATGCCAGCGGTTTATTTCTGTTGCACTTTCCTTAGAGTCGCCTCCACCGGACGTTATCCGGCATCCTGCCCTGTGAAGCTCGGACTTTCCTCACCTGAAACCTTTCGGCAAATACAGGCGCGACCATTCGGCAGACTTGAAATATTATATTAACACTCTTTCATTTATTTGTAAAGAGGGTTATACATTAAAGTAACTTCCCCCAATGAACTCTCTGAGAATAGAATTCTTCGGAATATTTTCACTTGTTACCCCTACAAAATAATCCAGAAATTTCAAAAGCCTCTTTGCTTCTTCATATTCAGGCTGCTCCGGCTGTATACGGAATAATAGAGGTTCAGCAAACTGTTTTAATACGGACAGTTCATAGATCAAAGCTGAGTTAAACTGGGCGTCAGCATTTTCCTGATATGGGAAAATATTAAACTCTTCACCACGCCGGACTGAATTCCACATAGCAATCGTGTGTGCGGCCTGCGTCCCTCTTCGCGCCGCATCCCGGACAATCCGGCGAATCAGCCGGCCATCCGTCGTCGCTATGCGATTGTGTTCATCCAAATTCAACTGGGTTAAAGCGCTGATATATACCCGGTATTTATCTTCTTTCGGAATAGTGTTTGTCAACGCGTCATTCAGGCAATGAATTCCTTCAATAACAAGGACATCCTCTGCGCCAATCTGCATAAAATTGTTCTTGCCGTATTCGGATTTGCCGCTCACAAAATTAAATATCGGCAATTCCACCCGTTCGCCACACAAAAGAGCTGTCAAATCTTTATTGAACTGCTCGATATTCAGGGCTTCCAGGCACTCAAAATTATAATTTCCATCCTCATCCTTCGGCGTCTTTTCCCTGTCTACAAAATAGTTGTCGACAGGAATCGGGTGGGGTTTTAACCCCTTGGCCCGAAGCTGTACGCTGAGGCGGTGAGAAAAGGTCGTTTTTCCCGAAGAGGATGGGCCGGCAATGAGAACGATACGCTTACCGCTGTGATAGATATCCTCTGCGATATCCGCAATATTCTTCTCCTGAAGCGCTTCGGAAACAAGCATCAAATCCATAAATTCTCCATTGGAAATACACTCATTCAATTGTCCGGCGTCACATATGCCGAGACGTTCTCCCCATACGGTAGATTTTTTAAGAACATCGAAGATTTTCTCTGATGGTTTAAATTCCTGAATAATCTCCGGTGCTTCGATGGTGGGCATTTGAATAACAAAACCTTCACGATATGGGATAAGCTCGAATCGGGATATATAACCGGTGGAAGGCGCCATATAACCATAATAATAATCCGAAATATCTTCTAATTGATACATATTTACTCTTGATGCTCTGCGGTATTTTAAAAGCCGTGCCTTTTCCTGCATTCCGTTCGCCTTAAATATTTCGGCCGCCTCCCTGGTGGACACCGTATGTTTAATAATTGGAATATTCTGCTCTGCCAGTTCTTTCATATGACTGCCGACATTTTTAAGGACATCCGCATCGATAGGCATGCGGTCCTTAATCTCGCAGTAATATCCCTTGTGCATTGAAAACTGGACAACCAGTTTTGCGTCTTTTCCCATCACATCTGTGACAGCCTTTGTCAACATCAGTGTCGCCGTACGGCGATAAGCCTGTTCTCCGATTTTTTCTCCGGTGGTCACAAATTCCACCAAAGCATCTTCATCCAGCGTTTTATGAAGTTCTCTTAATTTTCCGTTGACCCGTGCCATAATAATCCGATGCGGATATCTGGCCTGAAAATCTTCAGCGATTTTCTCTAATGAAACTCCTTTCGGATATTCTCCTGGTTCATCCAGGACAGTTACTTGAATGTCATTAATTTCTCCCATCTTACCACCTTCTCTACACAGTTCGAAACGGGCAGACATTTTTCGACTTATATATACTTATATCCGGACAATATCCGGCAAAAAAGTCCGCCATATCATCAACAAATATATGCTCCAGCCCATGATGCCCCGCATCGATGACTGAAATATTCTTTTCAAGACAGTCCAGGCCCTCATGATGTCCGAAATCGCCGCCGATTAAGACCTGGCCGCCTTGGGCCAACGCACAGTCTTCCATCCCCTTAGCTGAACCCGGACACACGGAAACACGGCGTATTTCCTGCTGCATATCGCCGTAAACCCGCACATCGGGAATCTGAAACCACTCTTTTATCCTGACAGCACATTCCCCAAGGGTCATCGGATTTTTAAAATCCCCGGTATAGCCGATTCCTTCCTGGCCATCCGCTGCCGTCGGCTCCAGCACCTGGAGATTTTCCAGCCCCATCCTCGAAACGACAATATCCGCCATACGTTTGACATCATAATTTGTGTGCATGGCATAACAGCTTATATGATTCTCTATCATGCGAAGCAGCCGTTCCCCGAGATAATCCTTTTCTTCAATCCGCTTGATGGCTGAAAAAATAATCGGATGATGGGTCAGAAGCAAATCCGCCTTAACCCGGACAGCTTCTTCGATATCCTCGCCGGTGGCATCCAAAGCCAGATAGACCTTCTGAATCTCCTTATCCAACCGCCCGCAGAGAAGCCCCACATTGTCCCATGAGAGTGCGGCTTCATTTGGAAAATGGGCCTGAAGAAGACTGTATAATTCTTTACCATTCATATGTATCCACCCTCTTATTTATAGTATTCTGTCTTTATAATATTCCATCGCCCGGTCCAATGCGGCCAGATATGCGGCAACTTCATTACAGCGCACCGTGCCGGACTGATGATTCTCCGTCAACTGATTTAAAATTTTTAAATAAATTCTCTTTTCCTTTTCTAAAAATGCTTTAAGCACCGGATGCCGCCGTTCAAGCAAATGCTTTCCGAATAAATACTCGACATCATCCCAGGGTTCTGCCTTCCCCGGAAGGGCTTTCATAGCCATATAATATTTACCCTCGTCCATCAACATGATTTCATCAACAATGTTAAAGCCGTGGGTCATCAGATAACGGCGCACCGATGGAATCTCCGACTGGGGCTGCAGTACCCATGTGGAAACTCCCCGGCTGTTTTCACGGCCTTCCTCGAGAATCTGAATCATCAGCGGCCCGCCCATGCCGGCGATGAGTACTGTATCGGCCTCCCCCGGTCTGAGCTTTTCCAGCCCGTTGGAAAGCCGAAGTTCCATAACTTCCTGATAGCCGTATTTATCCCTGTTTTCCCTGGCCCGGAGCAGCGGCCCCCGGTTCACATCCATGGCAATGGCCGAAGGGATGTCTCCCCTTTCCAAAAGCCATATGGGAACATAACCGTGATCCGTCCCCACATCCGCCAGGCGGCTGCCTTTTGGCACCAGTTCAGCCACCCGAATCAGCCTGTCTGATATTTTCTGCATAGTATTCTCCTAATTCGACAAAAAGTCAATTAATTTACTGCTTCTTCCCCGACTGCGAAGTTTCCGCAGAGCCTTTGCCTCAATCTGCCGAATCCGTTCCCGGGTTACATTAAATTCTTTCCCGACTTCTTCAAGAGTCCTGGCCCGGCCGTCTTCCAGCCCGAAGCGAAGCCGAAGAACCTTTGCTTCCCTGTCTGAAAGCGTTGCCAACACTTCCTGAAGCTGTTCCCGAAGCACCGAATAGGCAGCGGCTTCCGCCGGCACCGGCACATGGTCATCCTGGATAAAATCGCCAAGATGGCTGTCGTCCTCTTCCCCAATCGGCGTTTCCAGGGATACCGGCTCCTGGGAAATTTTCATAATTTCCTGGACCCGCTCCACCGGCAGATCCATGCGTTTTGCAATTTCCTCCGGCGTTGCTTCCCGCCCCAGCTCCTGCAAAAGCTGTCTGGAAGTCCTTCTCAATTTATTAATTGTCTCCACCATATGAACCGGAATACGAATGGTCCTCGCCTGATCCGCAATGGCGCGGGTAATAGCCTGGCGAATCCACCAGGTTGCATAGGTACTGAATTTGTAGCCCTTTCGATAATCAAATTTTTCCACGGCTTTCATCAGCCCGAGATTCCCCTCCTGAATCAAATCAAGCAGCGCCATTCCCCTGCCCACATACCGTTTCGCAATACTGACAACAAGCCGGAGATTGGCCTCGGATAAACGTTTTTTTGCCGTTTCATCCCCCGACTCAATCCTCTCCGCAAGTTCCTGCTCTTCTTCCGCGGATAAAAGGGGGACTTTTCCGATTTCTTTCAGATACATGCGCACCGGGTCTTCCATGCTGACGCTTTCCGGGACAGATAAATCAATTTCCGGAACAACCTCAATTTCCTCACTGTCCAGAAATTCCTCTTCCAGGTCGGCATCATCCAATTTCAACAAATCCACATGGGCCTTAGCCATGGACTCATATATTTGTTCTGTCTGTTCTTCCGTCAAATCTATATCCGAAAAGTAGTTAAGGACTTCCTGAAAAGCCATACTGTCCTTCCGCTGACGGCTGGCTGCCACCAGTTCTTTTAAGCGTTCATCAAACGACATTTTTTCGCCCATATTCTTCCTCCTGGCAATCTTTCTATAGTCTTTCCACACTAAAGAGAAATATGCAAATGCTGTAAATCCGATTTCATTCGTATAATTTTCTGTAATCCAGCCAGGTCCTGCGTCCGCCGGCTGAGTTCATCCAAATGATATCGTTTAATCCGCACAACGGTTTCCGTAAGCGCCTTTTCTCTGGCGTTTTTATCATCAATGCCGGCAATATCCGAATTAAATATAGCGGCAACAAGTTTCTGTTCTTCCTTTTCCTGAAACAGATTAATAATCTGTCCCGGCACAATCTGCCCTGTCGTTTCAATGGATTCATATACGGCCCGGCACACCCTCTGATACACCGGATGTACAAAGTCCTCCCATTCCAGCCACGGTTTGATTTTTTTGAACAGGGATACGTCATTCACAAGCCAGGTCAGCAGCAATTTCTGAGAGGCAAGCAGAGCTTCCGGATACCCGCCGCCTGCATTTTCCTTTCGAATGGCCGGCCGTTCCTCCCTGCGTACTTCCCTCTCCGGGAGAGTCAAACCATAACGATTGACAAGTTTCTGCAAATTTTCAAATGTAATGCCATATTTTCTTGCTATGGCTTCGATATAATTATTCCGCTCCAGCTCCTGCTCAAAATTTAAAAGCTGTTTTGCCACTTCATTAAAAAACCGGGTTTTGCCCTCCGGGTCGCCCAGATTATAGGAACGTTCCAAAATAGAAACTTCAAACATAAAGCTGTTTTCCGCTTCATCGATTCTTTCTTTAAAAGCTTCGATTCCCAGATTTTTTATGAATTCATCCGGGTCTTTATAAGGATTCATATGAATAATACGAATCCGCAGCCCGGCGGAACGAAGGATTGGGATGGCCCTTAACGCCGCCTTCACTCCGGCTTCATCACTGTCATAGGCCAGACGCACCTCCTCCGTATACCGTTTCAGCAAAATGCCGTGCTGCAATGTAAATGCCGTCCCCAGGGAGGCCACCGCATTGGTAAATCCTGCCTGATGCATGGCGATAACATCCATATAGCCTTCGCAGATGATCATAAAAGGCTGCCTGGATGTCCTGGCAAAATTCAACCCGTAAAGATTTCTGCTCTTATCAAACAGAAGGGTTTCCGGGGAATTCAGATATTTAGGCGTTCCATCACCGAGTACCCGGCCGCCGAAACCGATAACTTTATTATTCACATCCATAATCGGAAACATAACCCGGTTCCAGAATTTATCATGGGCGCCGTACTTTTCATCCATCGTCACCAGCCCGGAAGCTTTTAAAATCCCGTCGTCATACCCTTTACTCCTTAAGAACTGATATAAGTCATCCCGATAGGGATTTGAGAAGCCCAATCCGAAATGGGCGATGGTTTCCTTTGAAAGACAGCGTTTTTCAAAATAAGCCAGCGCATTGGCGCCGTTTTTGCTTTTTAACTGGTAATAAAAATACCTGGCCGCCATTTTATGTATATCCAGCAGCCGCTGTCTCTGGCTTTGAATCCGTTTCTGCTCTTCGCTGACTTCCATCTCCGGAAGTTTTATACCGGCCCGCTCCGCCAAATACTTTACGGCCTCCACAAAGGTATAATTTTCATACTCCATCACAAATGTAAAAACATTGCCGCCGGCGCCGCAGCCGAAGCAATAATACATCTGCTTATCCCGGCTTACTGAAAATGACGGTGATTTTTCATTATGAAACGGGCATAACCCAAAATAGGAACTGCCTTTTTTTGTCAGCTTTATGTAATTTCCAATCAAATCCACCACATCATTGCGTGAGCGGACCTCTTCGATGACATCATCGGAATAAAACACTTAAACCACCTTCCAGACAAAAGGTACATACAGATTTTCGTACACCTGGATGGAATACTGATCCGTCATACCCGCAATATAATCGCACACCACGGATTCCTTCTTTTCGCCCCGCTCACTCACAAGGCGCACATACTCCTCCGGAAGCTCGTGGAAATTCTCCATGAAATGATGATACAGCGCTTCCAGCATATTCTGGGCCTTTTTCTCCTGCCCCTTGGCAATCGGATTCGTATATACATTCTCAAACATATAGCTTCGAAGTCCCAGCATGGCTCTTTCAATCTCATCGGCCATAAGAATATCGGGCCGCCCCATGCTCTCATTAATGACGCTGTGAATTAAGGAATTCAGACGCTGTTTCGGCGAATATCCCAATATATCCCTGTATTCTATCGGCAAATCTTCTTCACTGATAATATGGGCCCGAATCGCATCGTCAATATCATGATTGATATAAGCAATTTTATCTGAAAAACGTACAATCTTGCCTTCCATTGTCATAGGCATCCGCGATGTTGAATGGTTCATCATACCATCTCTGACTTCCTTTGTCAAATTCAGACCCTGACAATTTTTCTCAAGTAATTCAACCACTCGGACACTCTGATAATAATGTTTGAAGCCATCCGGATGGAGTTTGTTCAAAATATCTTCCCCCGCATGTCCAAAGGGGGTATGTCCCAAATCGTGGCCCAAAGCGATAGCTTCCGTCAAATCTTCATTCATCCGCAAAGCTCTGGCAATGGTGCGGGCAATCTGAGATACTTCCAGCGTGTGGGTCAGCCGGGTTCGATAATGGTCCCCGGCCGGAGCCAAAAACACCTGGGTTTTATGTTTCATTCTCCGAAAAGATTTCGAATGGAGTATTCTGTCCCTGTCCCTCTGATATAATGGACGCACGTCGCATTGAGGCTCTTCTCTGTCCCGTCCAAGAGAATTCTGACTCAATGAAGCATAGGGACTTAAATATTCTTTTTCCCATATTTCCTGTTTTTCCCGAATATTCATGTAAATCCCTCCTTATTATATATATTCGCCGCCAAATCGAAAAATCCTTCCCGAAATATAGAAAAATCCTGAAAAATATGTTACACTTTGCCTATGTGTCATTTAATGAATATAGATAAATTCCAAAAAAACTTAATCGAATGGTATAAAAAAGAAGGCCGGGATTTGCCCTGGAGGCACACCCGCGACCCCTATGCCATCTGGGTCAGCGAAATCATGCTTCAGCAGACACAGGTGGACACGGTTAAAAGCTATTATACCCGTTTTCTTAAAGCTCTGCCGGATGTTAAATCTCTGGCCGGGGCCGATGAGGATTTGATTTTTAAACTGTGGGAAGGTCTCGGCTATTACCGCCGCGTCCGCCATATGCAGGAGGCGGCGTGCCGGATTATGGACGAGTATGACGGTCATTTCCCGGATAATTATGACGATATTATCCGCTTAAAAGGTATCGGCGCATACACGGCCAGCGCCATTTCCAGCATTGCCTTTGGGCAGGAAAAGGGTGTCATCGACGGCAACACGCTGCGTATTCTTTCAAGAATATACAACCGGCAGGACAATATCGCCCTGGATAAAACAAAAAAGGCCTGGCAGCTTCTTATGGATAACCTCATTCATGGCGCGGACCCCTCCATGTTCAATCAGGGAATGATGGATTTGGGGGCCGGCATATGCACGCCAAAGCATCCGAACTGCGAACATTGCCCTGTTTCCGATTTCTGCGATGCCCACGCAGCGGGGACTGAAAGCCTGCTGCCGGTGAACATCAAAAACACATCAAAAACAGATTTATATTATATTACTGCCATCTTAAAAAAAGACGATAAATATTTTCTCGTCAAAAATAAAGAAGGGCTTCTGGAAAATCTCTACGGTTTTGTTCAATATGAGGTGGAATCCCCCGTCAGCTTTGAAGAGACCTTTTATGAGAACTACGGCCTTTCCGTCCGGCTTTATGAATACTGCAAAGAGATTAAACATGTTTTCTCCCATCGCATATGGCATATGAATGTTTATCTGGGTGAGATTATGGATGAACCGGAAACCTCCTCTCTGCTCGCGGAACAGCTTTACACTGAAGCAGAGATGGCCGAACTGCCCATATCGACGGCCCACCGAAAAGTCTGCACACAGATTCCTTAACACATTGTGCATCAGAAAACAATATATGACAAAAAGTATCCCACAGCAAGAGGGCGCATCACCGGATACGCCCTCTCTCTTAATTATAGACCTGATTTTTCTTTTTTATCTCTGGCACTGCATGTACATCCGCAGTCACAACAGCTTCCGCCGCAATATTTTCCTTCGCGAAACTGCCGTACTTTCCGCCGGATAACCCAAAGTACATAAATCGCCAGCAATATTCCTATGATAATCGACCAAAACATTTTATCATCAGCCTCCGATCAGCATAGAGCCCACCTGGAATACGATAACCGCCATTCCCCAGGCTATAAGCAGCTGCATCACCATCATTCCTATCGTCCAGCGCCAGGAATTTGTTTCTTTGCGAATGGTTGCAATGGCAGCCATACACGGTATGTACAACAGGCAGAAAATCATAAGTGCGTAGGCATTGACCGTTCCAAATCCCATGCCTTCCAGCACATAATGGAAATTTTCAACACCGATATTCGAATTGATATTCATTCCAAATAAGACGCTGCAGCTTGAAACGACCAATTCTTTGGCGGCCACTCCGGAAATAAGGGCAACGCCAATCTGCCACAGTCCCAATCCGGCCGGAGCCAGTACCGGCACAAGAAAACGGCCAATCGAAGCGGCAAAGCTGTCCGATATATCCGTCACCATTCCTGCTGGTCCAAAATTCATAATCACCCACAAAAGCACGGAGCCGACAAAAATCGTTGTTCCCGCTTTTGTCAGATAATCTTTCACCTTCTCCCATACATAAATAATGATTGTACGGGCATTCGGCGATTTATATTCCGGAAGTTCAATCAAAAGACAGTTTTTCTCTTCCTTCCGGCCCATAACCTTACTGTAGACTAAAGCAACGATGACAGCCACAATCAGGCCGACCACATACATGGAAAATGCTGCTGCCATGGCAAATTTTCCAAAGAACATTTTTGAAAACAATACATACACCGGAAGTCTGGCGCTGCAGGACATAAACGGCGTTACCATAATCGTCCTCAGCCGGTCCCTCGTATCTTCCAGTGTTCTCGCACTCATAATCGCCGGCACAGTACAGCCGAATCCAAGAAGCATCGGGATAAACGCCCGGCCGGACAAGCCCATCTTTCCCATCAGCCCGTCCATAACATAAGCCACCCGGGACATATAACCGCTGTCTTCCAGAAAAGCCAGCGCCAGAAACAGCATGAAAATATTCGGCAAAAAGGTTAAGATACCGCCAACGCCGCTGATAATACCATCGCAGACCAGCGATATAAGCGTCGGACTCAAATGAAGCAGTTCCATGCCGTACTGAATACCGTTAGCCACACCGGAAATGAAGATTTCAAAGCCGCCGGAAATCCAGTCGCCGACAGCAAAGGTTAAAAGGAAAACCAAAGCCATAATGCCGAAGAAAATCGGCATTCCCCATACCGGATGGGTCATCCACTGGTCAATCTTCTCTGTTCGGGCCTCCTTCTGGGCTTTATTCATCAAAACCTCATCGATGACTTCCTCGATGAAATCATATTTCTGATTGATAATCTCATGCTCATAATTTTTATCCACGATATCGTCAATCCGAATCGGATAATTTTTCATAACCTCCGGGTCTTTTTCAAGCATTTTAATGGCATGCCATCTTGGATTGACAATGTCCGGGAAATCCGCCAGCAGCCGTTCCTCCAAATCATCAATCTTGTCCTCAATGTCATCCGAATAAACCATGGCAAATTCTTTATGATGATTATGACGATGTATACTCTGGCATACCAAATCATGGTGATGTTCCACCGGCACACTGTTCGCCTTGCCCTGATGATGGGCCACCGCATGCATAAGCACCTCAAGGCCTGTCCGCTTTCTGGCTGAAACAGGGACCACAGGAATACCAAGCATCTCCGGGAGACGGTGAATATCCAGCTCCATACCCCGTTCCTCAACAATATCCATCATATTCAAAGCCAGCACGACCGGTTTGCCCAGCTCGATAAGCTGCAGCGTCAAATAGAGATTACGCTCGAGATTCGACGCATCGGCCACATTCACAACAACATCCACTTCGTCCCCCAGCAGGTACTGACGGGATAAAATCTCCTCTGTGGAATAACAGGTCAGGCTATAGATTCCCGGAAGGTCCACCAGCTTATACTGGTACTCATGGAACTTAAAAGCTCCTTCCTTCTTTTCCACGGTAACTCCCGGCCAGTTGGCAACCTTTAAACGAGCCCCCGTATAGGCATTGAAAAGCGTCGTTTTACCGCAGTTTGGATTTCCCGCAAAAGCAACATTAATTACCTGTCCGCTCATAAGGCGCCCTCCTTCACATAAATCCCCATGGATATTTCCTTTCCAATCGCCATACGCGTACCTCTGGCTTTAAAAATCATTGTTCCATTTTTCTTTCTATTTAAAACTTCGAGCCTCGTGCCATGAATCAGCCCAAGCGCTTCAAGCCTGCGCCCGACTTTTTCATTTAGCTGAGTCGACTCGACAACATATTCCATTCCCGGAATACCTTCAGATAAAGTCATTTTCAATTCCTCCGCCTGTCAATTGATAATATATTCTCATTTACCTCATACATATTAACCCGAATGGAATTAGTTGTCAATAACTTCTCAAAACAAAAACATCTCCCGGTTGTTTTTCATCAATCCCGGGAGATGCTTTTCATCAATACTTATTTAATTAAAATACACCATCGGCTCTTCCGGCTTGATGGCTTTTTCAATCCGCCGGGCATAAAGCACTGGGCCGATTCCGTGATACTCATCCCGATGTTCCAGGCGGACTTCCGCCGTCACCCTCACCCACTGCTTGTTCTTCAAGCGGGATGCAAATTTGCTTTTGCAGAGGAAGCCGAGGAAAGTAATATCATCCGCACAGCATGTCATCGCCATACGGCCCGGAACAAAATATCCCTCGTCAAAATTCTTTGAACGGAATACCATGCCCTTGATAATTACCTGTTTTCCCTCATATCGTTCACCATGGTCCAAGGCATCGAGATACCATATGCCGTAATTATCATCATCAATTTCAATAATATCCTGATTCACATCATATGGCAGAATATCTTCTCCCGGGTCAAGGATATCTCCGTTTTCCGCTTCAAAAATAAGTTCTGCTCTGCTGTTAAGCACTTTCACATTGCGAATCAGATAAGAAATATCTGTTGTTTCTTCATTACAGCGATTAAAAATCGCCATCTGAGTACAGGTCAGAATATCAGCCATCAAAGAACGCATATTGTTCATATATAATTGGAAGGTAGACGCATCCACAGTGGTAACAACCTGAAAGAGTTCCCACCGATATGGAAGCTGCATGCGGATGAATTCGCTGACCGGCCACATACCGTTATACTCGATAATAACCTGCTGAGGGCGATGCTCACGGCGGCATTTCTTCAGAAAATCTACTGTAAAATCTTCTTTATCATCGACAGTCACCACATCCACATTATACTGTTCCAGCAGCTTTGGCTCAATTTCCACTTCGCCTTCTTCTGTGAGAATCAACAGCGTCTTTTCATCCTCAACAAAGTTCCCTTCCAAAATAACCTGTTCAATGAATGTTGTTTTACCGCTCTCAAGAAAACCGGTAATTAAATAAACAGGAACCTGCATTTATCTTTCCCCCGTTCTAGTTCAGCCCGAATAACTCTGCCAGCTTGTCCTCTTTCAATTCGGAACCGATGACACAAAGCCGGCCCGTAACATCCGGTTCGCCATCGCGCAGCTCAAATTCTCCGGGAACAAGGTCAAAATATATCCAACCGCCTTTTGTGTCCGGAACCATGCCTTTTGCTCTGAGAATCATACCATAATCTTCAGAATGGGCCAGCACATCCAACGCCATCTGCATCTGCTCACGGTCATACTTTTTAGCGGTCTCCTGACCCCAGCTTGTAAATATATCATCCGCATGATGGTGTCCATGTTCGTGCTCATGCTCGTGATCATGGCAGCCGCATGTGCAGTCCGGGCCATGGTCATGCTCATGGTGATGCTCATGCTCGTGATGATGCTCGTGCTCATGGTGATGCTCGTGTTCGTGATGATGCTCGTGCTCATGATGATGCTCATGCTCATGGTGATGTTCATGTTCATGATGATGGTGCTCATGTTCTTCCTCAAGAAGTTTCAGAACAAAATCATTTTCTCTTTCCATAGCATCCAGAATCTTCATACCGTCAATATCATCCCACGGTGTTGTGACAATCGTTGCATCCGGATTATGTTCCTTAATCATTTCAAGGCATTTTGCCAGCTTGTCCTCAGACATTTTCTGGGTACGGCTTAAAACGATGGTTTTTGCATGTTCAATCTGATTATTAAAGAACTCTCCGAAGTTCTTCATATACATTTTACATTTCTGCCCGTCGACAACCGCTGTATAACTGTTCAATACAATATCAACTTTTTCTCCGACACCATCTACCGCGCGGATAACATCAGATAATTTACCGACACCCGAAGGTTCAATGATAACCCGGTCCGGCGCATAATCGTGAATAACTTTTTCAAGGGCTGTACCAAAATCGCCGACCAGAGAACAGCAAATGCACCCGGAGTTCATCTCTGTAATCTCAACTCCGGCATCCTTCAGAAATCCTCCGTCAATGCCAATCTCACCAAACTCATTTTCAATAAGAACAACCTTTTCATCTTTAAAAGCCTCGGATAAGAGCTTTTTAATCAATGTGGTTTTTCCGGCGCCTAAAAATCCAGAAATAATATCAATCTTAGCCACTATAGTCACTACCTTTCCAGTTTTAAAAACACATTGTAAAAAATTCCGTCTGACTAAAACTGACGGAATTACCATCATTTAGTGTACCACACCAAAAATGGTTTATCAAGAGTTAGTTTTTTTGTCCGGCAAATCAGCTGTATTTTCTACAATCTCTGTAATTAATTGATTAAAATTCTCCGCTCCCTTTTTGGCAACAACAGCTTTTCCGGTATCTGCTTCAATGGCTTTACGTGCCGCACCTGCAATATTTCCTCCGCGTCGGGCAATTTCCTGATTTTCTTCAAAACCTTCCGGTCTATGCTCTTTTGATAACTCAGTTGTAGTTGCTTCGGCCAGCATATTAAGTACTAATTCCAATGTACTCATATTGTCACGAAGATTTTCTCTTTTTAATCCCTTTAATCTTTTATACTGTTTTGTAGACATTCCCGACCAGGCACGCGTAATTTCATCCGTCAGAATTGCATATTCAATCCCTTTCTGAACACCTCTGTCCTGCCACTCATCTGTCAATTCTTTTCTCACCTGGATTGCCTGTAATCGCTGATTGATCCACTCCCGGCTATAACCTTTTTTTAAATATGTATCCAACGCACGGTCAATAATCTGCTCCGGGTCAACCGTTTCTTCTATCCGATCATATCCCACCTTTGCCAGCCACAATTTAAAAGGTTCTGCCTTTGGCGATGGAATAGACTGTATAATTCTTAAAAGCTGCTCTGTATTAGCAACATCTGTCAGACGTTTCTTTCCATCAGCTGCTGTCATTTTCAACCGGTTACAATTTGTAACCGATTCATTTCCCTCGTCTTTAAGACGCTTCTTTAAGACTTTCCAATAATTTCTGGCCGTTTGATAATTTGACTGCTCCGTCAAAACTGAAACTACGTCTATAACAGAAAAATACCATTCCTCCTTTTCTTCATCCCACGCTGTACGTATCTTTTTATCTTCAAAGATTTGAACCGAATTTTCTCCGATAATTTCATCCATATTGCACACCACCTCATAAAAAATATTAAATCCTTACACTAAATCAAAATGGGGATATCAGAAAAGAGAAAACACTGTTTTGAATTGCCTTTTAATTATAATGTAAAAAAGTCGGAGAATCAATTCCAATCCTCCGACCCTTTTTGACAATAATTTTAAATCCAATCTTTTGTTTTCAGGAAAGCCTCATAGCATTTTTCTGCTTCGTATATATCCGACTTGCTTGTGATTTCCCATGGTGCGTGCATGCTGAGTACCGGGACACCGCAGTCGATGACATCCATATCATAAGCCGCCGGAATCCAGGCGATGGTATTGCCGCCGCCGGCGTCCACCCGTCCCATCTCGGATACCTGATAGGCCACCTTGCTGTCATCCATAACCCGCCGAATCCGGGCAACATATTCTGCTCCGGCATCATTGGAGCCGGATTTTCCGCGGGCGCCGGTGTATTTATTAAATACAACGCCGTGTCCGAAGTAAGCCGTATTATTTTTTTCGAATACGGAAGAAAACGCCGGGTCATAAGCCGCGCACACATCCGAGGACAGCATCTTTGAGTTTGCCAGAGTCCGGCGAAGGGTAATATCATTCAATTTACCCATGGCATTCAAAATCTCTGCAATGGTATTTTCAAAGAATTTAGAACCCATGCTTGACGCGCCCACGCTGCCGATTTCTTCTTTGTCCACAAATATGGCAACGCTGGTCCGCACTACATCATCCAGGGCTAACATAGCCATCAATGATGTATAGGCGCATACCCGGTCATCCTGCCCATAAGACATCACCATACTCCGGTCCAGGCCAAAATCTCTGGCCTTTCCGGCCGGCACAACTTCGATTTCACCGGAAATGAAATCCTCTTCTTCAATGTCATATTTATCTTTTAAAAGTTTTAAAATATTTGCCTTAACTTTATCCTTTGTGTCCGAATCCTTTAATGGACGGCTGCCCACAAGAATATCCAGATTTTCTCCCTCAACAACAACCGCCGCCTTCTTCTCAAGCTGTTTGGCTGAGAGATGTATAAGCAAATCCGACACGCCAAATACCGGGTCGTTTTCATCTTCTCCGATATTGATTTCCACATGGCTTCCGTCCTTCTTCACGATTGTACCGTGAAGGGCCAGCGGCAATGCCACCCACTGATACTTCTTTATTCCGCCGTAATAATGGGTATCCATATAAGCCAGTTCCGTATCTTCATAGAGAGGATTCTGTTTCAGATCCAACCGCGGGGAATCGATGTGAGCGCCGAGGATATTCATTCCTTCTTCCATCGGGAAAAGTCCTATATTGACAAACATCACTGCTTTACCCTTTGTCTGGGCATAAATCTTACTTCCGTGCCTCAGCAAATGCCCGCCGCGAAGAACCTCCTCCAGCGAAACATAGCCGTACTGCCGTGCCGTTGAAATCATCTGGCGCACACATTCTCTCTCTGTTTTACCGTTATCCAGGAAAAATTTATATCCCTGAATCAACGCATCGATCATCTCCATATCTTCATCGCTGTATGTATTCCAAACATTTTCCTTCATTTGTATATTCCTCCTTGTCAACCTAAAAATGATAGTTCTTTTTCGATTCCCTGAATATCCGCCATAATCGCGCTCTGGCGTTCTCCAAGCAATAATCCCTGATTATACTGATAATATTTTTCGCAGCCATTTTCTCCGATAAACCAGAGAGCATAATGGCTTGAATTCAACTCGGTGATAAAGACAACCATCTCCTGACTTTCGCCGAATGCCGCTTCCACAAAGGCAAAGGAATTGTCAAAAGCTGTTTTCCATTGTTCAAGCATCGATTGCCGTTCATCTACCGCCTCGTTAAATTTCCCTTTCACCGCTTCAAAATCTGCGCCTTCACGGACAGCCTTCAGATAATCTTCCAATGTATTCATCAAACGGATGCACATGCGTACTTCTGATTTTTCCATCGTCTTCCCGTGTTCGCTCTTTTCCCATTTGTCTTTCTCCTGCCCCAGAGCTTCCGAGAGACCTTCTGTTAAATCCGCCTGTCCTTTGACAAATTTTAAGACGGCAAAGAGCCGCTCCACATAAATATCCCATTCATAGCACTCTCTCGCCCCATCGCTCAATGCGCTGACTAAAAGTCCGAGCACACTCAGTTTTTCATCAAATGGCGCAGAGGCAATCCGCTCCTCAGCTCCCGGATGAATTTGACCGCGTAAAATATCTTCCACATTATAATCGGCAGCATATTTTTTGTATAAATCCATATAGGCCGAAAATTCTTTCGCAATTCCCGGATGCTGCAGATACTGGCCGATAAGGCCTTCTGTCACCGGAATATCCAGCTTCTCATAGGCCCGAATCATCTGGGATAAATCCTCCCAGCCGCGGGCGGTCACAAAGCGTTTGCCTTCGACGGTCGTTTCCACCGTATAGAAATTCTCTTTTTTGACATCCAGATAGGAAATGATACTTCCGTGAATTCCGGCCTTATAGGCATACTCTTTCCAAACCGGAAGATTTTCCGTCACATCAATCCGTTTTACCCGGTCCAGAGTGACAATATCAAATTCCTTCACCGATTTGTTGTATTCCGGCGGATTTCCGGCGGCAACAATAATCCACCCCTCCGGCACCTGATGATTACCAAAGGTCTTTCCCTGCAAAAACTGGAGCATGGTCGGCGCCAGTGTCTCAGAAACACAGTTGATTTCATCGATAAATAAAATACCCTCTTTTAACCCGGTCCGCTTCATTTGGTCGTAAACCGAACCGATGATTTCACTCATCGTATATTCGGTTACCGGATATTCTTTTCCGCCATAGTCCTTATGCTCGATAATCGGCAGACCGATGGCCGACTGGCGGGTGTGATGTGTAATCGTATAGGCCACCAGGCCGATTCCACATTCTCTGGCGACCTGTTCCATAATCGCCGTCTTTCCGATTCCCGGAGGTCCGATTAAAAGCACCGGCCGCTGATGGGTTCTTCCAATCACATAATTGCCGAGCTCATCCTTTGCGGTATAGGCCCTCACCGTATGGATAATTTCTTCCTTTGCTTCTTTAATGTTCATTTTACTCACTCCATGTTAATATATCGTCCGGCTCAAGAATCACTTTCATCGCCCATGGCGGAACCTTGATATCCGTATAGTCCTCTTTGACAAAAATAAATGCCGTCTCAAATCCCGGTTTCTTCGGCGGAAATTCGCCGTAGCCATCAGTAAAATAAAGAACCCCTTTCAGATTTCGGAATTCTCCGTCCCGCACAAGCCTTTCCACATAGGCGATACCTTCTTTAAAGTTCGTGCCGCCTCTCCCCCGGATGACAAGATGCTTCATACATTCCTTCAGTTCTTCTTCATTTTGAATCTTCATATCCATCTGAACTTTCGCGTCACATTGGATGATATGCAGATTCATATTTTTGAAAAAGCTGTCCATACTGTGAAGAATCTGAAATGTTTCATGGAAGAAACGCCTGAGAATCTCATCGCCGCAGGATTCGGATGTATCCACGATAATCGCCAGCTCCTGAATTTTTTCCGACTCCTTATACTCTAAAGGTTCCACCAGCGGCACATTGCCGTAGGTATTCAGGCCATAAGTATAAAATATATAATCAAAGCTGTCCAAATCCAGCTTAATTTCCTCATTCATTACCGTAAACTTTCTTAAAAATTTCCGGTAATCATAGGTCTCATGCAGACTGATTTCCATTTGAAGCAGCAAATCGCCTGCTTTTTCACCCATACTCTTGGAAAATGTGGAAAGATTCGTTTTCATTTTCTCACTGATATCCTTCCATTTATTATCATTTTCCTGCTGCTTCTGCTTTCCCTCCGGCGTGTCCTCCTGACCCTGCCAGAAAGAATGGTCATCCATCGTGAAAATCCGCTCTGCCGCCATCAGTTCCCTCGGGGACAGAGGGTGGTTCATCATCCACCGATAAACCGACTGGGCATTTAAAACCTTTGTCTCCTGCCCAATCCGATAGTACCAGGCTTCCCGCTCATCGCTGACTACCCGTTTAACGCATACCGCATCAAACCGGTCTACCAGCGACTCCGCCGCAATATCGCAGGCCAGATTCCAAAGGCGTTCGTCCCGCTCCATCCTTCCCGTCATATGGCGGAAAATGTTGTGCATCAGCATATGTACATACACCCGGTTGACATCCTGGGGCCATTCTTTATAAGCCGATGTCAGCCAGGAAGGATTAAACAAAATTTTAAATCCATCTGTTCCAATTGTTTTTGTGCTCAGATTCAATTCATAGTCCAGCGCGCTTAACGCAATGTCAAAATAGCGCATAGACATATAGATTTCATTTCGGGAGGCCGTCAGAATCTGCAGGCCAACCCGGTTGATTCTCTCTCTTATTTCATTCATTTTCAGTCGTCCTATAAATCAAAAGTTTTCTTCATTGATGAATAGTGGGCATTTTTATACTGCATTAACATGCTGACAAATTCCGGCACCTGATTTTTCCGGCCAAATTCAATTCCGGCGTCAAGCATATCCTTTGGCAATGGTTCCCCCTCCGTGAGCAGCGGAAACATATGCCAACGCCTTGTCTCAACCAGATAAAAAAGCACCTGCGCTCCCATAGATTTCAAATGTTCAATATAAAATCTACGGGCCTGGGAAGCCAGTTCATAGGGATAACTCAGCCGTTTCAGGGCTAAATCCATCACCGTCTCCGGCTCATCCCGATGAATCGTCAGCTCAAAAATTTCATCATATTTCATATAATCAATTCCCGTACTGCTGATACAGTTTCTGTAAAGACTGCCGGAACCATAGGTCTTATGATTAAACTGCCGGGCCTCCTCATTGGCCGTCTCCTCATAAAAGAAATCCGTAAAGACAAGTTGGGAGACATTGCCGTCCTCATAGTGAAAGGTGACTGTCAGTTCAAAATTCGTATCGCTTAAAATCGTATTAATCTGACTCTCCATCCCCTGTACCGTATGCAGATGAATATCCTTTAAATCCGAATCATTTCGAAATGCACCGTAACCCATATGTCCAAGAGTTCCCGGCAAAACAACACGGGCCAGCCGCGTACAATTATAAAAAGCATAATCATCAATCCGCTCCGTCCCCTCCGGAAATTCAATCTGCTCCAGAAAACGACACTCGGCGAAGGCATGATTTTCAATCGTTTTCAATGATTTCGGCAAATGAATCCGAGTCATTTCCCTCTGCTCATAAAAGGCATATTCTCCGATAACCCTTACCGGTTGGTCCTGCCACAGATCCGGCACGGAAACAACCTTATCCGGCCCCTCGGCTTTCATCAGACGGGCTCCGCCGTCTGCCATTATTTCAAATGTGAACTCCATGTTTCTTTCCCTCACTCGTTATCCGGCATCTCCGCCAGCAAATCCTGTATAACAACCGAAGCAATCAACAGTCCCGCGCTCCCCGGCACAAAGGACATGCTCCCCGGTGTCCGATGATTAGCCACCGGCTCCTCCGTTGAATACACCACTTTTTGATGTTTGATGCCGCGGCTTTTCAGTTCCCGGCGCATCACCCGGGCCAGAGGGCAGACGCTTGTCTTATAAATATCTGCCGTCTGCAGCTTTGACGGGTCCATTTTATTTCCTGTTCCCATGGAACTGATGATTGGAACACCCAACTCCTGACATTTTACAATAAGTTCTATTTTTGCGGTTACCGTATCCACCGCATCCACCACATAATCAAAACTTTCAAAAGGAAAAGTATGGCTGTTTTCCGGCAGAAAAAAAGCTTCCCGCGTATGAACCAGGGCACTCGGATTAATTTCCCCGATCCGCTCTTTCATCACCCGGGTTTTCATCCGCCCGACCGTCGATTCCAAAGCGATAATCTGACGATTCAAATTCGACATGCTGACCACATCTTTATCAACCAGCGTAAATTCTCCGATACCGCAGCGGGCCAGCGCCTCCACGACATAACCGCCCACGCCTCCGATTCCAAAAACCGCCGCATGGCACTCGGACAACCGCTTTAAACCATTCTCGCCAATCAGCATACCTGTTCTCTGAAATCTTTCTTCCAATAGCTCTTCCTCCTTAAATCACATCGTTCCTATCATATCATATTTGAAATCAAAAATAAAGGGACACAGTCAGACTGCATCCCTTATTATTTTTAATTAATGATGGAAAAGGCGAATACCCGTAAAGGCCATGGCCATGCCGTATTTATTACAGGTTTCGATGACATTGTCATCACGGATGGAACCGCCCGGCTGAGCAACATATTTCACGCCGCTCTTATGGGCGCGCTCGATATTGTCTCCAAATGGGAAGAAAGCGTCGGAGCCAAGAGCCACATCCTGCATGCCGTCCAGCCATGCACGTTTTTCTTCTTTTGTGAAAACTTCCGGTTTCACTTTGAAGATTTTCTCCCATGCGCCGTCGGCCAAAACATCCATATAGTCTTCACCGATATATAAATCAATGGCGTTATCTCTGTCAGCCCGGCCGATTTTATCAACAAATTCCAGATTTAATACCTTCGGGCACTGGCGCAGATACCAGTTATCCGCCTTGCTGCCGGCCAGACGGGTACAATGAATTCTGGACTGCTGTCCTGCGCCGATACCGATAGCCTGTCCGCCTTTGGCAAAGCATACCGAGTTGGACTGGGTATATTTCAAAGTAATCAGAGAAATGATCAAATCGATTTTTGCCAGTTCCGGAATTTCTTTGTTTTCTGTAACCACATTGGCAAGAAGTTCATCATCCACTTTCAGTTCATTGCGGCCCTGCTCGAAAGTAATACCGAAAACTTCTTTATGCTCAACCGGCGCCGGAACATAATCCGCATCAATCTGAATAATATTGTAATTTCCTTTTTTCTTGGCCTTCAGAATTTCCAGTGCTTCCGGTTCATATCCCGGGGCAATCACACCGTCGGACACTTCTCTTTTGATAATCTTTGCGGTGGAAACATCACAAACATCGGAGAGAGAAATAAAATCACCAAAGGAAGACATACGGTCCGCTCCTCTGGCTCTCGCATAAGCACAGGCCAGCGGTGAAAGTTCTCCCAAATCGTCAACCCAATAAATTTTCTTCAGCACATCATCCATTGGCAGACCAACAGCGGCTCCGGCCGGAGATACATGTTTAAAAGAGGTTGCTGCCGGAAGACCGGTTGCCTTTTTCAGCTCACTGACAAGCTGCCAGCCGTTAAAAGCATCCAGGAAATTAATATAACCCGGTTTACCGTTTAAAACCCTAATCGGCAGTTCACCTTCATTCATATAAATACGGGATGGTTTCTGATTTGGATTACAACCATATTTTAACTCCAATTCTTTCATGATGTTCCTCCTATTTATTTTTATTTACAATCCGTGTTTCCCATGTACCATTTTCGAGGTTGATATAACGCACGAACAGAGATACTTTATTTTCTTCATTCAGGCTGTTCCAGATTTTATCTGTAAAGGTATCGATATCGCCTTCAATATCCACCCATTCCGGTTCGCCCTCAAAACTTGGCAGCGGATTGCCGTCGCCCATATATGTATGGATAAAATGGCCCTCCCCGTTAAATGGATTATTGTAGGCAAATGTATAGCGATTGCAGCCCTCCGGACGGCCGTTATTGCTCTTTAAAATGGATAAAGCATAATTAAAGCTGCCTTTATCCTGATGAATAATACCGGAAATCCGAGGTGTAAAGTTCGGCCCATCCGGCTCAAACTCTCTTGTGCGCAGAGACTGTTCAAATGTCTGCTGTTTGTCCATCAAATCATAAACCGTATCTGTCTGATCTCCATTGGTTACAATAGTCTTATTGCCGAGAACACGCACCGGTGCATAAATGATCAGACTTGGGTCAACCAGCTTGGACGCATCAAATGCCTCTGTGCGGATTCCATCGCCGTCTTCCACAAAAACACGGTTGCGGCTGTTTTCGCTGCGGCCCATAATAAAATAAGCCGTCACGGCACATGTACCGTCAGCGGACTTACCAATAATAATTCCTCTTCCCGGATAAGCATTCTCTTTGAGCTGTTTTTCGATTGATAACTTTTCCATCAGTATTCCTCCTTATTAATCACCTGAATTATATCATCGATACTTATATTTGGCAACTCATTTTATTGACACTAAAAAACTTATTTGCTAGAATGTAGCTAATTATTTTTTACGTAAAAACCATGCTCACAGAAAGGAACGACTCAATGCCAAAATTAAATGAAAACTATCAAAATCTGAAAGAAAGCTACCTCTTTGTTGAAATTGCCCACCGCGTGGCCAAATATGCGGAAGCCAACCCGGACAAAAAAATTATCCGTCTCGGCATCGGCGATGTGACCCGCCCGCTGGAACCGCTGGCTGTGGAAGGGCTTCATGAAGGTGTGGATGCCATGACTTCCACGGAAACCTTCAAAGGTTACGGCCCGGAACAGGGATATGACTTTCTCCGCCAGGCTGTTGTCGACTATTATGCTGAAAACGGCGTATCCATTCAGGCCGATGATGTGTTTATCTCCGATGGTGCAAAAAGTGACACAGGGAATATCGGCGATTTATTTGCCAAGGACAATGTTGTTCTCATCCCTGACCCGGTTTATCCGGTGTATGTGGACACCAATGTGATGACCGGAAGGGAGATTCTCTATATTGACGCCAATGCAGAAAATGATTTTCTTCCGATGCCGAATCCGGATATTCACGCCGATTTAATCTATATCTGTTCGCCGAATAATCCAACCGGCGCCGCTTATAATAAAGAACAGTTGAAAGCATGGGTGGACTATGCTCTCGAAAATGAGGCCGTCATCTTCTATGATTCCGCCTATGAAGCCTTTATCACTGACTCTGAATTGCCGCGCAGCATTTTCGCCGTTGAAGGTGCGAAAAAATGCGCCATCGAGTTCTGCTCCCTTTCCAAAACCGCCGGATTTACCGGCACACGCTGCGGTTATACCATCGTTCCCCAGGAACTTGTTTTCAAAGCCTCCAACGGTGAGGAAATGTCTGTCAACGCCATGTGGAAACGGCGCCAGACAACCAAATTCAACGGTACTTCTTATATTGTACAAAAAGGGGCTGCAGCGATTTTCACCAGGGAAGGTATGGCGCAGTGCCGTGAAAATATCGCTTACTATCAGGAAAACGCTAAAATCATCTCTGATGTCCTCGCTAAAAAAGGCATCCGTTTCTTTGGAGGCAAAAATTCTCCGTATATCTGGTTCGAATGTCCGAATGGCATGGATTCCTGGGATTTCTTTGATTATCTCCTGAATAATGCCCAGGTTGTCGGAACTCCGGGGGCCGGTTTCGGCAAAAACGGTCAAAACTTCTTCCGGCTTACCTCCTTCGGCACCCACGAAAACACCCGAGAGGCCATGGAACGTTTTGAAAAATTATTCTGATTTTATATATTCTTTCCAGTTTTCAATAAGCCGCTCCAGACTCCAGGCCGCATTGGCCGGACTTGTGGATGGAAGCTTCACCGCTTCCATCCCGGCGGCTTTTTTTACATATTTCTCATAAAGCTTCCAGGCAGTTGCGCCATTGGCGCAAATTCGTTCAATTTTAGCAGTTGAGAGTATTTTCTCAAAATTATTTGGAACTACATCCTTTATACTGCTGTCGCTGGAACCGGTAATCCGGCAGGAAGCAATCACATCCCAAACTGCAATATGGTGCCCCAGAAGCATTTTCTTTTTTTCATCAATAGTCACCGGCACAGGCACATCGAGTATACCCGCCAGAACCTTCCAGAACCGGTTTTGCGGATGACCGTAAAAGAACCCGCTTTCCCTGGATTTTACAGAAGGAAAGCTGCCCAGAATCAAAATTCTGGAATTTTCATCATAAACCGGCGCTATCTCATGAAGCACAGGCTGTATATCTGAACATTCATTTGTTTTCATTCTATCTCTCTCCCAACTTTTCCACGAAGGACATTCTACCATGATTTTAACGAAAATTTTGGTGAAAATTCTTAAATTTTTATGAAAAATTATCTTTATCTTGAACTTTTTGCTATAAACTGTTAATCTTTTAAATGAAAATAATTTTATTTTGACAGGAGAATACATATGGATATAACAGCTAAAGAAGACGCAACACCTTTCTTATTTGAGGATATTAAAAGCTCGGAACGACCGGAGGTTGTTCTTGCCAACGCCCCGAAATTCAAGGAATTAATCATGCAGTATGAATGTGCCATCATGGAGGTCAACACAAAGCTCCATGTTCTGAATAATGAATTTTCTCATATGCACCAGAGAAACCCTATCGAATCCATCAAAACACGAATTAAAACTCCGGCCAGTATACTTGAAAAACTAAATCGCCGGAATCTTCCGCTTTGTGTCGAATCTCTGGAAAACGATTTAACCGACATTGCCGGAGTGAGGGTAATCTGCCCTTTCCCGGATGATATTTATAATGTGGCTGAATTATTGACCAGCCAGGATGATGTCATTCTTGTTGCGCGTAAAGATTATATTAAAAATCCAAAGGTAAACGGCTACCGCAGCCTCCATCTGATTATTGAAATTCCCATCTTCCTTGCCAGCGGCAAAAAAAACATGAAGGTGGAAGTTCAGCTTCGAACGATTGCCATGGATTTCTGGGCCAGCCTGGACCATAAGCTTCGTTATAAGCAAAACCTGAAAAATTCTGAGGAAATCGCTCTCGAGCTGAGAGAATGCGCCGATATCATCGCCGGCGTCGATTTAAAGATGCAGAATATCCGAAAAAAAATTCAATAAAATTTTATCCCCTGCTTCATCTGAAACAGGGGATTTTTTCGCCTTTTTGTCTTTCAAGCTATCCGTCGGCATTTTCCTGAATTCATCAGTCAAGAAAGGCATCAACGATAACTGCTTCCGCTTCCTCTTCCGTCATACCGAGAGTTCTCAGTTTGATAAGCTGCTCATTGTTAATTCTTCCGATTGCCGCTTCATGAATAATGGACGCATCAATATGCCGCGCATTGATTTCCGGAATGGAGCATACCTCCGCCTTATCCATAATAATTGAATCGCACTGAACATGGGCATGACAGGCCGCATTTCCAATTGCCTTCGGATGGAAGGTTTGGGCAGATTCTCCCTTGGCAACGGAACGGGAGGCAATCTTTGCCGAACTTCCTGCCCCGTTCATCTGAATCTCCATATTCGACACAGCCGTCTGCTTATCATGGGTCATCAGCCTCTCCGTCACAAAAAGTTTTGCCCCGGCTTCCATGGCTATCTCAGTTTCGCGGATACTGGAGTCCACCCCTTTAATCTGGGCTGTGTCCAGGGTAAATACAGAATTTTCATCCATATAGATTTTGGTTACCGGGTTCAAAATACGGTCGCCCGTTCCCTCGCCTTCACCATAATGCTTTTCTTCATAGCGGACGTTAGCGCCTTTGCCCACATGGAAACTGTGAATACCATCGTGGCGGGTGCTGTCACAGCCTGCATTGTGAATACCGCAGCCGGCAACGATCACAACTTCCGCCCCATCGGCAATGTAGAAATCATTATAAACCACATCCGTCATGCCCGAAGCTGTCACAACCACCGGAATATGCACCTGTTCTCCCTTTGTATTTCCGTCGATATAGACATCAATTCCATTTTTATCTGTCTTACTTTTTATTTTAATATGTTCGCTGTCTCCATGGCAAAGGGGCTGACCATTGTAACGGAGATTGTAAGCGCCTTCCTGTTTAAAGGTTCCATTATCGATAACATTCAGCACGCCCTGTGTCACCTTATCAATTTCCATTTTCAAAATCTCCCTTCTTAATGTTTCATATATTTACATCCGGCCTCGCCATCGCCTTCGAGAAGAAGCGGCATCACTTCTTCTTTTGTTCCAAGCTGCTGAACCCGGCCGTCACGAATCACCATAATACGGTCCGCCATCTGGATAATTCTCTCCTGATGAGAAATAATAATAATGCTCTCTTTTTTCTTTTCATGAATCTCCTCAAACTGCTGTACCAGCATGGAAAAACTCCAGAGGTCAATTCCCGCTTCCGGCTCGTCAAAAATACAAAGCTTATGCGGCTTTGAAAAAGCTGTGGCAATCTCGATACGCTTCATCTCACCGCCGGATAAAGAGCCGTCCACCTGCCTGTCCAGATACTCTCTGGCGCAAAGTCCCACATTGCTCAAAAGCTGGCAGCTTTCATCCTCAGACAACTCGCCGCCGGAAGAAAGCTTTAACAGATGGCTGACTGTCATCCCCTTAAAACGCGGAGGCTGCTGGAAAGCAAAGCCCAGACCGGCTTTTGCCCTGTGATCAATATCATAATCCGTTATATCCTCACCATCCAAAATAATCTGACCGGCTGTCTGCGGCTTAATTCCCATAAGAAGCGACGCCATCGTTGATTTACCGCCGCCATTCGGGCCGGTGATCACCAGCAGTTCACCGTCAGCCACATCAAAACTGATGTCATCTATGATTTTTAACTTCTGACCGTTTTCAACAACCTCATAAGAAAGATTTTTTACCTGAAGCATTCTATCAATCCCTTCTATAATTGTATCATATTTAGATATACATATGTTTAGATATTCATATGTAGATATATTCTTAGAATATTATTATATCACCAATGATAAATTTCTCAATAGTTTTTTTCAGATTGTCACTTTTCTGAAAATCAAGTATAATATATGGACATGGCCCCCGGCCATAAATCCAAAATAAAGGCGGCAATACATAATGAACAAAAAAGAAATCAGTGAAATAAAGAAACAGTTTACCCCTTCCCACTGCGCTATCACCCGCATCTGCGGCTGCTATGTGGATGCAGAAAAAGAGAAAAAAGCTCAGATGAAAGAAATGTTCCTCACACTTCCCGAAGAAGAAATGTTTAAATACTTTGATATATTCCGAAAAACCCTGTCCGGCACTCTCGGAAAAAATCTTGTGAATATGGAGTTCCCTATCGAGGCCGAGGATTTCGGCGGTTCCCAGGCTTTTTTAATGTCCCTTCGGGAAAGCCAGCTAAACGACCCGAATCTCCTGAATGAATTTTACGACAAAATCATCGAATCTTATGATTACGGCGAAAATTATTTAATTCTTCTCATTCATTCCGTTTATGATGTTCCGGGAAAAACAACGGATGGCCTGGAAATGGATGACGCCTCCGATGAAGTCTATGACCATATTTTATGTGCTGTCTGCCCGGTAAAACTGTCCAAGCCCGGCCTTTCCTATCAGGCCGAAACGAACAGTTTCCATGACCGGATTCGGGACTGGATTGTGGAGCTTCCCGAAATTGGTTTCCTCTTCCCGGCTTTTAACGACCGCAGCACCGATATCCATAATCTGCTCTACTATACAAAAAATCCCGAGGACCTGCGTTCCAGCCTGGTCGATGGGCTTCTCGGCTGTGTTCTGCCGCTGACGGCCAAAAGCCAGAAAGAAACTTTTCAGACTATTATCGAAGATACCCTCGGTTCAGACTGTGATTATGAAACCATCCGAAACATTCATGAAAACCTTCATGAAATGATAGAAGAAAAAAAGGAGGAGCCGGAACCTCTCCTTCTCGACAAAACAGATATTAAAAATCTTCTGGCCGGGAGCGGCGTTCAGCCGGAAAAACTGGAAGATTTTGAAAAACATTATGAAGCTTCGGCTCCGGAACCCGTACCATTTATGGCCTCCAACATTGCCAATACCCGTAAATTCGAGGTGAAAACCCCGGATGTTATTGTCCAGGTCAATCCGGCCCGCTCCGACCTGGTGGACACCCGTATTATTGACGGCCGTCAATGCATTGTTATCGAAATAAATGACGCTGTGGAGGTCAACGGAATCCCCGTACGTTTTTCCTCAAAAAAGAGGGAAGAAACTTTCGATGCCCCGGAAGAAACTTTCGATTGATAATTTTAAAAAAGGTATGCTGCCCTCATGCGGGAAACATACCTTTTTTATATCCATTTTAGTTCTTTTTCCTTCCATGGCCGTATTCATGGTGATGGCCATGGGACGTTTCATCCTGGGGGGATTCATCCTGGGACGCTTCATCCTGAGATACTTCATCCTGGCACCCGCCATCAGACAGAGCCTCCGTACAATTATGGATTTCCTTCATTGTCATCCCCTGTACTTCATCTACTGTAATCTCCGGGTCAAGAGCTTTCAATTCCAGATAAGCCCTGTATTTTCCGCAGGACAATCCCGCTGCATGGGCGATATCTGCATCCTCCTCACTGGCTGTATGGCAATAGACTTTTTCCCTGCCCGCCGCACAGTGCCTGATATCTGAAAGCATTTTTTCGCATCGAATTCCATCCGAACTGACAACCGTAATCGATAATTCTTCATCCCCAGCCAGATAATCTGCAATACTTTCACTGTTCAATATTTGATCTACCGCTTCCGTATATTTTAAAAATCTTATATCCAATACCGCGGCCAGCTTTTCCCCATCTGTATTATATCCTTTAACAGAAATAACTTTATCAAATCGGTTGATTTCCAATTCAAGAGATGGATTAATATCGATACTGATTGCCGATGTCGGTATAAAATAAAGCTGATAGCTGCCAAAAGCAATTAAGAAAAACACCAGACAGGCCGCCGCCGGAATAAACCGTCTGAAACTAAAAAACCTGCGCTTCTTACCAGCCTCTGTCCGGCCCATGACAAAATCTTTTGTTTTTTCTTTTAATTCCTCTTCCGCATGAACCGCGTCGAAAGCCTCTTTCAAACGTTCATTCATCACCGTCACCCCCTAACCTTTCCTTTAGCATTTGTTTAGAACGTGTCAGGAGTGTATAGACTGTATTTACATTTTTTCCAAGAATCCGGCTAATCTCCGGAGCCGTATAATCTTCATAATAATGAAGATAAACCACATCCCGATATTTCTGAGGCAGCGCCAGAACAGTTTCCAGAACTTCTCTATGTTCAGAAGACAATGCTGCCGGCTGCTCCATAACTTGTTCCAGGGATACAAAATGGCTGCGAAAAAAATTTTTAAGTAAATCTTTGCAGGCATTAATCGTCACCCGGATAAACCAGGCTCTCCTATGCGCTTCATTTTCAAATATGTCATTATTAATGGCATACTTCAGAAATACCGTTTGAAATATATCTTCCGTATCCGCATAATTTTTCAAATAAATCATGCAAATCCGTCGCACCGTATCTGAATATAGTTCAATCGCCTCACTGACTTCTTGTTCACTCCGCATATCAAATCCCCATCAATTATTTTCGATGACATCCTCCATGAAAGCCATGTCCATGCCCCAGGCAATCTCCCAGCCCGGTTCTTCCGGCATAATTATCGCAAACGCCATCTCCATCTTCATCCCTATACTGACAGGTTATGCCGGAATGAGTACAATAGCCGTCTCCATTCCTATTCATAAAGCGGCCTCCCCATTCCTGTCCGGATGCAAAAGTGGCTGTCGCTCCAACAATAAAAACTAATGCTGCCGTTGCAATACCCGCTGCCATTTTTTTCATATTCATTTCCTCCGTTCTTAACAATAGTCATCTCCGACTTCACTTATAATACGATTGAAAATGAATTATCCATTCAAAATTTTTAAAAATTTTATTTTAAAATGTCCATTCTGCTTCCTTGAAGCCGACAAGCACCCGGTTATCCTCCACAATAATCGGACGTTTTACAAGCATACCGTCACTGGCAAGCAGTGCAATCTGTTCTTCTTCGCTCATCTCGGGCAGTTTATTTTTCAGCTCCATATCCTTATATTTTTTTCCGCTTGTGTTAAAAAACTTTTTTACCGGAAGTCCGCTGCGGGCAATCCACTCTTTTAATTCTTCCCCGGTCGGATTGTTCTCAACAATGTGCCGGTCTTCAAAATCAATTTGATGTTCCTCCAAATATTTTTTTGCCTTCCTGCATGTAGAGCATTTTGGATATTCAATAAATAAACGGTTCATAATCTTCCTCCTGCTAAATATTATTATTACCCTATGATACCATTCATTTCGACACTTGCAAAGCCTGAACTTATCCGATATAATAAACTCCGTAATTTTGCGAAGGAAAAGGTGTTTCTATGATTTTAAATGTAAAAAACCTAAGCCACGGTTTCGGAGACCGGGCTATATTTAATAATGTATCTTTCCGTTTGCTGAAAGGGGAACATATCGGCCTCATCGGCGCCAACGGCGAGGGCAAATCCACATTTATGAACATTATCACAGGAAAACTTATGCCGGATGAGGGAACGGTCGAATGGGCAAAAAATGTGCGGGTTGGTTATCTGGATCAGCATGCTGTTCTCGAAAAGGGAATGACGATTCGTGATGTCCTCCAGTCCGCCTTCCAGTTTTTATATGAACTGGAAGAAAATATGAACCGGATGTTTGAAAATATGGCTGAAGCCTCTCCTGAAGAAATGGAAAAACTCCTTGAGGAAACGGGAACTATTCAGGATTTGCTGGAACAGCATGACTTTTATCAAATCGATACAAAAGTGGAAGAAATCGGACGGGCTCTCGGCCTGACGGAAATCGGCCTTGACCGGGATGTCACAGAGTTATCCGGCGGCCAGAGAACCAAAGTTCTTCTTGCCAAACTCCTCCTTGAAAAGCCGGATATCCTTCTTCTGGATGAGCCGACCAACTACCTGGATGAACAGCATATTGAATGGCTGAAGCGCTATCTCAATGATTACGATAATGCCTTTATTCTGATTTCCCATGATATTCCGTTCTTAAACAGTGTGATTAACCTTATTTATCATATGGAAAATCAAAATCTTGACCGCTATCCCGGGGATTATGACAAATTCCAGGAAGTCTATGCCATGAAAAAAGCCCAATTGGAGGCCGCCTATAACCGTCAGCAGCAGGAAATCAGCGCACTGAAAGATTTTGTTGCCCGCAATAAGGCCCGTGTTTCCACGCGAAATATGGCTATGTCCCGCCAGAAAAAGCTGGATAATATGGAAATCATTGAGCTGGCCAAAGAAAAACCAAAACCGGAATTTAATTTCAAAACTGCCCGTGATTCGGGGAAAATGATTTTTGAAACAGACGACTTAGTTATTGGTTATGACGAACCATTGACCCGGCCCCTGAACATCCGCATGGAACGGGGCGATAAAATTGCTCTCACAGGGGCTAACGGAATCGGAAAAACAACTCTTTTAAAGAGTATCCTCGGATTGATTCCGGCCTACTCCGGCAAAGTCCACCTCGGAGACTATCAATATATCGGCTATTTCGAACAGGAAGGGGAAAAGGATAATCGGACAACCTGCATTGAAGAACTCTGGAAAGATTTTCCATCCTACACCCAGTATGAAATCCGCTCCGCCCTCGCCAAATGCGGCCTGACAACAAAACATATCGAAAGCCAGATTCGGGTTTTAAGCGGCGGGGAACAGGCAAAAGTTCGCCTCTGCAAAATCATCAACAGAGAGACAAACATCCTGCTTTTGGATGAGCCAACCAACCATTTGGATGTGGATGCAAAAGACGAATTAAAACGGGCTCTCCGGGAGTATAAAGGCAGTATTCTCCTTATCTGCCATGAGCCGGAATTTTACCAGGATGTGGTTACCCAGGTATGGAACTGCCAGGAATGGTCCACAAAGATTTTCTAAAAAGCAAAGGCAGGGGTATTGAAAAAATCAATATCCCTGCCTGTAAATTCTTTTTTATTATTGAATTATATGTAATTACAGTGTTAAAGATGGTGCAGAATATACACGGGCGCCAAGTTCAGAGTTCAGCATATATAAACCTTTGGCATCAGAACCGAAAAGTTCCATCTTTGTAATCATATCGCTTGCATTTTTCTCTTCTTCGCCCTGCTCTTTAACAAACCAGTCAAGAAGCTGCATTGTACGGAAGTCTTTGACCTCATGAGCCGCTTCATAAATATTGTTAATCAGAGATGTCACATATTTTTCATGTTCAAGGCCGGCTTCCAGCGGAGCCATATGGCTGTCAAGAACTTTATCCGGTTTTGCAATGGCTTCTAAAGTAATCTTTTCTCCATTGTTCTCTAAATACTGGAAGAAAAGCATCGCATGGTCGCGTTCTTCCTGGGCCTGAATCTTATACCAGTTTGCAAATCCATCTAAGCCAACGGAACCGTAGTAATTTGCAAAATCAAGGTAAAGATATGCAGAGTAAAGTTCCTTATTAATCTGGTCATTAATTAATTCTGCTACTTTCTTATCCATTTTATATTTCCTCCTGTGATTTATAGTTCATTGGTTATGATTATAGCTCTTTAATGTTGTTTTTGTCAATATAACAACATTACCGGATATTTAGTTTTCGGTATCGATTAAAGCATGCAAATATTTCCTGTTTTCTAGGCATTGCAAGCCCGGCAGGAAGATAACTGCCCTCGCAGAGAGCTTTGAGATTCCCTGCCTCAATAAGACCTATTAATTCCTCTACAATCTGAGCCATTGTGCGCTGTCCGTTCATATAATGTTTCTGCGCATAATTCAGCAGATACCCCAAAGCCATGAGCTGCTCGCTGTCTACCAACTGCTCCACATAGCGCATATCAATTGTTTCCCTGTTTATCTGAACACTGTCCCTTCCAAGGACTTTTATTTTCGTGCGCTCCCCTGACCTTTCCGCGAATTTTCCTGGTCTTTCTCTGCCGCCGGAGCCCTCTCTGAATCCCGGTGTTTTTTCCGCAAATCCGCGCGGCTTTCTGTCAAAGGATGGTGCTTCACACGCCGGCGCTTTTTCCGATAATATCGGATACTCTGCCGCTTTTGACTTTGCGAAGGCGGTAATCTCATCCGGCACGTATTGACGCATCTGAAGGATATGGTCCGCCTTATGAAAATAGGAACCGGAACTTCCGGCAACGATGATTGAGGATATTCCGTAAGTTTCATATAATTCCCGCAGTCTATCTATATAGGGAGTAATTGGTTCCGAATCTCTGCTGACAACAGATTGCATCAATTCATCCCGAATCATGAAGTTTGTTGCACTGGTATCCTCATCAATAAGAAGCACTCTGCTCCCCGCCTCCATGGCCTCAATGACATTGGCCGCCTGGGATGTGCTGCCGCTGGCATCCTCCGTATGAAAACATTTCGTATCCTTTCCGTTTGGCAAGCCATTAATAAACATGGAAATATCCACGCCCCGAATACTCCTTCCATCCTCAGCACGGATTTTCACCGCCGTATTATCGGTAATTACATATTCCCGTCCATCGCCAATGATATGATTATAGACGCCTCGTTCCAGCGCCTCGAGAAGGGTGGATTTTCCATGATAGCCTCCGCCGACAATCAATGTCACACCTTTTGGAATTCCCATTCCGCGAATTTCTCCGCCGTAGGGCAAGTTTATCGTTACAGCCAAAGATTCCGGCGATTTAAAGGCTACAGCCCCCTTCATCGGCTTCTGGGAAATTCCCGATTCCCTCGGAAGTACAGCGCCATCGGCGACAAAAGCACACAGGTCTTTTTCTGACAGCATGCGTCGAATATAGCTTTGATTATCGACCAGCTCGGCAATTCTTTCCAAACGCCCACTGTCCAGAGACTGATAATATAGAGCTTTCTGCACACAGGCCGGAATCAGTTCAAAAAATATTTTGACAGCCTCTCTCCCATTGATTGTCCGACCATTGGCCGGAAGTCCTACTTCCATGCGAAGCAAAATATCTCCGGCAACCGGATGGATTTCACAGCCGCTTCTCTCGATAATTTCCTGCCCCGGACGGCTTACGGAAATCAAACCGCTTTTCCCTGAACCCTTTGCTTTAAAAGCCGCCTTCTCTGCCTGATGCCCGAATTGCCGAAGAAGCTCATCCTGCAAAGCGATGCGCCGTTCAAAATTCTCATATAATCTTTGAGGGAACCCGGAAACCTTCCCTGAAATCTCCACACTCACCTTTGAAGGCGACGCAAAGGGATCCCCCTGAACATGGTCTATAGAAAGCACATAGCCCCGAAACTGATAGCGGCCCCGAATGTCCTTATAGGCCGGATAACCCCGATGGTCGATATGCTCTAATAATTGCTTTAAATCTGCTGCTGATTTCATATAATTACGCCTTTCCATATTTTTTATTTATTAAGTATACCACATTTTTGCCCTCTGTTTTGTCATAATATTATTTTTATGCTATGATAATCATTACAGGAGGCTTTTATGAATCGAACATTGACATACATCATACAACCGGAGGACAATGCCGTTAAAATTAAATATTTTCTGCGCCGCCAGGGTTATTCCAACCAGCTTCTGGCCTATTTAAAAAATGACCCGGACAGTATTCTTATCAATAATTCGCCCAAATATATGAATGAACGTCTGGCCGCCGGAGACCGGCTTGTGGTCCATATCCGTGAAAATAAAGTTTCTGAAAATATTCTTCCCGTGGCGCTGCCGTTGGATATCCTCTATGAGGATGAAGATATTATCGCAGTAAACAAACCCGCCGGGATGCCAACCCATCCTTCCATAAACAATTATGACAATTCTCTGGCTAATGCTCTGGCCTTCTATTTCAGGAGCAGAAACGAAGCCTTTGTTTTTCGATGCACAAACAGGCTGGACCGGGATACTTCCGGTGTCACAGTCGTATCCAAACACCTGTTAAGCTCCGGCATTCTTTTTGACATGGCTGTCCGCCATGAAATTGACCGGGAATACCTTGCCATCGTCAGCGGCTGCAGCCTGCCGGACAAAGGAAGGATTGATGCGCCCCTTGGCCGGAAGCCCGGCTCAATTATCGAGCGACGGGTTGATTTTGAACATGGCGAAACTGCCGTCACCCATTACAAGGTTTTAAAACGGGAAAATGGGTACAGCCTTGTTTCCCTCCATCTGGAAACCGGCCGTACCCATCAAATTCGTATTCATATGAAACATCTCGGATATCCCCTGATCGGGGATTACCTGTATAACCCGGACATGGAACAAATTCACCGTCAGGCCCTGCACTCCTACAAAATGTCCTTCAGGCACCCGGTCACAAAAAAATCGATGGTATTCACCGCGCCAATGCCTGAAGATATGAAACGGATTATTTCTTTTGAATAGATTTATCAGAAAGAAACCGTCAACTGCATTTTAAACTGTTCCTCGCCGTACACGGCATGGGGTATACCCTTTGGCATAATCAGTGTTTCTCCCTCTTTCAGGATAAAGACTTCGCCGCCAACGGTAAATTTTCCTGTGCCGTCCAGCACCGTAACCATTGCATCGCCCCCGGCCGCATGGGTAGAAATTTCCTCTCCCTTGTCAAAAGAAAAAATGGTCATGCTGACATGTTCATTCTGAACCAGGGTTTTGCTGACTACCTGCCCCTCCTGATAATCAACTAAGTCTTTCAATTTTAAGCACACCTGTTTTTCAATATTTTTATACATTTTATACCTCCGCCTGAAAAATCAGTTTTTAATTCTATACTTTAAATTATACCCCATTTCAGCAAGACTGCCAAGTCAGGAATAATCTGCCAGCGCTTTCCTTTGATTTTTTATATATAAGATAAATGTCAGGCCGGACAGCACGATTAACACCGCCAAAAAGACAATTCCAGCCGAAAGTTTTTGAAAGGCAAGCAGTATGCCTATCGGAACAATCCCCACAACAAAAGCGGTAAGCATCGAAATAAAAGCGGCGCCGCTCTGCTTAACGACCTGTACCTCGCTCTCCCATTGGAGCAGGGGCAGCGCCATATTTATCGATAAACCAGCCACCGCCGAAAACAAAATATATACAGCCGGAACACAAATGATAAACAGCCCATTTATCAGGCCGGGCCGCAGGGCAATCATACTCAAAATAACGGCCAGAATATAAAAAGGCGCCGCCAGTGATAAATTTAAGAGTATTTTCGCATCATAGATTTTCTTATCACTCAAAGGCAGCGACTGCAGCCGCCACAGGTTTTTCCCTTCCATGGATATACTGCTGGAGGTTGTCGGCATCATCGCCGGCATAAAACCAAGCGCCAGTGGCCACACCCGTTTTACCAGCCCCGGAATACCGAGCATTGCTTCGAGCCTTTCCGGTGCATAAAACAACAGGGCGGCAGAAACAAGCACCATGAAAATATATCCTATCATCGTATTGCTGATATAGGTACTGGATGCAAAATATCTGCGCAATTCCCGCTGCCATAGGGCCTTCAGCACCGGATTCTGCCTCTGGTTTTCCAATTTGTAATTATTTTTTGCCGAAGCCGAGTTCAGCAGGCTGCATATATCCATAAAATATTTCCTCAGGATAAACACAAACCCGATAAAAAGCACCATCGAACCGGCGCACAGGCCCAAAATTCCTGCAAACTCACCCTTTACAACGCCATTCCCGTATATCCAGGCCGGCGGATATATTTTTTTCAGAGTTTCCGTCACAAAAAAGGCCATATTTTCGAGTTCTGCCATATCCATCGACTCCGCATTCCGCGAAAGAAGCATATTGGCTGCCACAAGGATAAGGGCAAAGATTAAGGTCAGCAAAGCAATTCCCACACTCTTATGTTTCATCCGCGACCCTATGGCCCGAATCACTGCGCCTGCAATCAGCGCTATGCAGAGCGGAAGCACCGGCAAAAACAGTAATCCAAAAACGCCACAAATATAAAAAGAAACTGCCGGCCGCATAACCCATCCGTAAATTCCCATTCCCGGGAGCATCACAAATAAGCTGAACAAAAGATTTGTCGTATACATAAGGGCAAACCTGCCGGCAACAATCGCTGAGACAGACACGGGCCAGGAGGCCTGAATTTCATAGCTCTTCATTGAAAACATCATATCCCCTGCTTTAAATAAAGAGAAAAACAGGATAATCATACTTGCCACTGTATAAAAGTACATGGGAAGTACATCCGCCAGTCCTATCTTTATATAGGAAAATGAAAGCAGCGCCATATAAAACAAAATCATCAGGGCAAGGATCAGCCAGACAATCCCCAATAAAATAAATCGCCGCTTCTTTTTTAAATCCTTTGTATGGCGCAGCTCATTGATATGAAACAGGGAATACATTCCCAATCGGGTCAATTGACATATCTGTTTAAACATCGCTGACCACCTCCATAAACAGGGATTCCAGAGACTCTCCCCGGGTCAGTTCATCCATCGTTCCGCTGGCAACCAGTCGGCCGTCTTTAATAATCGCCGCTTTATTACACAATTTCTCCGCCACCTCCAACACATGGGTTGAAAAAAATATGGCCGCTCCCTCCGCGCACATTTTCCTCATTTTATTTTTCAAAGTCAAAGTGGCTTTTGGATCCAATCCGACAAAAGGTTCATCGAGTATCAATAACTTTGGCCGATGAATTAATGCCCCGATGATAACAAGCTTCTGCCGCATGCCATGAGAATAAGAAGAAATCAAATCGCCCAGCGCTTCTGTAATTTCAAAGTCCGCCGCTTCCTCTCCGATTCTTTCTTTCCGCTCCCGGGCTGACAGTCCAAAAATATCCGCGATAAAATTCAGATACTGAATCCCCGTCAAATATTCATAGATATCCGGGTTATCGGGAATATAAGCCATCATCGCTTTGCATTGAACCGGCTTCTCCCGAATCGACATGCCGTCAATCCATATTTCCCCGGAATCAAATTTCTGAATACCCGCAATACACTTAATGGTTGTCGTTTTTCCGGCGCCATTGTGACCGATAAAAGCGTAAATATCGCCCTTTTGAATATTTAGGCTCAGATTCGATACGGCTGTTTTTCCTCCGTGATAAATCTTAGTTAAATTTTTTATTTCCAGCATTTTTCCTACCTCCTATGGACACAGCCTACACCCTCCCCCCAATGGAATGTCAATAGCTTATTGACATTCTTTATTGACAAAGCTATACTGTTTTTATACTACACATGTAAGATTTGGAGGAAATTATTATGAACAGTCTGCCTCAGATATCCGAAGCAGAATATGAAGTGATGAAGATTGTATGGCGAGAGGCTCCAATCAGCACCAATGCTGTCACTGAGATTTTGACCCAAAAAACAAGCTGGAGTCCGAAAACAATTCAGACCTTATTAAAACGGCTTGTAAACAAAAAGGCGCTGACCTATGAAAAACAGGGAAGGGTGTTCGTCTACACGCCTCTGATTGAAGAAAAATCCTATGTCAGACAGCAAAGCCGTTCTTTTTTGAAGCGCTATTTCGACGGGGATATGTCCCGCATGCTCTCAGCCTGCCTGGATGAAGAGGCCTTAAGCCAAAGCGAAATTGATTCTCTGCGGGCAATTCTGACAAGCCACAAAAAATAGAAAGGAAGATTGTAATGACATCCTTTACACTGCATTTCATCCTAAGCAACCTTTTTATTTCACTCTCTATTTTGATAATTCTTGGGACAAAATATTTATTCAGAAACTATTTATCTGCTCAGACAGGCTACCGGCTGTGGGCAGTTCTTTTTGTGCTGATGGCTCTGCCTTTCTTTCCAATCCGCCTTTCCGAAATCACTCCAGTTTTTTCCCATGCTGTCGATTCGGAAACAGCTCTGTTGGCAGCTCCGGCAGCTTCGACTATGGTTCAAGCCATCCGCGATACTTCCCCGGAATGGATGAACGACTTTACAGTTTCCGTGAATTCAACCACCGGCAAATATATCGGGATTGTCTGTTTTATTTTATGGCTGACGGGCATTTTCTTTATGCTGCTCTTCCAACTGCGGGCCAGAAAAAAATTGTATTTTTTAAAGAAAACTGCTGTTCCGGCAGGGGAACCAAAGATAAAAAAACTTTTCAGTCAGTGCTGCAGGGAACTGGGGATTAAAAAAGAGCCTGCATATTACATTTCGCCATTGCTGAAAACCCCGGTAATGACGGGAATCATAAAGCCGGGCGTTTATCTTCCGGCCCATCTCGCATCAGATACTTCTGATATTTCGCTTCATGCCCTGCGCCATATGCTTTTGCACGAACTGATTCATTATAAGCAAAAAGACGCTCTCACGGGCGCTTTGATGAACTTTTTTCATCTGCTTTACTGGCCGAATCCACTGTTGTGGTTTGCTGTCAATGAGATAGAAAATGACAGGGAAATCGCCTGCGATGCCAAAGTACTCAAAAACCTTGGCGAAGAAAATGCCCTCGACTATGGACATACTCTTGTCGATTTGGCTGAAAAAATCTCCGCAGACTTTTTGCCTTTTACCTCCGGTATAAGCGGAAATATGCGGCAGATGACCCGGCGTATCCGCAGGATTGCCGCTTACAGCCATCCTTCAAGGGCAGCCGGGATAAAAAGTACCGCCATCGGTCTTGCCGCCGCTCTCCTGCTCTTTGGACTGTCGCCTTCCCTGTCCGCCTGCGCTCTCTGGGCCCTTCCGGCATCCGCTCCCGCCGCTGTCAAAGGAACATCGGATATTGCAGACAGGGCCGAAGTTTTCGGAGAAAATCCAAAAATAACTAGCCGAAATCTCTCTTCCTCTTTTGGCGATGCGGAAGGCACTTTTGTTTTATATGACACAGCCGCCGACAGCTGGCAGATTTATAATCCGGAGATGGCTCTCACCCGGATGTCTCCGGATTCAACCTATAAAATATATGCAGCTCTTTTTGCCCTGGATGCCGGATGCATCACACCGGAAAATTCCGAAATGGACTGGAATGGCGAGACCTGGGATTTTGAAGCCTGGAACGGAGGGCAGGATTTGCGCTCCGCCATGGCAAACTCGGTCAACTGGTATTTCCAGGCGCTGGAAACAGATATGGGAAAAGCCTCTGTTCAGCACTATGTGGATACCCTTAATTATGGAAATAAAGATTTAAGCGGCGCTTTTCCTTCCTGCTGGCTGGAATCTTCCCTGAAAATAGCCCCGGCAGAACAGGTCCGGCTATTGAATGATACCTTCACTGCCCCGGGGCAAAACGCTTCTTTCAGCGCCTCAGATATTGCCGCCGTAAAAGACGCTCTCTATCTTTATGATATTCCCGGCGGCGCCTTTTATGGAAAAACAGGCACAGGGAACATCGATGGTCAAAATATCCGCGGCTGGTTTATTGGGTTTGCCGAAACTGCTGACAACACCTTCTTCTTTGCCGCCTGTATTGAAGATTCGGATGAAACCACTGGAAGTCAGGCCGCAGAAAACCAGGCCACCGGCAGCCGGGCCGCAGAAATCACCCAGAATATATTAGCAGACCTGGGTATTCTCCGCTAGCTCCCCGGCATTTATAACATCCTCGGGAGTTCTCCGACAACTTCCCGGGGATTATAAACGATTTTTTTCGACACGGTATCGATAAAGGGGAATCCGTCCGGCGCCATCGCCAACAAGATGATTCCCCAAAAACCGGATACTTCCCTCTTCGGGAAAATCCACCGTCAGCTCATGGCTGAGAATACAATCCGTTCCTTCCCGCTCGCAGACCGCATCCACAGTCACTGTCCATGTGCCGTCACCATTTTCCCGGATATCCCTAACTTCCGGGACTGATGTCCAGAAGGCTGCCACAGAATAATTTCCGCAGCCCAAATTGGCACAGCCATAGCGACCGGTTTCTTCATTATACGCTCCATACTCCCGAAGTTCCTCCCGGGATACCGGAAGATATCGCAGCATGACATTTTCAAAATCCTCCGCCGGAATTCCCTCTGGAAAATCTTCACTTTCAAATGGCTCCCCATAAAAAAGATAATAAAAAGATTCATACAGCGCATTGAAATCCAGGGCTTCCATATGCTCCCTGTCCCACTCTATGCTGAACATATTGTTCCGCTGATACCCGACAGGCACAAGCCAGTGTTCCGTAAACTCCCTACAGATTTCATCCATCGGCCGCACCCGCATCATCACTTTATCCCGAATTACTTCCGATACCTCCGGCGGCTCAGGCACATCCAGCACATAAGAAAACCATCCCTTCTCCGTATAGGACCAGCTTTCAATTTCATATTGATAATTTCCCGTACTTATAGGGCCCTGACTGTCCCATGTGACGATGGACATTTCGACAGACATACTCCGGCCGTCAAAATCAAAACAATACTTGCTGTACCCGCCATCTTTATGAATTTCATAAACCTCGGCTCCACAGCTTTCCCCGGACTCCGCCTTTCCAAGAAACGCCTCCATTTTTTCATAATTAGCCATTCCGGCATAATCGTTTACGCCGAGCACAATATTCCCTTCCCCGGCCAGGGTTTCCCCATCTGTTCCCGTTTTTTCTACCTTATTCGACAGATATCGGTAACTTCCATCCTCATGAGGTTCCACGGTGATTTCATTTCGATAGGCGCAATCCGTATTATAATCGGCCCAGACAGCCTCCACAAAAAGTGTCAGAGTTCCATCGGCATTTTCCTGATAATCCACGACCTCTCCGAAGGGTTCAAACTGCCTGGAACATTTTCTCTCCAATGGATAGGCATCAGCCTCTTCTATATAGCCGCAGTTTCTTCTAAGTTCCTCCACAGAAACCGGAAAGGCTTCCGTCATCACGGCTTCAAATAATTCCGCAGGGATTTTTCCATCCCGCAATTCCGGCGTTTCCCCGGTTTTCATCCGATAAATGTCCAAAAAGACCGTTGTATTCAGGAGAGCAGCCACCTGCTCCCTGTCCCACCCATTCAAAAGCAAATCGTAATTCACATAGCTCAGGCCGGAAATGTATTTTTCCGTCAGCTCCCGGCACTGTTCCGGCAGAGGCTTCAATCGAATATACTCTCTCAGACTTCCGTGCATGGCGGTAAATTCTTTCATATAAATGAAATACCCCTTTTTTGTCAGATTCAAATCCACAATATTGCCGTTGCCGGTCTGATAGACTTCCGGAGCGCCATCCTTATTCCAGTGAATACCAATAAAGTAACTCTGGATACTCCCTCCGCGGCATGTGAAGGTCAGCGCCCCAAAGATTCCATTTTTATAAGCCTGATATAACGTCACCTGCCCGTCTCCGCCCTCTTTATAGGCTCTATAAAACTGTAGGGCGGCCTCATAATTGTCTGCATTCATTGCATCAACCTCAGCGCATATGTCCCTGTTGTCTGACGCCAGAGAGAGGGCTGCGTCCTCCAGAGCATTTTGCTCCTCTTCGGTTAATATACTGATGGCTCCCCTCTCTGTGTACCAGTTCAAATCCACCGATTTTTCCAGTGAAACTACCTGATTGGATACATATTGAAAAGAGCCGTCCGGCATTGGCCGGATTACAATCTTATGGGAAAATGCCTTGTCCATCATCTTTTTCGGCCAGACGGCATCCACTGTCAGGGTGAGTGTTCCGTCACTGTTTTGGCTGCAGTCCACCACCTCCGGATAAGGAATATTGGTAATCCGCGCTGTGTCATGCATCCCCCTTGGGCGATACTGGTAAACATGATTTTCCGCCTGATAGACCGTCCGTTTGCGAAGCGTCTCTCCATCCATTTGAAAATATTTAAAAAACAACTTTTCAAATTCTTCTCCCGGAATCTCATACTGGTCATTCTCCGTATGTACACCGTAGGGTGATTCACAGCCATAATCCATCCGATACAGCGGCTCAAACAAATCATAGAAATTCAACTGTTTAAAATTCTTCTCATCCCAATCGCACAGAAACATATTATTGAGATAATAATTGATGGGAGCCACATAAGCCCTGCATGCCTCCCGGCACCGGATATCCAGCGGCTTTACACGGATAGCCCTGTACCCCATGTCCTTTTCATAGCCTTCCGGTAAAGACCGCTCAAAAAAAAGATAGCCCTTATCCGTATACAGCCAGGATACGGCCTGAAATTCTTCCTTAAATCCGGCTTCCGGCTCATTATTTTCCCAATTAACCATACACTGGCTGATTTCCACCTGATTTTCGCTGGAGGAAAAATCACAACAGCACAACTGGCCTTCGGACATAACAATCACCAGCACTGCCTCTCCGTCCATTCCCTTTTGTACATTTTGGCAAAATTCTTCCATCGGCTCCGGGCAGGTCATATTCCATTGATTATCTGCATCCACGGCGCTGTATCCTGCTTCCCCTAACCGTTTAAGAATCTTTTCCGTTGTATCGGCTCCGGACAGAGTTCCCGAGGCTGATGCCTCCCTGTAAATGTCCCGGATACACGTCCCGGCCTCCCGGCCGACAGTCAATATATCTTTTTTGACAGATTCCTCCTCCTTTTTGCCGCAGCCGCTCCACATCACTCCGGCCAACACTACCCATAAAATTATAGAAAACCATCGAATGTATTTTCGTTTCATAGCTGTTCCTCCTTATCTTACAAATGTAGGATTTATATTTTATAATACTACACTTGTAAGATTAAGAAGTCAACACCTTTTTACTCAGTTTCCCTGAGCCGCTCCACAATACCATAATATTTCCTAATAAAAAAACCGAACAGTATCTGTTTGATTGATACTGTCCGGCTGCCATTATTTGTTAGATTCTTTTAGAAAGAATACCTCTCTCAACATCTGATACTCCCAAAGCAGTCATTGCCTGTTCTGCTGACAGTCCAAGATTTTTCATTAAATTCCTAATAGCCCCTAATAATGTAAGAATATTCTGCTCAGCAGCGGCTTCTTTTCTCATATCCTCCATAGCTCTGCACATAACTTCCACTCCTTTCGCATCTTCTTTAAAATAACGTACTCGATCAGCTAAGATTTTATAATGCATATCTTTCGCATCCGTACAGGAAAAATCATGCATCAGTTTACCAAGTTCTGTTTCATCTTTTATCTGAGAATTTACATATATGATATGTGCTTCATCCCCAAACATTGCACCAGTTTCTTTAACTGTCCGGTCAATATGATAAATGGGCAAGCCTGCTTTCAATACATCATTCTCTGTAATAAAAATAACATACGTCTCTGCGAGCTTCTCATAATCATTCCCCGGCTCCGTTACATTTGCATCCAACAAACTGCTGTTATACCTGGCCCTCTTAATGCTGGCTCCTTTATCACTTCTTTGGATTTCAATATTATACACCCGCCCGTTTCCGTCAATCGCTATGATATCCAGGCGGATGGAGCGCCCCTGTAAGTTCTTCACATCATGCTGTATGTGTACTCTTTGAACATTTAAACCTTTTTTATCCAAAATAATCTGCAATAAAAACTGCGAACACGCTTTATCTTCAAAGACTTTGCTCATAAAATCATCATCCAGAAGACGGAATCCCCGCAGCCTCTGCAAATCTTCTGCGTGTTTTCTTTCAAAATCCAATTCTGCCATATTCTCACCGGCTTTCCTTTTATCTAATCCCCGATAATAGAAAAAATTTTTCTTCTACTCTTATCATATCATACAAAACTTCCCTTTACAATCAGCGCAATTTTTTGATTGTAAATTTTTCATAAATCTTCGTTTTATTTCTGCTTTTGCGGGATTCCAACATTCATCAGGACATCCGCTAGTGCGGCATACCTTCTTTTCCTGCACTGCTGATAAACAGAATTATGTATTTTTTATTTTTTATCAGCGCCTCTTTATGCAACCTGATGTTTCTTAAAGCCACTCCTCGCAAAAGGCAGCAAAATCAATGTCAGTATTCCATAAACAAGTCCTCTCATGGCAAAAGAATCCAAAATTACGGAACCGAACTGATAGGAAAGGTACGAATTGAAGCGAGGAACCAGTGATTGATACGGCGTCAAAAGTATAAGCAAATTGTAGATTCCAGTGGTTCCATTCGGAGAAAGGAACATGGGTATAAAAAGCACCGGAACAACAACGATTAGTACAAAGTAGGGGCTTTTCATTCTGGCTGACAGGAAAAGAGTCAAGCCGATCATGGCGATTAGGACGAAATAAATGACACCCAAATTGAGAAGCGTACCCTCCAGGAATGTAAGCGGATAAGGAACGGTAGTGCCGTTGATCTGCAAAGGAAGATTCCAGCCATCCATTCCAAATGCCGCAAGTGAGATACCAAATGCAACGAGAACATGAATGGTAAATGCCAACACTCCAAATAAAAGTGCAGCAACAATTTTAGCCGTGGTCAACCTAGTTTTCCCATACTTGCCAGACAAAATGACTGCATCTGTGCCAGCCTGATATTCACCGGCAAAAACAGGTGCGATCACGATACAGATAGCCAAAATCGCAAACATTAACAGTTCAAAAGCAGAAATAATGACTTCCCATCCGCCGAAGTAGCCATATTGGAAGGGTTCTTCCACCTCACTGTTCCTATTCCGCCAATAATCTTTTTCTGCTTCTGACAGCCCATTGGAAGGGTCACTCAGTATCGTTTCGATTTTGCCCTTTCGTGCCTGATAGAAGTCTGTTCCATCCGAAACATCTAAATCAGTGAGTGCATTATACCTGGCGCTCACATTGGGAGCAGCATAGTTTCTTGCGATCAAGCCCAGCAGATTTTCCCGTGGTGCAATCCCATTCCAATATGCGCCCTCAATTAAAAACTTCTCATTTCCATCGTAGCCTATATGATCTGGATCTTCAAAGAGCGCCTGCACTTCCCGGATGGTTTCAGTAACATATTCATTTGTTAAGGAGACAGAGATGTCCGCATACTGTTCTTTTTCGTATGCAATACCTTCTAACCCCCGAAGAACCTCATCCTGGTTATTAATCTGAAACTGTGTGATTGGCAGGCCAAAGAAAACAGCGGTTATGAGCAGGCTTACCGCCATTGCAATCAAGGCAGACTTTTTCCGCAGAATCTTCAGAAATTCGTACTTAACCAAAGTTTTCATTATCATCACTCCTTTCATCCTGCACATCTTCGCTGAAATGATACAGGAACAGATCTTCCAGACCGGGTTCCACGATACTGGCATCCGGTGCAGGCGGCGCATCATCTACAATCCGCAAAGGAACCAAATTACCTTCGTGGTGCAGGTTGACAACGCGAAGGTTCCGGCTGTACCACGCAGCTTTGCGCTCATCGGCCATAACCTCCCAAACTTTGCCCCCAATACTGTTCGTGACGGTTTCCATAGGACCCTGGAGCAATATTTTACCTTGTTTCATCATCAGGATAATATCTGCAATATACGAAACATCCGAAACAATATGGGTGGAGAGAATCACAATCTTATCTTTAGCAAAGTCGGAAATGATATTTCGGAAGCGGACACGCTCCTTTGGGTCAAGCCCTGCGGTTGGCTCATCCAAAATTAAAATGTCAGGATCGTTCAGTTCCGCCTGAGCAATCCCCAAACGCTGTTTCATACCGCCGGAATATGATTTAATCTTCTTGTCTGCCACATCACGCAGATTTACCAAATCCAGCAGTTCCTCTGTCCGGGCTCTGGCGTGTTTTTTGTCCAGGCCTTTTACCGCTGCCATATAGAGCATAAACTCCCGTGCTGTAAAATCGGGATAGAATCCGAAGTCCTGCGGCATATAGCCCAAATAAGTGTAGTAGCGTTCCCCCAGCTCCTGCATTGTCTTTCCATCCAGGCGGATGCTGCCGGATGTTGGTTTCAGCACACCGCAGATCATCCGCATTAAAGTGGTTTTTCCTGCTCCGTTTGCACCAAGCAGGCCATATACGCCGGGTTCTAAATGGAAACTTACATCATCGACAGCGCACTTCGTTCCATATTGCTTGCGCAAATGCTGTAATTGAAGTTCCATACAAAGCCTCCTGTTCATTTTGGATTTAGATCAAATAAAATAGGTGATCTATGCTTATATCATAAATCACCCATCTTAGGTCTGACTTTTCCGTATCTTAGTTTGACCTTAATTTGCAGGAATCTGTATTGAAAACTCCGTGCCATCGCCCAGCTTACTCTTAACAGCAATATCACCACCGTGCAGTGCGATAATCTGCTTTGCAATCGCAAGTCCCAGCCCGCTGCCCTCCGACTTTTCTTTTGTATTGGTTCCCCGATAATATCTGGTGAACAGTTTAGCCTGTTCCTCCTCGCTGATACCTGCGCCATTATCACGGACAGAAATGAAGATATCCCTTTCCTTATCTTCTGAAACAGACACAGTTACCGTTGTGTCAGGCGGATTATGAACAAGTGCATTGACAACAAGATTGCACACCGCCCGATGAAACAGAGCAGGGTCAATGATAGCCGTAATCTCCGGGAGGTCACATTCGAACTCTATGTTTCGATTGGAAAATGCCGGGTCGTTTACAATATCTATCACCAGTTCTTTTAAATAGCGCACCAGCCGCACCTGTTCGGGATGAAATGGCAATGCCCCTGATTCCAGTTGATAGGTCAGCTTCAGATCATTTATCAGCTTTTCGACATAATCCACATTTTTCAAGATAATCGAACCATATTCCTGCACCGTCTGGCTATCGTTTGCCGTCCCACGCGCAAGAAGCTCCGCATATCCCTTTATAGGAGAAAGTGGTGTTTTTAAGTCATGAGTGATATTGGCAATCCATTCCTGACGCGCATGCTCTGTTTCCTTCTTGAGTTGATCGCTTTGACGAATTTCCGCATCCATTCGATTGAGTGCCGCATAAATACCGTTGAATATGCCTTTTTCCGGGAGCTTCTGATAGGTGCGGAGTGAAACAGCGCCAATCCCTCTTGATATTTTCCCCATCTGGCGTGTGAGCCAAAAACCATAAATAAGAAACAGCGAACTGCCCACAAAGATTAGGATTAATATCACCATCCGAAACATCGGAGAAAGACGGCTCACGGTTTCACCGTTATAATAGAGCATATATTTCCCAATAGCATAAGGAAAACCAACAATGTAGTTCCATGTATGGCCGGAATCTTCATAACTGCTCACAAAAACTGTATTCCCGTTTTCATATCCGCTTGCCGCCAGTTCCACCAATTCAGAGGCCAAGTAATTGGAAGGATAATCTGAGGGCTTGTTATGGGAAAAAATTTCCTGTCCGGATTCATCAACGACTTGAAGCCAAAGCCCATATTCGTCCAGCCTTTCTAATCCTGTGTCCTCTATTGTAATCGTTCCATCCTCATTTTGTATCCATGTTGAAAAATTTTCAGTAAAGCGGTTCGGCCATGCTGCCAGACTTAACCCTTCCGGTTCAGGGATGGAAAAAGCATAATAAAACAATCCAATTCCCGAAGCGGCTCCAATCAATACCAATACAACGAGTAAAACAACAATTCTTACAAGCGGATTTCTTTTCCATCTATTTTTCATCAGGATTCACCAGCTTATAGCCTAAACCTTTCATTGTGATAATGTACTGCGGCTTTGTGGGATTATCCTCCAGTTTTTCGCGCAGATGCCTGATATGCACCATAATCGTATTGTCACACCCAAAGCTATCTTCGCCCCAAACCGCTTCATACAGACGTTCACGGCTTACAACACGTCCTAAATTTTGGGCCAGATAATGCAGAATTTCAAATTCTCTTGCAGTCAGTTCCATATCCCTGCCACTCTTTGCGGCTCCACAACCGTCCGGGTCAATCACTAAATCTCCAACAGTGATAATGTGGGTTCTATCTGGGCTTTTCTGATATTCAGCCCGACGCAGTTGTGCTTTCACCCGAAAAGCTACCTCTTTTGGGCTAAAAGGTTTTGTAACATAATCATCGCCGCCCACAGCCAAACCGAGTATCTTATCAACTTCATCATTTTTTGAGGAAAGGAACAGAATCGGGCAATGGGAAAACTGCCTGATTTGTCTGCACACCTCATAACCGTCGATGTCCGGCAACATCACATCCAAAATCATAAGATCCGGGAGGAGTTTTTGACAGGCATCTACGGCAGCGAATCCATTACCACATTTGATAATATCAGAAAAGCCTTCCATATTCAGTGCCTTTTCCAGCAGAACCAAAATATCCGGTTCATCGTCAACAATCATTATTTTATATTCAGCCATTTCTTATTTACCCTTCTAACTGCGGTTAGTTTTTTATCAATCTTATCTATATAGAATACTGTTTCACTCTTAATATAACCTTTGTGCAACCTTAATTTAATCTTAAATAGATGAAAAAGGATAAGTTCTTGCAAAACTGTAAGAACCTATCCATGATTTAACAAAAACACTGAAAAGCAGCTTCCATCCTCCGACTTCGCGGCTACCGCCACATAGCCCTTTTCACTTCTATTTTTCCGCCAGCTCGCAGATAATATCCACGCAGGTGTCCACGCCCAATGTGGATGAACACAGACAGATATCATAAAAATCTGCCACGCCAAATTCTGTATTGGTGTAATACGAGCAATATTTTCTTCGCGTTTTATCCACGGCGCGCATACGCTCAATAATCTTTGCCTCGGAAGCATCCGGCATTTTTTCTTTCAAATGGGTAATGCGGAAATAAGGTTCCGCATGCACAAACACATGAAGGGCATTATCATATTCCCTCAAAATGGCGTTCGCATTTCTTCCGACAATCACACAGCGGCCTTTCTCTCCGATATCCCGAATCACCGTTTTCTGAGCCGCAAAAAGTTTTTCATTTAACGGTTTATTATAAAAATCAAAAAGGCTTTGGGCAAAGCCAAAATTCATCGGCACTTTCTCATCCCATTTCTGCAGGCTTTCAACATCGATGTTTGAATGTTGAGCCGCACGGAGAATAATCTCTTTATTGTAAAACTCATAACCCAGTCTTTCTGCCACCGCAAGACCTATCGTACCGCCATAAGCGCCGAACTCACGGCTGATTGTAATAATTCTCTTCATATACTCTTTCCTCCCCAGTTTGTTTATAAAACTTTGTTCAGGAAATCAATGGTTCTTGCTTCTTTCGGATGTTTGAGAACCTCTTCCGGAGTTCCCTGCTCCACAATATAACCACCGTCCATAAAGACAATCCGATTTGCAACTTCTCTGGCAAAACCAATCTCATGGGTAACAACCACCATCGTCATACCGCCTCTGGCCAGCTCCTTCATAACCTCCAGAACTTCTCCAACCATTTCCGGGTCCAACGCGGAAGTCGGCTCGTCAAAAAGCATGATATCCGGATTCATAGCCAATGCCCGGGCAATCGCCACACGCTGTTTCTGGCCGCCGGAAAGCTGCGGCGGATAGACATCGGCCTTTGCCTCCATGCCGACACGTTTGAGCAGCTTCATCCCCGTTTCTTTCGCTTCTTCTTTATTCATCTTTTTTAATTCCACCGGCGCCAGCATAATATTTTCCAGCACCGTCATATGCGGAAACAGATTAAAATGCTGGAAAACCATGCCGATATTTTCACGGACTTTATTAATATCCACATGCTTATCCGTCACATTAAAACCATCGACAATAATCGTCCCCCCGGTTGCCACCTCCAACTGATTCAGACAGCGCAGAAAGGTGGATTTACCGCTTCCGGAAGGCCCGAGGAGAACGACAACCTCTCCTTCCGTGATATCAATACTGATATCCTTCAAAACTTCCAGCTTGCCGAAGCTTTTTTTCAGATTCGACACATGCACTTTAGTATTGTTCTGCTCCACGTTTTATCCTCCTCTCCATATATTTTGCCAGTTTGCTGAGTAACGTAATAACAACCATATAGAACAGGGCAATAACCGCCCATGTCCCTATCAAATCCATCGTATTGCTGGCCACCGTCTTACCTGTATTCGTAAGTTCCGGGAAACCAATCGCAGAAAGAATGGATGTATCTTTCAATGTGATGATAAACTGGTTAATAATCGAAGGAATCATGGTTCGAATCGCCTGAGGAAGAACGACCCGGCGCATACTTGTTCCATAAGGAAGCCCAAGACTTCGGGCCGCCTCCATCTGTCCCTTGTCCACACTCTCAATACCGGCCCGGATAATCTCCGCCATATAAGCGCCGCAGTTCATCGCCAGCGCAATAACGCCGGCCTGCAGGGCTGTCAGCCTGAAATCCGTAAATCCCAAGGATTTTATTCCCTGCGGCATACCAAAATAAATAAAAAATGCCAAAACAAGCAACGGCACACCCCGCACCGCATCGACATAAATCGTACCAAGCAAATTAAAAAAACGGTTTTTGCCCACATTCATCAAGGCAAAAATCAAACCGATAACCAGGGCAAACACGAGTGACAGCAAGGTCAGCAGCATCGTATTGCCGAGAGATTTCAACAGCATGTTGAAATAAGTGTTAAGTATCGCGCCCATTCACACAACCCCTTCTGTATGTATTTTTGTATATTTATACTATTTTATCATATTGATAATAAAAAAACAAGGACGTCGAAAATTCTTTCGGAATCTCCGGCGTCCCCATGAATAAGAGCTATGTAATTATCTGATAGAATTATTCACCTAAATATTTAGCGATAATTTCATCATATTTGCCATTCTCTTTGATGTTTTTAAGACCTGCGTTGAACATGTCAAGCAATTCCTGGTTCTTTTCATCCATGATTGCAAAACCATAAGGTGCGCCTTCACTCTCCATGCCTTCCGGAATTTCAAGTTCAAGACCGCCTTCTTTAATATTGGAAGCCATGATTGGGGTATCTTCAACACAAGCTACACTGTTTCCGATAACAACATCCTGATACATGGATGGTGAATCTTCGAATACAGTTACTGTGAATCCATATTCATCCTTCAGGCTGTCTGCAAAATCCTTGCCCGCTGTACCCTGCTTAACAGCAACGTTTTTACCGCTCAAATCTTCAAAGCTCTTAATATCGCTGCCCTTTGCAACAGCAAATGTCTGGGTTGCATTGTAGTAACCTTCAGAGAAAATCCAGCCGGAATCGATACGTTCCTGCTTAATTGTTGCACCTGCGATGATGGCATCGGCCTGACCAGCCTGAACAGCCATCGCTGCCGCGTCAAAACCAAGGGAATTCAACTCATACTTAAATCCCTGATCTTCTGAAATTGCTTGCAGAATATCCACGTCGATACCTACAAAGTCGCCGTTTTCATCGGTGTACTCGAAAGGTTTAAAAACTGTATCTGTGGCGACAATCCATTTTTTTTCGCCCTCTGCAGCTTCATTGCTTTCTCCGGTTTCACCTGCTGTCTCTGCGGTTGTTTCTGCGGTTGTCTCTGCAGCCTTTGTTTCTTCTTTCTTGGAACCGCATCCAACAAGGGCGCCGACAACCATCGCGGAACATAATAATAATGCTAAAGGTTTCTTCATTTTTATAATTCCTCCTCAATATAATTTGAAAAAGCGGAATACAAGGCACACCAAACGTATCTTTTGACGCCATCGTCTTCCGCTGATTTCACTTTACTATTATATTAAATCACAACACTGTTGTCAAGGTTTCTATTTCAACCCTCAATTCTGACTTACTATTGAAAAATCCGCATCAGCCGAAGCCGATGCGGATTTGAAATTTTATCTGCCTATCATATACGTTTTATGAAAACGATTTAAAAGCTTTTGTCCATTCTGCTCAGGCAAAGGAATATCCCGTTTCTTTACGGTTTCTCCATTACCTTCATCCAGAAGATACATCAACGGGTCAACAGCCACGCCATTTTCTTCCACCTGGAAATGCAGATGATTTCCGGTAGAATATCCGGTCGTTCCGCTCACGCCAATCTGCTGTCCTTTGGCAACCTCCTGTCCAACCTCAACATAAATCTCTGCATGATGCATGTATTTCGTAACAAGGCCGTTGCCATGGTCGATAACAACCCAGTTTCCGGCGGATTCGCTGTATCCTGCCACGGTTACAACTCCGGCTTCTGCAGCATAGGTTGGAATATTCTCCCCGCCGGTAGCCAAATCGACGCCCTTATGGAACTGCATGTCGAAATTCCGATAACCGAAGGTACTGGAAATCGTTGAACCCGGACATGGATTTGCAAAACGTCCAATCATATTTGAAAAATCCATGAGGGTTAAATCATCCAGCCGGTACAAATCATAAGTCGTCATAATCTTAATGAGGCTCTGACCATAATTCACATCGGTTGCCCACCGGCTGCCGATACGCATTGCAAAGGTATTTGCATCCTTCACATCTTTAATTAAATCTGCATAATTTTCCTCAATCAGCTTCTGGCGGTCCTCAATAGCCTCTGTATGGGTGCGGTATGCTCTGAACGCTGCGCTTGTCGAATACAGCCTGCCATCCGCATCCATCTCTATCGTTCCCATATTAACGCTGCCTGCTGTACCTGTACCCTTGATACCGAACAGATTGCAATACTGGTAAGCCAGATAGGAAAGCCCTTTGCCTTCATCGCCGCCCGGTCCATAAGAACCGTAACCGGACTCCTGAATAATCTGTGCGATTGTCACCGATGCCGGGTAACCGCTTTCATCCTGACATTTTAATGCGCCGACAACCATCTCCTGAGTAATAAATGAAGGCAACCCTTCAATCGGCACTGTCACATTATACTGAATACGGTCCTGCACCTTTGAAAACTGCTCGGAGGATAAAAAGCTTCCTGAATTAAAATTCTCGCCAACCACAGGATTCTCCGGCTTTGACTCCGGCTCTTTACTCTCTGTCTCCGCAGGAGCTTCTGTTTCCTCAGCACTCTCGGTTTCTTTGGAACTCTCTGTCTCCTCAGCGCTTTCAGTTTCTTTGGAACTCTCTGTCTCCTCAGCGCTTTCAGTTTCTTTGGAACTCTCTG
>ERZ809224.82-NODE-82-length-108442-cov-17.307371_pt1 | contig 108442 bp, 84 predicted proteins | sample MGYA00520513_ERZ809224 | MGnify/ENA primary metagenome ERZ809224 (study PRJEB31576, sample SAMEA3212658) | Homo sapiens | biome: human-gut; feature: human gut; material: fecal | place: Sweden | collected 2012 ... | reverse complement strand
CTTCTGTAAAGCGGGTGATGGGAATCGAACCCACGTATCTAGCTTGGAAGGCTAGTGTTCTACCATTGAACTACACCCGCGCAGTGCCCAAAGCTGGAATCGAACCAGCGACACGAGGATTTTCAGTCCTCTGCTCTACCAACTGAGCTATCTGGGCATCTCATCAACATCGAAGTTTTTGTTTCGTTTGTTTCTTACTCGCTGTCGACGATAGTTATTCTACAACAAGACAAGAGAAAAGTCAAGCACTTTTTTGAAAAAAACTTAACTTTTTTTTGAAGGCATGTTTTTTGCCCCAATTCATACAATTTGAATTCAGCAGCGGAAGCGGATTGCGAATGTCTGCTTTACATTTAATGGTTTGTCTTGCGGTTGATGAACTTTGTTCGATACTTTGAATATACAATTGTTTGATCGGCATAAAGACCATAATAACCAGACATTGCATAGCTTACTGCAATGGCTAAAATCATGTAGTGGGCAGAGTCAAAGCCAAATAATTCAAAAGCGATCAAAATAGATGTAATAGGGCAATTAGTGACACCGCAGAAAACGGCAACCATGCCCATTGCAGCACAAAGGGATGGGGCAAATCCAGCAAGGCTTCCAAAGAAACATCCAAAGGATGCACCTACGCAGAAGGAAGGAACAATTTCGCCTCCCTTAAAGCCGCCGCCAAGTGTGACTGCTGTAAAGAGCATTTTAATAAGAAAGGCTGCTGGGAATATAGTTTCTTCTTGAATAGACTGCTCAATCAGATTGCTTCCGGAACCAAGATAGCTTTTGCCGTCTGGCAGAAGAAATGCAAATACGATAACAATCAGTGCAGAGACAATTGCGCGTAGGTAAACATTTTTTATGTATGTTTTTAAAAGACCTCCAACTTTGTGAAGGATAATGCATAAAAGTATGCTGACAGCGGCACATAAGATTCCAAGAAGAACTGTTTTTGCAGCACCGTCAATGGAAAACGAAGGAATACTTACAATTGTAAATTTTTCGGCATGAACACCAAACGTAGAAGCAAGGTGAGCACCAATCAGCGCAGACATTACACAAGGAACTAATGCGGAATAATACATGACGCCGACACTGACCATTTCCATTGAAAAGACAGCAGCAGCCATCGGTGTACCAAACAGAGCAGCAAAAGCAGCACTCATGCCACACATGATTAGAACATGGCGATCTTCATCATCAAGATGAACTATTTTTCCAAGAAGATTTCCAAGGCTGCCGCCGATCTGAAGTGCAGCACCCTCGCGTCCGGCAGATCCGCCGCACAGCTGTGTCAGAATCGTAGAGATAAAAATAAGAGGTGCAACACGTGCTGGTGTCTCTTCATTTGCATGAATTGAGGCAATAACAAAATTTGTACCGCGGTCATTTGACTGTCCGCAAAAATGATAAAGAGCAGTGATTGCAAGACCAGCAATAGGAAGCAGGAATAAAAGCCAGCTGTATGCAGCGCGAAGCTGTATAGCTTTTCCAAGCAAAGTAGCAAATAGTGTTGATACGCCGCCGATCAGAAGACCTGACAAAAGTGAAAATCCAGTCCATTTAAGAAGAACCAGAAGATTCTGGCCGATGTTGGTCAGATAGCATTTGCGGGCAAATTCCCGCAGCTTAGGGGAAAACATAGGCATGACCTCCAAAGAAACTGTTTATAGGAAGCAGCAAAGATGCTGTACCGTTCCAATCCTAGCAGAAACAGCAGGGAAAGTCAACGAAACAAAAAGATCATGTTCCATTTTGTCTGTACTGAGCCGGTGTCATTTTAGCTCTTTTTTTAAAAGTTATGCAAAAGGCACTTTCACTTGAAAAGCCACATGAAAAACAGATATCCTTGACAGACATGGCAGTGTTGCGAAGCAGGTAACGTGCATTACTTAGCCTCGTATTTATGACATACTCATGTGGTGTAAAGCCAGTCTCTCGTTTGAATACGCGAATAAAATGATAAGAGCTTAATCCAGCAGCTGATGCGAGCACTTTGTCTGGCAGATCTTCTTTAAAATGTTCATTGATATAGGAAATGACAGTCTCAATCATATCTGTGCTGTCATTTCTTTTATCGGCAGCACTGTAGAGCAGAAAGCTTGTCAAAATATCATTAATATATTTAGAAAGAAGAGCTTCCTTAATCGAAGAATGACAAAAACTGTCAATGATAGCTTCAAGCTTGTTTGTGGCTGGCGCAGGATTTCCAATAGAAAATACAGTGCCAAGATGTGAGACAATAGATTCAAAAAAGTTTTTGGCAAGAGGTCCGTCAAAATGGCACCAGAGACATTCACTGCCTGTTTTTGTGCCATAGCTGTGCGGTTCATAGCAATTAATCAAAATAAACTCATCAGCTTTTGCATCAAAGCTTTCGTCTTTTGTTTGTACATACATGCTTCCTTTTTTGACATAAATAAGAAGAAAGCTGTCAAAAGAAGCGCGGTGCAGATGATAGCCTGGTGCATAGAAAAAATGACCGCATGTAAGCGGATAAAAAAACATGCTTCGTCCCAAGAGACTTGGCGAGTAGACATAATATGTTGATTCAGGTTCAATAAAGGGTTCGTGCGATTTCATAAAAATCTCCTTTTTTATAGTTACAGTTCATGGACAAGCCAATATTGCAGCAAATAGTTTTGCATAGTTCTGAATAATTACATTTTAACTTAGAATACAGGAAAAAACAACAGAGCAATATTTTAAAACACAACCGCAACGAAAGATAATGTATTTCAAGCAAAACAGTAGTATAGTAAAAGTAAATATTGAAAGTAAATAAAACAATATTGAAAATGATAGAAAGATTCAAGTAAATAAATAATAACAGAAAATAATAGCGAAACAGGAGGCAATTATGCAAAAGGCAAGTGTATGGGCAGAAAAAGTCATGATTCCTACATATGAGATTGGAGAGGCGGAGAAGAATCCGATTTTTCTGGAAAAACGTGTGTATCAGGGAAGCTGCGGAAAGGTATACCCGTATCCGACGATTGAAAAAATAAGTGATGAGAAGAAGGATAAGGAATATACGGCAGTATGGCTGGAAAATGAGTACATTAAGGTTATGGTTCTTCCAGAGCTTGGCGGACGAATCCAGAGGGCATATGATAAAACAAATGATTATGACTTTGTTTACTATAACCAGGTGATCAAGCCGGCACTTGTTGGTTTGACGGGACCGTGGATTTCAGGAGGTATTGAATTTAACTGGCCGCAGCATCATCGTCCGACAACATTTCTTCCAGTTGATTATGAAATTCAAGAAAATGAGGATGGAAGCGTTTCTGTTTTATGTCATGACGTGGATCAGATGTATGGAACAAAGGGACTTATGAGAATTAGCGTATACCCGGGAAAAGCTTATATTGAAATCAAGGGACAGCTGTATAACCGCACATCACTTCCGCAGACATTTCTTTGGTGGGCAAATCCAGCAGTTCCTGTTAATGACAACACACAGTCCATTTTCCCACCAGATGTTCACGCTGTTATGGATCATGGAAAGAGAGATGTTTCTCGTTTCCCAATCGCGACAGGTGTTTATTATAAGAAGGATTACAGCGAAGGCGTAGATATTTCTCGTTACAAGAATATTCCAGTACCGACTTCTTACATGGCAGAAAAGTCAAAGTATGATTTTGTCGGAGGCTATGACTATGGAAAGCATGCAGGTATTTTGCATGTGGCAGACCATCATGTTTCACCGGGAAAGAAGCAGTGGACCTGGGGCTGCGGCGATTTTGGAAAGGCATGGGATCGCAACCTGACTGATGAGGATGGTCCATATGTAGAGCTGATGACAGGTATGTTTACAGATAATCAGCCTGATTTTACATGGTTAAAGCCGTTTGAGGAGAAAACATTTACACAGTATTTTATGCCATACAAGGAAGTTGGACAGGTAAAGAACGCATCAAAGGAAGCTGCTGTTTCACTCTCGGCAGCAAATGATGCAGCAACTGGAAAGAAGACTGCAAAGATTATTGTCTATGCAACAGCTGTATATGAAAAAGCAAGAATTATTCTGACAGGAAAAGACGGCGTGCTGTGTGATGAGAGCGCAATGATTTCTCCTGTTGACATTTTTGAAAAGAGTGTAGTACTGCCAGATGATACGCAGGAAGAAGATCTGAAAGTTGAAGTTTGTGCAGATGGCAGAAGCTTAATTGCATACCAGCCAGAGAAGGAAGAAATTCCAAAGCTTCCAGATCCGGCAAAGGCAGCAGATGAACCGTCAAAGATCATGACAAATGAGGAACTGTATTTAACGGGACAGCATATTGAACAGTACCGTCATGCAACATGGAGACCTGATCCTTATTATTTAGAGGGATTAAAGCGTGATCCAGATGATATTCGCATTAACAATGCATATGGTATGCTCTTGATGAGAAGAGGCTTATTTAAGGAGGCAGAACCTTATTTTAGAACAGCTATTAAGCGCCTGACCTGGAAGAATCCTAATCCATACAACAGCGAAGCATATTATCTGTTGGGACTTGATTTGTGTTACCTTGGAAGAGAAGATGAGGCTTATGATGCTTTTTATAAGGCAGCATGGAGCAATGAACAGCAGGAAATGTCATTATATTATATGGCAGCGCTTGCGGCAAAGAAAGGTCAATTTGAAACTGCGCTTGAGCACATTGATCGATCACTTGTTAAGAATGCGCATAATATTAAGGCAAGAGGATTACGTGCATGGCTTCTTGCAAAGCTTGGAAAAGAAAAGGCTGCAGCTCGTATGCTCGAGGATAATTTAGAACTTGATCCATTTGATTTTGTATCTGGTTTTGAGGCAATAAAGGCAGAGAATGATTCAGAAAAGAAACAGAAAATGCTTGATGACTTGAATGGACTGATGCGTAATTTCCAGGAAAATTATTTGATGACAGCAAGAGATTTTGCGCAGTGGGGCGCATATGAGGACGCTGTTTTAGTTTTAAAGCAGTGCACAAAGAAATATCCGATGCTGTATTATTATGCAGCTTATTATGAAGAAAAAATGGGTGAAGATGAGGCAGCAAAGAAGTCACTTGAGAAGGCAGAAAGCTGTGCTTTCGATTATTGCTTCCCGAATAAGCTTGATGATATTGCTGTACTTACATTTGCGATTGAAAATGGTTGCAAAAAGAAGGCGCCTTATTACCTTGGCAATCTTTTTTATGATAAATTACAGTGGAAGAAATCTGTTGAATTGTGGGAAATGTCTGAGAAGGCAGATGACACATTTTCAATCGTTCATAGAAACCTTGCACTGGCTTATTACAACAAGATGGGTGATTCTAAGGCAGCTAAGTGTGAACTAGAGAAAGCATTTTCATTAAACCGCAAGGATGCCCGTATTTTCCTTGAATTAGATCAGCTTTACAAAAAGCTTGGATATAGCTTCAAAGAGCGTTTAGCAAAATATGATGAAGATCCATCTCTTGCAGAGAGCCGTGATGATTTGTATATTGAATATATTACTCTTATGAATATGTGCGGAGAATATGAACGTGCTTATCGCTGCATTATGGGACGCCGTTTCCATCCGTGGGAGGGCGGCGAAGGAAAGATTACAACGCAGTATACTATTTCCTTACTCGAGATGGCAAAACAGTGCTTGGCATCAGAAAAATATGAACATGCAGAGAAGTTGCTTAAAAAAGCACTTGTATATCCAGAAAATCTTGGAGAAGGCAAGCTAGAGGGAACAAAGGATAATCATCTGTTTTATCATCTTGGACTTGCGCTTGAAGCACAGGGAAAACATGATGAAGCAAAAACATGTTTTGAGACTGCGACGATTGGAACAGATGAACCAGCGGGTGCTATGTACTATAATGATCAGCCGGCTGATATGATTCTCTATCAGGGACTTGCATTTGAAAAATTAGGAAAAACAAGAGAGGCAAAATCACGTTTTTATCGTCTGATTGATTACGGTGAGCAGCATTTAAATGATGAGGGCAAGATTGAATACTTTGCTGTATCACTTCCAGATTTTCTGATTTTTGATGAGGATTATACAAAGAAAAATCGTGCACACTGCTGTTATCTGATGGCACTTGGAAATATTGGATTGCAAAACCGCGAAAAGGCAGCAGAATTTTTAAATGAGGCGCTTGAAATAGAGCCGTCTCATATGATGGCAACACTATATCAGAAACAATAAATGTTAAGCAAAAAGCGAGGAAAATCATGAGACTAGTAGATTTAACAACAAAACCCTGGCAGCTTATGCTGCCGGGAGAGAAGGAAACTTCTCTAAATAAAATGGTATATCTGCCAGGAACACTTGATGAGTTTGGAGTCGGTCATGAAGATCGGCTCGACAACTCATGTCATCCAGATGAGACAACTGCGCAGAGTTTTGATGATGATGTGATAGCAACACGATTTACAAGAAAGCATACGTATGAAGGCCCGGCATATTTTGAGCAGGAAATTACGATTGCACCAGCAGATAAATGCCGCACTTTCTTTGAGATTGAGCGAGCCAGATGTGTGCGTGTTTATTTAGACGGCGAGGAAATATCATCATACGAGGAACAGACAATAAGCACACCGCATGTATTTGAACTTACTGGTCATGAAGGCATTCATAGACTTCGCGTTGAGTCAGATAACAGTTATCCAGGTCTGCCGCACGATGCTATTGTCTATTCATCGGCAGCAACAGATGAGACACAGACAAATTGGAATGGACTTCTTGGTTATATTCGTCTTCGTGAGGAAAATCCGATCTTTTTATCGCAGGTGCGCGTGTACCCTAAGGATGGAGGAAAGCTTCGCGCAGAGATAGATCTTGATACATATGATGAACCATTTGAAGGCGTGCTTGTTTTAAAAAGCAGTGTACTTTTGCAGGACTATGAGCAAAAAATTAGTGTAATGACTTCAGATTCCAGAAAAACAATTGTGGCAGAGGATTTACTTATTTCATCGTCAGCAGCAAACTGGGATGAATATGATGGAAAGTTATATGAACTGACAGCTGCACTATATAAAAATGATTTGCAGTCATCTGAAAGTGAAATAAATCAAAAAGAAGATGAAAAGACTGTTAGCTTCGGCATTCGTACATTTGGTGATGATGGACATGGTCATCTGTCATTAAACGGCAGAAGAATTTTCCTTCGAAGTGAGGCAAACTGTGCAGAATTTCCAGAGACAGGCTATATTCCAATGGAAAAGGAAGCGTGGAAGAATATTTTACAGACATATAAAGATTATGGCATCAATATGGTGCGTTTTCATTCGCATTGTCCGCCAGAGGCAGCATTTTTTGCAGCTGATGAGATGGGCATTTTGATGCAGCCAGAGCTTTCACACTGGGATCCAAAGCATGCATTTGAATTTGATGAAAGTTTCTCGTATTATCAAAAGGAACTGCGCCAAATTATAAAAGCACTTGCCAATCATCCATCTTTTGTCATGCTGACATTTGGAAATGAGCTTCATTGCGGAGCGCTTGGCACAAGCAGAATGCATAAGATGCTGCAGGATGCAAAAAAACAGGATCCGACAAGACTCTATGCTAATGCGTCAAATGCGCATTATGGAAATGAAGGATGCGATGAAGAGAGTGATTTCTATGCATCACAAAGCTTTTATAATTACAGAATAAGAGGAACGCTTGCAGGAAATCCAGAGACACCAGAGGAAGCAGCCAAAGTTGATGCTTATGAAAAGGCAAATGGAAAGCTGGCAAAGGTTAACATTAAGGGCTACATCAACAATCAGTATCCAAATGCGAAGACAAACTTTGATGAAACCTTAAGAAAGATTAGAGAGCAGTATAAAAAGCCAGTGTTTAGCTTTGAAGTTGGTCAGTTTGAAGTGCTTCCTGATTTTGATGAGCTTGCACATTTTAAGGGAATTTCTGATCCAGCAAATTATAGACGTATTCAGCGTATGGTTCGCGAAAAGGGATTAGAGCCTGTTTGGAAGAAGTACGTTGAGGCAACTGGAGAACTATCAAGGCTTTGTTACCGAGAGGAGATCGAAGCTGCGATGCGCACAAAAGATCTGTCTGGTATTTCACTTCTTGGATTGCAGGATTTTCCAGGACAGGGAACTGCTCTTGTGGGAATGCTTGATTCACATTTAGAGCCAAAGCCATTTGATTTTGCAAAACCAGAAAAATTTAGAGCTTTCTTTAAAGAACAGCTTGTATTAGTTGGTCTTGAAAAGTATACTTATGAAGAAGGTGAGACACTTTGTGCAGATGTGCAGATAGCCAATTATGGAAAGACAGACTGTGCTGGAGATCTGGAGTGGACATTGTGGGCATATATGCCGAATGAAGAATTAGATAGTGTGAGAAATGTCGCTGTAAAGAGTGGTCATATGAGCGTTGTTTCATGCCCAAAGGGAACACTTAGCAAAGCTGGAACATTAAAGATTGAACTGAATAATAAAATTACATCATCAGTTCGCTGTGATCTTACTGTTAAGATTGCAGATGCAGTTAATTCATATCCGATTTGGATTTATAAGAATGAAATGCCAAAATGCCCAGAAAGCGTTTATGAGACAACTAAGTTGGATTTGCAGGCAAAGAAGGTGCTTGATAACGGCGGTATAGTGTATTATTCGCCAAAGTCAGAGGAAAGTTCCTTCCATAATTCAATTCGTGCTCAATTCTCAACAGATTTTTGGTCAGTTGGAACGTTTGGAAGACAGGAAGGTGCGATGGGACAGTTGATTCAAAAAGATCATCCATTGTTTAAAGAGTTTCCAACTGAGGGCTATACAAATTGGCAGTGGTGGCCGATGGCAAATCAAAGAGCTGTCATACTGCCAGATACAGTAAAACAGCCATTTGACGCTATTATTACAGAAATGGACAGCTATGCATTTTTAAGACCAATGGCGCAGCTGTTTGAGTGCCGCGTCGGAAATGGAAAACTTCTCTATTCCACACTTGGACTTCAGGATTTGCAGCAGTATCCAGAAGGAAAAGCGCTTCTTAGATCAATTTATAAGTATCTGGATTTAGAGACATTTGCACCAAAGCAGAGCATAGAGTGGGAGACGTTAGTAAGTATCTAACATTAGACTAGGTGATTTTTGGGAGGAGTGCATATGAGACGAATATTAGTTAAGTCATTAAATGAAGCTTTTGATTTTGTGATGGATCATTATTATCCGGCAGGATGTGAGGAGGACGCAAAAAGAAAAGATACATATGCAGTCATTTCAATTCAGGATACTCACACGGGTGGTTTTGGTGTCACCTTTGCAGAAAATAAATTTTGTAAAGGCGTTCTTACTTTATATTTTGATGATGTGGTGAAGGAAACAAAAGGTGCTGTATTGTTTGATGAAAATATGGCAGATTCTGTTATCGCATTTATTCGCAGTCATATGGATGTAGATACGCTGTTAATTCACTGCTATGCCGGACAGTCAAGATCGCGTGCAATAGGAGCATTTGCGAAAAAAATGATGGGAAAGAGCAATCAAACATATTTTTCGGCAGATAAGCTTTGGGCAGGCACACCAAATGAGCATGTTTATAATATGTTGGAGGATGCTTGGTTTAGAGATATGTTGGGATGAATCCTACAGATAATACTAGAATTTTCTAGTCATATATGGTATTATAGGGACAGTTGCAAAAAAATGACATTATATGGAGGGCAAAACAGTGAGTGATTATACATTAAATACAAAATGTGTGCAGGCAGGCTATACGCCGGGAAATGGAGAACCGCGTCAGATTCCGATTATTCAGTCTACGACATTTAAGTATGATACGAGTGAGGACATGGGCAAGTTATTTGATTTGGAAGCATCCGGTTATTTTTACAGCCGTCTGCAGAATCCGACAAATGACTATGTTGCAGCAAAGATTGCAGAACTTGAAGGCGGTACAGCAGCGATGCTGACTTCATCAGGACAGGCAGCAAACTTTTTTGCTCTGTTTAATATTTGTGAGTGCGGCAGTCATATCGTAGCTTCTTCATCTATTTATGGCGGAACATATAACTTGATTGCTGTAACACTGGCAAAGATGGGTATTCGTGCTACTTTTGTTTCCCCTGACTGCACAGAGGAAGAATTAAATGCAGCATTTACAGAAGATACCAGAGCTGTATTTGGTGAGACTATCGCAAATCCGGCACTGACAGTTCTTGATATTGAAAAGTTTGCAAAGGCCGCTCATGCACATGGCGTTCCGTTAATTGTGGATAACACATTCCCGACTCCGGTAAACTGTCGTCCAATCGAGTGGGGTGCAGACATCGTAACACATTCCACAACAAAATATATGGATGGACATGGTGCAGCACTTGGCGGTGCAATTGTAGATGGCGGTCATTTTGACTGGATGGCTCATGCAGAGAAATTCCCAGGCCTGTGTACACCTGATGAATCTTATCATGGAGTTACATATGCAGAGAAATTTGGCATGGGTGGTGCTTTTATCACAAAGTGTACATCTCAGCTGATGCGTGACCTTGGATGTATCCAGTCTCCACAGAATGCGTTTATCTTAAATCTTGGTCTGGAGTCACTTCATGTAAGAATGCCGCGTCACGTTGAAAATGGACAGGCCGTAGCAGAGTTTTTACAGGCACAGCCGCAGGTTGCTTATGTAAATTATCCTGGACTGCCTACAGACAAGTACTATGAGCGCGCAAAGAAGTATCTTCCAAACGGAGGATGCGGTGTTGTTTCATTTGAGTTAAAGGGTGGCCGTGCAGCAGCAGAGACATTTATGAAGCACTTAAAGCTTGCAGCAATCGAGACACACGTTGCAGATGCGCGTACCTGCTGCTTAAACCCAGCAACATCCACACATCGCCAGATGAATGACGAGCAGTTAGCAGCAGCTGGTGTTCCAGCAGGACTGGTTCGTATTTCTTGCGGACTGGAAGATAAGAAAGATTTGATTGCAGATCTGGCACAGGCATTGGCAGCAATTGAATAAGCAATAAAAACAGTGGGGCAGAGAATTTTTTTAATTCTTGCCCCATTATTATTATTTTGATTTACTTTATGCGCCTAATTAGTTTGCTGGGAATCCAGCCTGCTTTAATGCATCAAGCACAGCTTTTTTGATTCCATTTGAGCTGTAGGTCGCACCGGAAACTGCATCAACATCAGTATTTTGTGCTTCAAGAATTTCAGAAACAACCTTGTCTTTGCATTTATCGAAGTACCACAGGTCGCTCTCGGCACTGCTGCAGGAGATATCAGTGATTTTGCCATCCTTGATTGTGACTGTTGCCTTTACAGCGCCATCATAGCCGTAGGCTTTTCCCTCATAAACGCCATCGGTGAGAGTCGTATCATCAAAAGATTGAGAAACCTCTGTGGAAACAATCTCAGATTCGATAGTTGTATTTTTAGTCATTTCTGCATTCAAATTGCCATCAGCTATAGTATCTTTTGGGCTTGAAACGGCGCAGATAATAACCATAACAGCAAGAAATAACCCAAAGCAAATGGATGTAAATTCACGGCGGTGTTCCGGCTTTTTCTTTAGGAAATACCATTTGCGTATTCTGCAGATTGCATATCCAAGGAAAATTGCCGTGTAAACAATTACAGAAAAGTAGTAGCCATCCTTGCCATCTTTGGCAAGCGGAATAAATAACAGCATAATGTGGAGGTAGAGCAGCGCGTAAAACAGGTAAGCAAAGCGCTGGATCTGCTTCCACTTTTTTGCTTTCATGCGCTTACGAATCTTTGGAAAAGAAAGGATAGTAAGCGGAATCATAATGATAAGAAGAATAATAGTAATTATGCAGGCAGCAAATTGATTGGCAGGAAGTGCGGATGCATCAGTAAAGAAACGCACGAAATAAGTTCTTCCATAGCCAATGTTGTGACCAAGCGTCAGCATTGCGGCAAAGATGGAAAGCTCACCGCGCACCGGCATTAAGCGCTTAATCAGCCAAGAACCGTTAGAGAAGGCACCTGTCCACATGACAATACACCAGAGTGCGCATGAAAGGGCACCGCGGCGAAATATGTCAAGAAGGAAAGTGACAGCCTCTGGTAGATTCCTTGAAAAAGGAAATAGTGATATAAAAAGTGTAAGCACAAGTGCACCTATGTACCAGGGATACGGATGACGTTTGATCGTGGATTTTGCAGTCAGTGCAAAGATTGATGCGATGATCAGTGAAAAAATAAATAACATAGATATTTGATTACCTCCGTTTATACGATTTATATGAGATGTTATATGACCAAGAGATCAAAATTATCTTGTAAGCGAGCTTGTATTGGCTTTAAGAGCTTTTGACATTGGTATCATAAATGTAGTGTAACATAAGGAAAAATACATCACAAGCAAACAGGAAACACAAAAAAGACGAAAAAAAGACATAAAGTTAGCATAAACTAACAAGAAATAGACAAAAATAAAGAATGGCAGTTCATATAAGAGGAAAAGTATAATTGAAAATTGTTAGAAATAACTAACTCGGACTCACAATAAAACATATGGAAAACGTCAAATTGCTGTTTTTATATAAATAACCTTTTTTTCTCAATAAGGGTGTTGATTTTTATGATCATGTTAGAATATACTAACTGCCATCGGCAATATAAAGTTAAAGGAGATATCATTTATGAGAACAAAAATGGCATTAGCTGTGTTGGCGGCAAGTACAATAGCAGCAGGAAATATGAGTGCTTTTGGAGGAGTTTTAAAGAGTGAGAGCACACCGGCAACAAGCGAGGCACAGACAGAGGAAGCTTCTGGTGCAGAGGATGAGGCACAGACAGTAAGCATTGAGGCAAGTGAATATTACTTTGGTAAGATTAATGTTCCATATGCAGATTTTTATTATGGAGAGATCAATCATGTACAGCCAGAGGCACTTGAGGATGCAGCTGCAGGTCAGTATGATGCAGAGGATAAGGTAACGGCTGCAGGTCTTCGTGAGGAAGGCATTTATGATTCTGTTACTTCTGCGACAATCCAGAAATCTCAGCGTTTTGAAAAAAGCTATTTTGAGCAGAATGGCGATGGAACCGATATTTTAGGACCATCCAGTGTAAATGTGGCAATTCCAAAGACATTGTATGATGATGTAAAGGCAGCAATCGAAGCTGGTACTGAGTGCAGCAATCCACTTGTTGAGTTCGTATCATCACTTGAAGAAGTATCAGAAGAAGTTCCGGCTGAGTATAAGGTAATCAATTCTGATGGTACCTTAAGCCAGACAATTGGAACAACTAAAGAGGCAGAAAATGTAACAGTTTCCTTTGCAACAGTTTCGACATGGGGAAATTATCAAATCGACTTTGACGGTCTTGAGATTGAATCTGCTGATATTCAGGGTGCACTTCTTGAAACATCTGATGGAGAAATTTATGGACTTGAGCATTTGGACAATTTATGGCTGCGTGCAAATGAGATTGCATTTGCGGCAGAAGAGATGACTGAGCCACATGGAAATACACCGTCATGGCAGCGTTTTGCTGATATTCAGGGAAAGACAATCACAAAGGTAACTTACATGTTGGCAGACCAGGATGATATCTCTATTGAGACTGATCTGTACTGCAAGGAGCTTCTTGGAGAAGAATATTCCATTACAACAGATGAGAGTGTTATTTACCAGAAGGATGGCACTGCAATCAACATCACATATACAACACCAGATGACAGTGATTATAGTGTAGAGGCTGTCGCAGCAGGACGTACTGCCGTAGAAGATGGACTTTACAGCGTAGAGGACAACGTAATTACTCTGAGCGGTGATTTAAAGCCGGGCAGCTATACAGTTACCTTCTCAGATGACAAGTATGCAAGCAAGAAGTCAAGCACACTTGTTGAATCTGGCTTAGAAGAAGGCAGTGTTTCTATTGAAAATAATGCTGTTGTAATCGCAGATAATGAGCAGGGACTGACTGGTGCTGACTATGCGGCACAGGTAACAAGTGTTATTGTAAATGGCGAGCCAGTAAAGGCCAAGGGCATTGCAGGTATCTTATTCAATGAGGATGGAAGCATAAATCTGGATGCTGAAATTGAAGGTCAGGATGGAAACGTTAAGGTATTTGACGGAAGCGATTCCTATGAGATCGAGTTAGAAGCAACTGGATATCCAGCAGTAAAGGGAACTGTAACAGCACAGTAATAAAACAATTTGAAATAGTAGATAGTAAGCAAAAGGCTGGCTGCCATATGACTAGTAGCCAGCCTTTTTGCAGAATATAGAACAGCAACAAATGAGAGAAAGGAAGATTTTCATGAATCGAAAGAAAAGCTTTGCCAGCCTTTTGAAAATAACTTGTGTTATGGTCTGTTCATGCATTGGCACACAGTTTGTTTGGGCTGATAAGACTGACAGCGAGAGCATAACAGATACTGCAATGGGAACAGACTGCAGCGTCCGTGTTTATGGTTCGGATAGAACTGCAAAAGATATTATGGACATGCTTTCTGATATTGAAAACAAATATTTATCATGGCGCATTGAAGGCAGCGATATTGCCAATATCAATGAAAATGCATCAGAGAACAAGCCTGTTATGCCATCAAAGTGGACATATGGCTATCTGGAAAATGTGCTTGATCTTGCAAGAGAAAGCAGCGGTGCATTTGATCCGACATTAGGCCGTGTGTCGCAGCTTTGGAATCTGGAAAGTGACAATCCATATATTCCATCAAAAAGCGAGCTGACAGAGCTTCTTTTAGAGACTGGCTGGGAAAAAATAAGTCTGGGTGACGGTGAAGTGTTTTTAAAAGATGGTGTGCAGATTGATCTTGGAGCAGTCGGAAAAGGAATCGGATGTGATGAAGCACGAAAAATGTTAGAAGAGACAGGTGCTGACGCAGCGGTGGTATCTGTTGGCGGAAGTATTTTGACGTATGGAAAAAAGCCAGATGGAAAACCGTGGAAGATCGGCATTGCAAATCCACGCAATGAAGATGGCGAATCATATCTCGGTTCACTAACGATTGATGGAACATGCAGTATATCTACATCTGGAGATTACGAAAAATATGTGATTGAAGATGGTGTTCGCTATCATCATATTTTAGATACGAAGACAGGATATCCGGCAGAGAGCGGACTAATCTCCGTCACAATTGTCTGTGATGACGGATGGCTAAGCGATGGCCTGTCTACTGCATGCTTTGTGCTTGGTTATGAAGACAGCCTGTCGCTGCTAGAGACTTATCAGGCAGAGGCTGTGTTTGTAACTGAGGATAAAGAGGTGATTGTAACAGATGGATTAAAAGATATGTTTACATTGACAGATTCCTCGTATGAACAGGTGGAAGAATGAGCGAAAAGAAACGAGCAATTATAATCGCTTCAATACTAAGTTTGATATTTATATTGTCTGCGGTCTGGACTGCGCACCAATTTCTGGCAAAAAAAGAATCGGCAAGCGCAGCAATTTATCAGAATGGAACATTAATTAAAATTATTTCGAATGATCACGAAGAGACATTTCGCATTGAAGATGGCGAAAACTGGAATGAGATTACTGTAGACAAAGACGGGATTCATGTGAGCGGTGCGAGCTGCCCGGATAAGATTTGTATGCATACCGTGTGGAAAGGAAAAGGTTCTCTTCCGATTGTGTGTCTGCCAAATCATCTTGTGATCACGGCGGCACCAGAAGAAACGGATGATGAATTTGATGTGCTGACATACTAGAGGCAATAGAGTCACCATGCGGTACGTAACTTGTATATATATGGCAGCTGTCTGATTTTTTGAGAAAGAAAGAATAAACAAAAATGGAAACAAAGAAAAAAGATAAAAGGAATACAGCAGAGAAAGCAAATAAAATGGATATCAAAAAGATGACAGCGCTTGCAATGTTTTCAGTGATTGCGCTTACAATCTTTACGGCAGAATCCATGATCGGTCCGATTGTACCGATTCCAGGAATTAAGCTTGGACTAGCCAATATCGTAACACTTCTTGTACTGGTTTTATATGGACCAAAGGAAGCACTCTTTGTGCTGATCGTGCGAATCCTTCTTGGAAGTATGTTTGGCGGACAGATGATTTCATTTTTTTATAGTTTGTCTGGCGGTGTTTTGTGTTGGCTTGTCATGAGCCTTATTAGTGCGCTCCTTAAGAAAAAATTTCTAGTGCTGATAAGTATGTGCGGAGCTGCCGCCCATAATATCGGACAAATTTTGGCAGCAATTGTGATTACACAGTCTATAAGCGTAGTGGCATATTTGCCTGTTTTAATGCTCAGCGCAATGATTACAGGCTGCTTTACAGGATTGGCAGCCCATGTGTGCTCAAAGAGACTGCAAAAAATTTTAAAAATCTATTTTGAATAAGAAAAAAACTGATTTGTCAGGAAAGTTGGCAGGTCAGTTTTTTTTATTTTACCTAAAATTTACATAAATGCGTCGCAGACTTGACCGAGTGCTGTTACACTGCTTTGCGATAGGCAGAATATCAAATAAAAATGTAGCAAGGCACAGAAGGGAAAAGGCGCAAAGATGCAAAAAGAAATTTTTATGAACAGAGAGCTTTCATGGCTTAAATTTAACGAGCGTGTACTGGAGGAGGCAGAGAATATAAAGGTGCCGCTATGCGAGCGTCTTTCATTCGCGGCAATTTATCAGAGTAACTTGGATGAATTTTTCATGGTTCGTGTAGGATCACTGATTGATCAGGAACTGCTAGGAAAAGGAGAGCGTGAAAATAAGACACAGATGACGGCGCAGGAGCAGATCCGTGCAATTTTGCCGCGTGTTCAGGAATTAAATGCGAGAAAGGATATCGTGTACACACAGATTATGCACAGCCTGGAAAAGCAGGGAGTGCGTCTGGTAGATTTTCATAAGATCACTCAACAGGAAAGTACACGACTCAGAGCATATTTTCAGGCAGAAATAGAGCCGCTATTATCTCCATCCATGATTGGAAAACGACAGACCTTTCCATTTTTAAGAAATCGCGAGCTTTATGCGGTGGCAGCGCTTGAGAATAAGAGCGGGAAAAAGCGTCTTGGCATTATTCCGTGTGTTAATACGGGATCAGGGAAAATTTTTCCAAGACTAATTAACGTCAAGGGAAGCGATATGTATATGCTCTCAGAGGATCTTATTCTTCATTATATGCCAAGGATTTTTAAAGGTTATCAGGTAAAGGAAAAGGCTATTATACGAATTACAAGAAATGCAGATATTGATGCAGATGCATTATATGATGAGGATCTTGATTACCGCGATTTTATGGAGAAGCTGATTAAGAAAAGAAAGAAGCTGGCGCCGCTTCGTCTTGAAATTGAAGGTGATTTAAGCGGTGAAACAGTAAAGACGCTTTGTGGTCATCTTGATTTAAATTCCTGCTATGTGTATTATGCAAAGTCACCGCTTGATCTGTCCTTTGCCTATGAAATTCAGGATCTGCTTCGAAAAAATACACAGTTATTTTTTGAAAAGCGCGTACCGCAGAAGTCTCCTATGTTTAGTCAGGGTCAGCCAATCCTTGATCAAATCAGAAAAGAGGATAAATTACTGTCTTATCCATATGAAAGCATTAAGCCATTTTTGCAGATGCTTCATGAGGCGGCAAATGATCCAGATGTGATTTCAATTAAGATGACTCTTTATCGTATGGCAAGGCAGAGTAAGGTGGTAGAATATCTGATAGAGGCTGCAGAAAATGGCAAGGAAGTATTTGTACTTGTTGAATTAAAAGCGCGTTTTGACGAGGAAAATAATATTGAGTGGTCGCGTCTTCTCGAAGATGCAGGCTGCCGCGTTATTTATGGATTAGACGGCTATAAGGTGCATTCAAAGCTTTGCCTGATTACAAAGAGAAGCGAAGACAGAATTGAATATTATACGCAGGTAGGAACTGGAAATTATAATGAGAAGACCTCACGTTTGTATACTGATTTGTCATTTATGACATCAAATGTGCAGATTGGAATGGAAGCAGCAAGGATTTTCCAGGCGCTTGCAATGGGACAGACACCAGATGAACTGAAGCATTTGCTTGCAGCACCGAATTGTCTGCAAAATCGCGTAATAGAGATGATTGATGGCCAGATTGAGCTTGCAAAGAGCGGACAGCCTTCTTATATTGGTCTTAAGATGAATTCTCTGACAGATAAGAAGATTATGGATAAGCTGGTAGAAGCATCACAGGCAGGAGTGAAGATTGATATGGTCATTCGCGGAATATGCTGTCTGATTCCGGGAGTAAAGGGATATACAGAAAATATTAGTGTCAGAAGCATTGTAGGTCGTTTCCTTGAGCATTCAAGAATTTATATTTTTGGTGTAAAAGAAAATGCACGTGTATATATAGCATCAGCAGATTTCATGACAAGAAACACGCTTCGCCGTGTAGAGGTAGCAGCTCCAATTGAAAATGAAAAACTAAAAAAGCTTCTACTTGATATGTTTGATGTGATGCTTCGTGATAATCAGAAGGCAAGAGTCGAATTGCCAGATACAACATATGCGATGGCTTCTGCGCTAGAGCTTCAAAATGATCCACCGATTAATGCACAGGAATATTTTTACGAAAAGGCATATGAGGCTGCAGAGAAAAACAACATCAGAGTATAATAGAATAATCCATTGATTTTACAAGACCGCTGAGGTATACTTCTCTTATATCGCAGCGGTTTGTTTTTTTGTTGTAAACCTATTTTGGAAAGCGGGTGAAACAATGGGAAATATTATGGATTATTTGAAATGGCGGGGTGATCTGACATTTTCACAGGATGCCTTCAACGAGGTAGATAACTTGCTTTTGTCATTTGTGGCATATGTGAATCTTGAGGGATTGTCTGTTGGTGCTGGTGAAGAGCGAGTGACACTTGAGGAGCTTTCAAGACGCTTTTTTGTGCTTCACAGCGAAGAAGAACTTACAGCAGACAAGTCGTTTACGAGACTGGCGCCATATATAGTAAAAATGATGGCACAGTCGAACCGCTACCGCACATCAATCATTTCAAATTATGTCAATATGGTTAATCCACAGCTGGAGCTTCAATTTTCTGCCGTGCAGCTTGATCTTATGGATGGCTCAAAAAATTTTTGCTTCAGGGGAACGGATGACAATATTGTGGCATGGAAAGAGGACTTTAATCTAGGCCTTGGCGAAGTGCCAGCCCAAAAGTTAGCATCAGAATATTTGAACAGATTTGGTGTTGGTACATCCCCTATTCGCGTAAGCGGTCATTCAAAAGGCGGCAATTTGGCAGTATATGCAGCAGCAGCCTGTAAAATAGAGGTGCAGGAACGCATTACAGATGTATATAGTAATGATGGCCCTGGATTTGTGCATGAGTTTGTGACGAGTGATTCATATAAGAAAATTCAAAATCGAATCCATCGCTATATTCCAGATTCATCCATCATAGGAATGCTTCTTGAAAACCCTGTAGAACCGCAAGTCATAAAAAGTACAGCTAAGGGAATCCTTCAGCACGATGCGATGAGCTGGCAAATAGAGGGTCCGCATTTTGTATCAGCAAGCTTAAGTGAATCAGCGATTTCACTCCATGAGACGCTTCATAACTGGCTTGAAAATATTGATGAGAATGCAAGGACACAGTTTGTCGATGATCTCTTTTCAATACTGGAATCGACTGGTGTAGATACATTGACGCAGGTGCAGGAAGGCGGATTAAAAAATGCGGCTGCAATGCTTCGTGAGCTTCATCAGATTGTACCAGGAACATGGTCAGAGCTGGAAAATCTGCTGAAGGCAGTTTTGCCATTTTCAGGTTTTCTGATTATGGGAAGACAAAAGACAGTGGACAGACAAAATATACCGCGCGCAGTGACAAGCCATAGAGCTATACACACAAGCAATAAAAATCATAATGAAAACAAAGTGAAACAGGAGGAAAAAAGAAAATGAGTCAGAAAAAACAGGCTGCTTCATCAGCTAGGGCAGGGGGAATCACAGATGGTGTGATATGGGAGCAGCTGCTTGTCTTTTTCTTTCCGATTTTGTTCGGAGCATTTTTTCAACAGCTGTATAATACAGTTGACGCAGTTGTGGTGGGTCGTTTTACAGGTTCGCTTGAGCTGGCAGCCGTAGGCGGTTCTACTGGAACGATTATTAACCTTTTATTTGGTTTCTTTATTGGACTTTCTTCTGGTGCGACTGTTATCATTGCACAGTTTTACGGAGCAGGCGATAAGGAAATGGTAAGCCGAAGTGTCCATACGGCGATTGCGCTTTCCATTGCAGGCGGTGCGATTTTAAGTGCAATTGGATTTATTTTTGCAAGGACAGCACTTGAGTGGATGCAGACACCAGATACAGTGATTGATCTTGCAGAAACATATATCAAGATTTATTTTATCGGTATGATCCCGAATCTATATTACAATATATGTGCAGCAATCCTTCGAGCTGTCGGAGATTCCAAGCGACCACTCTACATTTTGATTTTCTCTTGTCTTGTAAATATTGTGCTTGACCTTGTATTTGTCGTAGTGTTTCGCATGTCTGTTCAGGGAGTAGGAATTGCAACGATTCTTTCCCAGTTTATCAGTGCAGTACTAATCACATTCTGTCTGATGAGAACCAATGAGTGCTATCGCCTGAAGTGGAGTAAGGTTCGCTTCCATAAGATGCTGCTCATTCGTATCATTCAGATCGGTGTCCCGGCAGGTTTACAGTCAGTTATGTATAACATAGCTAATATCATCATTCAGTCCAATGTAAATCTGCTTGGAAGCAATACAATGGCAGCATACACAGCATATTCTAAGATCGATGCGGTATTCTGGATGATCATGAATGCATTTGGTGTATCAGTATCCACATTTGCCGGTCAAAACTTCGGTGCAGGAAAGCTAGATCGTGTTCGTAAAAGTATGAAGATTTGCTTAGGTATGGCACTTGGCGCAAGCATCGGATTAAGTGTAATTCTTCATTTCTTTGGACGATACGTCTATATGCTATTCACAACAGATGCACAGGTTATTGAGATTGGAATGCAGATTTTATATTTCTTAACACCAATTTATTTTACATATGTCACAATTGAGGTAATTTCAGGAACAGTGCGTTCCATGGGCTTTGTATTCACACCAATGCTTATGACATGTGGCGGTGTGTGTGTGCTTCGTCTTTTATGGCTGTTTATTGCAGTTCCGCAAAATCGAACAATCACCAATATTTTGTTCAGCTATCCGCTGTCATGGGTGGTAACGTCGGTACTGTTCATTATTTATTATATTTATTTAAATAAGACAGGAAAAATCGAGGCAGCAAGAGAACACAGTCTTGTTTAGACTGAAAATGGCAACGATATGAGTTTATTTCGAATTTTGACAGGAAGATTTTATCCAAAAGATGAAGATTTTGGTGATGTAGTTCACATTATTTTATTTAATTTGATGTGGATTGCAATTTCAGTCAAACAATTTTTGGAAAAGAGCCTAGAGGTATCGACAACAATCGGTCTTGTTCTTGTAATGGTGATGTTTAAAGCATCGTTGCAGATGATAAAAGAAGTCATGGCTTGTCGGGGTAAGAGAAAAGAGGCAATGAGAAGTGGAACTGCGCAAGAAGGAAAGATTGTTGGTGTACAGAAAAGGCAAGAAAAACAGAAATCAAGAAGAGGAATGCGAATTGTAACCTACTATAAGTACGAGGTGGAGATTACGTGTCCACAGACAGGAGTTACAACTATTATAACGAGTGGAGAGTATCAGCAAGCAGTTCACTGTTGGATCTCATCGCCTAATGTGCGCGTGTATACAGACAAAAGTGGGTGGAATCACTATTTATCAAATTTTGATGTAAAAGGCTTTCGAAAAGAGCCGTTTCTTCCAGAAGAACCACAGCTTTTGCTTGGGGTAGATGAAATACTTGATTTTGTTTTTATTAGTATCTGTGTCGGAACAATTTTGAAAATGATAATTTGATAAGAGAAAAGAGGCAGGGCATTGCGTCCTGCCTTTTTTCTAACTTCCAATCTTAAACAAACTTTAAAGATTTTCCCAGTTTATTCTTAATCCAAAAGATTGTATACTAATGGACAGAAACAGGAAAGGGATAGGAGTATGAACAGCAACTTAAATACGAATGCAATTACGAATACAAAAAATACAAGTTCAGTTGAGCAGGACAAGAAAGAAGATAAAATTGTAATCTGCGATGATGACAAAGATATTGTCCGCGCACTTGAAATTTATCTGTCAAACAAAGACTATGAACTTCTCAGTGCTTACAAAGGAAGAGAAGCACTTGATTTTGTAAAAAAAGGTGATGTATCGCTTGTTCTTCTGGATATCATGATGCCAGAGATGGATGGAATCACGGCACTTCGCGCAATCAGAGAAGTCAGCAATGTGCCAGTCATTTTAATTACAGCAAAAAGTGAAGACGCTGATAAGGTGCTAGGCCTTGATGTAGGTGCAGATGATTATATTACAAAACCATTTAATCCAATTGAGGTGCTTGCGAGAGTGCGTTCTCAGCTTCGCAGATATAATAAGTTGGGAGGCAGCGAAGACAGCAACAAAAAAGAAGTGCTTAGCTGTGGAGGTGTAACGCTTGATGATCGCACAAAGCAGGTCACAATGGACGGCGAAGAAGTATCACTCACTCCAACTGAATACGAAATCTTAAAATTTTTAATGTCTCATCCAAAGCAGGTCTTTTCACCAAGACAAATTTACAGCGAGGTTTGGAAGGATACGCCAATAGGAAGTGAGGGAACTGTAGCTGTACATATTCGCCACTTGCGGGAAAAGCTTGAGATAGAGCCATCAGATCCGAGACACTTTAAGGTTGTCTGGGGACAGGGCTATAAGTTTGAGTAAATTTGACAGGAAAGGAGTATTTATGGGAAAATTAAAAGAAAAATTAAAACCAGAAAAATTGTCTGCCACATTTCCAGCATACATACTAGCTTATTTTATGTGCATGATGACTGGTTTTTGTATGATCATGTTTTTACGTGAGCTTAGATATCAGATTGGTATACTGCAGCGTTATGGTTTGGGAGAGCTTGGAAATGTAGCATCAGCTTTATTGTTTGTTCTTGTATGTGCATTTTTCTTTTATCATGGTGCAAAGATTATTATTTGCCGTGCTCACAAAAAGGCCCAGAAAGAATTAAAGCATCCAAATGGGCTTTATGGCATGCCAATTGAATGCTGCGCAGCTATTTATTTTGCAGCAGAAGTAATTCTTCTTTGCATGTCAATAAGTTCGGGAGAGTACACATATATTGGAATGCTCGGTTCAGCTGTGCTGATGCATTTTTGTGAAAATATTGTTCAAAGAAAGGACAGAGGACTTCTTGCAAGCGGTTCTCTATATGAAAAGATAAATAGTGCAGCACAAAGAGCAGGAATTGTGATTCCTTTTATGGTCAGCTGCAGCATTGTAAGTGTACTTCTGTTTTTATTTTTGGCAAGTCTTTTTGCCAGTGTACGCAATTATAATGGAACAGTCGGTTCTACGCTTCGTTTTTTGTTTTGTGCTGTGCTTGTGATTTTGATTCCAAGTGCATTCTGGTATCTTTGCCTGTGCTTTTATAAGCTAAAGATTGCAGGTGAGGCGCTTAGGGACGGACAGGACGGCTACCGCGTAGATACAAGCCATATGTGTGGTTCTTTAAAGGAACATGGAGAAGATTTAAATCGAATCGGTGAGGGAGTTAACAAGGCTGTCGAGGAACGATTAAAAAGTGAGCGTCTTCGCACGGAGCTAATCACAAATGTTTCGCATGATATTAAAACACCTTTGACTTCGATTATAAACTATGCTGATTTAATCACTAAGGAAAAGACAGATAATCCAAATATTCAAGAATATGCAGAGGTGCTTGGAAAGCAGTCGCAGAAATTGAAGCGTCTTATTGAAAATTTGATAGAGGCATCAAAGGCATCTACAGGAAATATTCATGTTGAAATAAAGCCATGTAATTTAAATGTGCTTTTGGCGCAGATATCAGGTGAGTATGAGCAGCGCCTGGCTGAACAAAATTTGACACTCATTGCCTCACCATTACCAGATGATATTTTTGTTCTGGCAGATGGAAGTCAGCTGTGGCGTGTTTTCGATAATTTGCTTGGCAATATTTGTAAATATGCACTTGAAAATACACGTGTCTACATGGACGTGGCTGTGAAAGAGCACGACCAGGTAGAGATTACGCTGAAAAACATTTCAAAAAATCAGCTCAATCTATCAGAAGATGAGTTGTTTGAGCGATTTAAAAGAGGTGATAATTCCAGAAGCACAAGCGGAAATGGTCTTGGACTTTCAATTGCACAGAGCCTTATGAGACTGCAGAATGGATCGCTTCATCTTGTAACGGACGGTGATCTTTTCAAGGCAGTAGTAGCGCTTAATAAAACAGAGCCTAGTTCGGCTTTATAAAAAAACGTGTTGCTATGTACCATAGTAATCTTCTTGGGAGATCAATAATTGTGCATACAAGGTAAATGCAAAGAGCTGCAATTATAACCCAGACAAAGAGCATAGGACCAGAAGGAAAATGGCCGATGGCAAAATAAAGCATCAGATGATTCCATATCAGAGGATGCACATGAATCAGATATACGCTAAGAGCAGAAGGGGCGAGAAATGAAGCTACGCGACTGCTCTTTTTGCTGCAGGGCATAAGAGAAAAAAGAAAGAATAAGGCACAAGAGCCAAGTAAAATAGTTGGCGAGGTGTAGCTGACATATTGGGGAAAGCCAAACATTTTTAAAAGAAAGCTTATAGTTGTGCAAAGCAGATAAAATAAAAATGGCAGAAAAAGACGATGACGAAAACAAAAATCTGGCAAGTGTGTCAGGCAGATTTCGTGGTATTTTCCCCAGAAGCCTCCGCAAATATAGAGAAGCAAAAGCCAGACTGCGCTGTAGCCGCCTCCAAGACCGAAAACAGTTTCATTTAAAAGCGTGGGAATAAGCGAAAATACAACAAAAATAGCAAGACAAATCTTAAGAAGTTCTCTTCCAGAAAGATTGACAATTGCACGATTTAAAATTGGGATTAAAATAAATAATCCGGCGTATGCTGTCATATACCAATATTGCTTTTTCATGATAGGAAAGAAGGCAGCAATCCATTGATCCTTTGTGACAGCTTCAGGCATAAATATGGCAAATAAAATAGTGATTCCAATCGTGTAAAAAAAGGTCTGAAACCAAAGGCGCAGACCCTTTTTATAGCGAAAATGTGAGTGATATCCAACATAGCCGCTGATTAGTGCAAAGCAGTCAACAGCGCCAAAAGCCGCTGTTTCTAAAAACCACGCAATGGAAAAACTAAGATCACCCTGTTTAAAAGAGCCTAAAATACCGCCTTGTCCCAGTGTATGAAGAACTGCCACCATATACATAGATAAAATGCGAAGCCATTCAATTCCATAATTTTTTTCATGTTTTTTCTCGTTCATAATATCACCTGCCGTTTAATTGATTTACAGGTGTATTGTATTGGAAAAATCTTTCATCGAAGGCGATAAAACTCTTTCAAAACTCTTTCATGATGTGATTGACGGCAGACATACTACGGCAATAAAGCAGTCATCCTCTATCACAATATGAAATTGACCGCCGCAGCTTTCTGTGTAAGTTTTCGCAATGGCAAGACCAAGACCACTTCCTTCTCCAGTTCTGGCTTTTTCACCGCGAACAAACCGTTTTGTAATTTCCTCAGGATCAAAATCAAGCGGAACACGCGATGTGTTTCGAATGCGAATTTCACAAAACTGATCACTGCGCTGACTGGCATGAATGAAGATTCGTGTCTGTGGGCAGGCGTATTTTAATGCATTATCAAATAAATTTTGAAAAACGCGGTGCATATGAAGACCATCACATAAGACATGCATACCAGTCAGAGGATAATCTTTTTTTAATTGAAAGCCAGATGCACAAAGCTCTTCGTCCATCTCACCAAGTGTTTGTTCCAAAAGGCGTCCAATATCAATAGTTTCGCGTTTCATCGGCAAATGACCGCTTGAGGCTTTGGAAAGCTCAAAAACTTCCTCCACCATATCAAGAAGATATAAGCTTTTATGATTAAGCTTAGAAACAAGCGCATCTGCCTCTGGTGGCAGCATCTGTCTGGAAAGCTGTTCACCATAGCCGATAATGGAAGTAAGCGGTGTCTTTAAGTCATGAGAAATGTTTGTTATTAAGTCAACTTTTAAACGTTCCTGCTCCAAAGTCGTGCGAATGCTTTTTTGGATAATTAAGTCCATATCTGCTGTTATCGAGTGACGTCCTATTAAAAAGAAAAAAAGAATGATAATAAAGATAATCAGTGAAGTAAAAACGAAAAATGGTATAAAAAATTTTGAGGATTGAAAATTGTAAAAATAGGTTCGGGCAATTCTAATGAGTACGGCGCAGGCAGCTGCAGATAAAATAAAAGATGTAAGAATAACATAGAAAATCTGAGATGAAAGCCTTTTTGCAGAGATTTTTTGAAAAAGCCATTCACCAAATAGACTGCCATGAAAGCCTTTGCTGTTCCAACTCCATAAAAAGCAAAGCAGACTGACAGCACAGATTATGCCTAGAACAATGCAAAGAAATAGAAAAGGCCAAACAAGCTTACCAAAGTTTTGGTAAATCAAAACAGGAAGGCTGTCTCCTAGAAACTGAAACAGACAAAAGAAAAATAAAAAAAGAAATACTTCCTGATAAAGTTTTGGATGAAAGCCGTTAAAAAAGAAGCCTCCAACTATGCATAGAAGAAAGCCAGCCATAGTCATATAGAATATAAAAGCTGTATAGCCGGTATAGTCAGAAGCTGTAGGCATATTAATATTATCTGGGTAGGAGACAACAGTGTAGCTTACAGAAATATCTTCTGTGGTATAAGCAGCTGTTGTAGTGGGAACTAGTGAATAATGATTTGTATAGTCGGTAGAATGACGGCAAAAATATCCATCTAAAGAATCAATAGAATATTGTTTGATTGCCGCAAAGAAAAAGAAGGAGCAAAAAAGCACCCATAGAATACATAAGATTTTATTATTTCTCAATTTTGTAACCAATTCCCCACACCACCTTTAAGTATTCCGGCTTTTTTGGATTCAGCTCAATTTTCTTGCGCAGCCGGTTGATATGTATCATAACAGTATTTTCGACTGAATAGCTGTCCTGTTCCCAGACACGCTCATAGATTTCCTCTGCGGGAAAAATGCGCCCTGGTCTGGATAATAAAAGAGACATGATTTTATATTCCGTGGCAGTCAGACGTATCTCATCGCCGCGTACATATAATTTTTTCAGTTCCGTATTCAGTGTTAGCTCATAATATTGCAAAAGACTGCCTGAATTGTCTGAGGCGGAGCCAAGTGACAAATAGCGGCGCAGCAGAGAATGGACGCGTGCAAGAAGCTCATCACGGAAAAATGGCTTTACAAGATAATCATCGGCTCCCATATTTAGCCCGATAACGCGGTCACTTTGTTCACCTTTTGCAGACAGCATTAAGATCGGTGCATTTGTCAGTCTGCGAATTTGCGTGGCAGCCTGAAGACCATTCATTTTTGGCATCATAATATCAAGAATCAGAAGCTGTACTGCATGTGTTTGAACAAGCATAACAGCCTGCTCACCGTCAGAAGCAGTAAGTGTCTGATAGCCATCTTCCTGAAGAATAGTTTCTATAATTGATAAAATATCACGGTCATCGTCTGCAATTAAAATGACAGGCGAGTTTGTGTTTTTCAGCTGATTCAAAAAAGTTTCCTCCAATAGTTGTTTCTGATTTGCATTGTATCACAAAAGAAATTGCTTGACAATGACCGAGCTACTTTACATAAAAATTGCTTTTTGGTATACTAAAGGCCAGAAAAAGAAAGAAGTTTCAGGAGGTTTTATATATGAAGTATCGTCGCATTTTTACGATTGTGATTGATTCATTTGGAATCGGTGCCATGGATAACGCAGCTGATTATGGAGATGTTGGATGTGATACTTTTGGTCATATCGCAGATAAGGTGCCAGAGATTAAGATCCCGAATCTTATTCGTATGGGATTGACACAGCTTCATCCAGCCCCTGTTTTGACAAGCCCGCAGCCGTCAGACCGCATTGGAAAATATGCGAGATTAAATGAAAAAAGCAACGGCAAGGACACCATGACTGGTCACTGGGAGATGATGGGTCTTGAGATTAAGACACCATTTCAGACCTTTACCGATACTGGATTTCCTAAAGAATTAATTGAGGCACTAGAAAAGGAAACTGGTCATCGTGTGATTGGAAATAAGGCAGCTAGCGGAACAGAGATTTTAGATGAACTTGCAGAAGAAGAAATAAAGACAGGTGCCATGATCGTGTATACCTCATCTGATTCTGTTCTTCAGATCTGCGGAAATGAGGAGACATTTGGATTAGATGAGCTGTATCGCTGCTGTAAGATTGCCAGAGAGTTGACTATGAAGCCAGAGTGGAAGGTAGGACGTGTCATTGCAAGACCTTATGTAGGAAAGAAAAAGGGCGAGTTTAAAAGAACAGCAAATCGTCACGACTATGCGCTTAAGCCATATGGAAAAACAGCAATGGACGCATTAAAGGAAGCTGGCTTTGATGTTATCAGTATTGGAAAGATTCGCGATATATTTGATGGAGAGGGAATTACGCAGGCGATTCGCTCAAAGAGCAGTGTGCAGGGAATGGAGCAGACTATTGAATGTCTTGATCAGGACTTTACAGGACTTTGCTTTACTAATCTTGTTGATTTTGATGCGCTTTGGGGACACAGAAGAAATCCGCAGGGCTATGCAGAGGAGCTTGAAAAGTTTGATGTACTGTTAGGACAGTTTTTAGAGAAGATGAAGGAAGAAGATCTTGTTATTGTGACAGCAGATCATGGAAATGATCCGACCTTTAAGGGAACTGACCACACAAAGGAGCGCGTACCATTTTTAGCTTATTCACCATCCATGAAGACTAGTGGAAAAATCGACGATCAGAATTGTTTTGCTGTGATTGGAGCTACGATTGCAGATAATTTTGGTGCAGCTATGCCAAAGGGAACAATCGGCACATCCATTCTAAACAAGCTTGATTAATTAAAAAAGTAAGGAAAACATAGGAAAATATGGAAAATCAGTTTCGACAGTATCCGCTAGAGGAGGATATTTTAGGTGCACTTGATGCGCTTGGCTATACACAGCCGACAGAAATTCAGGCTGCTGTGATTCCATCCATTTTAAATGGACGCGATATCATTGCAAAGTCAAAGACAGGAAGCGGAAAAACTGCAGCATTTGCGATTCCGATCTGCAATTTTGCCGATTGGGAGCAGAATACTGCGCAGGCACTTGTCTTAGAGCCGACAAGAGAGCTTGCCTTTCAGGTGAAGGACGAACTCTACGCTATTGGCCGTTTTAAGCGTCTGAAGGTTCCGGTGCTGTACGGCGGCTTCCCAATGGAAAAGCAGATTTTAACTCTAAAGCAAAAGACACATATCGTAGTTGGTACGCCGGGACGTGTGCTTGATCATTGTAAGAGAGGCACGCTTGATCTTTCGAAGGTGCGTTATGTCGTGATTGATGAGGCTGATTTGATGCTGGATATGGGCTTTATTGAAGATGTCAGAAATATTTTGATGCATCTTGAGGGAAAGCCAGTGTTTATGCTGTTTTCTGCAACTATGGGAGAACGTCTTGAAGCGCTTGCCGCGCAGTTTATGCATGAACCGCTTGAAGTTAAAATTGAAAATGATACAGAGACAGCAGATACAATTGAGCAGGTTGGCTATTTTGTTGACGAGGACGAGAAGAAGCTTCCTCTTTTTCTTGATATTCTTACTATGGAAAATCCAGACAATGCCATGGTTTTTTGCGGTACAAGAGAGATGGTCGAGGTACTATATTACCGCTTGAGAAAAGAAGGCATTGCATGTGGTATGCTTCATGGTATGATTGATCAGAAGGTGCGCACAAGAACAATTGAAGATTTTAGGGCACAGGGCTTTCGTATTCTTATCGCAACAGATGTGGCGGCAAGAGGTGTAGATTTTCAAAATATTACACATGTGTTTAATTACGATCTTCCGACTAACAAGGAAGTGTATGTTCATCGGATTGGCAGAACAGGACGTGCAGGAGAGACAGGCCGTGCTGTAAGTCTGATCCGTGAAGACGAGCAAAAAATGCTTAATTCGATTGAGTCTTTTACTGGAGTAGGACTGGCAATTTTAAAGCCGCCGGCAGCTGAGGATGTTGAAAATGCTCGCAGTGCCTTTTTAAAGCGTCAGCGTCAGAAGCGTCCGCGCAAAAAGAAGAAGCAGGATGTGTTTGGCGGGCAGATTATGAATCTTACAATCGGCGGTGGAAAAAAATCGAAGCTAAGAAGCGGTGATGTTGTTGGCGCGATAAGCAGCATTGATGGCGTAGACGGAAAGACTGATATTGGAGCGATTGACATTCGCGAGAGTATCACATATGTGGAGATTTTAAATGGAAAGGGTGCGCTTGTACTAGAGGAACTTCCTAAGCGCACCATGAAGGGAAAATACAGAAAGGTTCATCAGACAAGAGAAAGGATAGGTACGATAATAAAATGAGACATTCAATCGAGATGGAAAAATTGACGCTTGGTGTATGTTATTATCCTGAGCACTGGGATCGTGCGCTGTGGAAAGACGATTTGCAGCGCATGAAGCAGTATGGCATTGAAGTAATTCGTCTTGCTGAGTTTTCATGGGCACTTATGGAGCCAGAAGAAGGAAAATATGATTTTTCATTCTGGGATGAATTTCTGGCACTTGCTGCCGAAGAAAATATGAAGGTTGTTTTTTGCACACCTACAGCAACACCGCCGGCATGGTTATCTGAAAAATATCCTGAGACATTAAATGCAGATGGTGATGGCAATCTTATGTACCATGGCATGAGATGGCAGCATAATTTAACTTCACCAAAATATTTAGAGTTCTGCGAGAAGATTACAAGACGTATGGCAGAGCATTTTAATAAGTATGACTGCATTATTGGATGGCAGCTTGATAATGAAGTTAACTGTGAGACAAATGAGTATTATTCCAAGAGTGATCATGAGGCATTTCGCGCCTTTTTAAAGGAGCGTTTTGGTACTCTTGATAATCTTAACGAGAAGATGGGTACGATATTCTGGAGTCAGACTTACACAGATTGGGATCAGATTCATCTGGCAAGAAGAAGTACAGTGGGCACAGGCATTGCAAATCCGCATATGCAGCTTGAGCAGGTTCGTTTTATTTCTCACAGTGCAGTCCACTATCTGGCACTGCAGGCGTCAATTGTAAGAGAGACAGCAGGGGATCGCTTTATCACAACAAATGGTATTTTTGGAAATCTTGACTATCAAAAGCTGATGGAGTCGGGTGTAGATTTTATCATGTACGACAGCTATCCAAACTTTGCCTATGCTATGGATCGTCCTGATGGCGGTGAAGGTGATTTGAAGGATAGAAATTCTTCTTTCAATCTGGCAAGAACAAGAGCTATTTCACCGTTGTTTGGCATTATGGAGCAGCAGGCAGGACCTGGCGGCTGGAATTTTAGGATTCATCAGGCAAGCCCGAAGCCGGGACAGCTGCGTCTTTGGACTATGCAGTCTGTTGCGCACGGAGCAGATTTTGTAAGCTTCTTCCGTTGGAGAACTTGCTCATTTGGAACTGAAATCTATTGGCATGGATTAAATGATTACAGTAATCGCCCGAATCGTCGTCTTGAAGAACTGTCTTTGGTAAAGGCAGATTTTGAGGCAATTAAGGACATAGCTGGTCATCCATATGAGGCAGCTGTAGGCATTTTATGCGACTACGACAATGAGTGGGATGGACAAAAGGATGTATGGCATGGTCCGCTTAGAAACTTCAGCACAGATGGATGGTTTCGTTCTCTTCAGAAAAAACACATACCATTTGATTTTGTGGATTTCAGGGAAGAAACAAATCTTAAGGATCTGGAGAAATATGAACTGCTTGTATATCCTCATGCTGCAATCCTCACAAAAGAGCGCGCTGAAATTCTAACTCAGTACGTGGCAAATGGCGGAAAGCTTGTCATGGGATGCCGCACTGGATATAAGGATATCTACGGACGCTGCCCGATGCAGCCAATGCCAGGCGAAGCAGCAGAGCTTTGCGGTGTCACAGTAGAAGATTTTACATTCCTGGCACCAGGTGAGCCAATGGAATATGTCAATTGGAATAAAAAGCGCATTCCGGCACCTGTATTTAATGATGTGCTAGAGCCAGCATTTGGCGGTAAGGCAGAGGGCTTTTTCGAGGGCAACTATTATGATGGAAAGCCAGCGCTTGTGACAAAGAATACAGGCAAGGGACTAGCCATTTACTTTGGCGGCTGTTTTGCAGAAGAGACAGCAGATGCCTTTTTAGAGACATTTGGTATTCAGACACCGGCGCCATGGCTTGTGCTTCCAGAAGGATGTGAGCTTGCAAAGCGCGGTGATCAGTACTTTGTGTTAAATTATAAGGCACAGGCATGCGAGATTACGTTAAAGAAAAAAGTAACAGATCGTTTGACAGGAAACGAGATTGAAGGTACATATGAGGTAGCACCATATGGGGTACTGGTATTATTATAAAATATAAGAAAGACCGCTTTTTGCGGAGAAATGAGTGAACATGCTGATAGTAAAAAAATTCGGCGGAACTTCAGTTGCCGACAAAGACAGAATATTTAATGTAGCAAAGCGCTGTATTCGCGATTATGAGGCTGGAAATGACGTGGTAGTCGTACTTTCCGCGATGGGAAAATATACAGATGAACTTATCGCAAAAGCAAAGGATATCAACCCAAATCCACCAAAGAGAGAGATGGATATGCTCTTTACAATCGGAGAGCAGATGTCTGTGTCATTAATGGCTATGGCAATGGCACAGCTAGGTGTTCGTGCTGTATCATTAAATGCATTTCAGGTACAAATGAGGACAACAAGTGCGTATGGAAATGCCCGTCTGAAAAAGATTGACACGGAGCGTATTCGCCGTGAGCTTGATGACAGAAAGATCGTTATCGTGACAGGCTTTCAGGGTGTAAATAAATATGATGATTATACAACACTTGGACGCGGAGGCTCAGATACAACAGCAGTTGCACTTGCAGCTGTGCTTCATGCTGATGCTTGTGAAATCTATACCGATGTTGATGGTGTTTATACTGCTGACCCAAGGCTTGTGCCGACTGCACGAAAGCTTGAGTCTATCTCATATGATGAGATGCTTGATTTGGCTGCGCTTGGCGCAGGAGTGCTGCACAGCCGCAGTGTTGAGCTTGCAAAAAAATACGGCGTACAGCTTGTTGTGCGCTCTAGTTTAAATGAGTCCGAAGGAACAATTGTGAAGGGAGTTGGAAAGAAAATGGAAAGAATGTTGATCAGCGGTGTAGCACTTGACAGGGAAGCAGATCGTATCTCAGTAATAGGAATAGCAGATGTGCCAGGAAGTGCATTTAAGCTGTTCCATACGCTTGCAAAGAATAATATAAATGTCGATATTATCATTCAGTCTGTAGGACGTGATGGAACAAAAGATATTTCCTTTACTGTGTCGCACAATAACTTGAATGAAGCAGTCGAGCTATTAAACAGCTGTAAAGATCAGCTTGGATTTGATCATATCGAATACAATTGTGATGTTGTAAAGCTTTCAGTAGTTGGATCAGGTATGATGTCTCATCCAGGTGTTGCAGCAAAGATGTTTGAGTGTCTGTATAATGAAAATATCAATATTAACATGATTGCAACATCTGAGATTCGTATAACAGTATTGATTCCAGAGAAGGATGCGCTGCGTGCGATGAATGCAGTGCATGATGCATTTGGACTTGCAGAGTAAGACAGTCATCATTCGCAAAGCGCGTTGATAAAGAATATTCAAAATGAATGCAAAAAGAATATTCAAACAAAACAATAATTATTCAAACAAAATGACATTATGACATGAAAGGATAAAATTATGCAGGTGACAGATTCAATTCGTTATGTTGGAGTTAACGACCATCAGGTTGATTTATTTGAGGGACAGTATCAAGTGCCGAATGGCATGTCATACAATTCATATGTGATTCTTGATGAGAAAGTCGCAGTTATGGATACTGTAGATATTCATTTTGGAGAGGAATGGATGGCAAATGTAAAGGCAGTGCTTGCAGGACGTACGCCAGATTATCTTATCGTTCAGCATATGGAGCCAGATCATTCTGCAAATATCAGCCGCTTTTTAGAGAAATATCCGCAGGCAACAGTAGTGGCAACTGCAAAGGCATTTGTCATGATGAAGCAGTTCTTTGGAAATGATTATGCAGACAGAAGAATTGTTGCTTCTGAGATGAGTGAACTTTCATTAGGTGCACATACACTTCATTTTGTGATGGCGCCTATGGTGCATTGGCCAGAGGTTATGGTTACATATGAGAGCAGTGAGAAGGTACTGTTTTCAGCTGATGGCTTTGGAAAGTTTGGTGCACTCGACTGTGATGAGCCGTGGGATGATGAAGCAAGACGCTACTATATTGGTATTGTAGGAAAATATGGTGTTCAGGTGCAGGCACTTTTAAAGAAGGCAGCTGCGCTTGATATTGCAGTAATCTGTCCGCTTCACGGCCCGGTACTGACAAGTGATCTGTCTCACTATGTAAATCTTTATCAGCTGTGGTCAACTTACACACCAGAGAAAAAGGCAGTTGTGATTGCATATGCTTCTGTATATGGAAATACAAAAGAAGCAGCGCTTATGATGGCAGAAGAGCTTCGCAAAAATGGAAAGGAAGTAATATTGCATGATCTGGCAAGATGCGATATGGCACAGGCTATAGCTGATGCATTTTGCTGCAGCAGTTTAGTGTTAGCCTCAATCACCTATAATGCAGACTGTTATCCGTGTATGAAAACTTTCATCAATCAGTTAATTGAGCATAATTACCAGAAGCGAACAGTTGGATTTATTGAAAATGGCAGCTGGGCACCGATGGCAGCAAAGGTGATGCAAAAGATGCTTGAAGGATGCAAGAATTTGACAATGGCAGAGCCGGTAGTGACTGTGCGCGGTGCTGTTACTAAACAGGCAAAGCCACAGATCAAGGAGCAGATGAGTGCGCTGGCAGCAGAGTTAGAGTAAAATAAAAAAGCCCCCATCAAGGGGCTTTTTATTATTGGAGCAGGTAGACATACATCACAATATAGTGGCAGAAGCTGCCAGCCATTACAAACAGATGAAAAATCTCGTGGCATCCAAAATTGATGTGGCGATTTTCAAAGGCAGACAATTTCAGTGCATAGATGACACCGCCTGCAGTGTAAATAAGACCGCCGGCAAGAAGCCATAAGAAGCATCCTGTGCTCAGTGTGTTTAGAAGCTGAGGAAATGCAAAGACACATGCCCAGCCAAGTGCAATATACAAAACAGAAGAGATCCACTTTGGACAGTAAACCCAGAAATATTTAAAGCCCATGCCAAGAAGTGCAATAATCCACACGACTGCCAACAGAATATAGCCTGTCATGCCAGGAATTGCTAAGAGGCATACTGGTGTGTAGCTTCCGGCAATCAGCACAAAAATCATCATATGGTCAAGCTTTTTGAGCGTTTCCTCATAAGGGTGTCCTGCTGGAATAGTGTGGTAAGCTGTGCTTGCAGAATAAAGAGCAACAAGACTGATCGAATAAATGATCATTGCAATGATATTTACAGGCTGATGCGTTTGTGCAGCTTTTATTAAAAGCGGTGAAGATGCACCGAGTGAAAAAATAGCACCGATAAAATGTGTTATTGCACTTGCTGGGTCTTTAATATATAGGGTATGGCGCCGGGCCTGATTGTTTGCAAATTTTTTATTTGAAATAGATTCAGCGCCGCTGTAATATGCTGTAGATGTATTCATAATCATACCTGCCTTTCCTGATAAAATAGTTCTTAATAGTTTTATATGAATATTACCGCATGTAGTTTTTAAAACCATATATCGGTATATACATATTATACACAAAAGATTTAAAAAATCAAGATAAAATGTAAAGAAAAGAGAAACTAAAGATGGCAAATAATATACAGCCAGAAATGATACGTACAACGAAGAATCAGCGGGAACGCTTTGCGTATGCATTAGAACAGGTTGTGGGAAAGGATCATGTGAGGGATGGAATAGGAACACTCTCGGAAAAGACAGTTCATGCAGTTTTAAAATATTATTATGAACAGGATCAGTCACACCATGAAATTATTCTTGAAAAAAGTGTTGCCGATATTTTTACGGGAAGTGAAGTGATAGAGATTCAGACACGCGCATTATATCGCCTGAAACCAAAACTCGAAAAATTTTTGCCGCTCTATCCTGTAACAGTAGTATATCCGATTTCTTATGATAAGTGGGTTTGCTGGATCAATGAAGAAACAGGTGAAATAACACAGAAACGAAAATCACCGAAAAAAGGAAATCCTTATCTTGCCTTTAAAGAACTCTACACAATTCGCAATTTTCTTCAGAATCCTAATTTTCATGTGCGTCTTGTTTTGATGGATATGGAAGAGTATCGCTTATTAAATGGCTGGAGCAGAGATAAAAAGCGTGGTGGAGAGCGCTTCGACCGCCTTCCGCTTCGATTAGAGGATGAAGTTGTTTTAGACAGTGCAAGAGATTATCTTCAACTTCTTCCACTTGAGTTAGCCGAGGAATTCACAAGCGCAGACTTTGCAAAGCTTGTGAAAATCCCAAGACAATTGGCAGGTACGGTGTTATTGGTTCTCTGGCAGTTAGGGCTTGTTGAGAGAGTCGGAAAGGTGGGAAATCGATATTTGTACAGAGTGGCAGCCAATGCTTCAGATACTAAAGATAGTGCATCATCCTAAATTTCAATTTGAACTTTTTTCTTAAAGAATGGTACAAAGGAAATATGAAAAATAAAAAGAACATATGTTTAAAAAAAAGAATATTGAAAACTAGACCGAGTTATAGTATAATAGCAAGAAATAAAAGGCTTGTAGGTAGGTGGAATATGCTGGAAAAAATGATAGAACTTACAAACGAATATATAGAGAGTATGCCGAAAAAAGAGCGTAAAAAGTATGGACAGTTTTTTACAAGTATGGAGACTGCTCGTTTTATGGCAGCTTTATATAATATAGATGAAAAGAAGAGTAGGGTAAGTGTGCTTGATGCAGGAGCAGGTTCAGGCATATTGTCATGTGCCTTCATTGAAAGATTAGAAATGATAGATTCTATTCAAGAAATTGAGCTTACTTGTTATGAGAATGATAATAATGTATTGCCATTGTTAAAACAAAATTTGGAATACTGTAAAGAAAAATCTGGAAAAAAAATTGATATTAATATAATCGAAGACAATTATATTCTTAGTCAGTATCTTGATTTTAATCATATGATAGGGGGAAATGATGATCCTAAGAAATATGATTTTGTAATTGGCAATCCTCCATATATGAAAATTTCTAAAGATGCTCCAGAGGCAACAGCAATGCCAAAGGTATGCTACGGGGCACCAAATTTGTATTTTATTTTTGCTTCCATGGGACTGTTTAATTTATGTGAGAATGGAGAAATGGTATATATCATTCCTCGCTCATGGACATCCGGAGCATATTTTAAACGGTTTAGAGAGTATTTCTTGACGGTAGGCAAACTGGAACATATTCATCTTTTTGTTAGTCGTAGTAAGGTATTTGACAAAGAGAGTGTATTGCAAGAAACAATCATTATTAAGGTAAGAAAAACGGATAAAATGCCAGAAACAGTTACCATTACATCCTCGAAATCAAATAGTGACTTTGGAGAAATTACTTCATTGACTGTTCCGTATGATTTGGTTGTAGCTGGAGAGGATTATTATGTTTACCTTGTGACAGATGAAAACGAAGTAGAAGTTTTGAGAAAACTTCACAAATTTGATAAAACGCTACCAGCAATTGGTGTAAAAATGAAAACTGGATTAACGGTGGACTTTCGTAATCGTGAAATTTTACGTGATAAGGAGGAGGAAGGAGCAATCCCTTTATTTTATTCTCAGCATATAAAACAGGGAAAGGTAGAGTTCCCGATACAGAAAGAACATGAATATGTGGTGACAGAACAAAAAGGATTGATGCAGGATAACAAGAATTATTTATTTGTGAAGAGATTTACAGCAAAGGAAGAACCACGAAGATTACAGTGTGGAGTATACCTAGCAAAAAGATTTCCGCAATACAAAAAGATAAGTACACAGAATAAAATTAATTTTGTGGATGGTGTATTAACGGAAATGTCGGAATGTCTGGTATATGGGTTGTATGTATTGTTTAATTCAACACTTTATGATGAATATTACCGCATTTTGAATGGATCTACGCAGGTTAATTCAACAGAGATCAACGCAATGCCTGTGCCAGACGTGGAAGTTGTTCGGGAAATGGGAAGAAAACTACTTAAAAGTAAGGATTATTCAGAGGCAAATTGCAATTTAATATTGGAGGGATACTGTGGATAAAAAAATAGAAGAAACAAGGGAATTTCTGCAAATGATAGGTATGCCGAAGGCACAGCAAGCGGATATATGTTGCTATGTGATACTGGCAATGGCAGGAGTAAAACCAGATATGTCATGGAGTGAAACAACAAATGAATGGATTCGTATTCATGATATAATTCAGTTTGTTAATACATTTTATGATATGAGCTATGCGGAAAACAGCAGAGAAACGTTTAGAAAACAGGCTCTGCACAGATTCCGGACAGCCGCTTTGATAGAGGATAATGGAAAAGCAACCAACAGTCCGAATTATCGGTACAGATTGACGGAAGAAACAGTCGAAATGTTGAGAACTATGGGAACGCCAGCGTGGAAGACATCTGTAAAACGCTTCCTTTACTACCATGAGAAATTAATTGATTTGTATGCTTCAAAAAAGAAAATGACAATAATGCCGGTGAATATAAATGGTGAAAGCTTTAAGTTCTCTACGGGTAAGCATAATGAACTGCAAAAAGCTATCATTGAGGAATTCGCACCAAGATTTGCCCACAATTCTGAATGCCTATATGTTGGAGATACAATAGAAAAAGATCTAGTAAAAAATGTAGAAAAACTGAAAGAGTTGGGATTTGAAATTACGTTGCATGATAAAATGCCAGACATTGTGCTGTACCGGAAAGATAAGGACTGGATTTATTTTGTGGAATCGGTAACATCAGTCGGTCCGATGGATCCGAACCGCATATTGGAAATAACAGAAATGACAAAAGATGTTACAGCTGGAAAGATATTTGTAACCGCTTTTCTGGACTTTAAGACATATAAAAAGTTTGCAGAGGATCTTGCGTGGGAAACAGAAGTCTGGATCGCTGAAATGCCAGAGCATATGATACATCTGAATGGGGATCGGTTTATGGGACCAAGGTGATTTTGCAAAATTTGCAAACTAGGCTAAGGCTACGACAAGTATACTTTACTGACAAGTAGTTTTCAAAACCAGATCTCGTTTTATTATTGACACAATAAAAAATTAGTGATACCATGATTCAAGGAAGATAAAAACTAAGCGAGAGCTTGTGAAAAAAATAGAAAGGTGCAGTTTTATGTCAGAGTATTGCATTATCAGTGATGGCTCCTGTGATCTGCCAAAGGATCTGGCTGCCAAAGAAAATATCACGGTTGTACCGTTTTATGTATCATTTGATGAGAAAAATTATATGAAGGAAGGTGTGGATATTGGTGTACGCGATTTCTATCAGAAAATGGTAGATAATAAAGGTGTATTTCCAAAGTCATCTCTTCCATCTGTGCAGGATTATATGGAAGTTTTTGAGCCGATTATCAAGCAGGGAAAGGGAATCGTTTGTATCTGCATCACATCGAAGTTCAGCGGTTCTGTACAGTCAGCAACTAATGCAAAAAATATTCTTCTTGAAACATATCCAGATGCCAAAATTGAAGTGATTGATTCGATGGTTAATACTGTTTTGCAGGGATTATTTGCACTTGAAGCTGCAAAAATGTGCAAAGCAGGCGTGCCGATGGAGGCTTGTGTGAAGGAGCTTCTTGATATGCGTGAGAGCGGAAGAATCTTCTTTACAATTGGAAGCATTGACTATTTAAAGCATGGCGGACGTATTGGAAAGCTTTCTGGATTAGCGGCATCAGTGCTTGGAATTAAGCCGTTAATTACTTTGAAGGATGGCGAGATCTATAACTCTGGCATTAGCAGAAGCAGAAAAGCTTCCATGGCTAAGGTAATTGAGCTTTTAAAGCAGTATATAGAAGAGCGAAAGATTGACATGAAAAAGTGGCAGTTATGTATTGGCTTTGGTTATGACCGTGAAGAAGCTGTTGCATTTCAAAAGCAGATTTTGTCAGAGCTTGGAGGTATAATAACTGAGGCGGATTGCCCACTGTTTCAGATTGGCGCGACAATTTCAGTTCATACAGGTCCATATCCGATTGGCGTTGGATTTATCAGAAAGCAGACACTTTGCTAATAAAATAAGAAAATCCCAGCCGTGTTTTACCACGGTCTGGGATTTTTTATGTCATATGGATACTTAATGCTTGCAAAAAATTGTTCGGTCATATGAAATGTCTCTGCAAGTGCACAGACCTTATCAGCCAGACATACAAGCCAGGCTTCACGGCAGGCTGGCGGAACAGGTGTCAGCGGAAACATGTGGCGCAGAATGATATTTTGAGTGCGGTCACTTAAATTCCAGTCAGCAGTGGCATTGATTAGAGCACGCTTTGGATGGGTAAAACCATGCAGACGATGGCTGGGATCATTCTCATGCCAGTCATAAAGAAAATAGTCATGTAAAAAAGCGCCCATAAGCAGGCTTTGCTTGGAAACAGAAAGATGAAGACGATACGAAAACCATAAGCTTACATAGGCAACGGCAACGCAGTGACTGTAAACACTAGTATCACCGTGCTGGATAAATTGTCTTGTCTTAGAAAACTGTCCTGAATTGCTGATATAGCGAAAGAAATCATTGAAGTAACGGTCTCTGGCAAGTCTGCTGTGCATGTCATATCCTTTCTTTGATGAGGTCAAAATTTATTAGCTGTCGCTATTATAGCTAAGGTCAAGGAAAAATGCAACTAATATTTGCAGCAAAGCTCGAAGGTGAAGGGCTTTCGTTGCATGATGTGTGAACTATAATCAAATAATCCATTGAAAAGAAAAAATTACTATGATATACTTTTAACAAACAATAGAAGCAGTGAAAAAATTTTTCTGCAACGAAATGAGATGGAGGATAAAAATGAAAAAATATTGTTTTGGAATTGATGTAGGCGGAACAACCGTAAAGATGGGACTTTTTACCACTGAGGGAGAACTTCTTGATAAGTGGGAAATCCCAACAAGAAAAGAAGATGGAGGCGCTTATATTCTTAACGATGTAGCAGCATCTGTAGAAGCAAAGTTAGCTGAAAAGAATATCGCAAAGGAAGATGTTGCTGGAGCAGGAATCGGTGTTCCAGGACCGACACTTGATACTGGATATGTATCCATCTGTGTAAACTTAGGTTGGAAGGATAAGAATCCGGCAAATGAGTTGTCAGAGTTATTATCAATTCCTGTAAAGGCAGGAAACGATGCCAATGTTGCAGCTCTTGGCGAGATGTGGAAGGGCGGCGGCGAAGGCTATCTTGATGTTGTACTGCTGACACTTGGAACTGGCGTTGGCGGCGGTATCATCATAAATGGAGAGATCGCACCTAGCCACAGAGGAGTTGGCGGAGAGCTTGGTCATATTACGGTAAATCCAGATGAGGAAGCTACCTGTAATTGTGGAAATCACGGATGTCTTGAGCAGTATGCATCAGCAACAGGCGTTGTACGTATCGCAAAGAAGCTTCTCGCTGCAAGCAAAGAGGAATCTTCACTTCGCACACTTGAAACAGTTACGGCAAAGGATGTGTTTGATGCTGCAAAGGCAGGGGATCATCTGGCAGTTGAGGCAGTTGAGGTACTTGGAAAGTATCTTGGACTAGTTGTAGCAAATGTGGCACTGACAGTTGACCCGGATGTATTCGTTATCGGCGGAGGTGTGTCAAAAGCAGGTCAGGTGCTTATTGATGTCATAACAAAGTATTATCACAAGTTTGCAAAAATCATAGGAGACAACAAAGCAAAGGTTGTTTTGGCAAAGCTTGGAAATGATGCTGGAATCTACGGTGCTGCGAGAATGGTTTTAAAATAAACAGAAGTTAAAAGCCATGGGGACGAATGTTTTTTCATCCTCATGGCTATATAAAAGTTTGAGGAGAATTGAAAGAGAAAAACATGAAAGAAAACAAATGGAAAAAATTTGCACGCTACTATAAGCCATATTTGGGAAGCTTTGCAGCAGATATGTTTTTTGCTATTCTGGGAGCAGCAGTAACGCTTATTATCCCGATGGTAGTGCGCTATATCACGGGCACAGTTATCTATGAAGAGCCAGACAAGGCGATGAAGGATATTGCTGTGCTAGCAGTCGCTATGATTGCTTTAGTTGCAGTCGAATTTGTCTGTAACTATTTTATTGCAACAGTAGGCCACAATATGGGTGCAAAGATGGAAACAGATATGAGAACAGAAATCTTTGACCACTATCAGAAATTGTCATTTAGCTTTTTTGATAATCAAAAGGTTGGACAATTGATGTCAAGAGTAACAAACGATTTGTTTGACATTAGTGAACTGTTTCATCATGGACCAGAGGATGTAGTGATTTCACTTATCAAATTTATTGGAACCATGGTGATTTTATTAAATATTCATAGTGGTTTGGCGCTTTGTGCGGCAGCGAGCCTTCCGTTTATGCTTGTGTTTGCTTATGTATATAATGGAAAATTAAAAAGAGCATTCAAGAGAAATCGTGATCGTATTGCTGATATTAATGCACAGCTTGAGGACAGCCTTTCAGGTGTACGTGTTGTCAAAAGCTTCGGAAATGAAGACGCTGAGATGGGTAAGTTCCAGAGTGGAAATAATGCCTTTTTGGAGAGTAAAAAGTCAGCGTATAAAATAATGGGTATTTATAACTCTGGTATGGGTGTTTTTACAACATTAGTTACCATAGTGGTAGTAGTTGCCGGCGCTGTATTTTTGACAAATAAAACCTTAGAAGTTGCTGATCTTGTAACCTTTATGCTGTATATCAATAACTTCACCGATCCGATTAAGCGTCTTGTAAGCTTTACGGAGCAGTTTCAAAATGGAGCTTCAGGATATGAGCGTTTCCTTGAGATTATGAATGTAGAGCCAGATATAGTTGATGATAAGCGCGCTGTAGATGTTGGAACACTTCAGGGAGATATCTCTTTTAAGAATGTCATGTTCCATTATGTTGATACTGATACAAATGTATTGTCAAACTTGACACTTGATATTAAGGCAGGAGAATACGTGGCACTTGTGGGTTCCTCCGGTGCAGGAAAGACAACAATGTGCAGCCTTATTCCTCGTTTTTATGATGTAACATCAGGAGAAATTGATATTGATGGTATGGATATTCGAAAGATGACGCAAAAGAGTCTTCGAAGAAACATAGGAATTGTACAGCAGGATGTCTATTTGTTTGCAGGTACAGTAAAAGACAATATACGTTATGGAAAGCCGGATGCAACAGATGAAGAAATAATTGCAGCTGCAAAAAATGCCAATGCGCATGAATTTATTATGCAGCTTCCAGATGGTTATAATACTGATATCGGACAGCGAGGCGTGAAGCTTTCAGGCGGTCAAAAACAGCGTTTGTCATTGGCGCGTGTATTCTTGAAAAATCCGCCAATTTTGATCTTTGATGAGGCAACATCAGCACTCGATAACGAAAGCGAGAAAATCGTACAGGATTCTCTTGAACATCTGGCAAAAAATCGTACCACACTTGTAATTGCACACCGTCTCTCAACAATCAGAAATGCAAAGCGCATCCTTGTATTAACAGAAGATGGCATAGCAGAAGAGGGAACCCACGAAGAACTCATGGCAAAGAACGGAGTATACGCAAACTTCTACCATATCCAGGGTGTGACCGCGTAAATTGCGAAACCATTGCATCGAATGGCTTTGCTTAGTAAACCAGAATAAAAAACAACTGGATTTTTTTGTAAAGGTATGATAAACTTTTAGATAGTTCTTGCAAGGCTGATAAGTCTGCAAAGGAAAGGTGGTATACGATGAGTCAGAAAAAAGTAGACGAGTATAAGAATTATAAGAAAAACCGCCGTGAGAATATCAAAAAGGAAAAACGCAAGGAGCGTCTGACTATGGCAGCCATGTGGGGCGCAGTTGTAGTGTTTATCGCATGTGTAGGAGGTGCGATGGGCGTTTCTATCTACAACAAGTATCAGGCAAAGCAGGCGGCACTTCCAACTTACGGTTCCACAAGTTTTATTCTTTCTGATATGGCAGGCATTCAGAAAGAGGATACAGAAGATCAGACACAAAGCGAGACAGTAAACGAGTCCGAAGAGGCTTCATCTGTTGAGTCTTCTGAGTCTGAAAGTGCATCTGATGAAGCAGCAGCTTCTGAGGAAGCATCAAATAAGGAGACACTCACCCAGACAGAAAACGAAGAGACAGAGTCCGAGAGTGCAGAAAAATAATCACAAAAAAGGGCTTTGCATGCATATGCGAAGCCTTTTTGCTTTTTACGTAAAATGTGAACAGATGAAAGAAAACGGTGATCTTTGATGACAAAATAGAATTTAGACGAAATGTACAAAAAAGAAAACCGGACAAAGAGGAGGCCCCGGTATCTTGAGGGAGATAACCGGGGCGATTATGAAAAACACTATATGCAAAATGGATAAAGAAAAGAAGAAAATTTCTTTTTCTTTATGTATAAAGTATAAAAATTATATGTGACTCTAATATGAATATAATGTAAATAAATTGTGAACAATGGAGGCAAAATGATGGAAGAAAAAGAAGAAATGGCAAAGGTTTTTGTGGTAGGTCACCGAAATCCAGATACAGATTCAATCTGTTCAGCAATTTCATATGCCAACTTAAAAAATACGTCAGATGATGGCAAGAAATATGTTGCCTGCAGGGCAGGACGTGTCAATGAGGAGACAAAATATGTGCTTGACTATTTTGGCATACAGGAGCCAGAGCTGGTTGAGGATGTGAGAACACAGGTCAGAGACATTGATTTTAGAAGAACACCTGGCGTTCAGAGAAATATTTCATTAAAGACAGCATGGCGCATCATGAAGGATGAACGTGTTGTAACAGTTCCAGTTGTAAACAGAAAGCGTCTTGAGGGCGTTTTAACAGTAAGTGATATTACGGACTCTTTTATGGAAGCGTATGACAGTGAGATTTTATCAACGGCACATACGCGTTACTGCAATATCGTAGATACACTTGAGGGTACGCTTCTTATTGGAGATGAGAAAGCTTACTACACAAAGGGAAAGGTTCTTGTTGCAGCAGCAAACCCGGATTTGATGGAAAGCTATATCAGTAAGCATGACTTAGTTATTCTTGGAAACCGCTACGAGTCACAGCTTTGTGCAATTGAAATGGAAGCAGACTGCATCGTTGTCTGCGAGGGTGCACCAGTATCTTTAACAATTAGAAAGCTTGCTCAGGAGCGTGGATGTACAGTTATAAGCACACCATTTGATACCTTTACTGCAGCACGTTTTATTAATCAGAGTATGCCAATCAGTTATTTTATGAGGCGTGATCATCTTATCACATTTGAAGAGGATGAGTTTATAGACGATATTCGCGATACAATGGCATCTGTTCGTCATCGTGATTTTCCAATCATTAATAGCCAGGGACAGTACCTAGGTACCATTTCCCGAAGAAATCTTCTCGGTGCAAAGAAAAAGCAGGTAATTCTTGTAGACCACAATGAGAGTGGTCAGGCTGTTCGCGGTATTCAGGATGCACAGATTCTAGAGATCATTGATCATCATCGTCTTGGTACGATTGAGACAATGACACCAGTATATTTTAGAAATCAGCCGCTTGGTTGTACAGCAACTATTATTTACCAGATGTATCAGGAGCAGGGGGTTGAGCTTACAAGAGAAATCGCAGGACTTCTTTGCGGTGCTATCATTTCTGATACTCTGCTGTTTCGTTCTCCGACATGTACAGCGATTGACCGCATGGTAGCAGAGAAGCTTGGAATGATTGCAAAAATTGATCTGGAAAGCTTTGCAAAGGAAATGTTTGCAGCCGGGAGCAATTTAAAGAATAAGACAGAGGAGCAGATTTTCTTCCAGGATTACAAGCGCTTTACAATGGAATCATTAGAGGTTGGCGTTGCCCAGATTAGTTCAATGAATCCAGATGAGCTGTCAGAACTGTGCACACGCATGCCAGCTTATCTTGAAAAGGCAGCAGAGCAGCAAAAGGTAGATATGATCTTTATGATGCTGACTAGCATTATAGATGAAAGCACAATACTTCTTTGCTATGGCAAAAATTGCGAAAAGATTATTCAATATGCATTTACAAAACAGCTGACAGATGGAAAGGTTGAACTGCCGGGCGTTGTATCAAGAAAGAAGCAGCTTGTACCGGCTTTGATGACAGGCATTCAGATGATGATGCAGTAAAGAGATCACACTTTATGCAAGGCTTGCTATGAAGAACAAAATGATAAAAAAGAAAGTGAGAAAATAATGAGCAAACAGATTTGGAGACCTGGCAATATGCTTTATCCGGTACCTGCCGTTCTTGTAAGTGTTGCAGACAGTGCAGGAAATGATAATTTAATTACGATTGCATGGACTGGAACAGTGTGTTCTGATCCGGCAATGACTTATATTTCCGTTAGAAAAGAGCGTTATTCACATCATATGTTAAAGGAAAACAAGGAATTTGTAATAAATCTCGTGTCAAAGGAAATTTGCCGGGCAGCAGATTTTTGTGGTGTGCGCTCTGGCCGTGATCTGGACAAGTTTGAGGCGACAGGTTTGACAAGAGAAAAGGCTTCTACAGTTAATGTTCCTCTTGTAAAGGAAAGTCCTGTTAATATTGAGTGCAAGGTGACGCAGGTGCTTGAGCTTGGCAGCCATGATATGTTTTTGGCAAAGGTAACGGCTGTGCAGGTTGATGAGTCACTGCTTGACGAAAAGGGAAAGCTTGACTTAAATAAGGCACACCTTGTCGCATATTCACATGGAGAGTATCAGACATTTGACAACATCCTTGGAACCTTTGGCTATAGCGTGAAGAAGAAAGACAAAAAGGAAAAAAAGAAACGCTGACGAAAGAAAGTTCGAGTGACAATAGCTGTCAGTTACTAATTCCAAACGCATGTTTTAGAAAAATATTACAAAATTGTTACATGAATATGTCCCTTTTGCAATAAAAGTCATAAAGTTATTTAGAAGAGGTTTACAAAGGCGAAAAGTATGTTATAATGAAACAGACTTGATAAAATAGGCAAGTCATAATCAGGTTTAATTCGTCATAATGCACGAAACGCTTATAGCTTAAAATAAATGTAACTAAAAATCAAAGACAAAGATAAGCTGAATTGCCAATAAAACCAAGTGGCAGAACAGACAATGTTAATTTAATGTCTGCCATGAGGTTTTAGCTCCATGCCGGTATTTTCAGCCTGTCAGACTCCAAATATACCGATTAATGATTGGAACGGGAGATAGGAATATATGGAACAATATGTAATAAAAGGCGGGAATCCGTTGGTGGGCGACGTTGTTATTGGCGGTGCCAAAAATGCAGCGCTTGGCATACTGGCTGCAGCGATCATGGCAGATGAGTTTGTAACAGTTACAAACCTTCCGGATGTAAAGGATGTAAATATCCTTCTGGAGGCAATCAGTGAGACAGGTGCGGCAGTAGTGCGCGATGAACGCCATACCGTCAGATTAAATGGAAAAACAATCGGAAGCTGTGTTGTAGATAACAGCTATGTAAAGAAGATGAGAGCATCATATTACCTTCTTGGTGCGCTTTTAGGAAAGTATCACCATGCAGAGGTTGCCCTTCCGGGTGGATGCAACATCGGAAGTCGTCCGATTGATCAGCATTTAAAGGGATTTCGTGCTCTTGGCGCAACTGGAAAGATCAGCAATGGTATGATTATTGTTGACGCAAAAAAGCTAGTTGGTGCGCGTATTTATTTCGATAAGGTATCAGTAGGTGCGACGATTAATGTTATGCTGGCTGCTACGTTGGCAGAGGGACGTACAGTTCTTGAAAATGTTGCCAAGGAACCTCATATTGTAGATGTTGCGAATATGTTGAACAGTATGGGGGCTAATATTAAGGGTGCCGGTACTGATGTGATTCGTATTGAAGGTGTGAAGAAGCTTCATGGAGCTGAGTACAGCGTTATTCCTGATCAGATCGAGGCAGGAACATTTATGATGGCTGCAGCAGCTACAAGAGGTGATATAACTGTTAAAAACGTTATTCCAAAGCATTTAGACTGCTTAAGCTCTAAGCTTCGTGAGATAGGCTGTGAGGTTTCTGAGTTTGATGATGCTGTGCGTGTTGTCTGTAAAGAGAGACTTCATGCAACATCAGTAAATACACTGCCATATCCAGGTTTCCCGACAGATATGCAGCCGCAGATGTCAGTTGTACTGGCACTTGCCCGCGGTACTAGCGTTGTGACAGAGAGTATTTTTGATAATCGTTTCCGCTATGTGGATGAGCTTATTCGCATGGGTGCAAGCATTCAGGTGGAGAGCAACATCGCAATCATAAATGGAATCGAGCAGTTTTCAGGTACATCAGTTACAGTGCCAGATCTTCGTGCCGGTGCAGCGCTTGTTATTGCAGGCTTGGCAGCACAGGGTGTAAGTGTGCTTGAGGACATCGTATACATTAAAAGAGGCTATGAAGATTTTGCAGAAAAGCTCACTAGCCTTGGCGGTATCATCGAGGAAGTGGAGACAGAGAAGGATATCCAGCGTTTCCGCCTGAAAAATGGCACAACTAATTGGTGATCGTTGATTTATAAACAACAAAGAAAAAATAAAAAAAACACTTGCTTTTTGATGCAAACAGGGTTATAATCCCATTTGCAAAAAAGAATACCCCCTTATTCAGAGTGATGGAGATACATAGGATCAGTGAAGTCACGGCAACCCCTTGCAAAAGGAAGGTGCCAACCTGAGCGAGCAGGCATTGCCTGCAGTCGAACAATAAGAGGTGAACGGATAAATAGAATGTTGTCGGTCCGCCCCTTAAGGGCGGACTTTTTTAGCGCAAGCAATTCACATGTCACGTTAGTTTTGCGAATGTGCATCCGTGAATTGCGCATATATAAGATACGAAAGAGAGGAAAATTTATGGCACATTATTTATTTACATCTGAATCTGTAACAGAAGGACATCCAGACAAGGTCTGCGATCAGATCTCTGATGCAGTATTAGACGCAATGCTCGAGCAGGATCCGATGAGCCGTGTTGCATGCGAAACATGTACTACAACTGGTCTTGTTATGATTATGGGTGAGATCACCACAAATGCATATGTTGATATCCAGAAGGTAGCAAGAGATACTATCAGAAAGATTGGTTATACCGATGCTGAATATGGCTTTAGCGCAGACAGCTGTGCGGTTATGACAGTTCTTGACGAGCAGTCTACTGATATCGCAATGGGTGTTGATAAGTCTCTTGAGGCAAAAAATGGTGAGGATAAGGACGATTTGGATACAGGAGCTGGTGACCAGGGTATGATGTTTGGTTATGCAAGCAACGAAACACCAGAGCTTATGCCATATCCGATTTCTCTGGCACATAAGCTGGCACGCAGACTGACAGAGGTTCGTAAGAATGGAACACTGTCTTATCTAAGACCAGACGGCAAGACTCAGGTTACTGTTGAGTATGATGAGAATGATAAGCCGGTACGTCTTGATGCTGTTGTTCTTTCTACTCAGCATGATCCGGATGTAACACAGGAGCAGATCCGTGAGGATATCAAAAAGTATGTATTTGACGAGGTAATTCCAGCAGAGTTGGTAGATGAGAAGACTAAGTTTTTCGTAAATCCAACAGGTCGTTTTGTTATCGGCGGACCGCAGGGTGACAGCGGTCTGACAGGAAGAAAGCTGATCGTTGATACATATGGCGGTATGGCAAGACACGGCGGCGGTGCTTTCTCAGGAAAGGACTGCACAAAGGTAGACCGTTCAGCATCATACGCAGCACGTTATGTTGCAAAGAATATTGTAGCAGCAGGTCTTGCACAGCGCTGTGAGATTCAGGTTTCTTATGCAATCGGTGTTGCACATCCGACATCTATCATGGTAAATACATTTGGAACTGGCGCAGTAGAGGATTCAAAGCTCGTTGATATTATCCGTGAAAACTTTGATCTTCGTCCGGCTGGAATCATCAAGATGCTTGATCTGAGACGTCCGATCTACGCTCAGACAGCAGCATATGGCCACTTCGGCAGAACTGATATTGATCTTCCGTGGGAGAAGACTGATAAGGCAGAAGAGCTGAAGAAGTATCTGGCATAAGATGGCAGGATACAGTAATCAGAAGGTGTTCATTCTGTACGAGGATGAACACCTTCTCGTAGTAAAAAAGCCTTTTGGCATGGAATCTCAGCGTGGAAAAAGCTTTGCGATGGATCAAGAAAGTCTTCTTCGCGGTTATTTGTCCTCAAAAACAAAGACAGATAACCCATATCTGGCTGTCGTACACAGATTAGATCGTCCTGTAGCCGGTGTGATGGTCTACGCAAAGACAAAAAAAGCTGCAGCAGATTTAAGTGCACAGCTGCAGACAGAAAATTTTTCAAAAAAATATGAAGCTGTCGTAAGTGGAATAGTACCAGTATGTGAGGGCAGGCTGGAGGATTATTTAACGGCAGATAAGCGAACAGGTACAACATCAGTATCAAATAAGGCAGATCCATTGGCAAAAAAAGCCGTTTTAACATGGAAAGAGATTGCAAGAGAAGAAGTGAAATCAGGTGAGATATTATTGCCGTATGCAAGCAGTCCCTCACCAGAGGGTGGTTGGCATTTTTTGTCTATTGTGCTTGAGACGGGGCGTCATCATCAGATTCGTGCACAGCTTTCTCATGCGGGTATGCCTATTGCAGCAGATGTGCGTTATGGCGGTGCAAAGGTGCATGGACCACGCGGTGCAATCGCTTTATGTGCAGCACAATTGTCATTTCGACATCCGATAACAGGAAAATACTTGACATTTTCCTGGAATGATGATACCAATATAACAGCAGTTAATGGAAGGTGATCAGACATAACTGCGGTCAGACTAATTGTTGAGGAGATACGATTATGAAGAAGGTTGTAAAGTTTGGCGGAAGCTCTCTGGCCAGCGCAGAACAGTTCACAAAGGTAAAAGACATCATTTGCAGCGACACCGACAGACGTTATGTGGTTCCATCTGCACCGGGAAAGCGTTTTTCTGGTGACACTAAAGTAACCGATATGCTTTATACATGTTATGCAGCTGCAGAGCAGGACGAAGATTTTTCTGATAAGCTTGCTAAAATTCAGGCAAGATACAATGAGATCATTAACGGTCTTGGACTAACCCTTTCACTTGACACGCAGTTTGAGGAGATTGCGTCAAAGTTTGCAGCAAAAGCTGGAAAGGAATACGCAGCCTCCCGTGGTGAATACTTAAATGGTATTATTATGGCAAACTATCTTGGATATGAGTTTATCGATGCTGCAGAGGTTATTCGTTTTAATCATGATGGTTCCTTTAATGCAGCTGTCACAAACAAGATTATGTCTAAGCGTCTTGAGAAAGTAGAGCGTGCCGTAATTCCGGGATTTTTTGGCGCAGAGGAGGATGGCACCATTAGAACATTCTCAAGAGGCGGTTCTGATATTACCGGTTCTATCGTTGCAAGAGCCGTAAATGCTAATCTGTATGAGAACTGGACTGATGTTTCAGGATGTATGATCGCAGATCCGCGTATCATTAGAAATCCGGAGCCAATTACAACAATCACTTATAAGGAACTTCGTGAGCTTTCTTACATGGGAGCTTCCGTTCTTCATGAGGATGCAATATTCCCAGTACGTCAGGCAGGTATTCCGATCAATATCAAAAATACAAATTCACCGGAAGACAAGGGAACCATGATTGTGGAAAAGACATGTCATGTGCCGAAGTATACAATTACTGGTATTGCAGGAAAGAAGGACTTTGTGGCAATCAATATCGAGAAAGATATGATGAATGCAGAGATCGGCTTTGGAAGAAAGGTACTGGAAGCTTTTGAAAAATATGGTATTTCCTTCGAGCATATGCCAAGTGGTGTTGATACCATGACTGTTATTGTACATCAGAGCGAGTTTGAGGAAAAAGAGCAGAAGGTATTGACAGAAATCAAGCATCTGGTTCACCCGGATGTGCTTGACCTTGAACCGGATATCGCTCTTATTGCAATTGTAGGACGTGGTATGAGAGAGGCAAGAGGAACAGCAGGACGCATCTTCTCAGCATTAGCTCATGCAAAGGTAAATGTAAAGATGATTGATCAGGGTTCTAGCGAGATCAATATCATTGTTGGTGTAAAAAATTCCGAGTTTGAGACAGCAATCAAAGCAATTTATGATATTTTTGTAGTTTCTCAGCTCTAAATTGGTTGACAAATCAAATTTTGTTTTGTAAGATAGAACCATTCAGATTATAAATCTGCATGGTGCAATGAAGAAGAATAGTACTTTCAGGCGATTTCACAGAGAGTATGCGGTTGGTGAGAGCATACAAATGCGCGGGAACGAACCTACTTTGGAGCATTCCAGGAAACTGGACGCAGCCAAGCGTTACAGGCATAAAAAAGAGAAAACCGCATGGTTTTAATAAGGGTGGTACCGCCGAAGCAAAGAATGATTTGGTCCCTTGTCAGTAAAAATTGCTGACAGGGGACTTTCCTATTATCCACCCGAATCAAAAATGGAGGTTAACATGGCAAAGGAAAAGAAATTAGTAGAAGCAATCACTTCAATGAATGAAGATTTTGCACAGTGGTATACAGACGTTGTAAAGAAAGCTGAGCTGTGTGATTATACAAGCGTAAAGGGATTTATGGCAATCAAGCCATATGGTTATGCAATCTGGGAGAATATCCAGCATGAACTTGACAGACGTTTTAAGGCAACTGGTGTACAGAATGTGGCAATGCCAATGTTTATTCCGGAGAGTCTTCTTGACAAGGAAAAGGATCATGTAGAAGGCTTTGCACCAGAGGTAGCTTGGGTTACTCACGGTGGACTGACCGAGCTGCCAGAGCGTATGTGTGTACGTCCAACTTCTGAGACATTATTCTGTGATTTTTATTCCAGAGACATTCATTCTTATCGTGATCTGCCGCGTGTATATAATCAGTGGTGTTCAGTTGTTCGTTGGGAGAAGGAGACTCGTCCATTCTTAAGAACAAGAGAGTTTTTATGGCAGGAAGGTCATACTGCTCATGCAACTGCAGAGGAGGCCGAGGAAAGAACAATCCAGATGTTAAATGTTTACGCTGATTTCTGTGAGGAAATACTGGCTATTCCTGTTCTTAAGGGTGTTAAGACTGATAAGGAGAAGTTTGCAGGTGCTGTATCTACTTATACCATCGAGGCTCTTATGCATGATGGAAAGGCTTTACAGTCTGGAACAAGCCATAACTTTGGAGACGGCTTTGCAAAGGCATTTGATGTAACCTTTGCAGATAAGGATAATAAGATTAAGCATGTTTACCAGACTTCATGGGGTATGACAACACGTATCATCGGTGCGTTAATCATGGTTCACGGAGATGACAGCGGTCTTGTTCTTCCGCCAAGAATTGCTCCGACTCAGGTAACAGTTATTCCGATTGCAGCTCATAAGGAAGGTGTTATGGATAAGGCATATGCACTTAAGGAAGAGTTAGCAAAGAACTTCAGAACAACTATCGATGATTCTGATAAGGGACCAGGCTTTAAATTTGCAGAGGCAGAGATGCGTGGTATTCCGGTTCGTATCGAGGTAGGTCCGAAGGATATCGAGGCAGGACAGGCAGTAATTGTTCGCCGTGACACAAGAGAAAAGATCACCGTAAGCTTTGAGGAACTGTCAGCGAAGGTAGGTGAGATTCTTGAGACTATGCAAAAGGAAATGCTTGAGAGAGCAAGAGCACATAGAGATGCTCACACCTATACAGCAACAAATTATGAAGAGTTTAAGGATATTCTTGCAAATAAGCCAGGTTTTGTAAAGGCTATGTGGTGCGGTGACCGTGCATGTGAGGATAAGGTAAAGGAAGAGCTGTCAGCAACAAGCCGCTGCATGCCGTTTGAGCAGGAAGAGCTTTCTGACGTATGTGTATGCTGCGGAAAGAAAGCAAAGAAAATGGTTGTATGGGGCAAAGCATATTAAGTTAATTTTGAAAAAAAGATATAGAAGATACAGTAAAGATGTGTTACTATAGTATCATGCCAACGGGGGCAACAAGTTTGCCCCCACTGTCAAAATAGTAGGTTAGTAAACTGAAACATGAGTTAGCCACCAGATAGCAGAGTAATCAGTTGGAAAGGAAACATCAGTATGTCGAAATATTCAAAGGAAGATATTTTACGCATGGTAGATGAGGAGGACGTTGGATTTATACGTCTGCAGTTTACAGATGTGTTTGGAACCGTAAAGAATATTGCAGTTACAGCAGGACAGCTAGAGCAGGCACTTAATAATGAATGTTCATTTGATGGCTCTGGCATTGACGGATTTGTGCGAATCGAAGAGGATGACATGTACTTGTATCCAGATTTGGATTCGTTTGAGATCTTTCCATGGAGACCTCAGACAGGCAAGGTTGCCCGTCTGATCTGTGATATCCATAAGTGTGATGGAACGCCATTTGAGGGGGACAGCCGTTATATATTAAAGCAGGTTATCCGTGAGGCAGCCAAAATGGGAATTTATCCTTATATTGCCCCAGAATGTGAATTTTGTCTGTTTCCATATGATACAGACGGAGAGGTGATGCTGCAGACGCAGGGACATGGATCTTATTTTGATGTTGCACCGCTTGATACAGGTGAGAATGTCAGAAGAGACATTATTCTTGCGCTAGAGGATATGGGAATTGATGTAAGAAGCTCCTATCATGAGCATTCCCCTTATCAGCATGAGATTGATTTGCAGCCAGTGAATGCGCTTGCAGCAGCCGATAATATAGTGACATTTCGCATGACATGCAAAACTATTGCCAGCCGTCATGGACTGCATGCAACATTTATGCCAAAGCCGATGAATGACTCAGATGGCTGCGGTATGCATCTTAAGATGACGCTTATGGATTTAGAAGGCAATAACATTTTGTCCGATCCAGCTGATTCATATGGACTTAGTGAGCTAGGCTATCATTTTATGGCAGGTATCATGGCACATGTAAGAGGATTGACAGCAGTAACAAATCCGCTTGTAAATTCCTATAAGCGCATTGTTCCGGGAAATGAAGCACCGGCCTATATTGTATGGTCATCAGGCAATCGCTCACCATTAATCAGCGTTCCAAGAACATCTGCAAAGGATATGCATATTGAGCTTCGAAATCCTGATCCTTGTGTAAATTCCTATCTGGCATTTGCTGGTATCATTGCAGCAGGTCTTGAAGGAATTAAAAAGGGCTTAATGCCACAGGCAGCAACAGAATTAAATATTTATCGCCTCAGTGAAGAAGAGTGTGAGAAGCTGAATTTAAAGCGTCTGCCAAAGAGTTTATCAGAGGCAGTGGAGGAAATGGAAAATGATCCTCTTGTTATGAAGACGCTTGGCGAGTATATTTCCGGCAAATATGTTCGTGCAAAAAGGCGTGAGGTAAGTCAGTATCAAGCTTATGTAACTGATTGGGAAACCGGGCAGTATCTAAACAAGTATTAAGTGTAAATATTTTGATGTAACAGATACCGCAGCACGAAAATGTTATGTGTAAAAGGGGGAATCTCAGTGACAAATGTGATAGTGGCATTTCCCAAGCCGGAGGATGCAAAAAGTATCCGAAATATTTTAGTGAAAAATGGATTCCCCGTTGTTGCTGTCTGTACCTCGGGTGCTCAGACACTTCAATATGCCGATGATCTGCATAATGGAGTAGTTGTGTGCGGATACCGATTGACCGACATGATCTATAGTCAGCTTAGGGAGGATTTGTCGGAACAATTTGATATGCTGCTTCTTGCTTCAAGGCGGTTTACAAGTGAGGTAGATGATAAAAGGATTAGATGCGTAGCTATGCCGCTTAAGGTGCATGAGCTGCTTGCAAGTGTTGATGCGGCTGTAGAAGAAAGTGAATTGCGAAAGAAAAAAGCACGTCAGCAGCCAAAACAGCGAAATGTGTTTGATAAGCAGCAGATTATGCTTGCAAAGGATCTTTTGATGAAGCAAAAGGGCATGACAGAGGAAGAAGCACATCGTTATCTGCAAAAAAGCAGTATGGCAAACGGGGTAAATATGATAGAGACAGCCCAGATGGTACTTTCCATATTGGGGAAAAATGTATAAGCCGTAACGGCGGAAAGAGGAGAAGAATGGCAAGAGTAAATGAAAATTATCTGAAGCTTCCGGGAAGCTATCTGTTTTCAAAAATTGGAAAGAAAGTAGCTGCTTACAGTGCAGCAAATCCAGATAAGAAGATTATCCGTTTAGGAATTGGTGATGTAACACAGCCAATTGCACCATCTATTATCGAAGCTACACATAAGGCAGTAGAGGAGATGGGTCATGCAGAGACTTTTCACGGCTATGCACCAGATCTTGGATATGAGTTTCTTCGCAGCGCCATTGCAAAGGAATATAAGGACAGAGGCTGCCATGTAGACATCGACGAAGTATTTGTTTCTGACGGTGCGAAGTGTGATTGCGGAAATATTCAGGAAATCTTTGCGGCAGACAGTGTTATTGCTGTATGTGACCCTGTTTACCCTGTATATGTTGACAGTAATGTTATGGCAGGACGCACTGGCGTTTACGATCCAAAGACCGAGACATGGAGCAATGTTATTTACATGCCGTGTACACAGGAAAACAATTTCACGCCGGCACTGCCAGAAAAGACACCAGATCTGATTTATCTTTGCTATCCGAATAACCCAACAGGAAGTGTTATCACAAAGGATGAGCTTCAGAAGTGGGTTGACTATGCAAATGAGAAGGGTTCAGTTATCATCTACGACGCAGCCTATGAAGCTTACATTTCAGAGGAAAATATTCCACATTCCATCTATGAGTGTGAAGGTGCAAGAACATGTGCAATTGAGCTTAGAAGCTTTTCTAAGAATGCCGGATTTACAGGAATGCGTCTTGGCTTTACTGTAATCCCGAAGGAATTGATGTGTGATGGTGTTGCACTTAATCCATTGTGGGCAAGACGTCATGGAACTAAGTACAACGGTGCTCCGTATATCATTCAGCGTGCAGGAGAGGCAGTTTACACTCCTCAGGGACAGGCTGAGCTTAAGGCACAGATTGATTATTACATGAATAACGCAAAAATGATCTTAACAGGTTTAAAGAGCGCAGGCTACAGTGTATCAGGAGGCGTAAATGCACCATACATTTGGTTAAAGACACCAGACGGCATGACAAGCTGGCAGTTCTTTGATTACCTGCTTGAGACTGTCAATATCGTAGGTACACCAGGATCAGGCTTTGGACCAAGCGGAGAGGGATACTTCCGTCTGACTGCATTTGGAAGTGCCGAGAATACTAAAGAGGCAATTGAGAGAATTGTAAAGATGTGATTTAACAGTTCACACGTCATGGCAGATTCATGAAATCCCATGCTTGCATGAGGATTTTGTGAATCAACATGACGAGGTGGACGCCCGTTCATGAACAAAACAAAGCTGCGCGCGTACTTTGTTCGCGCTTTGCAGCGGCGCACAGAATGTGCGGTTTTGTGAATGGCGTCCGTGGACTGTTAAAAATTAGAAAGAGGAAGGGCCGCTTTGTATGGAAGAATATCGCGTAAAAAAAATAAACGAAATCAAACAGACAAGCATTACAGTTCATGTGCCCGGATCAAAAAGTATTACAAACAGGGCGCTGCTTTTAGCAGCGCTCGCAAAAGGAGAGAGTGCGCTTTCGGGCGTGCTCTTTTCTGATGATTCGAGACATTTTTTGGACTGTGTGCAAAAGCTTGGAATAGAAACAAAGGTAGAAGAAGATAACTGTAATGTTACTGTAAATGGTCATGGAGGACAGGTACCGGCAAAAGATGCCGCTATATATGTCGGAAGCGCCGGAACAGCAGCGCGCTTTTTGGCGGCATTTCTGGGGTTGTCAGAGGGATCTCACTATATGGATGCATCTGCACAGATGAGAAAGCGCCCTATGGGACCGCTTTTAAAGACGCTGACTGGCATCGGAGCATCATTTTTGTTTGAGGGACAGGATGGTCATTTTCCGTTTGCAGTGACAGGTGCAGGGCTGCTTATCGATGCTAGTGATAATGAGAAAAAGCGTATTGATGTCAGCGTTAATATTAATGACAGCAGCCAGTTTTTAAGTGCACTGCTTATCTCACTTGGCGCATATGCAGGAGAGTCTGTAATTAGGGTAGAGGGAACTCATGGCATGGCTTATATCGACATGACGGTGCGTATGATGGAGCAGTTCGGAATTGAGGTACAGTCTGAGAATGGCGTGTACAAAATTGCTAAGCAGGGCGGTTATCAGGCAAAGAAGTACGATATAGAGCCAGATGTATCTGCTGCATGTTATTTTTATGCTATGGCAGCACTTCTTGGCATATCAGTTACAGTTTCTGGTGTGCATGAAGAATCACTGCAGGGAGATGTTGAATTTGTTCATATTCTTGAAAAAATGGGCTGCATCTGTGAAGATACACCAGAGGGAATTTGCGTGAGCAAACCAGCAAACGGTATCTTAAAAGGTGTGGATGTAAATATGCACAGCTGCTCAGATCAAGCTATTACATTGGCGGCAATTGCACCATTTGCTGATACACCGACTACCATACGTGGAATCGCGCACATTCGCCTGCAGGAAAGCAATAGAATTGCGGCAATATGTACAGAGCTAACACGCATGGGTATTCGCTGCGAGGAAGGCGAAGATAGTATCACGATATGGCCAGGAACGCCAAAGCCGGCACTGATCCAGACTTATGACGATCACCGCATGGCAATGGGCTTTAGCCTTGTAGGACTGCGCGCAGAGGGAATAGTCATCAACGATCCGATGTGCTGTAAAAAGACATTCGAGCATTATTTTGATGTGCTTGATGAGATTGTTGAAAAAATACAGATGTGAAACACATTGATATGAAAAAAGTTACTTAGTTTATCCGCAAACTGTAACAAAAACCGCCCATAGTTGATTCTATGGGCGGTAAATTTTTTGGGAAAGTAGATTATGGTCTGTTATGAAGATCAATATATTCCTTTTGTGTGCTAAGTGGCTTGTAAGCAGGACGTATGATCTTATCTCCAGTGATCAGCTCTTCCATGCGGTGTGCACTCCAACCGACAATACGTGCCATTGCAAAAAGCGGTGTAAACAGCTCCTCTGGGATGCCGAGCATACTATAAACAAAGCCGCTGTAGAAGTCTACATTTGCGCATACGCCTTTGTAGATTGTGCGGCGCTTTGAAATTAAATCAACAGCAAGCTGCTCTACATTGGAATAAAGCTGATAATCATCCATGAGTCCTTTTTCTTCTGCAAGATCCTTGACAAAACCCTTAAAAATCTGTGCTCTTGGGTCAGAAACAGAGTAGACAGCATGTCCCATACCATAAATCAGACCCTTCTTATCAAAGGCTTCTTTGTTTAAGAGCTGATTTAAATAGAATACGATTTCATCCACATCGGATGTATCCTTTACATGCTTTTTAAGATCTTTCATCATCTGCTGAACCTTAATGTTGGCACCACCATGCTTTGGACCTTTCAGAGAACAAAGTGCAGCTGCCATAACGGAGTATGTGTCGGAGCCAGAAGAAGTGACAACGCGTGTGGTAAAGGTGGAGTTATTTCCGCCGCCATGCTCCATGTGAAGGACTAGTGCAATATCAAGAACAAGTGCTTCCAATTTTGTAAATTTCTTATCAGGACGAAGCATGCGAAGAATATTTTCAGCCGTAGACAAAGACATGTCAGGTCTGTGGATGTAAAGACTTTTATTTCTTTCATAATGGGAATACGCACGATAGCCGTAGACGGCAAGCATTGGAAATTCGCTTATAAGCATCAAACACTGACGAAGTACATTGGAGAGACTGGTGTCATTAAGTGTATCATCATAGCTTCCAAGTGTAAGAACACTTCGCGTCATGGAATTCATAATATCTTTTCCAGAAGCTTTCATGATAACATCGCGCACAAAATTAGTTGGGAGTCTGCGTAAGGAAGCGAGAAGCTCAGTAAATTCTGCCAGTTCTTTTTCATCAGGAAGTTTGGAGAATAGAAGGAGATAGGTGGTTTCTTCAAAGCCAAAACGTTTTTCTCGTACAAAGCCATTGACAAGATCGTTGATATTATAACCACGGTAGGAAAGTTTTCCTTCCTGAGGATGCTTGTTGCCTTGTTCGTCAAACCAGTAAGCAGATACGTCTGAAATATTAGTAAGTCCAGCGACAACACCGTTGCCAGCCTTATCACGAAGTCCACGTTTTACACCATAAGTATCAAAAAGAGTGGGATCCATCGCGGCATTTTCCAGACACTGTGGAATCATAGATTCAGAAAAAGAAGCTGCTTGTTTTGTTAATGCATTCATAGGTGAGACCTGCCTTTCTGCCGCAGCGGCGGCGCGTATGCGATTATTATAACGATAAAAAAGACACTTGTCAAAGGAATTGTCCCAGATAAGTGTCTTTTTATGTTGATTTTACATCATTTAAATGATTTTTTAATTTTTTTTATTTATTTCTTCCGCAGCAGTACTTATATTTTTTACCGCTTCCACAAGGACACGGATCGTTACGGCCGATCTTCTTATCCTTTACGATGGTGGTAGAAGACTTCTGCTCTTTGTAAAGCTCCTTGCGGCGCTCTGGAGTAAGAAGTGCATCCCACTGAGGAAGGGTATAAAGCCATTCAGCCTTTGCACCAACCATGTTGTAGTACAGCTTTTCTTTATCATAATCTAAAGAGAGCTCAGTTGTCTCATCCATTGTTTCGATTGGGTTTGGCTGCTTCAAACTGTCATTGATGCCATCTAAAATACCAACCATAACCATCTTGTCAATGCCGTACTTTTCAGCCAGCTGCGGGATGGTTCCGGTTACGACTTCGTTATCGGCAAGAAGAGACTCATAAAATCCCTTCTCAATTACAAAATAATGATTCCAGAACTGATTGTACTGTTCCTGAGTCATGTTCTCGTTGTAGGCACTGCCTCTCCACTGCTCAAGTAATGTCATAATAATCCTCCAATTTTTACCGTATTGCACAGATGCACCAAAAAGGGCACACACAGTCAGTATAGCAGAAATCGTAGATTTTGCAAGGGGTTTGTTTACAACTCACGAGCCAACGAAAGCATTTTGACAACCTTTATTACAGCTGTTTGAGAGCCTGCAGTGCATGTTTTGCGAGAATCAGAGTAAAGTGCTCCTTGTAGTGGCTCTCAGTGCCGGCATTGCAGTGGATGCTTTCTGCATATTCTGACAAAATATTGCATACTTTATTAAAGGTCTGAGGAGAGTGATCACCCTTGTGCAGGACAAGATAGTAGCGGTTATGCTGTGGATCCTTATATAAAGAATTGTCAGCATCATATGCACTCTGCAGTGCACGGGATGCGCGGCAGACCTCATCAATAGACAAGAACGCATAAACCCTAAAGAAATCTGGCTCGGTTATATAGGCTGGATCAGTAGGTTCATCATCGAGCTGAGCCTGTTGTTCACATAGGCGATTAAATTCCTCAATAATTTCATCTGCCTTGGTGTCTCCAAAGGCTGCCTCAATGTCTGCAAAGTCACCAGAGAAATCATCGTCATCAATTGCTGGTGAAAATTTGGAAAAACGAGTATCAATCTCATCTGGATCTTCAACCTTCGTGATGACAAGAACGAGGTTATCGCCAGACATAGGAACGGCCTCAATCATAAGCGGCATGTTTTCCGCATGGAAATTAAATTCTCTTGAAGCCTGAGAAAGCATTTCCTGAAATAGAGAACGTGCCTTTTCAGAGCCATAGGCAAGTTCGCCAATATTTATATGATGGTTTTGCAGATCAGCCTGTGTTAACGTGCAGCGAATCTGCTTGTCACTTATTTTTTCAATGCGCATTCACTCACATCCTTCCTAATTCAAAATAAAAGGTGTCCTGCGTGATTTTTTGCGACACCTCATTAACATGATACACCTATTTTGCACATAATTCAAGAAAAATTTATCGCACGATGTATTGTACGTAATTTTTAAGGAATATTTACAATATGTAGTTTTTTCTTAAAAAAGCGTGAAGATAATTGATTTATTTCGAATTTTAGTATAAGCTGAGAGTAACGGCAGGAAAGCGAAGCGAGTAACTGCTGTTTGCTGAAAAATGGAACGCACAGACTGGCAGAGTGACAAAGCCCTTGAAAGGGAAGCAATTACGCATAAGACTCAGCACAGGACGGCGAACACGGTATATGAATTACATCACACAGATTCGTATAAGAATCATACACATCAGGAAAAGCTGGATGAGAGACAGTTTTCTGGCGTGTTGTCCACTTCAGCAGACAAAAGAGAACGTAAGCCATGTTAAAATAACAAAAGAAACGAGAAAGGCAGATAGGAAATAAACAGCAGGCAGCTGCAGCACCGAACCTCTTATCTGCCTTTGCCACAAACAGAAAAGGAAAAACTTATGGGTGATGAAAAAAATCCTGAAAAGGATTTTGAAAAGAAAACAAAGAAAAAAATAGAAAAGGAACCGGAAAAGCAGACGAAAAAGGCGCCAAATCCGAAAAAAAAGAAGAAAAAAGGGAAAGCAGGATTTTTATTTATACTTCTGATTTTATTGGCGGTGATTTGCGCAGGTGTGTATCTTTTGATTCCGTCAAAGAATCGAGTAAGCCATAATCAATATTTTGGTCTTGAGGATGACAGCCAGTATGGACTTATTGTAAATTCCGAGATTGTTGATATTACGAATGGTGCGCCGTTTGAGGAAAATGGTGTATGGTATCTTCCATTTTCCACGCTTTACTATGAGATTAGCGATGCCTTTTATTATGATGGTCTGGCGCTATTATATACGGATCCGCTTCAGACATATTCAGCGACGCCGGGAGAAAGCTTTTATACTGATTCAGATGGAATTAAGTATACACTGACATATCAGCCGTGCTATTTTAAAGATGGAAGCTTATGTATTGCGCTTGATTATCTTAAGCTGATGGACTACTCCTACTATACAGTTGACGATACGATGAAATCAATCTGGGTATTCAATGACTGGAGCGAGCAGCCGCGCGCATCTTTACTGAAAGATACAAAGGCGCGTACACAGGCCGGTATCAAGAATGACATTGTGGCTTCGTTAGCCACAGGCGATGTGGTTACTGTATTAGAGCAGGGCGCATCATGGAGTCAGGTACAGACACAGACTGGTTTGATTGGATATGTACAGAATAAGATGCTTGGTGAGATTACCGAGGAGGCAAAGGCTGTTCCAGATGGAAGACCTCTGCCAAAGTATACGAATATCGCAATGGATGAGATGGTTGTGATGGGATGGCATCAAGTCTTTAGTGAATCGGGATATAGCCAGCTTGATGATATTATCTCGACAGCAAAGGGTATGAATGTAATTTGTCCAACCTGGTTTACTATTAAGGATAATGATGGAAATATTCAAAATCTGGGTGAAAAGAAATATGTAACAAAAGCGCATAAGGCAGGCCTTCAGGTATGGGTTATGCTTGATGATATTAATATTTCAACAGATGGCCTTCAGGTTTTTGGAACAACTTCACACAGGAAAACATTGATTACAGCTGTGATTGACGCGGTGAAGGAGCTTGGAGCGGATGGCATTAATCTGGATGTGGAAACCATTAAATCTGATGTGGGACCTTCTTACATACAGTTTATCCGTGAACTGTCTGCAGCCTGCCGTAAGGAAAAGCTTGTTCTTTCAGTAGATAATTATTCACCAATGCCGCACACAGCATTTTATGACAGAACACAGCAGGGTCAGGTTGTCGATTATGTTGTTGTCATGGCATATGATGAGCATTATGTAAAAGGACCAGAAGCAGGAAGCACATCTTCTCTTGCATTTGTAAAGCAGTCGGCAGAGCGCACTATAGCCGAGGTACCAAAGGAAAAGGTGATTGTAGGTCTTCCATTTTACAGTAGACTGTGGTGTGAGACACCGGCAGATAGTGAGTCTGATAAGACTGATAATTCGCAGGTTTTTGTTGATAACAGCGATGGAACATATGATTCTAAGAACAACAAATATCTGTTAAGCAGCAAAGGTGTCAGCATGGAGGGCGAGAATAACATAATTCGTGAGCATGATCTGAGTCTGACATGGCTTGATGATGTCGGTCAGTTTTACACTGAGTATGAGGAGAATGGTTCGTGGTATCGCCTTTGGGTCGAAGATGAAAATTCTATGGATTTAAAGATGCAGGCGGCATGCTCATATGAGCCGGGAGGCGTTGCATTCTTTAAATTAAATATGGAAAATAAGGAAACGTGGAGCATTATTCGAAAATATACAGATAAGTGATGAATAAGCTATAAGATAAATCGTTCAGGTCAGCAATATATGACCTGAACGTTTTTGTCTTAAGAAGCACTGCAAAATATGGATAAGTATATGGGTAATGTCAATATACTAGAAAAGAGAATGATAAAATATGAGGTTAGTGTGAAACAGACAGCAAAATTTATAATGATGCTTTTGATTCTCTCGCTGGCATATGTAATGCCGGCAGCCACCACAAAAAAGATACAGCAGGTATCTACAGTTCCCAAAAAAACATTAACAGTGCTTCTTGATGCCGGACATGGGGCAGATGATTCAGGTAAGGTTGGAATAAACCAGGTGTTTGAAAAAGATATTAATCTGGAGATTGCAAAGTATGTAAAAGAGTTTCTTGAAAAAGAAGGAATTAATGTAGTTATGACAAGGGAAGATGACAGTCCGCTGTATCAGTCATCAGACCGCAATAAAAAACTTGCAGATATGAAAAAGCGTATTCAAATCATGGTTGACTGTGATGCAGATATAGCAGTGAGCATTCACCAGAATAGTTATACACAGGAATCAGTCAAAGGACCACAGGTGTTTTATTATAAGGATTCAGCAGAAGGAAAAAAGCTTGCTGCAAGTATACAGGAAGCTTTTGATCTTGTAATTGGAGATGAAAATACAAGAACAATAAAGCCAAACGGAGAATATTATCTGCTTGTCCATTCGCCAATGCCTCTTGTGATATGTGAGTGTGGCTTTTTAAGTAATTGGGAGGAGGCAAAGCTTCTTGCAACACCAACATATCAAAAGTCAATAGCAAAAGCAATATGTCAGGGAATATTAGAATACCTTGCGAATGAAAAGAGATTATGATAATATTAATCCGAAAATACAATAAAAGGACCATAACAAAATGGAGACAAAAATTATTCATATAACAAAAGAAAATATAGAAGCAACCGCAAAAGAAGCCGCAGATGTGTGGGCACAGGGCGGTCTTGTTGCATTTCCAACTGAGACTGTGTATGGTCTTGGCGGAAATGGATTAAATAAGGAGGCGTCAAAGAAAATCTATGCTGCAAAAGGACGTCCATCTGACAATCCATTGATTTTGCATATTGCTGATATGGAACAGTTCTATCCGCTCATAAAGACAGATAACGCAAAGATTATTGCACGAGCAGAAGCACTTGCCGATGTATTTTGGCCCGGACCACTGACCATGATTTTGCCAAAGGCTGACAATATTCCATACGAGACAACAGGCGGTCTTGATACTGTTGCGATTCGTATGCCGTCCCACTTGGTGGCTAGGGCATTATTGCAGGAATGTAAGATGCCAATTGCAGCGCCTAGTGCAAATCTTTCAGGACGTCCAAGTCCGACAAGCGCAAGCCATGTAATTGAAGATATGAATGGACGAATCGAAATGATCATTGATGGCGGTGATGTTGGAATTGGTGTGGAATCGACAATTATTGATCTGACTGGAGAAGTGCCGATGTTGCTTCGCCCTGGCTTTGTAACACCAGAGATGCTGCAGCAGGTATTAGGCACAGTAGAGACAGATGCTGCAGTTTATCGTCAGGTAGGAAAGGATGTGCATCCTAAAGCTCCAGGCATGAAGTATCGCCATTATGCTCCAAAGGCATCTATGGTTTTAGTGGAAGGCGGGCAGGATAAGGTGATTACTTATATCAATGAGGAGGCAAAAAAGAAGAGAGAGCAGGGGCTTCGTATTGGAATTATGGCAACAGATGAGTCCAAAGAGTTGTATAAGGCAGATGTAGTTATTTCAGTTGGAAGCCGGATTTCAATGGATAGTGTTGCGCATAATCTGTTTAGGGCACTTAGAGATTTTGATGAAGAAAATGTAGATTTTATCTACTCAGAGAGCTTTGATACAAGTGGCTGCGGCTTTGCTGTTATGAATCGTTTGCTTAAAGCGGCAGGTCATCAGGTTGTGAAGCTGTGATGAAAAAATGTGTTTAAACGGCAGATGATATATACAAGTACAGTGAAAGGGCAGAACATTGGGGAGAGAACGAATACGAAAAGTGGCACTTGTGACCATATGGATTCTGGCAGTAGCAGCAGCTGTGATTTTTCGCCATGTGGCGCGCCTGACAACAAATTTAAAATTATCTGTGTGGCTAAGTGATGGACGCACAGCAATTTATTTTATTACATATATTGTCTGGGGCATCTTGCTGCGCCGTCATGTTGTCGTGCGCACAGTAAAAAGATGGCTAAGTGCGATAGTCTTTCTTATGCTTTTCTGGATGATTGCGCGCACAGTAAAATTTAGGCTGCCAAATACATCTGTATGGGGAAGATATTTGTGGTACAGCTATTATCTTCCAATGATTTTTATTCCTCTTTTTTGTTTGTACACATCGCTTCACATTAGAAAATCAGAGGATTACAGACTGCCGTTATGGAGCGTTTTTGCAGCAGGGATTAGTACTGCACTTTTTGTACTTGTAATGACAAATGATGTTCATCAGGCTGTTTTTTCATTTGGAGAGGAAACCTTCTGGTCAGATGATCAGTATCATTATTCGTGGGGATATTATATAGTAATGATATGGGTAGCCGTATGTATGTGCATGACATTATTATTTATGATGCGAGGTGCAAAGGTACCACACAGCAAAAAGAGAAAGCTTCTGCCGTTTGTGCCAATTCTTCTGATTGGAATTTATGCTATATCGTATATTGCCAAAATACAAGCTTTAAGATTAATAGCAGGAGATATGACATCAGTAATCTGTCAGCTTGTGATGATTTCTATTACATGTTGTATGTGGAGTGGTCTCATTCCAGTCAATACAGGTTATGAACAATTTTTTAATGGCAGCACGCTAAATGCACAGATCAGACGAAATGATGCGAGTATACTGGCAAGTAGTCATAATAGCTCGTTATTATCTGAGCAGATGATTAGGCAGGCAATGCAGACAGGATGCTGCACAGAAAAAAATGTCCGCGTCAAGGCAGGGGCAATAAAGGGAGGTTTTGTAGTCTGGCAGGAGGATATATCTCTTCTTAATACATTGCTAGAGTCACTTCAAAAAAGCGAGAAAGAGCTTGAAGTCAGCAATGCATTGTTAAAGGCAGAAAATGAAATAGAAGAAAAGCAGGCCAAAATTGCAGCTCAGACGCAGCTTTATGATAGGATAGAAGCTGATATGAAAAAAACAATTCAGCAAATTGCATCTGAGCTTTCAGAAAAAAAAGAGAATACAGCGAGAGAACAGCTTTTTAAGATCAGCGTAATTGGAACTTATATGAAGCGCCGTTGCAATCTTTTGTTTTTGGGGCAAAAAAATGATCAAATTTTGCTAGATGAGCTTTTATTTTGTATCAGAGAGTCAGTTGACAACATGAAATGGGCTGGAATTGACGGTGATGTTTTTTGCACAAAAGAGGGCAAGGTACCATTTTTATCAGCATTGCAGATGTATGATTGCTTTGAACAGATTATAGAGTTGTTTTTAAAGACAATGGAAACTATTTTTGTTAGAATAAGCACAGACAATGGAAATCTTACACTTAGAATAATGATTGCGCAAAGATTAGAAAAAAATAATGGACAACCAGTAATGATCGAGCAGGTACATGCAGTGTTTGATGAAAATACCCGATATAAGGTTATTATGGAAGAGGATGAGTGGATAATTCATGTGGAGAAATCTGTTTCAAAATCGCAGAGCAGCGATCAAGGAAGGCGGTGATAATCTTCCGATGGGGCTATGCTTTGCGGCTCAATCAGGAAATGTGTTATTTTTAAATCGAATGATGGAATCGTTAAGCTATAGGCTTATAGGAGAGTCGCTGCAAAATGCAACATATTTTTGGGACAGAATTGCAGACGGAAACTTGCAAAATGGAATTGTGTGCGAAAAACGGCCAGAGCTTACAAAAGAAAATCAATACTTGATCCGCTTTGCAAATGGAGAGTGCAGAACATTTACAAGGTCAATACTAGAGTTGGACGGCGAAGAAATCGTTGAGATTACATCAGCAGATACGACGGATCTGTATGGACTTTTGTGTGAGCAGGAACGAAAAAATAAGTCATTATTTCAGATTAGAAAACGCCTTCAGGAATATCAAAAGCAGATTGTGAAGGTAGCAAGAGATGAGGAATTGCTTCAGGCAAAGATGCGCTTTCATGATGAGCTTGGAAGAACACTTATGCAGACAAGACGAGCACTTTTGGATGATAAAGGTGAGGATGCTGTTTTGGAAGCATTAGATTCCTGGAAAAAAACAATTACGATTTTCGATTTAGGAGAGCGGCGTACAAAGACAAAAGATCCGCTTACGTATCTGATTCAGACAGCAAATGCAGTAGGTGTGAAACTTGTGTTTTTAGGAGATTTTCCAAAAGAGCAGGAAATTCGGGAACTCGCAGTGAAAATTGCAGCAGAGGCACTTACAAATGCAGTTCGTCACGCAGATGCACGGAAGCTTCGAATCGAAAGTAAAAAAGAAAATGGATGGCAAATATTGAGCTTTCAAAATGATGGAAATAAGCCGAAGGGACCAATAGAACCAGTCGGTGGACTGGCAGGTTTGATCAGGCAGATTGAGGCAGCTGGAGGAGTGGTCACAATTGAATGGACGCCAAAGTTTAGCCTTACTGTTAAACTTATCTGTACCTGCTAGCAAAGGTACAGATAAGTTTGAGCGCAAAAGCGCAGAAAGGCAGGCATATGGTAAATACAAAAAGAAAAAAATATCACACAATGATTGTAGAGGATGATCCAATGGCAGCGCGCCATCTGGAAATGGTGTTAGATAGGATGGAGGAAATCTGTATATCATATGTGATTGAAAATGCGCTGATGGCAGAGGCATATTGCTGCCGTGAACATATTGATCTGATTTTAATGGATGTCTGCACGGCAATGAATGCTAGTGGACTAGAGGCTGCTGTTAAAATTAAAAAAAATTTTCCGGCTGTGAAAATTCTTATCTTGACATCGCAGCTTGATCCGGAACTTTTACGAAGAGCGCGTGAGGCAAAAATCGAGGGATTCTGCTACAAACTTTCTGATGACGGTGAGATTACTGCGGCAATTTGCGCAGTTCTTAACGGAGAAAATGTTTATCCGGATGAAATACCAGTTGTTAAGATTGGGAATGCATGGAGCACAGAGATTGACTGGCAGCATATGAATGTTTTGAGAGAGTTATCAGCAGGAAAAATGGATGAAGAGATTGCAAAGACGCTTCATCTTTCAGTATACACTGTAAAAAAATATATATCACATTTAAAGGATATGACAGGTTATCGAAATCGCACAGAGCTGGCAGTTGCGGCAAGCCGTCTGGGATTAGTAACACCAGGATATTAAAAAGTACACAAAAGAGTATTCTTTTTCTCGTAGGAATTGTATATACTAAAAGAACAAAGATATAGCAAAAGTGAGACAATAATTAAGCTCAGAAAGGAGAGGCCTATGAGAAAAAAAGTGTACGCAGCGTGGATTTTAGCTATTATTATGGTCATGTCTGGTGTTTTATGTACACAGGCAGAGACAGTGTCTACGGGAAAGGCACATGGAAGCAAAGTAAATACGACGGGGGAGACCACTCCAACAGAAGCAGAAAAGCAGTTTGAGGAAGCAGAGCAGATTTATGTGACAGTTAGATACAGTTCGGACTGGGAATATAGTGAGTACTCATATAGTTCAGATTATGGATCTTATGTGGAGTTAAGTATTCCGGATGATGGAATTTACGTGCGAATTAATGCAAGCATCAATACCCCGCTTGACTATGCATCTGAGCTATATGATTTTGGAATCAATGCTTATGATGTGATTGTAGAGGATTCCTGCGAAACTGTTTCAATCGGAGGAATGGAATTTGTTCAGGGAGAAAATGATTATTACAAAGCATTTTTTGGATACGATCAAGAATCTGCTATGTATGCAAAAATTATGGTATATGGAGATCCTGAGGATCATCGTGTAACAGAACTGATAGATAATGTTACATTCCATAAAAAGGAATACACTAGAACAAAAACACCATGGTATTGGGATGGAGAGGTTTATGTTCCAAAAGATACAGAACCAGTTCAAGTAGGAAATTTCACAGTTGAAGCAGAATATCTTCCAATTGATACTGTATATCCTACTTTCAATAATGGATATTCAAAAGTAGCAAAATCAGGCGGCTGGTATTATGTACTTACAGATGGAGACGTTAGCGAGTACAGTGATGAAGATGGAGGACTCGCATATGAAGGAGATGTCTATTTTGATTTTGATGTTGAAAATATCTTTGGAGACGAAGATGGAAATCTGTATGCACTTGGAAATGGCGGACCGCTTGTTCGATGGGGTACAGAAGAGAATGAAGTGCTGCTTAATTACTGCGTAATGGTGTCACTGCATCCATCAGGAAAGAAAGCAGTTGGATGGAGCTACAGCAACAGTATCACAGAATACGACTTTGAAACAGGAACTAATAAAGAACGTGTAATTGATCCAGTTGAGGGTATCAATTCAGTCAGTGTAACAAAGGACTATCAGGCAGTATGTGGATATAAGGAATCAGAGACATTGCTTAATATCTATGATAATAATTGGAATGAAGTGATGACAATTAGTTCAACAGATACAGAAAGCGGTATGTTAGAAGGTGTATCTGCATTTGAGCAGACACAAAATGGCTGGGTTATATTTGACAGTTGGATGGAAAATGTAATCTTTGTTGGTTTTGATGGTGCGATCCTCAAAGAGGTTTCTTATGAAGAATTATTTGGAACTTTAAATTGGCCATATGTAAATGGAACCTGCATGGACGAAGAGGGAAATGTGATTGTTGCGATTACAGATCAACGCGAAGATGCTTCCTGTTATGAAACAATTATTTTCAAACTAAAGGGCTTCTGATAACCAGCCAGAGGAGGGAGAAATCCCTCCTCTTTTTGAACGTAGATAAGCATTCCCCTGCTTCAAGTGCGCGGAGCACTAAGCGGATTGCGAATAGCTGCCTTACTAAAATTGTTAGAAAATTCTGATAATTACGAAACGAAAAATAAACAGTGAAAATAAATAAAAAATATTTTGAAAAAGTACTTGACAAATAGAAAGAGACAGGATATAATGAAGTCACAAACAAAGAAAAACAACTTAAGTAAGATATTAGAAATAAATCTTACGAGAAATCTAAAAAAGGAGGTACAGTCCAATGGGATAGTAATCAAAATCTAAAAAAGCTGAAAAGCAAAAATGATCGAAAAGAGGTACGGACCAATGGGACGGTAAGTGGTATTAGAAGAGATCAGAAAGAAAGCTGAAAAGCAAAACGATTGGAAAGAGGTACAGTCCGATGGCATAGAAAGTAAATGTACAAAGTACAAAAGCAGAAAGTACATAGAAGAACAAAAATGTATGAAGTGGAGTACAGTCCAATGGCGTAGTGAAAGGCTAATAGGCAAGAAAGAAAAACAAATAAGAATTATCAGACGAAGTCAGATAAATGTTTTTCAAGTCTCATAAAGGTTTGTAGTGAAGAATTAAGAATAAAGATAGATGAATGAAATGAAGTTAGTTTAATAGGAGAACGGTAGAAGACCGATAACATAAAAGTAACAAGCTAACGAAGGCAAAAGAAGATAAAGAAGAGGAACGGAAAATAAATAAAACTAAATAATTTAAAGAGGTAAAATCCGATGGATGAAATAGTTTGACAGCGGGCATCAAAAAAGAAGAAAAGATGCCCGCTTTTTAGTGCGCAAAAATAGTGTACGAAATTTATTAGCTCAAATTGCTGAGACAGCTAGCATGACACGTGAACGGTAACGCAGATTTTGAACATTCCTCTGTCAAATATTCGATTTTCTTTCCAATATAAAATTGGTATAATAAAAACACAATAAAAGACGGAGGTATTAAAAATGAAGGGAAAGAGAATGAGAATGAGTGCACTTGCAACAGCCAGCTTGATGGCTATGACAGCGTTAGTAGCAATGCCACAGCCTGCAATGGCAGATGAGGAAAAGACGGTCATTAATATTTGGTCAAAGGATCGTCATGATGCTGATTATGTACAGAAGAAGGTTGATGAGTACAACGAAAACAATACTGATAACATTGAAGTAAATTATCAGCTGTACACAGATAATTATACACAGGCAGTTGATATGGCTGTACAGAGCGGAGAAATGCCAGATATTCTTGTATTCCAGGATGAGATGTTTGATAAGTACATCGGCGAAGATCAGTGGGCAGATTTATATGAATTTATGGATGATGACATGAAGGAAATGTTTAAAGATGTTATCCATGAAGGATATAATGAGTTTGACGGAAAGCTTTATTTTATTCCGACAACAGGAACTACATGTCGTTTGTTCTACAACAAAGAAATCTTTGACAGGGTTGGAATCGAAAATCCACCGGAAACACTTGAGGAGATGGTTGAGGATGCGAAACTGATCACCTCTGAGCTGGCTGGCGAAGGAATCTATGGATTTGCAGAGAACATGAAGAGTGCAAGCTCAGGTCTTAATCGTTCTATGATCGTTGGACTTCAGAGTGAAACTGGAGCACCAATGGGTTATGATTTTGAAAAGGGCGAGTATGATTTTACCACATGGGCAGATGAGCTTAAGCTTTGGACAGAGCTTTTATCAGATGAATGTGCATTCCCAGGATGCGAATCTCTTGATATTGATCCGCTTCGTACTCAGTTTGCAGCAGGAAAGATTGGTATGTATATGTCTTATAGCCATGCTGAGCCAGGTGTTTACGCAAATCAGTTCCCGATGGATTCAGACAAATGGGATTGTGCACCTATTCCAACAGTTGGCGGAAAGAAACTGGGAAAGCAGTATTTCAGCGGAACCAGCGGCTATTTATTAAATGCAAAGAGTGAGAATCTGGAGAAAGCATACCAGGTTTACCATGATATTTTTACAACAGAGGATTATCTGGTTGGATATTATGAAGGCGGATATGGCGTAAGTATTATTCCAACAATTCTTGAGAAAGCAGAGCCAAGTGATGACTTCAAGAACAAGGAATGGCTTAAGATTAATCCTGAGACCGATGCACTTCTTCCGAAGCCGCCGCACAGTGCATTTACATCTGGAATGATCGTAGAGGGTGAGGATATGTTTAAGACTTGTGAATCCATTTATTATGGAGGCGCAGATATTGAATCAACTCTTCAGGATTTGACAGACCGCTATAACAAAGCTTATCAGGAAGCAATCGAAAATGGCACTGGATATGAAATTAAGATCGAAAATTATGATCCGATGAATCCGACATTACAGTAAGAAGAAGGGGCTGCTTCATTTGAAGCGGCCCTATTTTTAATAGGAGAAATAACTTTATGAATAAAAAAAGAAAAATAAAACAAAATTTGCAGGCATATTCTTTCCTGTTGCCAAATCTGATTTTATTTATTGTTTGTACGCTTTATCCTGTTGTTTGGGCATTAAAATATGTATTTTATCAGTATGGAGGCTATGGTACAGGAGAGCCGCGTTTTGTCGGCTTTGAAAATTTAGCACGTGTATTTCGTGACAGTGTTTATTGGAAAAGTGTTGCAAATACATTTGTATATGGTTTTGGAAAAATAGTCTTTATTATTCCGCTAGCTTTTTTTCTTGCCTTTTTGTTAAACAAGCAGACAAAAGGAAACAGCGTGGCACAGAGCATCATTTTTCTGCCAACTATCATGAGTTCAGCCGTTATGGGACTTGTTTTTTATTTATTATTTAATGCCTATAATGGAGAAGTTAATAAGATGCTTATGAGTGTACATATCATAAACAGACCAATTAACTGGCTTGGAAAAGATCATGCAATGCAGACACTTATTATTACAGCTATTTGGGGTGGTGTTGGAAATTACATGGTGTATTTTATAGCTGGAATCCAGCAGGTATCGCAGGATGCAATTGAGAGTGCAAGAATTGACGGAGCAGGCCGATTAAAAACAATATGGTATATTATAATTCCTATGCTCGGACCGATTTTAAAAATTATTCTGATGCTGGCAATCACATCAGCTTTTCATGATATCACTAATGTAATGGTATTAACAGAAGGTGGTCCTACAAATTCCACAATGGTAATGTCTTTATATGGATATCGTTATTTCTTCCCAGTTTCTGCAGCAGAAAGCACGGTGCCGCAGTACGGATATGGAGCTGCAGTAAGTGTAGTATCGGCAGTAATCACTGGTATTGTAACAATACTTTATCTGAAGGCATCCAAAAAATTAGATGATATTTATTAAAAGTCTGGGAGGCGGCTATGAAACAATTGAAAAAAAGAAAACACATGTCCGCGTCCGATATGGGCGTTGGCACAATAAAATGGATTTTTCTGGCGGCGATGATCCTATTTACGCTATATCCTGTTATTTACACAGTGCTCGGATCTTTTAAGACAAATGCTGAGCTGACGCAGGGAAATCATTTTTTGCCAGAAGAGTGGCATTTTGAAAATTATTACAGAGCATTTGTAGAAGCTGATTTTGCTCATTATACATTAAATAGTGTAATTGTAAGTTTTGCAGTTACATTGCTTGCAGCAGTAACATGTTCGCTTGCTGGATTTATTCTTGCAAGGAGAGATTTTGTTGGCAAGAAACTAATTCTTGGTCTTTATATGTCGATGATGTTTGTTTCTTTGGGGTCAGTTACATTGTATCCGATTTATGAGCTGATGCGTGCAATGAAATTGAATAAAACGATATTTGCACTTGTTGTTGCACTGACTGGAGGACAGGCGACTAATGTCTTTTTAGTTATGGGATTTACAAAGGGAATTCCCAAGGAACTAGATGAGGCAGCAACTATTGACGGCTGCAGTATCTATGGCGTGTATGCAAAAATTTTGCTGCCGCTTAGCAAACCAATTTTAGCAGTAGTGGCACTTTTTTCCTTTAGAAATGCATGGAATGATTATATTACAAGTATGATTATGAGTATTGCAACACCAAAGTTAAAGACGCTGACGGTTGCAGTTGTACAGTTAAAATATTCCGTAAATGCAGCAGCAGAATGGCACATTATGTTAGCAGGTGCGTCAATTGCGATTATTCCGATTCTTGTTGTATATCTGTTTGCAAATAAGCAGTTCATTGCCGGACTGACATCTGGTGCAGTTAAGGGCTGATCATGCTAATGCTTATCTTGGACAACATTTGGAAAATGTGATATAGTAACGAAAAAGAAAGCAGCAAAAATAGAAGGTGAAAAAGTGAAAAGATTCCTAAACAATTTGAAGTTTAAAAGTAAAATTCTCTTTATCGTTGGCGCTTTGTTTTTTGTTACAGCAACGGTTGGTGGTATTACGTATTATCATTATGCAGCGCAGGATGTGGAAAAAAATTTTAAGGCAGGTGCTGAAGATGTTCTGACGCAGCTGACTGATACACTTGATCTGCGTTTGAATGCAGTTGAGATGCGTGTGCGCGGTCTGGTTTCCAATACAACATTTATGCGCACGATGGTTAATTATCTTAATAAACCAGATGAAAAAAATAGAGTAAAGGCGCTTGGAGAGGCAGCCAGCTTTTTAAAGGATCTGGAGAGTGGAGAATCGTTGGTGCATTCCTCCTATATTTACACAGATAAAGGTGATTTTGAAAATTTTATCAGGATGCGCAATTGGTCATTTGATTTTAAAACATCAAAATTTTATCAGGCATATCAAGAACAAGGTGTTTTAGCAGTACAATGGTTTCCAACGCAGAAAGATGAGATTTTTAAGGACGAAGACGATGTGATTCCTTATGTGCGTCGTTTTACACTTGATGGTTATTATCACGGTGGTTATCAGTATTTAGTTGTGCAGCTCAAAAAAATAGAACTAGACCGCATATTATCTGGAAAATATGGTTACTTTGATCAGCTTTTAATTGTAAATGAAAATGGAGAACTGTTAGCTGGCTCAGATGGTGTAAATACAAAAAAATTAATTGAAATTGCAAAGCCATCTGTAAAAAATGGAAGTGCGACAGACAGCACATATGAGCAGGATAAGATTAAATATTTAGTGTTTTCAGATACACTTGATACAACTGGATGGAAAATATTTGGACTTCGTTCAAGAGATTCTCTATTGGGAAGTTTGCAAAGCCTGCGTGTACTCATTGCAGAATTTACTGTGATCATTTTTCTGGCAGCATTTGTCGCTCTGCTGCTTGTATCAAACAGCCTTACAGCAGCACTTACGCGTTTAGAAAAACGAATGAGTATTGTTCAGGGCGGTGATTTCGAAGTTAGATTCTTTTATCCATATCAGGATGAGGTTGGAAGTCTAGCGAGAAGTTTTAACTGTATGCTGGATGAGATTGAACGTCTTGTTAAAAAGCAGGATGAGACAATTCAGGAACTGAAGAGGGAGCGTGATTTTGTAGCAGAGGTTCAAAAGCAAAAAAGAAAGGCAGAATTAAAGGCACTGCAGGCACAGATTAATCCACATTTTTTGTATAACACATTAAATGCAATTACATGGCAGGCAGCTGATAAGGGAGAAGAAGAGATCAGTATTTTATCAAGCTCATTAGGACGTTTTTTCAGGATTAGCCTAAGTAAAGGTGAAGAGGTGATTTCACTTCGCGAAGAGATAGAGCATGTTACTAGCTATCTTGAGATTCAGAGTATTCGTTATGGTGAAAAATTGAATTATGATATTGAGGTAGATTCTTCTCTTATGGAATATAAGGTTTTAAAACTGATTTTACAGCCTTTGGCGGAAAACTCAATCTACCATGGAATTAAGGAAAAAGCACAGGCAGGATGGATTCATATCCGTGCACAGCTAATACATATAGATGAAGGTAATGACAGACTGCAAATTAGTGTGTGGGACAATGGCTTGGGAATTGCTTGTGATATGTTAAAAAAAATCAACTATTCGCTTGCAAACGGAGAGACTAATTCGGCTGATGGATATGGAATCTTTAATGTTAATGAGCGAATCAGACTATATTATGGCGAGCAGTATGGTCTTTTATATGAGAGTGAGGAAGGAGAATGGACAAAGGCAATTCTGACACTTCCAGTAGTGAAAGCGGGGAATGAGATATGTATCAGATTTTAATTGCAGATGATGAAGAAAAAGTACGTGACTTGCTTGCTAAAAATATTAGCAAATTGCCGCTTGATCTGGAGGTGGCAGCAGTAGCAGGTGATGGCAGAGAAGCGTTAGAATTAGCGCTTAAATTAAAACCAGACATTGTGATTACTGATATTGCAATGCCATTTTTAAATGGTCTGGAATTAATTCGTAAAATGAGAGAAAATGGAATAGAGAGCAAAAATCTTATAATCAGTGGATATGATGAATTTGATTATGCAAGACAGGCCATTGCATTAGGCGTACAAAATTATTTGTTGAAACCTTTTCTTCCAAAAGACATCAAAAACGAATTGGAAAAGATTATTCGTGAACTAGATAGCCAAAGGGTGCTTCTTCAAAATATGGAAATGCTTGAAAATTTGGCACAGAGCCGCAATGCGTTTATGCAGGAAACTGTTTTAAAAGATATTCTTGAGGGCAGTCAGGAAAAGATGGACTTATGGAAGGATAGTGGAATAAAAACTGATGCATCATGGTATGTAGCAGGAATTTTAAAATTGGAACAAAGTAAATGGGATTTTGCCAACCAGAATAAGGTGGAAGAATTTCTGGAAATGATCCGAGATCAATATTTTTCATCAGAGCTTTCAATGTATGCAGTCAGCTTTGACAAGAAATCACTTGCCGTTTTTTGGAGTGCTAATGGAACACATGCTGATATTGCACAAAGAAGAATTGTTGAAGGACTTGCACATATTCAGCAAAGCTTAAAAAAATATTATCAAATTCGGCTGACAGGTGCGTTGGGATCGCCGTATCGTACGCTTAATGAAGTTTATCAATCATACCGGGAGGCGCAGTCAGTATGGCGTGGTATGGTAGATGTATGTGACAAAATCAAGATATACCAAAAAGAAGAAAAGAAGCAAAACCTTGAGAGTGAAACAAAAAATCAAATTCGTTTTTGGAAAAATCAAATTCGCTTGTGCGTGAGGACAGGGCAGCAGCAGGAAGCTCTTTCAAATCTTACTGGATTGATTAAAAGCTACGCGGCACTTGCTGATAAGAAAAATGATTATATATGTGCATCTATTGCGGAGTTAATTTACGATATACAAAATGATATGGAAAAGACAAGTCATAAGCGGGAGTATGAACAGGCGTTAGAGATGACGGGGCGAAGACTTCGCTATGGAAGTTTGGCTGATATGAAGGAATTGCTTGAGGAATCAATTATACGTTATTGCAGCATTGCAAGCAGCAGTCTGGAAGAGACAAAGGCTGAAAATGTGACGGAAATGATTCGAAATTTGATTGATGCCAATATTGGCTATGCTGGAATGGATCAGGAGTGGATTGCGTCACAAATTCATTTTAGTACTAGTTATGTTAGACAGGTTTTTAAACAAATTTTAAATGAAACGATAAGTGAATATATTATCCGAAAACGAATGGAGCTTGCTGGAAGCTTGCTTAAAAATACATCGCTAAAAATACAGGAAATCGCGCAAGAATGTGGGTATGAAGATCAGCGATATTTTGCCAGCAGCTTTAAGAAATTTTACGGATGTACACCAACAGAATATAAGCGAATTGTGGAGGAATGATCATGATACAGTTTACGCAAAAAGAAATTGAGCATTTACGCAAAAAGAAGAATGAATGCCCACAGGCAATTTTACGCCTTGAAGAGGAAGTAAAGGATATTCTTGAAGAACCGCTTTTAATTCCAAAGACAGGAATTGGAAACTGGTCGCTTTATTATTACTGTCCGGATTGTTCAGTTAAGCTTGATTTTAACCGACATAGTCCTAAGGCACATCGCTGTCCGGTCTGCGGTAAAATATGGACTGGCAGTCCTTATTATGAGAGTTGGTGGTGGATTGTCAGCATGGAAAACTATGAAGCTGCATTTCGCATGGCACTTTTGTATCAGATAGCAGAGAGAAAGGATTGCGCAGATAAGGCGATAGAGATGATGCTTGCGTATGCATCTTACTATAAAGATTACGAGGTGCACGGAGATATTCCATATAATGGACCAGGAAAAGCCGGAGCGCAGACTCTGGATGAAGCTAATTTTTTGAGAAGTTTTGCACTTACTTATGATCTTTTGGAATCTTGTATGAGTACACAGGAGAAGGAAAAAATTCGTGATGGTTTGCTGCTTCCTGGTGCAGAGTTTTTGATGGAGCATCGTCATATGCAGCTGCATAATCATGAGGTAATTATTAATTCTGCGATTGCTATTATTGGTTTGATCTTTGGCAAAGAGGAGCTTGTTAAAGAGGCTGTTTACGAAAAGTATGGTCTGCTGTATCAGTTAGAGCATGGTATGCTTTCTAATCATATGTGGTTTGAAGGTGCATTTGGTTATCATTTCTACGCGCTGACAAGCTTTTTTGCATATGAAAAATTTGCGCTTCACACACCGCATAGTCACATTCACCATCCAAATTACAAGGCAATGATGGAGCTTTTGTTTTCCTATATTGAGCCAGGCTTTAGAGTGCCGATGCTGAATGATACTAATTATGGTCATACGTCTTCTATCTATTATCTTTACGAATTTGCATATCGTGAAATCGGAGGCGATAAGCTTTTATATGTGCTTAGGGAGCTTTATAAGGATGAAGCACGCGACAATTTAGAAGCATTTATTTATGGTGTAGATATTCTGCCGACTTGTGATATTGTTCCGACAGGAAATCATATAGAAGAGGGAAGCGGCGACTCAATCCTTCGTGGAAAGGATGGACGCTATCTATTATTTAAGCATGACTGCTATGGTGGTGAGCATGATCACTATGATCGTCTTGATATTAGCTATGAGGCATTTGGAAAACGTATAGCACCAGACCTTGGAACAACTGGCTATGGTGCACTGATGCATTATGATTATTACAAGAATACGGGTTCACATAATACTGTCAATATTGAAGGAAACAATCAGGCACCAGCCAATGGTGTTTTGACAAAGTGGGAAGAAAACGATGGAATTGTATGTCTGGAGGCAAAAGCTGACTGGACTGCACCTTACAAGATGCCAGACAGCTTTACTATTGTCCAGTGGGATGAAGATGCGTATCGGACAGTTACAATGAAACGCACTATTCTTTGGGCACAAGAGTGGTTTGCCGAAGTATTCTTCGTAGATGGAATACCGCAGGGAAAAACAGCAGATTGGGTAATGCATTTTTCAGGCAGCGTTGTCAGCGGTCCAAGTGGAAAAGAAGTTGCTAGTTTCTCAGACAAGAAGCCGTATAAGCATTTGCATTCCATGATACAGCTTCAGACAGAGACGACGAAGGAAAATGAGAAAAATGTTGTACAGACCATATACCGTGATGATGATGTGCTGACATGGGTATATGGTATGGATAATGGACAAAATGTTTTTGTTGGAAAGGGTCCGGATAATCCATCCATTTCAGATATCAATTATAGAATTGAACGCGCAAATGGACCAAAGGCTGTATTTGCACATGTGATTGCGAGTGCATCAGAAAAGCAAATTCAGACATACCAAAAAGATACAATTTGCCCAATAGAGAAGGTGACATTTGAGCAGCATGAAGATGGTGTAACCATTTGCGTTGTTCAGGCAGATGGAAAAAAGATTGAACGAATAATAACAAACTAATAAAAAAATATGATGGACACAGGCTGGAAAAATATAATTTTTTCTTCAGTCTGTGTCCATTGTCATGATAAATAATTTATGGTATACTTTTGTCGAAGCAATTCGAGAAAATATAAAGAAGGATGTAAAATTATGGACTTTTATTTGGGAAGATCAGATTGGAAAACACTGCAGCGTGGAGAAGAACATAGTTTTCTTTTGGTCAATGGTCTTGGCGGCTACTGCAGCCAGACAGTGATTTGCTCAAATGCGCGTCATGACCACAATTTGCTCACGGCAGCGCTTGTGGCACCAACAAAGCGTTTTGCCATGGTGCGCCGAATAGAAGAGATTCTTCATGTGGGCAGCAATGCTTATCGTCTGGATTCACAGGCGTATGTTACATCATCAGATGATGCAGCAGGTTTTCGTTTTCTTGACAGCTTTTTTTATGACGGACTGCCTTCTTGGGAATATATGGCAGAGGGTGTGCGTGTCACAAAACGTTTGACACTTGTATATGGAACAAACAGTCTGGCAATACAGTATCAGCTTTATGCAGATGAGGGCGTGGATGCATGGATTGAGGTTATTCCAGTGTATGGTTTTCATTCAAAAAATGATCGTCCACTTACATACGAGACGATTAGCTGCCGAAAAAAAGAAGATCGCCTTTTTATGTCAACAAAAGAGGCAAGTTTGTATCTTGATACAGATGGTGATATCGAGTCGATGGAAGAAGAACAAGTACAGTGGTATCGTTTTGATCAGGATGGACCTGACGGACGAGATGGCTGGGGCGGCGGACGAAAGATTCATAAAATCAAGTCAGCGCATACAACAGAAGAAGATATTGATAAGCGTGTGTTAAATGGCAGTGTTATGCTTAATTTGATTTATGGCATGGATGAAAACTGGATGAATATACAGCGCGAAAGAGAAGAAAAAACACAGAATGATCTTTCAGCAGTATTTTCTCATTTGTGGAATCAGGAGCATGAGCGCCAGAAAGCAGTTATGGAGCAAAGTGGAAGAGTAAGTGAAACGGCTCGTCAGTTAGCTGTAAGTGCACAGGCACATTTGACAAGACGTGATTCCACAGACGGCATGAGTATTATGGCAGGTTTTCCATTTTTTGGTGACTGGGGCCGCGATACGATGATTGCTTTTTATGGATGTACGCTTGCAATTGGCCAGATGGAGGCCGCAAAGAGTATTTTACAAACATTTATGCGTTATTGCCGCAGGGGAATCATGCCAAATCTCTTTCCAGAGGGTAAGGATGAGGTGATGTATAATACAGTAGATGCATCATTGTTATTTATAAATGCTCTTTGGGAATATCTGCAGCATGTGACAGAGAAAGAGTATGATCCTAGCTTTGAAGCAGAAGCAATTAAAACAGCAGAGTCGATCATCAGTTGGTATAAAAAGGGAACAGATTATAACATTCATATGGAAGAGGATGGACTTCTTGCGGCTGGAAATGGTCTGTGGCAGCTGACGTGGATGGATGTGCGGTTTGGTGATATTTTGCCAACACCACGCCATGGAAAGCCAGTTGAGATCAATGCATATTGGTATAATGCTGTTTGTATAGTGAGAGAGCTTTTAAAAAAGCAGGGTGAAGAAGAAAAGGCAGCGCGCCTAGATGTGCTTTCAGAAAAAATCAAAAAGAGCTTTTTAAAGAAATTTACAAAGCCAGACGGTACACTTTATGATGTACTGCCTGAAAATGGAGAGCCAGATGATGCGTCAAAGCAGGTTCGCTGCAATGAAATTTTTGCATTGACAATGCCATTTACTATGATTGAAGCAAAACAGGCAAAAGCAATTCTTGCACAGGTAAGAAGAGAGCTTTACACACCAGTGGGATTAAGAAGTCTTTCTCTGTATGATCCGCAGTTTCATCCACATTATGGCGGTACTCAGTTTGAGCGTGATATGGCATATCATCAGGGAACTGTGTGGGCATATCCGCTTGGTGCATATTATCATGCATGCATTCGCTTTTCTGATGAGCCAAAGCAGACAGCAAAGGAGGTTTTGCATCAGCTAGACCAGCTAAATGCAGCACTTGCAGAAGGATGTCTGGGACAAATTGCTGAGATTTATGATGGTGAATGTCCTGCTGAATCAAGAGGCTGCTTTGCGCAGGCATGGAGCGTGGCAGAGCTTCTTCGTGCTTATGAGGATGCGGAAACTGCTGTGGTTTTTGGGAGGAACATATGACAAAAAAAGAACTTGCGCTTGAGACAGTTGCACGTTTAAAAAAAGAATATCCTGATGCAGGATGTACGCTTGAGTATGAGGATGCATGGAAGCTTTTAATCAGCGTGCGTCTTGCAGCACAGTGTACAGACGCCAGAGTAAATCAGGTTGTTCCAGGGCTTTATGAAAAATTTCCAACAATCAGTGCTCTGGCAGACGCAGATGAATCAGATATTGAAGAGATTGTGCGTCCATGTGGACTTGGAAAAAGTAAGGCAAGAGACATAAAGGCTTGCATGACAATGCTTCGCGATGAGTATGACTGCAAGGTACCAGATGATTTTAATAAGCTGTTGAAGCTTCCGGGTGTTGGCAGAAAAAGTGCCAATCTGATTATGGGAGATGTATTTGGAAAGCCGGCAATTGTAACTGATACACATTGCATTCGACTTTCGAATCGCATTGGTCTGGTAGATGGTATAAAGGAGCCAAAGAAGGTTGAGATGGCATTATGGAAGCTGATTCCTCCAGAAGAAGGCAGTGATTTTTGTCATCGACTTGTTATTCACGGAAGAGAGATATGTACGGCAAGAACATCGCCATATTGTCATCGCTGCTGCTTAAATGACATATGCGAAAAAAATGGTGTCGAAAAAGAAAACAGCAAATAAAGGCAAAGAAAACAGCTAAGTTTTTGCAAAAACAAAACGAAGCATAAAGCAAAACAAAAATAGAAAATATCAACATAAAGGAAAAGGAGATACGAAATCATGAAATTAACAGTATCACAGAAAAAAACAACACCAATTTCAAAGGATCTGATCGGAGTATTTTTTGAGGATATTAATTATGGTGCAGATGGCGGCATTTATGCAGAGCTTATTGAAAACCGTAACTTTGAATTTGTAGATTGCTATGGCGATAAGGGTGATTATTATACAATTTTTGATGGGGGATATGGCTGGAAGGCATACCCGACAGAGGACAGCGCTCGCTTGCAGGTCGTTTGTGGAAGTCCTGTTTCTGATGAAAATCCTCATTATCTTCGCTTTACAGCAAATGAGGCAGGTGCTGGCTTTTCCAATCAGGCATACAGCGGAATTACCTTAAAGAAAGGTGCTGCATATAACGTTTCCTTTTATGCAAGAGCAGTCAGCTTTTTAGGAGAGATTACTGCAAAGGTTGTAAAGGATGGCGTAACATATGCAGAGGGCAGTGTGCATATGGCAGAGGAAGATAAGATGCACTACTGGCACAAGTATACACTTACTGTAACTGCATCAGATGACGTAAATGGTGCGCTGTTTGTATTGGCACTTGCAGAAAAAGGAACAGCTGAGTTTGACTTTGTTTCCATGATTCCGGCAGATGCCGTTGCAGGTGTATTTAGAAAGGATACCTTTGAGATTTTAAAGTCATTAAAGCCGGCATTTATGCGTTTCCCAGGCGGCTGTATTGTAGAAGGAAATACAATGTCCAACCGCTATCGTTTCAAGGATACATTAAAGCGCATTGAAGATAGAAAGTGCAATTGGAACCGCTGGGCTGTACATAACAACCGCAAGGAAAACGATTTCCACAGTGAATTTTCTCACTACAACCAGACACTTGGAATTGGTTATTATGAATTTTTCTTACTGTGTGATCTGATTGGTGCAAAGCCGCTTCCTGTTATGAATGTAGGAATGGCATGTCAGTATCAGTCTTATGAGTACATGGAAATTGGAAGTGCAGAGTTTGAACAGATGGTTCAGGATACGCTTGATTTAATTGAGTTTGCAAATGGCGATGAGTCAAGTGAGTGGGGAAAGGTTAGAGTACAGCTTGGTCATAAGGCGCCGTTTGGACTTGAATATCTTGGAATTGGAAATGAGCAGTGGCAGATGGATAATACAGATTTCTTTGCACGCTATAAGATTTTTGAACAGCGTATCCATGCAAAGTATCCAGAGATAAAGCTTATTGGTTCAGCAGGACCGGATGTTACCTCAAATCATTACACAGATGCATGGGAGTTCTACCGCAAGGAAAAGAAGAACAATCCAAACTTTGTTTATGCAATTGATGAGCATTATTATATGCCGCCGCAGTGGTTCTTGGAGCACAATGATTTTTACGATAATTATCCGAGAGATATAAAGGTATTTGCCGGTGAGTACGCAGCTCATGATCCGGAAATTAATATTGCCCATGTCAGCAAGAATAACTGGAAGGCCGGTATCAGTGAAGCAGCATTTTTGACAGGAATTGAGCGAAATGCCGATGTAGTTGCACTTTCCTCATATGCACCGCTGTTTGCAAGAGTAAATTATACGCAGTGGGCACCAGATCTGATTTGGATGGATGAAAATACTAGTTGGGGAACACCAAGCTATTATGTACAGAAACTGTTTTCAAAATTCCGTGCAGAGAGCACACTTGATCTGGGAGATCAGATTGAAAAGCTTCGCGCACAGGGAATTTATTGCAGCGCAGGCGAAACTGAAGATAAAACTACAATAGTTAAGCTTGTAAATACAACAGACAATGAAGTAAGCATTGACCTTGAGAATGAGGAAGGAAAGGCACTGACACCAGTTAAAGAGACTGTTATGTGCGCAGCACTTACTGATTACAACTGTGCTAAGAACCCGATGTGTGTTGCACCGAAGGAAACTGTTGAATGCAGCGGCAAGATCAAAATGGCACCGCAGAGCTTTATTATAGTCGAAATTAAATAATATTTGTCAAAAAAAGACTTTTTTTTTAGTGAAAAATAGGCTATACTGTAGGCAAGTGCGCAGAGTGAAATTTGCGTTTGACAAATTGATTATTGACAGCAGACAGGAGAATACAATCATGAGATTTTTAGATGCAGAATTTGTTCAGGGATTCATTCGTATGGCAAACGACGGCTGGGAGCAGGGCTGGCATGAGAGAAACGGCGGAAACCTTTCTTATCGTGTAAAGCCAGAAGAGGTAGAGTCCGTTAAGGAAAACTTTGAAGCAAAAGAGTGGAAGCCAATCGGTACTAGCGTTCCGAATCTGGCAGGAGAATACTTCCTTGTAACAGGAAGCGGCAAGTATTTCCGCAATGTTATCATTAAGCCAGAAGATTCCATCTGCATGATCGAGGTAGATGATAAGGGTGAAAATTACCGCATCGTATGGGGTCTTGTAAATGGCGGAAGACCAACAAGTGAGTTGCCGTCTCATCTGATGAACCATGAGGTAAAGAAGCTTGCTACAAATGGTAAGTATCGTGTTATTTATCATGCACATACCACTAATGTAATTGCGCTGACCTTCGTTCTTCCATTAGAGGATAAGGTATTTACAAGAGAGCTTTGGGAGATGGCTACCGAGTGCCCGGTTGTATTCCCAGATGGTGTAGGTGTTGTTCCGTGGATGGTTCCAGGCGGAAGAGACATTGCAGTTGCTACAAGTGAGCTGATGAAGAAGTACGATGTTGCAATCTGGGCTCATCATGGTATGTTTGCAGCAGGTGAGGACTTTGATTTGACATTTGGTCTGATGCATACTGTAGAGAAGTCTGCAGAGATTCTTGTAAAGATGCTGTCCATGCAGCCAAACAAGCGTCAGACAATCACACCACAGAATTTCCGCGACTTAGCGGTTGATTTTAAGGTAACTCTTCCAGAAGAGTTCCTTTACGAAAAATAAATTTAAAGGAGAAAGAAACAAATGGCTAACAGATTTGTGTTAAACGAGACATCTTATCATGGCGCAGGAGCAATTAAGGATATTGCTACCGAGGCAAAGGGAAGAGGATTTAAGAAAGCATTCGTATGCTCTGACCCGGATTTGATTAAATTTGGTGTTACCAAGAAGGTAATCGATGTACTTGAGGGAGCTGGTCTTGATTATGAGATTTACTCCAACATTAAGCCAAACCCAACAATCGAGAATGTACAGACTGGTGTTGAGGCATTCAAGAAGTCTGGTGCTGATTACCTGATCGCAATCGGTGGTGGTTCTTCTATGGATACTGCAAAGGGTATCGGTATTGTAATTGCAAACCCAGAGTTTGAAGATATCAGAAGCCTTGAGGGTGTTGCACCGACAAAGAATAAGTCTGTTCCGATTTTTGCAGTTCCTACAACAGCTGGTACTGCAGCAGAGGTTACTATCAACTACGTTATCACTGATGTTGAGAAGAATCGTAAGATGGTATGTGTAGACCCTAAGGATATTCCGGTTGTTGCATTTGTAGATCCGGAGATGATGTCCAGTATGCCAAAGGGACTGACAGCTGCAACTGGTATGGATGCACTTACTCATGCAATTGAGGGTTACATCACTGCAGGTGCTTGGGAGCTGTCTGATATGTTCCACTTAAAGGCAATCGAGATTATTTCCAGAAGCCTTCGCAATGCAGTAGCAAATACACCAGAGGGAAGAGCAGACATGGCTCTTGGACAGTATGTTGCAGGTATGGGATTCTCTAATGTAGGTCTTGGAATCGTTCACTCTATGGCACATCCTTTAGGAGCTCTGTATGATACACCGCACGGTGTTGCAAACGCAATTATCCTTCCGACAGTTATGGAGTACAATGCACCGGCTACTGGCGAGAAGTATCGTGAAATTGCAAGAGCAATGGGTGTTCAGGGTGTTGACAGCATGACTCAGGAAGAGTACCGCAAGGCTGCAATCGATGCAGTTCGCAAGCTGTCTGAGGATGTTGGTATTCCGGCTGACTTAAAGGCAATTGTTAAGGAAGAGGATATTCCGTTCTTAGCTCAGTCCGCATATGATGATGCATGCAGACCAGGAAATCCGAGAGAGACAAGTGTAGAGGAAATTGCAGAGCTGTACAAGTCTCTGATCTAAGTTGATTAAAAAAATGAGTAGAAAGCTGTCGGCAGTTGCTGGCAGCTTTCTTTAAGAAGGGTAATAAAAAGAGTAACAGCGCATTTGGTGCGCAGAAATGGGGTTTCTATGGATATAAGAGAACTAAGAACTGAACATATCGAATTTTCAGGAGAGATTATGGATCGTGTACTTAGAAGTGCGATTTTGAATTCAAATGTAATCGATGTGATTCAGGACAACAAACGGCCATTTGATGAACTGATGTCGAAATATCGCTGTGCGATTATGGAGATTGAGACAAAGTTTAAAGTGTTGAATGAACAGTATTCACTTCAGTATGATCGTAATCCAATTGAAACGATAAAGACGAGATTAAAGTCAATGGAGAGTATCAGTCGTAAGTTGGCTCAAAAAGGAAAATCCTTTAGTGCAAAGTCAATGGAGGAAAATCTTGATGATATTGCCGGCGTGAGAGTAATATGCTCATTTCAGGAAGATATATATACACTGGCAAAATGTTTGCTTGATCAGGATGACATTGAGCTGCTTGAGACAAAGGATTATATTAAAAATCCAAAGCCAAGCGGATACCGCAGTCTTCATTTGATTGTACGTGTTCCAATTTTTCTTCAGAATGAAAAGTGTTTTATGAAGGTTGAGGTACAGCTGCGTACTATAGCAATGGATTTTTGGGCAAGCCTTGAGCACAAGCTGCGCTACAAAAAGGAGATTCCGGAATTTGAAAAGGATTCTCTTCAAAAAGAATTGTTTGAATGTGCACAGATGATCAATACACTAGATCAGCGTATGGAAGCAGTCAAAAATCGTTTGGCAGCAGGCGGACAATGGGAGAAGTCATGAGCGAAAAATTGGAAAAAAATCTGGAGCAGACAGCATCAAAAAAGATGCGTCTGCTCAAACTGTTTTGGTCTACTCTATATCTGAGTGCCTTTACATTTGGTGGTGGCTATGTCATCGTGTCATTAATGAAAAAGAAATTTGTGGATGAACTTGGATGGATTGACGAGGAAGAGATGCTCGATCTTGTTGCAATTGCGCAGTCCACACCTGGCGCGATTGCTGTAAATGGTGCAATTGTAGTCGGTTATAAGCTGGAAGGTATTATTGGAGTTATAGCGGCGATTGCAGGAACAATTATTCCGCCATTTGTAATCATCTCTGTTATTTCATTTTTCTATGAGCTGTTTGCTTCAAATGTATATGTGCAGCAGGTGCTGACAGGAATGCAGGCAGGCGTTGGTGCGGTAATTGCATGTGTTGTATTTGATATGGGAAGCGGAATTGTCCGCTCAAAAAGTATATTATCTATGTGCATTATGATTGCAGCATTTGTAGCAGGTTATGTATGCAATGTCAATGTGGTACTGATTATTTTAGCCTGTGGTGCTTTAGGTGCAGTTCTTACACTAGCACAGAGAAAGAAGGTGCAGAAATGATTTACTTACAGTTATTTTTAAGTTTTCTTCAGATCGGCGCCTTTTCATTCGGAGGCGGATATGCTGCGATGCCACTTATTCAAAGTCAGGTGGTTGACAGTCACAAATGGCTTAGCATGGCAGAATTTACTAATTTGATCACGATTTCACAGATGACACCTGGTCCGATTGCGGTAAACAGTGCAACATTTGTAGGATTAAAGGTTGCAGGTCTTGGCGGAGCGGCTGTTGCGACAGCGGGATGCATCCTTCCTTCATGTATTTTAGTTACGCTTCTTGCAAAGCTTTATCTTCGTTACAGAAAAATGGATCTGTTACAAGGAATACTAGGAATGCTTCGTCCGGCAGTTGTTGCACTTATAGCTTCAGCAGGTGTTTCTATTCTAGTTACGGCGTTTTGGCCAGAAGGTATAATTTTGATTCAGAAGACACAGATTGATATGGTAATTATATTTATTGCTGCTGTGTATCTGATTCAGTTTCGCAAGATGAACCCAGTGCTTGTCATGATTTTAAGTGGAGTGGCAAAACTTGGTATTTATCTTGTAGGAACCTTCCTTTTGTGATAATGTATTCATTGGAAATTTGTAACTATTCAGAGCCATGCAAAATTGCTTTCTGTGAATGCTTGCATTCAGACAGAATAGCAATTTTATATGGCGAGGTAACCACATGAGCAAAATAGAAGCATCGAAGATGCGATTTTGCGAATGGGGTTCTGAATAGTTACGGAAATTTTACGAAAATGAGAGGATAAACAATGCTTTTATATTTTATCAGACATGGACAGACAGACTGGAATAAAGACATGAGAATGCAGGGACAGTCCGATATTCCACTTAATGAAAATGGACGCGAATCTGCAATTGAGGCTGGAAAAACACTGGCAAATACCCATATTGACCTCGCCTTTTCAAGCCCATTAAAGCGTGCAAAGGAAACGGCAGAGCTTGTATTGGCAGGAAGAGATATTCCGATTATTGAGGATAAAAGAATCGAAGAAATTTGTTTTGGTATTTGTGAAGGCATGAGAGGAAGAGATGAAAATGGGCAGCCGGTTGGATGCTTTGCTGAGTTCTTTGCACATCCAGAGCAGTATAAGGCACCAGAAAACGGTGAGGATGCGAAAATGCTCTGCGCGCGTACATGGAACTTCCTTGAGGATATCACAACAAGAGAAGAGCTTCAGGACAAATCTATTTTAATTGCAACACATGGTGCAGCTTTGCAGTCAATGATGCTGTGGGTGAACAAACAGCCAATTTGTGATTTTTGGAAGAGTGGTCTTAAGAAAAACTGTTCCGTAACAAAGGTGGAAGTAAAAGATGGTCAGATTAAGGTACTAGAGGAGGGAGAAAAACAGTATACAGCATAAGAAAAAAGTCTTCTGTCGATTGTGACAGGAGACTTTTTCCTTATAAAAATAATTTTTTTGCATCATTTAGGCGCATATAGAATTGATCATAAAAATCAGATCCATCCTGATATGGTGTCAGGTAAAAGACTTTTAAAATATAGGAATGAAGCGTTTTAATTAGTTCAGGCGATAATCCCTGTGATGTCTTGGCAAGGTCTTTTAAAAAGTAGTGCCAGTCACAGACAAACTGCTCATAGCGCTTTAACTCTGGAATATTAATCCACTGGCGTACCTTTACCTTAGCTAAGTGTTCTTTTTTACATTGTCCTGTCTGTAAAAAGTAGGAAAATCCAGTGCCGTCATAGACGCGTCCCAGAGGAAACAGGCGGCAAAAGCCAGGGCGAAACATATGAATAGAGCAGCGTCCAGCTTCATTTAAAAAAGAACACTGATCCTTATCAGAAGTCATGGCAATTGCAGGTAAAACAATTCCATCAACAGGAGTCAATTGCAGCTGACCATTAAAAAGAGCAGCCGCAGGAACATGCAGTCCCTGAGACATCTGGTAAACATCAAATGGATCTAATAAGATCGAATTGCCCATATGACAGCAGCATTCATGGCAGCCATCGCAGCCAAGACTGTCAGCACGCACCATATCAGAGGACGAGTAAAGCTTACCGTCCGAAATTTCATCCATAGAAACAGATCGAAGCATAATAATTAAAATCCTTTTCATTTATCTTTTCCTTAATAGTACAACAAAACAAGCGAAAAATCCATCATTTATGTAAGAAAAATGTAAAGTTAATATCCTTGCAAATTAAAAAAAGTCTGATATATTAAAAGTAACAAGTGTTGTGTAAAAATAAGAGGAGGTTAAAAATATGTTATCAGTATTTATTTTGGCGATTTTAATAATTGCACTATTAGCATTTTTGTGGTATGGGTGGAAGAATCATAAATTCAGTGAACATTACGGAATCTACTGGATAGCGAGTGGACTGGCGATTGTTTTACTAGTGATTCGTGTTTTTAAGAGAGAGCAATATCAGAATCTTATGCCTATTGTAACAGGTGATGTGATTATAATATTGGCATTTGTTATGGCGGGAATTATTGGATATAAGCAGAAGAGTTAATATTGTGCTTGTATAAATTTGGTTTGTGCAGTACTATGAAGAAAATAATTAGAAAAAGGAGCAGCAGTGCTATGGAATATATTTTAATGCACCGCACAAAAGAGATAGCGCGAATTGAGCTTGATGAGTTTTCAAATATCGCTTCGATTTATGAGGTGTATGATAGCAAGCATCTTCCAGTGGGAACTGTACAAAAAGAAGTAGTAAACAAGAGGGCATTGGCGAAATGGTGGTCAGGAAGATCAATTCCGGCAAGCAGGCAGGGTTTAAAAGAAGCATTGCAGAAGCTTGGAATGACAGTATCTCAGGAGCTTCTTGATAAATGCTATGGACTTAGTCTTTCTGATCAGTATTGGATTTTACCTAAAGGTGAACGAATCGCATGGGAAGCAATTAACTTTTTTGATCATTCTTTTTCAGAGGATGTTGGAAATCTTCTGTTTGGTCATGGCAGTGCATCTACGAGTATGAGTCTTGTATCTCCTGATAATACCTCAGATGGACAATTGATGAAAAAATGGAAGATTGCAGATGGAAAGCGTATTCTAATGAAAGGTTCAAGTAAGCCATATTATCAGGAGGCTCTTTGTGAAGTTATTGCATCTCGTATCGCAAGTCGTCTTGGAATTAATCATGTAGAATATTCAGTGGTTTGGGAAAATGAGGAACCTTTTAGTCTTTGTGAGGATTTTATTACGAGGGATACTGAATTAATTTCTGCCAGCCATATTATGAATGCATTTAAAAAGCCCAATAATTTGTCAGAGTACGAATATTATATCCAGTGTGCAGAGAAGCTAGGCGTGTCGAATATACGAAAAGAAGTAGAAAAAATGATTGTATTGGATTTTATTATTGCAAATGAAGACCGACATTTCAATAATTTTGGATTAGTAAGAAACGCAGTTACGCTAGAATGGATTGGGGCGGCGCCAATATTCGACTGTGGAACGTCACTTTGGTATAACACACAGGAATCACGTATAAAACCACTGGCACCGTCACTGCAGGGAAAGCCATTTAAGAAAACGCATGCAGAACAAATTCATCTGGTCAAGGATTTTTCATGGATAGATCTAAGTGCACTTGATGGGTTTGAAGAAGAGGCAGATGCAATTTTTGCCCAGTCTGAGTACCTGTCAGATTCGAGAAGAAATATTCTTGTAAATGCGATTCGAGAGCGAATTAACTTGATTGGAGAACTAATTTAAAGCGAATGTAGCCATTTCCAATAACCTTCCGGCAGCATATATCTCTTGCTTAATTTCCACATCTGCGGTAAGATAAATCTGTAATGATGTAAAGCACAGAGTACAGAAAGGGAGACTGCCATGGAGTATGACAGATTTCAGGAAATCCTGCAGGAAGAGGCAGAAAAGATACCGGAAAAGTTCTATGAGGGACTTAACGGTGGTGTAATCATCTCAGAAGAGACAAAGCTAAGCCCCTATGCGCAGAACAATGATTTGTACATTGCAGGCCAATATCTGCACAGCTACCAGATGGGAAAACAGATCGTAATTTATTATGGAAGTATGATGCGTTTATTCGGCTATCTTGACGATGAAGGAATGCGCCGTGAGATTGCGCGTGTGCTGCGTCATGAATTAAAGCACCACATAGAAGGGCGTGCTGGTATTCGTTCTCTTGAAAAATGGGACGAAGAACAGATTGCAGCTTATCTGCAGAGAGGGCTTTGTGCGGAAAGGAAAAGGGAAAAATGAATCAGGAATGGTCATTGGACGTACTGTATCACGGATATGAGGATCCGAAGTTTGACGAAGACATGAAAAAATTTGAGAGTGAGGTTGCTGGAATGAAGGAAAAAATCGAAGCAGCCAAAAAACTCGACCCAGTAAAGGGACTGGAAACATGTCTTATGGTAAAAGAAGAAATGGCAGCATTAGGAAGTCGTCTTGGTGAGTTTATTTCATTGAAGGCATCTGTTAATACGTCAGATAGTAAAACAAATGATATGGGGGCACGTTATGACCGTATCGCAGCAAATCAGACAGCAGCAAACGTTGCATTTTGCAAGTATGTAGCTTCAATTGAAAATCTTGATCAGGTGATTGCACAGAGCAGTTTGCTTACAGAGTATAATTATTATCTGACAGAGATAAAGAAAGACGCAGCTCATATGTTATCAGATGATATGGAAGATCTGATTGCACATATGGATATCACAGGCGGCAGTGCATGGGGCAAGCTGTTTGACTATTTGACATCCACATTAAAGGTAGATTATGAGGGAGAGGTTATTACTCTTCCGGCAGTCAGAAATCTGGCAACAAGTGAGGATAAGGAAGTAAGAAAGAAGGCATATGAGGCTGAGCTTGCAAGCTATGATAAAATTGCAGACTCTATTGCATTTGCACTTAATAATATCAAGGGACAGGTATCCATGTTAAGCGAAAAGAAGGGATATGAGAGTCCTCTAGCTATGACACTTGAACAGTGCCGTATGAAAAAGGAAACTCTTGATGCAATGTTCACTGCAATGCGCGAGTATCTGCCAAAGTTCTGGGAATATTTAAAGGCGAAGGCAAAATATTTAGGATACGAAGGCGGATTGCCGTGGTATGAGATGTTTGCACCTGTTGGAAAGATGGATTCCAATTATACTGCAGAAACTGCAAGAGATACGCTTGTAGAAAACTTCAGCCATTTTTCAAAAGAATTGTCAGATATGATGGCACGAGCTTTCGCAGAGAGCTGGATCGATTTTTATCCTCATGAGGGAAAGGTAGGCGGTGCATTCTGCGCTAATGTGACGACCGAAAAGCAGAGCCGTATTTTGACTAATTTCAATGGTTCATTTGATTCAGTTGTAACACTTGCACATGAGCTTGGCCATGCTTTCCACAATAAGCAGATATTTGAGAATCGTATCTTAAATCAGGATTACTCTATGCCAGTTGCAGAGACAGCTTCTACTTTTAATGAGACACACTTTATGTTGAGTGCATATAAAAAGTCAAATGATCCACAGGAAAAGCTTGCTATTCTGGAAAATTTGCTGTCAGGAACAACGCAGATTATCTGTGATATTTATTCCAGATTTTTATTTGAGGATGCAGTATTCCATAAATGTGAAGCGCAGTTTTTGATGACAAATGACTTAAAGGAGATTATGCTTGATGCTCAGAAGCAGGCATATGGAGATGGTCTTGATCAGACAAAGCTTCATCCATATATGTGGACTTGCAAGGGTCACTACTATTCATCAGGATTAAGCTACTACAACTTCCCATATGCATTTGGCGGTTTATTTGCAATGGGTCTGTACACACAGTTTTTAAATGAGGGAGAGAGCTTTGTTCCGAAATATAATGCACTGCTAAAAGCAACTGCGACATGCTCCGTAGAGGATACAGCAAAAATGGCAGGAATAGATCTGACAAAGCCAGATTTTTGGAGAAGCAGCCTTCAGACATTTGCAAATCTGATTGATGAATATGCAGCATTGATCGGGTGAAAAATACTCTGATAACTATTCAGAGCCGTACCTCGATTCCGCTGCGCTTCATCTCGTTATGGCTTCTCGCCATATGAAATTGTATGAAAAAGTACTCATTCATGCGAGCATGATTCGTACTTTTCCCTGCAATTTCGCATGGCTCTGAATAGTTAATAAAATATTTATTTTTGATAATGGTTTGGTAAGAATTCGTAAGATTTCTTTAAGACGATGGTCAAAATTTGGACACAAATAACATGTATTATATAGACAAAGCTTAGATGAAAGCTTTTGAAACAGTCGGCCATAGATGCATTATGAGTAAGTGCATTGGCTGTGAATTAGAGAAATCCACAGGCAGACAAAACATCAAGCCGGGTGAGTTACCGGCAGCCCTCCCCCTTTTTTAGTACCCTGGCGAAAGCCAGGGTATTTTTTTGTGCAACAGGTTACTCGTGGGCATAGATAGGAAAATCTCATGCTTGCATGAAGATTTTTCTATCTGAGTCCACGAAGGAAGCGCCCAGTCAATGAGCAAAACAGCTGCGAAGCAGCGAGTAAGCGCGAAGCGCGTTTTGCGAATGGGCGCGGTAACCTGTTTCGTGCGCGTTTTGCGGCGACGCACGGAACGTGCGGTTTTGTGAATGGGCGTCCCGTGAACAGCGGTGAAACCATTGCGCGAAGCAGCGAGTAAGCGCGAAGCGCGTTTTGCGAATGGGCGCGGTAACCTGTCCCCGATGCTCTTTCGTAACATAGCACCGAATGAGCTTTTGTGACTATTGTTCACTTTACATTCATCTCTATTTGTGCTAAAGTAATCAATGATTTTTATTGATTGCCTGTGAAGACTCAGGCGGAAGGAGAAAGAAAGGAATGAGTTTTAAGGAAAAGGCCGTTTCATGGCGGCAGGAGGTACATATCGGCAAGACAAAACCACGTCTGATCAAGGCGGCAATATTGTTGCTTTGTTTTGGCATTCTGATTGGCATGGCTTGGTATTACAGTGAATTTTCTGCAAAAGATTGTGCGATTCTTGCAGGTATTTGTGTGCTCACTCTCGCCATATATATGATTGATATGCCAGTGCATCCAGTGATCCGCATTCTATTTGCACTTGTCATCCCGTTAGGCTGTTTTTACACGTTTGAGACACTGACTCATCAGATGAGTACCATGATTGAGCTGGCAAAGCGGCTTAATATTGCATTTTACTATTGGTTATTTTTATTTGTGTTCTTTATAGCTGGGCGAACTAGCATTTCAATGGCCATCTGTGTGTCAGCAATTGCCATTATTGGTGTTGGCAACTATTTTGTTGTGATGTTTCGTTCAAACCCGATTGTTCCATGGGATATATATTGCTTTGAAACAGCAATGAGTGTGGCAGACAACTACGTCTTTTCAGTAGATTGGGCGCTTGCAGAGCACATTGCAATGTTTATTTTAATGTTAATTGTCGGTGTGAGAACCAATATTCGTCTGAATAAAAAAATTCTGCGTCCGATTCTTACTGTGGCTATGTGTATTCCGGCTTATTTTTATATTTCATATTTATGGCAGGATAATTTAGAGAGAAATACAGGATTAAATGATACTTTGTTTAATGCAAAGTATATGCACAGTAAGGATGGCTTTTTTGTGTCATTCATTTTGGACATCCATTTTCTTCAGATTGAAGAGCCAAAAAATTACTCAGATGAGTATGCATTATCTCTGCTAAATGAACAGGAAGTGGAAAAAGTGGAGACACCAGAAGAACTGCCAGATATCATTGCCATCATGGATGAGACATTTTCAGATCCGGCAGTGCTTGGTGAGTTTGAGACAAACAAAGATTATATGCCGTTTGTCCATAGCATCTTAAGAGGTGAAGTAGCCAATACAATCAGTGGTTATGCTGATGTTTCTGTTCTTGGAGGAAATACAGCAAACTCTGAGTTTGAATTTTTAACTGGAAATTCCATGGCATTTTTCCCAAATGGATCAGTTCCATATTTACAGTATATACGTGATGGTATCAGCACAATTGTTCCTCAGTTAGAGGAGTATGGTTATACGACATATGGTACACATCCATACCGCGCAAAGGGATGGAATCGTGAGTTCATCTATGATCTTATGGGCTTTGACTATCGTTATTTCCAGGGAAGCTTTCCATTTGAGGACAAGCTTCGCAACTATGTTTCTGATGAAGCTGATTTTAAGAGTATTTTAGAGTGGCGCAACAACACAGAAGGACCATTCTTTATGTTTAATGTTACTATGCAGAATCACAGCAACTATGGCGGTGATTTTGATAACTTTGATCCGCAGATTGTTGCTAAGTTTAAGAATACATATTCAAATAAATATCTGAACAAATATTTGTCTTTGATGTACGAAACAGATCAGGATGTTGCATCACTTTTAAGTGAATTATCTCAGTCAGATAGAAAGACTATTGTTGTGTTCTGGGGCGATCATCAGCCAAATGATTATGTGGTTCGTCCAATTTACAAAGAGTATGGCCTTGATTTTGACAATCAGACATACGAACAACAGCAGCAGCGTCAGAAGACGCCATTTTTCATCTGGGCAAATTATGATATTCAGGAGCAGACAAATGTAGAGATCAGCTTGAATTACCTGAATATTCTGCTGTTTGAGACTGCTGGATTACAGCTTGATGAATACCAGACATTCCGTAAAAATCTGTGGCAGGGTCAAATTCCAATGATGAATGCAGTCGGCTATCGAAATGATGACGGCGATCTGGTGGAGTACGACGATGCACCTGAGGAAATTCAGAATCTTTTGAATGAGTATCAGAATATTCAGTATTACCGCATGGAGCGTGAATATTCGAAGAAAAAGTGACGTTCTGTGTGTGGTGGCGGTATTTTTCACGTGTTGCCATTCCACCGCGTATATGACGCTCAGATTTATTGATATCGAGAATAATCCGTGTCTGGAAAGCCAGGCGCGGATTTATTTGTATCAAACGCTGTGTGACATCCTTGTGAACTGTTGATTTGCTGACACCAAACTGTCTGGCTGTCTGGCGAACCGTGGCGCCGTTATCAACAATGTACTGTGCAATGTGAATGGCGCGTTCCTCTATGTAATCTCTCATAAAACCCTCAAAAAAATATTTGTTTTTACAATGTATGCATAGGCAAATGAGAATAGAAATGCTATAATGGAAAAATGGGAGAGCATTCTAAATAATAGAAAGAGAGGGAATACAATGGAAAAAGAAAAAACAGTTCTCGAGGTATGTACAGACAGCATAGAGTCTGCAATTGCAGCCAAAAAGGGAGGCGCAGATCGTATTGAGCTGTGCAGCAATCTGATCATAGGAGGAACGACACCAGATACGAAGATGTATCGTATCATTCAAAATGAGGCTGGGATTCCGGCGCGCATTTTAATTCGTCCAAGATTTGGCGATTTTTGCTACAGCAAATATGAAAAGGAACTGATTCTGGAACAAATTCAGGCGTTTCGCGAGGAAGGCGCACAGGGCGTTGTTATCGGTGCACTGCTGCCTGACGGAAGTTTTGATCTGGAGTTTATGGAAGAATGTATGAAGGCGGCTGGAAAGTGTAAGGTGACATGTCATCGTGCATTTGATATGTGCAGAGATCCATTTGAGGCACTAGAGGCACTGATTAACCTTGGTGTGGACACATTGTTAACGTCTGGACAGGAGCCATCAGCGCTGGCAGGAGCAAATTGTCTTGAAGCACTTGCAGCAAAAGCAGAGGGAAGAATCCATATTTTGGCAGGAGCAGGTGTGTCAGATGCTGTAATAAAGCCATTATATGAAAAAGGAATCAGACATTTCCATCTTTCGGCAAAGATGGAGCTTGAGAGTGCAATGAAGTATCGAAATACAAGAGTAAGCATGGGTCTTCCGGGAATGAGTGAGTATATGATCTGGCAGACAGATGATAAGAAGGTAAGAAGTGCACGTATGGTGCTTGATGCATGCAGCGGCAAAGAAGTTTAATGTGTGTATATATTTGAAAGACAGCATTAGAAAAGGCCCGGCAAATCATTGAAATGCCGGACCCTGTATAGGGAGAATCACAAGTCTCTTGTCTTTTGAGGGGGGCCCGGTGCCTTACAGCACCGGGTATGAGTATGAAAAAGCTTTCAAGTGATGGGGAATCGACTTGAAGTACTTTTTAAGTACAGTTATAATGTATCTCAAAAATGTGACAGAAGTTTGTACGAAATCTGAATAAAGAAGAAAAAAAATTAAGGAATTATGAAACCAAAGAAGAACCAAACAAGCCTTAATAAATTCGTAAGAAGTATTTTTTGGGAAAATCGAAAAAAATACTTTCCCTTTTTCAAGATATTGTATATAATGATACTTGTGTAGGCATTTATCCGGGGGATACTTGTCTTGGGAAAGGAGTTTTAACCATGGCATTTGGCGTGTCAACTGATATAGGAATTGATTTGGGAACTGCCAGTATTCTGGTATATATAAAGGGGAAGGGCGTCGTCTTAAAGGAGCCCTCCGTTGTAGCATATGACCGCAATACCAACGAGATAAAAGCGATTGGTGAAGAGGCACGTATGATGATTGGACGCACCCCTGGAAATATCGTTGCAATCCGTCCGCTTAAGCAGGGCGTAATTGCTGACTATACGATTACGGAAAAGATGATCCGATACTTTATTCAAAAGGCAATCGGAAAGAGAACATTTAGAAAACCGCGCATTTGTGTCTGCGTACCGAGCCAGATTACGGAAGTAGAGAGAAAAGCTGTAGAGGATGCAACCTTTAATGCAGGTGCAAGGGAGGTTTATCTTGTTGAGGAGCCACTTGCAGCAGCAATAGGTGCAGGCATCGATATCACAAAGCCTTGTGGAAACATGATTGTTGATATTGGAGGCGGAACTACAGATGTGGCTGTAATTTCACTCGCAGGAACTGTTGTCAGTGAATCTATCAAGGTAGCTGGTGATGATTTCAATGAGGCAATTGTACGTTACATGAGAAAGAAGCATAATCTTTTAATTGGCGAGCGCACAGGTGAGGAAATCAAGATTAAGATTGGTACCTGTTATCCGCGCCAGGAAGAGCTTGCAATTGATGTAAGAGGCCGCAATCTTGTAACTGGTCTTCCAAAGACAGTTACGATTACATCAGAGGAGACTCTTGAGGCACTTTCTGAGTCAGCAAATCAGATCGTAGAGGCTGTACATATGGTACTTGAGAAGACACCTCCGGAGTTAGCAGCTGATATTTCCGATCGTGGTATTGTACTTACGGGCGGCGGCGCGTTGCTGACAGGACTTGAGCAGCTTCTTGAGGAACGTCTTGGAATCACGACGATGACAGCTGAAGAGCCAACTACTTGCGTGGCAGTTGGAACTGGAAAATATATTGAAGTTATGAACTCGATAAGAGATTAATAAGTTAGTAGGTAATATAGTGAGACAGACCGGCAAAAGAGGGCGAAAAGCAACATCTTTGCCGGTTCGTTTTGTTCATGCAGGAAAACTATGTAAGGGTGAGAAAATGGTAGAGTTACAGGGATATATAGACCGGATTGTCTTTCGCAATGAAGAAAACGGTTACTCGGTACTTTGTATGAAGGAGGGAAACAAGGAGGAGTTTCTTGTTGGCGTTTTTCCTGATGTGTCCGAGGGAGAATATTTAACTGCGCGCGGGGAGATGAATGTCCATCCGATTTATGGAAAACAGCTTCGCGTTCAGGAGTATGAATTTACCGCGCCGAGTGACGCAGCTTCGACATTAAAATATTTAAGTTCCGGTGCAATAAAGGGAATTGGAGAGGCATTAGCGACAAGAATTGTTAAAAAGTTTGGTGATGATACATTTCGCATTATGGAAGAGGAACCGGAGCGTTTGGCAGAGGTGAAGGGAATCAGCATGAGAAAGGCGCTAGAAATTTCAGGTGCCGTTGCAGGAAAGAGGGATCTTCGCCAGGCGATGTTGTTTTTGCAGCAATATGGCATCACTCAGAACCTTGGCATGAAAATATACAATTTTTATCAAGGTCGTTTGTATCAGGTGATTCGTGAAAATCCTTATAAGCTTGCAGATGACATTGACGGTGTAGGATTTCGTATTGCAGATGAGATAGCATCGAAAGCTGGAATTTTGCCAGATTCTGATTTTCGTATCAGGAGTGGAATCTTGTATGTGCTTGAACAGGCAACAGGACAGGGACACACATGTCTTCCGATGGATCAGCTGATGCAGGAGGCTAGACGACTGCTTGGTGTGGAGATTGATTCTATGAATGACCGCATCATGGATCTGATCATGGATAAGAAAATTGTCGTTAAGACAAAAGAAGACATTCAGATGGTGTATTCCTCTGTAAGCTACTATACAGAGCTGACGATTGCACAGATGCTTAAGGATTTGAATATAAAGGATACGATTACATCTGATGAGATTGCGGCAAAAATCAAGGCAATTGAAACAGAGCAGGATATTGCACTTGATGAGCGTCAGCGCCTTGCCGTATCGGAAGCAGTCAATAATGGTCTGACAATCATTACCGGAGGACCTGGAACAGGAAAGACAACAACGATACGAACAATAATTCGCTATTTTGAGAAGGAAGGTCTGGATATTTTATTGGCTGCACCGACTGGACGCGCGGCAAAGCGCATGAAGGAGGCAACAGGATGTGAAGCAAAAACTGTGCATCGTCTTCTGGAGCTTTCTGGAATGGTGGGCGAGGGTGCAACATCATTTGGACGAAATGAAGATAATCCACTTGAGACAGATGTTGTGATTATTGATGAGGTATCAATGGTTGATATCTTTTTAATGAAATCACTTCTTCGTGCACTAGTTCCTGGAATGCGTCTGATTCTTGTAGGTGATGTGAATCAGCTTCCAAGCGTAGGCCCTGGAAATGTACTGCGCGATATGATCTATTCAGATGCGTTTCCAGTTGTACGCCTTGAGAAAATTTTTAGACAGGCAGCAGAGAGTGATATCATCATGAATGCGCACCGAATTAATGCTGGAGAGATGGTGGAGCCAAGACCCGGAAGCCGCGATTTTCTTTTTATTAAGCGCGATAATCCAGGAAATATCATCGGCGCGACAATCACGCTTTTAAAGGATAAGCTTCCTAACTATGTAAACAGCAGCACACGTGACATTCAGGTATTAACACCGATGAGAAAAGGTCTTCTTGGTGTGGAACAGCTAAATGCTGCTTTGCAGGAAGCACTGAATCCGCCGGATCCTTCTAAGCAGGAACTTACTGTTGGCAGTTTTATTTTGCGTGAGGGTGATAAAGTCATGCAGATCAAAAACAATTACCAGATGGAGTGGAAGGTGTTAAATAGTTATCGTATGCCGCTTGATGAGGGTGTCGGCGTATTCAATGGAGATATGGGAATTGTGAGGGAAATAAATTCCTATACTGAAAGGATTACAGTTGAGTTTGAGGAAGGACGCCGTGTTGAATATGAGTTTAAGCAGGCAGAGGAATTGGAACTAGCTTATGCTGTTACAATTCATAAATCACAGGGAAGTGAGTACCCGGCCGTGATTTTGCCGCTTCTTGGAGGACCAAGGATGTTAATGAACAGAAATCTGCTTTATACGGGAGTTACAAGAGCGAAAAGCTGCGTTTGCATTGTGGGAAGTGTGCACACTTTTCAGGAGATGATTGCAAATGAACAGGAGCAAAAACGTTACAGCGGATTAAAGGATCGGATAAAGGAGGTATATGAGCTGGCTTGATGAGTTGTTTTTCCCAAGGCGCTGTCCTGTGTGCAGAGACATTGTAAGCCCATGGGGAGAAATGATTTGTGATACCTGCAGAAAAAATTTTCGTTTGGTAGCAGATAAGGGCTGTTTAAAATGTGGTCGTCTGCTGCTTAATGAAGAAAAGGAATATTGTGAGGATTGTATGAGAATGAAACGTTGCATTGTCCGCAGCCTGACTGGATATGATTACAGGCAGGAATGGGTTCACAAAATGATCTTTCATGTAAAGTATCATAATGAAAGACAGCTTCTTGACTACCCTTGCAGCGAGGCAGCTCATGAGTATCGAGATACTATTATGCGATGGCAGTGTGACTGCTTAATTCCTATTCCGCTTCATCCATCAAGACAAAAAAAGCGTGGTTTTAATCAGGCGGAGGAGATTGCCAGGCGAATAGGAGAAGAGTGGTCACTTCCAATTGACACAAAAGTTCTAATTCGTGTCAAAAAGACACGTCCGCAAAAAGATCTCGACAGTGCGACGCGTCAGAAAAATCTTGAAGATGCATTTACAGCAGATAAAAAACGGGCACAGGCATACAAACGCGTGATACTTGTCGATGATATTTATACAACAGGAAGTACCATGGAATCATGTGCTAAAGCACTTCTCGCGGCGGGAGTACAGCAAGTCTACGGATTTGCACTCAGCTCAGGGCGGGATGAAGCATAGCATTTTATATTTTTTTTAGAATCATTCGCTCATTTTTTAGATACGCATTAGGAAGAATCTGATATAATAAGCTTATGGCATCCAGTTATCGATAAAGCTCATAAATTTTGAGCAGACAAGCTGGTAAAACAAAAGAAAGGAGAGTGCCATGAAGCTGAAAAATAAGCTGATCATATCATTTTTAATGATTATGGCAATACCGTTGTTTTTATTTTGTGTATTTAGCGTTGTGTTAGTACGCTATCAGTTTGTAATCATTCAGAACAGCTATGGCGTGTCAGCAGAGCTTACGGATTTTTTTCCTAATAATAATAAATTATTTAGTCAGCTGATGAACAATGTACAGCTGAAATTGCAGGATGAAATAGAAGAAGACAGTCAGTTGCTGGAAGACAAAAAGATGCTGGAAAAGTACTGTGAGAAGGAGGCAGGAGAATTTATTAATGTAGTTGTTCTTAAGGATGAGGACATTTACTACAGCTATAAGCCTCTCAAGCAGGAAGAGATTGAGGCAATCGAAAGAGAGTCACAGGAAATAATAGATGCAGCCGATGATACTAGTACTGTATATCTGAGTAAGGAGAATACTATACTTGGAAAGGCAGCTGACAGCAAATTTGCAGATGGAAGCCGTGCACAGGTATATACACTTGTAAAGGTTAATCAGTGGCTTCCAGAGTTAAAGCAGCTTGTCGTTCAGTTTGTGCTGGCGATGATTTTTATCCTATTTTTGACGGCATGTATTTTCACAACATGGATTTACCGCTCAGTTGTACAGCCTATTAAGGAGCTTCGCCTGGCCACTGAGAAAATTAAGTCAGGAAATCTTGATTTTTTGGTGACTGCTGCATCAAATGATGAGATGGGGCAGCTTTGTACAGATTTTGAGAAGATGAGACAGCGCCTAAAGGAAAGTGCAGAGGAGAAGATACGTTTTGACAACGAAAATCGTGAGCTGATTAGTAATATCTCGCATGATTTGAAAACACCTATCACATCTATCAAGGGATATGTGGAAGGAATCATGGATGGTGTTGCTGATACACCAGAAAAGATGGAACGTTATCTTAAAACTGTCTACAACAAGGCAAACGATATGCAGCGTCTTATTGATGAATTGACATTTTACTCAAAGATTGATACTAATCGCATTCCATACAATTTTAGAAAAATCAATGTCAGCGATTATTTTGGAGATTGTGCCGAAGAAGTTGGACTTGATCTTGGTGCAAAAAATATTGTATTCCAGTATGCCAATTATGTAGATGAACAAGTAATGGTTATTGCTGATCCAGAGCAGATTCGAAGAGTGGTCAATAACATCATAAGTAATTCATGCAAATACTTTGATAAGTCACAGTGCTTTATCAATATGCGAATAAAAGATGTCGGTGACTTTATTCAGGTTGAGATTGAGGATAATGGAAAAGGAATTGCGACAAAAGATATTCCATATATATTTGATCGTTTTTACCGCACTGATTCATCACGTAATTCGGCAAAGGGAGGAAGTGGTATCGGCCTTTCTATTGTGCGCAAGATACTAGAGGATCATGGCGGAAAAGTTTGGGCTTCAAGTAAAGAAGGTACTGGAACAGTTGTGTACTTTGTTTTAAGAAAATATCAGGAAAATGTACAAAATGTAGAGTCAGCAGAGGCAGACGATACAGATGAAAAAACAAAAGTAAAAGAAGCCAAAACAAAAGAGCAAAAAGTGACGAAAGAAAGCGGTACAGGAAAGGTTGTATTTACACAGGATAATTCGTCGAAAAATTCAACGCATATAATGCAGATGCGCGGAAAAGAAAGGAAGGAATGACATGGCAAGTATATTAATAATAGAAGATGAAATTAGCATTGCAGAGTTAGAAAGAGATTATCTTGAGCTTTCTGGATTTGAGGTGGAGATTGAAACATCTGGTACTAGTGGACTTGAACGTGCACTCAAAGAAGATTTTAATCTGATCATTTTAGATCTGATGCTTCCAGGAATTGATGGATTTGATATCTGCAAGAAGATTCGTGAGCACAAGAATACACCTATTATAATGGTTTCAGCAAAGAAGGATGATATTGATAAGATAAGAGGTCTTGGTCTTGGTGCCGATGACTATATGACAAAGCCATTTAGCCCAAGTGAGCTTGTTGCAAGAGTAAAGGCACATATGGCACGTTATCAGAGATTAGTTGGCAGCAATGCACAGCAAAATGATATTGTGGAGATTAGAGGAATTAAGATTGACAAAACAGCGCGCCGTGTGTGGGTAAATGGTGAGGAAAAGGCATTTACAACAAAGGAATTTGATCTGTTGACGTTTCTTGCTGAAAATCCGAATCATGTTTTCACAAAAGATGAGCTGTTTCGTGAAATCTGGGATATGGCATCAATCGGTGATATTGCAACTGTAACTGTTCATATTAAGAAGATTCGCGAAAAGATTGAATATGATACCTCCAAGCCGCAGTATATTGAAACGATCTGGGGTGTAGGCTATCGCTTTAAGGTTTGATTTTATTACGATATTTTAAAGGAAAAGGAATAAGTATGAAAAAGTACATTTTATTTGATTTAGACGGTACGTTGACAGATCCGATGGAAGGAATCTGCAAATCAGCGGCAAGGGGACTAGCACATTTTGGAATTGAAGCTGATTACCATGATCTGACATTTTTTATCGGACCGCCGCTTTTAGATACGTATCGTGACAGGTATGGTATGAATGATGAGCAGGCAAGGGAAGCTGTTGCTGCTTTTCGTGAGTATTTTCAGCCGACCGGGATTTACGAAAATGAAATTTATCCGGGTATTGAAGAAATGCTAAAAGAACTTCAGGATAAAGGGTATTTTCTTGCGATGGCAACCTCAAAGCCAGAGGCATTTGCTGATATTGTGCTGCGTCATTTTCATATCCGTGATTATATAAAGGTAATGGCCGGCGCTACGATGGATGAGGGAAGAACTAATAAGGCAGAGGTTTTAGCATATGCGTTGGAACAGATGAATATTTCAGATTTGTCTGAGGCTGTCATGGTTGGTGATCGAAGCTATGACGTAAAGGGAGCACAGGCAATGGGAATTGACAGTGTAGGTGTTCTGTACGGATATGGAAGCCGTGAGGAATTAGAAGAAGCAGGGGCTACGAAGATTGCTAAGAGCGTAGAAGATTTAAAAAATATTCTTTTGAATTGGAAATAATTGAAAGAAAATGAAGCTACGCTAAGTAGACGGAAACTAAGTTTAGAGAAGTATATAGGGCTTTGGTTCAAGGCATGGGCTGTAGAACCAAGGCTCTTTTTGCAACGATTCAGATTCAGAATAATGTAAAGTCGAGGTGTGGCTCTGAATTGCTGCTGGTAAATTTAAAAAGATTCAGTCAACAATGAAGTTGATACGCATCACAGCTAGTAAGTATTTTGAAACTGTTTGAATAATTCTATACAATTTACATAATTAAGAAAAGATAAAGAAAAACTTAAAAATATTTTCAAAAAGTACTTGACAAAATAGGAGGCGTAGGCTATAATGAAGTCACAACAAAGAAATAAGAAATAAACATCCAAAAAAAATAGGGAGGGAAGCCCAGAAAAGGAGGTACGGTCCAAAGTACAATTAAACTTCGTTTCATTACTTTATAAAAAGTAGTTGAAACATAGGAAAAAAGATTCGGCACGGAATGGATTTTCAAATCTGCAAAAAGCAATCAAAGATTTCTTATTTGTGAAGAGAAAACAAATAAGAGGAACCCCAAAGAGAAAGAAAAGAATCGAAGGGAAGCCGATAGAAAAACGTGGTATTTGTATTTCGGAAACATGATGAGAAGTATTTGTATCACAGAATAGTCTATCTTATCAAAGAAATGCAGGCAGACAAACAAAAATCAAAAAAAGAAAAAGATGTTCTTGCAGGATGAATCAACAAACAACTAAATAGTAAAAACAAAGCGGATAAGAAAGAGTGAAAAAGCCAAAAAAGAAATCTTATTCCTAAACCTAAAAAGTTGACAGCCAAAGAAAGAGGTATTGTCCAATGGATAACGAGGTTTGAGAGCGGGTATCGAAGAAAAAGAATCGGTACCCGCTTTTTTGGTGTTTGGAAATAAAGGCGAAGATATTATTTCTTTGCTGCTTTCAAGTTGCAAAAAAAAAAACTTGTTGACAAACCCTTTAAAGGGTGGTATTATAGTCAACGTCGCTGAAAACAACACAGACACAACAAAAACAATTCAAAAACAATAATGAGAATTGTAGCAATAACAAAAAACAATTCAAAATTATTAAAAACAATGAATTGAAAAAAGTTGAAAAAGTGCTTGACAAACGCAAGCGAC